>Ga0100380_10003155_pt1 | contig 17558 bp, 7 predicted proteins | sample CryGeymeta201504_FD_80417 | JGI IMG/M metagenome (GOLD analysis project Ga0100380, IMG submission 80417) | Groundwater microbial communities from Crystal Geyser aquifers in Utah, USA - Crystal Geyser metaG 2015-04 | ecosystem: Environmental > Aquatic > Deep subsurface > Groundwater | place: USA... | reverse complement strand
AAGGTACTCACAAGTGGCAAAAATATAGAAATTGGGATACAAGATGGAGTTAATATCGTAGTGGGAAAAAATAAAAAAAATATTCCTTCTGTTATTACCGTTAGCCCCTTAATTCAACATACACAAATAGTGGGAGCTATTATGGTAATCAGAGATGTAACAAAAGAGATGGAAGTGGATGTCGCCAAAACAGAATTTGTATCGCTTGCATCTCATCAGTTGCGTACACCACTTTCCACCATTAATTGGTATTCAGAAATGCTGCTTGCTGGAGATGTGGGAAGATTAAAACCAGAGCAACAAGAATATGTAGAAGAAGTGTATCATGGAAATCAACGAATGGTAGCATTAGTAAATGCATTGCTTAATGTTTCTCGAATAGAAATGGGGACATTTTCAATAGAGCCTGAAAATGCCAATATTATTCATATACTCAATGATGCTATTGATGATGTACTTCCTCAAATTCAAAACAAAAAAATAGATATACAACGGTATGTCCCAAAAAATATGCCAATGTTAAAAGTAGACAAAGGACTTGTCTTTATTATTTTCCAAAACCTTATTAGCAATGCAGTAAAATATACACCAGATAAAGGAACGGTAAAAATTTTTGTAAATATTAATAAAAGCAAAAAGGAAATAAATATTAAAGTATCAGATACAGGATATGGTATTCCAAAAGAACAACAAAAATACATATTTACCAAATTATTTCGAGCCGATAATGTAAAACAATTAGACACCGTAGGAACTGGTTTGGGATTATATATGGCAAAATCTATTGTTGATCATATTGATGGAAAAATATGGTTTGAATCAAAAATAAAGAAAGGAACAACGTTTTATGTCGTACTTCCTCTTGAAGGAATGAAAAAAAAGGAGGGAACACGCAGGCTGGAGGTTGGATAGTTTTGTCTGTTGCTAAATAATCAAAAATAGGGCATTATATATTTTATACAATATACGCTATTTCTTATGAAAGACACGAACACTATACTCATCATTGAAGATGAAACATCACTTCTTGACGCATTGTCAGACAAATGTAAAAAAGAAGGATACAGGGTATTGACAGCAAAAAATGGAAAAAACGGATTATCGCTAGCGTTAGAACACCATCCAGACGTTATTTTGCTTGATATTGTTATGCCAATTATGGATGGAATATCCTTTTTGGAAGAAATAAGAAAAGATCCGTGGGGAAAAACAGCGTCAATCATTATTCTCACAAATCTTACTGGTTCAGAAGAAGTAAGCAAATCTACCGGAGCAGGGGTTTATGATTATTTGGTAAAGTCAGATTGGTCATTAAAAGATGTAATAGTCAAAATAGAAGAAAAAATAGGAAAAAAAAATAAAAAATAATAGTGGAGTAATAACATTAAACAAAAGCGCTTAATTAAGCGCTTTTGTTTAATGTTATTGACTTTATAAAATAAAGTGCTATATTATGTTAAGTCTAAAATTGGCATATGAATATACTACAAAATTCCCAATATCAAAAAATACTCTCTCATGGCATGAAAATGCTAGGGGATGCCTGGATTCTTTTAATTATTGATCAACTACGGAAAAAAGAAAAAAGATTTTCTCAGATAGAAAAGGAAATTCTCAACATTAATCCCGTTACGTTAACTAAGCGATTAAAAAAAATGGAGCAATGTCATCTTATAGAAAGAGACGAACAAGCCAAACAAACCGTTTATTACCGCCTTACAGAAAGAGGACAAGAACTTTTGCCCATCATTGATAGCATTGAAGCATATATTCATAAACATGTGCAGGCAGAAGATTGTATCTGCAAAAAAGATCAATAATATATATACATATGAAGCAAAAATTATTACATTTTTTTCATCAAAAGAAAACACTCTGGCAAGATCCTAAAAAACGTATCATCCTGATCATCGTGGTATTTGTGCTTGGTATATTTTCGTATCGCATTGCTCAGGGGATATTTTCAGGAAATGGGGATACTCAACAAAAGAAAAATAAAGAAGTAACCGTACAATCAGTAAAAGAGTTAGCCGTAAAATCACAAACCATTCAAGCAACAGGAGTAGTGGAATCTGTCGATCAGGTAGAACTCAAAAGTGAAGTCTCAGCAAAAATTTCAAAAATAAATGTCACTCTCGGACAACAAATAAAACACGGACAAACAATTGCCACCTTTTATAATAAAGATGTCTACGCTAGTAGACAAGATGCCTCCGCCCGTGTTCTCGCTTCACAAGCAACGCTAGATCAGTTTCAGGCAACACTTGATGCACAGGAGTCACGATTGAAAGAATTGCAAAAAGGACCACGAAAGGAAGAACTCGCTATTTCTCAAACCGCCGTAACTAACGCTCAGTTGAGTCTTAATGAAGCAAATAATAATGTTGCTATTATTCAAGATAAGGTACAAGAAGATCTTGATACGACGCTTTCCTCTAGTGTTTCTGTACTGAGACAATCAGTACAAACTGCGGTAGATACTTTATATAATGCATCAAATATTCAATATAGTTATTTTGTTGGCTCAACCCAAGAAGCCAGTAGTATTAAATTGGCAAAAGAAAAAGCCATTCGCATACTACTAGGACAAGCAAATGCCGGAGACTGGCTTACTCAATATATTGCTGAGCTAAATGGTGGAATAAAGGGCTATTTAGATAGTATTGCCTTTAGTCCAACAGTAGACACGGTTCTTGATCGTGAGGGAGAAGTCCTTCTTGGAATTCAAGCAACAATGGAGTTATATAATAGTATACCGTTGGTAGAGAAAATGTCAGATAGTGACATTGCGTTAATTGCTACAGAAAAAGCACGATTGCAGTCAGCGTTTACCGCAGCCATGGCAGCCGTGAATGCTATTGAAACGCAGGTAACAACAAATAAATCATCAATCCAAAATGCAAATACGGCTCTTGTAAATGCACAAAACGCATTAGAAACGACACAAAAACAACTGCAGCTCGTACAAGCAGGGGCATCACAAGAACAAATTGATGCACAAGTTTCTGCCGTAAAACAAGCACAAGCAAACGTGAGAGCACAACAAGCACAACTGCTTAGTGCCCGAGCCTCTGTAAGTTTAGCAAGCGCGCAAGTAGATAAAACAATTATAAAAAGTCCTATTTCCGGACGTATCGCCACATTACCAATTAGGAGAGATGAACTGGTGTCACCAGGAAGTGTGATTGCTTCGGTTATAAATAATAACGCACTCCAAATAAAAACGTTTATCGACAGCAGTCAATTACCGATTGTTTCTGTGAATCAAGAAGCACGAATTAATAATGTTGCTACTGGAACCATTAGCTTTATTTCTCCCGCGATTGATCCTACCACAGGGAAAGTGGAAATAATTATTGTGGTTGATAATAGCGTAGAAACACCACTTGTTGTTGGACAATATGTTGATGTAACTATTACTTCAACCAACACTGATATACAAGCAATACAAGCCGTCCTTCCACTTCAATCAGTATATATTACCGAAAATGGAACATACGTATTTACGGTAAATAACGAACACATCGTAGAACAACATGATGTTGTCCTTGGGCGAGTGCGTGGAAAAGAAGTAGAAATTATCCAAGGATTAGAAAATATTACAGACATTATTCCTTCAGTTCGTGACCTTGAAGCAGGAATGAAAGTAACCGTAAAATAGGAAAACAAACAACACTATGGAATCGCAAAAAAGAACGATCTGGGATTTTTTCATAAAAAACAGTAAATTCACTGGAATTATTGTTCTCACCGCCATGCTGTTTGGGGCTATTGCCGCTACACAAATGCCAAAGGAATCGCAACCAGAAGTAGTGATTCCTATTGGTGTGGTGAGTACCGTATTTCCAGGAGCTTCTGTTGTAGATGTGGAAGAACTCGTTACCAACGTTATTGAAGATAAAATAACAAGTTTAGATGAAGTAAAAAAAATTACCTCTGTCTCACGAAGAGGAGTTTCAGCTATTACCGTAGAATTTTTGGCTTCAGCAGATAGCGATAAAAAAATAAATGAACTAAAAGACCTTATTTCTGAAGTACAAGTTGATCTTCCAGAAGATGCTACCGATCCATTTGTACAGCAAGTAAGTTTAGATGATGCGCCGTTTCTTACTCTTGCTGTAAGTGGACCATTTGATTTGCCACAAGTAAAACTCTACGCTGAAGAAATAAAAGATGAAATTGAACGAACGGCAGGTGTATCCACTGTACAGATATTTGGTGGGCAAGAACGACAAGTTGAAGTTATTGTAAACAAAGCAAAATTGCATGATTTTGGGTTGAGCGTGGTAAATGTTACCCAAGCAATAGAACGAGCAAACAGTGATGTCCCTATTGGAAGTATCATTACGGCAGAAGAAGAATTTACCTTGCGTTTTTCTGGACGAATTAACTCAATAGACGACATTAAAGATATTCCCATCACGAGCATAAATAATACGCCCGTATTTGTGCGTGATGTTGCTACCATTATTGATACCTATACCGAATCAAATAAACTCGTGAGACTCAGCACCGAGGGGAATGCCTCAGATTCTGCCGTGACCATTCGTGTGTTCAAAAATTCAGGAAGTGGGGGAGACGTCACAAAAATTGCCAAAAACATTTTTGCACAAGTGGAAACGCTAAAACAAGAAAAACTCCCAGAGAGCCTTACTGTCATTTCTATTGAAAATCTCGCCGAACAGATTGATGACGATCTTTCCAGCCTAACAAAAAATGCCGTTGCTACCGTTATTATTGTCACAATCCTTCTTGCGTTACTGCTGGGGTGGCGTGAAGCTATCCTAGCAGCAATATCCATTCCACTGTCGTTCATGATGACGTTCATTATTCTTTTTTATGCGGGCTACACAATAAACTTCATGACACTATTTTCCCTTATTTTATCGTTAGGAATATTGGTAGACAGTACCATTGTTATCAATGAAAGCCTCAACAAACAGATGAAAAAGGAGCATGATCCTGAAGAAGCAGCAAAAAAATCAATACGTGAATTACAGTTTCCATTAATTGCGGGGACACTCACCACGGTGTTTGCCTTTGTCCCAATGTTGCTTACCAGTGGTATCCTTGGGCAATTTATCAAAAGTATTCCCATAACCGTAAGTGCCGTATTAATGTCCTCACTATTTGTTGCCCTTGGCGTTATTACAACACTGTCAGTGGTTTTAACAAAATATGACCAAAAGCGAGTGGATAAAAAGAAAAACAGAAAAGCACAAGAAGAAAAATATTTTACAAAGCTTTTTATCGCGCAACGAGAAGGATATCGAGAGTATCTCAAAGGATTGTTACACAATCGAAAGAAACAGGTAAAAATTACCATATGGCTTATCATTGCCATGATTGGTGCATACGCCTTGCCAATAACAGGAGTACTCAAGGCAGAACTTTTTCCACCAGCAGATCAAACAAGTTTTAGCATAGATATCCAAAATGCATTTGGAACACCGCTTACAAAGACCATGGAAGATCTTCAAGAACTTGAAACAGAACTTCGTAACGATGATAGAATACAATCACTCGTACTCAATGCCGGATTTAGCGCCAGCTTGGGGAGTGCTGCAGGTGGGGGAGAAGGCGCACATCTAGGATATATCATGGTAAATCTCAAAGATAAAGGGAAAGAGAGAAAACAAAAAAGTTTCGAAATTGTAGATGAATACCAACAAAAATTTAATCAAGAACAAAGTAAACCAATATCCGTTACACAATCAGGATATGGACCAGGGAGTGGAGCTCCCGTAGAGGTAACCATTGCAGGAGATGATCTTGCTATTTTGGATAGTCTCGCTCAAACACTAAAAGAAAAAATAGAAAACATTCAGGGAACCCAAAATGTCAAAACGTCAGTCGTTCAAACAAATGGACAATTTGTTATCAACGTAAATAGAGGAAAAGCCTCACAATACGGAGTAAGCACCGCGGATATTGCCATCACGCTCCGAAACGCCATTACGGGATTAGATGCCACAAAAATTCAAGAACAAGGAGAAGATATTAATGTTCTCGTTCGCACCGGGCTTCAAGCAAATGCAGCACTTCCAGAAACAAATAGACGTATCACAGACATTGCCACCATTGAGGGATTATCATTAGTCACTCCACGTGGAGAAATCCCGCTTTCATCTGTTGTTGATATTTCATTAGAAAACAATAGATCAGCCATCCAACACGAAAATGGCAATCGGGTAGTAAAAGTAACCAGTTATATTACGAGCGACGTTTCTGCCGGAGAAATATTTACACAAGTCGAGAAAATTCTTGCCGACACAGAAATCCCAGAAGGATATATTGTTAGCACTGGCGGAGAAGATGAAGACACGGCACAGTCTCTCCAGGACATGTTTCGTGCCATGATTCTTGCCGTTATTTTAATTGCCGCCTTGCTAGTGTTGCAGTTTAAGTCTTTCCGTCAATCGTTGATTATTCTCATGACCATTCCACTTGCGCTCATTGGTGTATTCCCAGGACTTTTGCTGCTTAATTTGCCTCTCAGTTTTCCTGGAATGATTGGAATTGTTGCTCTCGCTGGAATTGTGGTAAATAATGCCATTATTCTAATTGATAAGATTAATACAAATAGAAACGATGGCATGACTATGGACGATGCCATTGTAGACGCAGGAGCCTCACGATTTGAACCAATTATTCTTACCACTATCACTACCCTTAGTGGACTATTGCCACTTGCCCTAACCGAACCAATTTGGTCATCACTCGGCTTTGCCATTATCTTTGGGTTGTTATTTTCAACAATTCTTACCCTTATTGTTATTCCATTGCTCTATAAAAAGTTCTATCGTAAAGAACTCGCAAAAGAATCAAGTGTTGCTGTATAAGGCGCACTTGATTTTTTCTTCAAAATCACGTACTATCTATGACGATAGTACAAATGGGCGAGTCGTATAGTGGTAGTACAGGGGTCTCCAAAACCTCTTGCGGGGGTTCGATTCCCTCCTCGCCTGCTCAGGAAAACACTGCTAAGTTAAGCAGTGTTTTTCTTTACCTGCCGCTGGAATAGGAGTATTCCAAAATTAGTGGTACCCTCATATAAGGGGTAGACTGGGTATTGAGATAATCGTTTATGTAGGATTACTCGATCAAAACAAAAAAGTACGTGAATTTTATAAAAAGGCGGGATACATGGATCGGATAGTTACATTAATGAAGGAAATTTCTTAGAGTCAGTTAGAAACGGTCACTTTTTTGAGGATAGTCCAACATCAGCTACGATGTTCTACTGTTCTTAAAATATTGCTAGATGTAGCAGTATTTTGTATTCTACTGATATTATTTTGTGATAGTGGAGAGATACAATAATTAATAACTATGTTTATGAATAAACCAAGAAGTACACCATCTTCAAATAAAACAGGAATAAAACATAGTCTTATAATTATCATTATTGTCGTTGTGAGTAGTATTGTGCTCGTGCTAGGAATATTAAGCTGGCAAAAAAGAGGCTCTATTCGTGAGATAGAAAATTCAACACAAGAAAAAAACACATCTCTACAAAATAACGATGATGATTTAAATTCAAAAAGAGAGGAAGTACAAACAGGTGCACTAGCAGAAATGAATCAAGAAAAAATTAATGAACTAGCAACGCTTGTTGGAATACCATTGTCTCTACCAACTTCTGGAGAATTGGTAAAAAGTCGTGAAGTATTTATTGATGGGACCTCATCTACAGAAATTTATTTAGATCATATAAACGATGCGGGGATAGTATTGGCACACGCATTTTTTACCGGAAGTAATAATACACCACCACAACTAATATTATTTTATCAGTTAACCAGTCAAAGTTTAGAATGGAAATTTGGAAAAAATGACCAACAAACACTAGCAACAAAACCAACTGCCCCTTGGTTGAATTTTGTTGAATTTGCTGGCAAGGATATTGTTGATTTGACGTTGAATGGGGAAGAGTTACATATATTAGATACACCTATCCATTATGAAGATGGAAGGCTTGGTAGTTTTCAGGACGACGTAGATTTTCAATTACAAAGTTTTTCAGAAGGAACACTGCAGGTAAAAGATAAGAAATTTTTGATAAATTTTGAACAGAATACGGTAAAAGAAGAAGTGATTGAACCATATCAAGAATTAACAATTGATACACCAGAAGGGTCTGTGAAAGTATCATTACAAGAACTCGGGATAAAAAATAGATATACACCATTGACAATTCAATGGTTAAATAAAGACGACGTAGTTACAAACGCACTGACAGTAAATGATACAAAATCAGATATCTGGGAGTTGGATCTGCAATCTTTGGAACAAAGTGCAGGCGGGGCATTTCTCACGTTGTCAGGACAACATGCCCATAGTTTAGAAAAAATTGATTTTGAAATAAAAATTAATAAAGATGGAATAGTCAGCGATAACATTGAAACATTTTCATACCTTGTCTCTAATGATCCATATAGTGGATTGAATTTTGTTAGTAGTTTTTGTGATGGTACAAATATGGATAGTGCGGGATATAAATCGATGCTAACCAATGAAATTAGTAAGACGAGAATCCTTCCTAAAAGTTTGACGACTGAAGAAAAAATCAAGAAAACATTGCATTTTGCTTTAAATAATAATACAGATACATTGATTGATAACCTTATTTTTGAAAATGGAATTGTCACTATGCCGGTAGAAGATGGTTGGGCGGGGGTATCAATTTTCTACTGTCGTTGGAAACCTTTTGTAGAAAAGAACTTGGAGCAATTTTCAGAGGTAAAAGAGATAAAATGGGTAACTAAAATGTAATGTTCAAAATATCTCTCGCATTATTTATAATGTCCTGCTCAAAAAAACAAGGCTTATTATAGCCTTGTTTTTTATTGACCGTTCACAGAGATACTGGTATACTTTCAAAAAAATGCTATGAAAAAGTCAAAACAAACAACTCCATTGAATAAAAAAAATTGGCTATTAATCCTACTGGGTATCATGTTGTCTCTATCACTATTGCTAAACATTATCCTTGGAAAGGGTATAGTAAAAGTTCTCAGAACGCAATTTTATACAGCCAGGTATGCAGATGTTACCATTGAAAAACTGGCGCGTTTTGGTGAGACAACATGGATATGGCGCCGTATGGGTCAAGAAAAAATCGATGGACAGTCATTGACAAATTATGTGTTAATTCACAAAGATGCGAGCGGAAAAGAAACGGTTCTTTATCAAGCAAAGCAGAATAATGTATTTGGAAGATTTTACTGGAATTTTAATGAGGGAGGGGATAGTGTTGTCATCACAGATATCGAGGGTATGGTAGAAGGATCTTTAATGACATCTGTCGCGTTCAAAAATAACCAAGAGATATTTCGGTCTTGGTATGATTCATACGGGCCATACATTCAAAACTTTACGTTTAAAACGCCACATTCATCAGAATATGAGATTACACTCAAAACAACCGAAACATGCCGTCTGACTAAGGAAAATATAGAAAATAAAGAATATGTAGTAGGAGGTGCAAACACGGAGCTATTAGGGTTAACAATAACTGCCGCAGATGATAATCAAACATTCCTTTTAGACAAGCCTCAAACAGTTCCGTGTGCAGTTATTGACGGAGTTACCAATGATCCCACTATATTGGACATCAGAGTAAATACATCAGGTATCATGGTTATGTTACCGGGCGGAACTCGTGCATTTATTTCAGAAGATAATGAAGTATTTCATGTACAATTTTCTCCTTACTAAGAGTAAATAGAAGCTCTAACTTTCTCAATAGGGCCCTCAATAGAAACGTTAAAATTTTACTGTACGGTGGAAACATCTGGTATTTTGAAGAGGGGATGTTCAGACAGATGCTCAAGAGAATACGCATAGTGCAGCAGCGTCGGCTGTTCTTTTTTTGAAACACTTTCCATATGCGTTACTTCGGGAGTTCCCTTGGTAAGCGTTCCTGCTTTATCAAAAACAATTGTATGAATAGCATGTGCTTTTTCCAATGCTTCTGCATTTTTTATTAATATTCCTTTTTTTGCCGCCTTTCCTGTCCCAACCATAACGGCCGTAGGCGTGGCAAGTCCCAATGCACAAGGACAAGCAATAATAAGAATAGTTGTCGCAATATACACTGAAAATTGTAAGATACTAATATCGGCAGCAACAATGCCTAGTCGTGGAGAAATAAAAAACCAAAAGAACGCCGCCACAAGTGCAATCACTATGACTACAGGAACAAAAATACCAGAGATGGTATTTGCCAACTTTTGGATAGGATCCGTGGTCCCTTGAGCCGCCTCTACCATCTTAATAATCTGCGCCAGCATTGTTTCTGATCCAACCCGTTGTGCACGAAATTGGAAGGTACTTGTTTTATTAATAGTTGAACCAATTACCATATTCCCAATATGCTTCTCCGCAGGAAGAGATTCTCCGGTAACCATAGATTCATCAATAGTACTTTCCCCTTGTTGAATAATCCCATCAACAGGAATTTTTTCTCCTGGGCGTACAATAAGGATATCTCCTTTTTGTACCTCACTCACAGGAATACGCATTTCAACACCATCTTTGAGTACGGTGGCTTCTTTTGCTTGAAGAGCAAACAACGCTTGTACAGCATCAGTCGTTTTCGCTTTTGCTCGTGCTTCAAGCAATCGGCCAAGGAGAATAAAAAAAACAATAAATACGGAGGCTTCAAAAAAAACATCATGCGTCACATCACCAAAGAGTTGAGGAACAAATGTTACCAAGGTAGAGAATACCCATGCCGTAAATGTTCCAAGCGCAATGAGCGTATCCATATTTGCTGCCAGTACTTTCATTGCCTGCCAACTACTGACAAAAAATTGTCGTCCTCCGACAAACAAAATGATCGTTGATACTAAAAATTGAAGAAAAAAGAGCATGTTAATAGGACTCGTGTGTTCACTAAAATTTAAAAATCCAAAAGAGGCAGGAACCATAGTTACGGCACCAATAGATACGAGTCCATGGTATGCCATAAGTAGCGCAAAGGGGATACTACTAATACCAACCCACAGGACGGTTTTTCTTAACTGAAGATATTCATGCTTTTTTAATGCCGATGCGTGGGTATGCATAGAGGCTGACCCAGACATTGAGTGATCCATCTTTTTTGCTTCAGATGGTGAGGCAAGCACAGCGTCATCCTCTTCACCTACAAGGGTATATGATCCTGCACTCGCAACAGCATCTTGAATATCGGAAAAAGACACCGTCTGTTCATTATAAGAAATGGTCATCGTTTCACTCGCATAATTTACCGTAACAGAAGAGACGCCTTCGAGTTTCCCAACCATGCGTTCAATGAGTTGTTTGCATGACGCACAATGCATGCCAACAATAGGATATTGTTCTTGTTTCATAAAGAGAAATTAAAAAATCAAAGACAATACGTAAAAATGACTATATTGCTATATGTACATCCTATCACCATCATGTCTACGACACACAATTGGTTTTGAATAGAAAAATACAAAAATATAGTTTTTGGAGAATAGGGACGTTGTTTATTAAACAAGGAGAATAAAATAAATTTATCCACAAAAATAAGCATTTTTTTAAAGACATTGTGAAAAAAAATGGAAAACAGCGATATTTATAAAAAATTCGTTTGACACAAAAAGAAAAAACATGAGTATATACCCTACCAATATAAAAAAATTTGCTATGAAATGCCTTCGATCATATATATATCACTCAATAGTACTGTTCGCTTGTATTTTCGTTTCTAGTGTAATATTTACACAAAAAGTGCACGCCACCACTATACATACCATTGGAAATTTAACTATTGATCAAAACATTAGTGATACGGCACAAAGCATTGATGAAAAATTCAATCCAACACCAAATCTACAAACAGGAGCATTTCAATATGGGTATCAATTTTATACTCCTCCAGGACGTGCAGGACTCACCCCAAGTGTTTCATTATCATACTCAAGTCAAGGCGCTGAACGGATAAACATGGTTGGAGAAGGATGGAATCTCGGAATCCCATACATTCAACGTTCATCACAGTATGGAAATAACACGTTGTATCAATCAGGATATAACGAATTTATTTCTTCTATAGATGGAGAGCTATTACAGGTAAGCGGAAATACCACTACCGGAGTAGGAGAATACCGCTCAACACAAGAACAAGGGGCGTTTGTGTCATATACATTCACCGAGGACAACCAGTGGCTGGTAGTTGATCAAATAGGGAATAGACAGACATACGGACAACAAGCAACAGCAAGACAAGAAAATGGGGGAAAAACGTACTCATGGTATATAGAAGAACTACAAGACACAAATGGGAATACAATAAATTATACCTATGTCAATGAGGATGGTGTTGTATACGTAGAGAGTATTAAATATGGATCACAAAATATCAGTAATCATCCATTTGAAATACGTTTTTTGTGGGAAGAAAAATTATTAACATATCAAGAAGAAAAATATTATCCGCAATTCTTAGTAAAAGGAACATATCGTCTTGCAAAAGTACAAACATACGTTGATGGAACAAAGATTCGTGAGTTTGCACTAGAGTACAATGATACCGACGCAGTCTTTTACCTTCATTCAATCACCGAATCTGGATTCAATAAACGAGGAGAACAAGAAACCAAGCCTCCCGTTCTGTTTGATTACGACGTAGAAGGAGAGTTTAATTCTCCCACTCATGCAGAAGAAAATGTGTTTGGTAGCCAAGTTACTTTTGGTGATTTTAATGGAGATGCCATTGTTGACGCGATAAAAACAGATCAAGACACTGCGGTAAAAGTGAATATAAATAAAGGGCATCAACTGGATCTCCCTGAGAGTGAATTACAAACAATGTTCAATGGGGATGTCGATTTTAAAGACGTGGTTATTCTAGATATCAATGGCGATGGAACAGATGATATTATTGGCATCATCAATAACACCCAAAGCGTAACAGCTTCAATAGTAAAAAATGGGCAAATAGTAAGTTCCTGGTCATGGTCCACAGGAGTTTCCGTAGATGGGAGGTATACTCTTGATTTTCAAGATATGAATGGAGACGGATTGTCTGATGTATTAGCAATTACCAATGATGCTCTTTCTTCACAAAAAGCTGTAATTGACGTTTATTTCAATAACGGCAATGGATTTGATACACAATCCTCTATACATTTTTATAATGTCCCTGCATTTTCATCTTATGGAGATGTAAATTCTGATGGTCTTGTTGATTATATCTATTACAGTGAAAATCATAGTGAGACAAAAACCATAAACGCACAACTGGCTACCAGACCAGGGGTATTTAATGGTCCCATCGTATCATACGATTTAGAACATCGTTTTCGAACAGGAGATTTTTATACGGTTCAAGCGTCAGATCTTACCATGGATGGAAAAAATGATTTAATCATTACATACAAATCGTATGATGGTGATTTTATCATTACCGAGCTTTTTGCAAATAAGGGAAATGGATTTGGTGGAAGATATACTGCATTTGCGTCAGAGTCGGCCTCAAATCATTACATTTTAAGAAAAATGAGTTTATCCTCTGGAGATTATTATCTCAATTTTATTCGAGGAAAAATTAATGAAGATTTAGGAAACGTGGAATATCAACAACAATCTTTTGTACAAACAAATAAAAAATTGTTGCAACGTATCACCCATCAAGAAGGAGGACAAACAGAAATTGACTATAAACCCGCAAGTCACTATTACACAGACGAGCAAGAACGAGCAAATACTATTCCGTACGCTACATATCTTGTTGACGTTGTGACCTCAACAGATGGTGTGTCACAAACATACACCACAACATACAATTATCGTGGTGGAGAACAATGGTTTCAAGATGGATACAACAAACAATTTGCTAGTTTTTCTGCAATAGAAATTACCAACAGCGAAGGAGAAAAAACTATAAATTATTTTCATCAAGGAAATGGAGATGATGAAGGAGAACAAGAAGATGCAAGGGAAAAAATTGGTCGACCATACAAACAAGAAATATACGATAATAATAATCAGCTATTTCAACGAACACGAAATATTTGGGGAAGTGACATTCTCACTGAAAACCTTGGACCAAGACAAGATAAAAATAGATCATTTGTTTATTTAGAAAAAACAATTACCGAATCATTTGATGGCAACAGTGATCATAAAGATACTGCCATTGAATATATCACCAATACACAAAACGGAAATAGCATTCAAGAAACAGATCTCGGTGATGTTGTGGTAGACACAAATGGAAACGTCACAGATATCGGAAGCGATGATCGTATCAGTACCTACACCTATGCAACAAAAGAGGGGATTGAAACACCATTTGTTTCACAAGTAACTATTACCAACGAACAAAACCAAAAAGTAGCTGAACAAAATACCTATTACGATGATTTGGCACATGGCATCGTAGATAAAGGAAACGTCACAAAAGAAGAACAATGGATAACAGGAAATAATTACATCAACACACAAACTCAGTATAATAGTGTTGGATTGCCGACTCGCAGCACTGATGCAAATGGCAATGACACCAGCATTACCTATGACAGATTTACCCTTTATCCTGAAACCATCACCAACGAACTCGGTCATCAAACACAGTATGAATACAATATAATCAATGGAGAAATTGCTCGAACAGAAAATGTGACTGGCATAGTTGTTGAACATGAATTTGATGGATTTGGACGAGTAATTCGTACCAAACAGTCTGATATCGACAATCCAAACACCCTCGTTACCATAAAGAAGACAATCTACACCGATGGTACATCACCAAGATACATTCGTGAGTCAGTTTTTTTTGATGAAGGGAAATCGGTTGATACACTTACTTTTTTTGATCGATTTGGACGAGTGATCCAAACAAAAAAACAAGGAGAAAAAGACGATCTCTACATCACCCAAGATTATACCTACGAAGAACTTAGCACACCGCACACGCAAACATTGCCATACTACGCATTTGGCTCTTCATACACGCCACCAACCACAAATGAAAATCTCACCATTTCACAAACCTACGATGCCCTTGGTCGAGTGGTAAATTCCACAAACATCATCGGTTCTACCAATCAGGCATACGATGAGCGAATCACCACCGTTACCGATGCAAATGGGAATGAAAAATCATATGAATACGATGTTCGCGGAAACCTTATCACCGTTCGCGAACAAGAAGACAGACAAACATTTACGACTAATTATACATACGACATTTTTGGAAATCTCATGCGTATTACTGATGCTGAAGGAAATATCAGAAATTTTACCTATGATGGGCTTTCACGAAAAATATATGAAGAACTGTTGCACACCGCACAAGGGCAAGCCGAAAAAACAGTATATCAATACGATAACAACGGAAACATCATCAGACAAACCAATCCAGATGGGCAGATAATTGTGTACACCTACGATGAATTAAATCGTGTTACACAAGAGTACAACGTAACAGATCACGCAGGGACATTAATTGAGTACCGTTATGACAGTTGCCAATATGGTATTGGATTACTGTGTGTCGTGAATGCACAAACACATACAGATGTATATGGGTATGACACCTTTCAACGACCCACTCTTAGTATCAGAACAGTCAATGGAGTAGATTATATTTCTCAAGTAACCTACGATTATATTGGTACTCCAAAAACAATTACTCACACCGATGGCACAGTTGTTTCATACCAGTTCAACGCTGCTGGACAAGTATCGTCCTTGAATATAGACGGGGAGCCACTCGTAACTGGCATTACCTATGCTCCAAACGGACAAATAGAGCACATCACGTATGCAAATGGGGTAGAGACAACAAATACTTACGACCAAAATGCGCTCTATCGGCTTATAAACAAAACGACACTAGGAAACGAAATTACTCCAGTGATCCCTTCTTCCGCTATTCAAAAATCATTTACCAGTGAAGAAGACCTCACACAGCAAAATGAAGTAATTTTCAATTCAACTGACGATGGGTACATTACTGTGCAGGCAAGAGCACAAGCTCGTGATGATGATCCATGGGTAATGGCCCATGACTGGGATGGTGAGGCTACACAAACAGGAATTACTGTTTCATTAAACAGAACAGCAGAATTTGTTGAAGGAAAAAATATAGAGGAACGATACCAACGAACACTTTCTCGAGGGTATTTTACCTTTGACACAGGAGTTCTACCAGATAACGCACATATTATTGAAGCCGATTTAACCATTCATGTAGAGCCGGGAAATCAGTTGTCGCCAAGTTATCAAGAACAATATTACCTCACAACGATTGATATGGAGGGGGCAAATAAAGTGGGAGGACATCATTATGATAACTTTTTGTCAGGGACAGGGATTGGAAGTATTAATCTCGATAGTCTGCCATTAGCAGATGAGTATGAAGTCGCTGAAACAGATGTAACCATATCATTGAATAGCCAGTCCGCACGAGATAGTTTAAACGTTGTAGCGTCAACAACATTTTCACTCGTGCATGTCTATGATCTGACCAATCGATCATTTAGTAGCAACACAACTGCCCACTTTTCTTCTTTTGAATCTCCCGGAACAGAAAACGATCCACGATTGCGCATTGTCTACGTCCTTGGTGAGGCACCAACTGCACCCACCGATACAAAAGTAAATAACGTCACCAATCCAACCAACCTGTTTGACAAGACACCAGAATTCACCGCCATTCACCACGATCCAGATGTCGGAGATCTTGCAACAAGATACCAAATTCAGGTCGCAGACGAAAACGGCAATTTTACCAACCCAATTTGGGATTCTGGTATTGTTGATCTCGCCCAACCTGTTCGAGAAGGGGAGCAAAGCATCACCATGCCGTACGGTGGCGAACGATTGCAGCTCAATGGACAAACCTACACCTACCGAATTAAATTCTTTGAACGATTCTACTACAAATCACCATGGAGCGAAACAGGTTCATTTACCATGGCGACTATCGACAACGAGCCCGTGCACATCAACTGCGCCAACGCCCTCTACGGAGAAGAACACCCACAAGCACTCAATTGTACGATCCCAGTCTTCAACATCCTCAATAACACCGGCAACACGATGCAAGAAGTGATTATTGAAGTTGCAGACAATGCAAGCTTTAGTAGCCCACACATCACTCACCAAACAGTCACCGTCCTCAATGGAGAGCGAACAGGAAACATTGTCTACACCGGAAACAGATTCAATCAAAATCAAACATACTACGTCCGCACCGCCTTTGTCGATACAAACAATACCCAAACCAGCTACTCGGCAACACACACATTCACCCTCGCCAATAGAGAAATCCTCCAAGACATAGACTATCTCTACGACCTCGTGGGGAACATTGTCGAGCTTCATGATAATCAAGAACAGACAACGAGTTATTATGAATATGACGATCTCTACCGCCTCACTCGCTGGACACTCAGAAATGCGGCAGACGAGCAAATAGCCGTTCGCTACCAAACATACTCACCAATAGGGAATATCCTAAGCAAAAGCAATGTGCCAGGGAATTACCAATACGCCAGCCAGCATCCACATGCGCCAAGTAGTATCTCTGGTTT
>Ga0100380_10003153_pt1 | contig 17560 bp, 20 predicted proteins | sample CryGeymeta201504_FD_80417 | JGI IMG/M metagenome (GOLD analysis project Ga0100380, IMG submission 80417) | Groundwater microbial communities from Crystal Geyser aquifers in Utah, USA - Crystal Geyser metaG 2015-04 | ecosystem: Environmental > Aquatic > Deep subsurface > Groundwater | place... | reverse complement strand
ATTCTGTCCAATTTAGCTGGGGTGACTTTATCAACAGGTTAAGGCCTGAATGAAATGATAGTGTATTGTTTGATGAATCTAGTCTCTTAGTATTACCTTTAACTTAATCTTTAAGACTTGTATAATATCAAACTTTTTTTAGCATCACTTTGAAAGAAGTTTTGAGACCATTAATAAACATGACTAACCTGTACATTCCCTCCTTGATCTATGGCCGACTGAGAAGTATATGTTGAGGCAGTCTGAGTGATTTATGAGTCAGCAGTTGAGTATATGCTTGTCAAGGGTTGATGATGGTTTGATTGTATTTGCTTATGTTTTTTACCGTCTACTTATATCCTCATAATGCTGTCCATTATATCAATGCCAACAATATAACTGAGCTAATGCAATTATAATGACCGAAAGAATAAAATGTGGTTGATGTATCAAAAATGATAATAAAATAACTGGCTTAGATTGTAAACTTCAGCCAGTCTGGCTGGAACAGCATAATTCTCTGCATGATGCTACCCATCTACCACACCCATAATTATAACTTTGTTTCTATCTGTCGTATTTATCTGTAACTTACTCAGACTCCAACTATAATAGACTAATGTAATAACCTCACTTCTGATCCCATAAATCAAGCAAAAATAGTGGTTTTAGTTACTGAGGTTCGTGAATTTCCCAAGTTTCTTGAAAAGATGCCCATAGTCAAACCGATCTTGAAGGACAACACCCCAAACAGTGAAGTTGTTGTAAATATTTTTTGACAAGACATTCAAAGCATCAACGGTTATTTATGTGTTACTTATGATAAATGATCTCAGCATTGGCATATGTAGCTTCATGATTTTTTTGGCCCCCCTGTTGCTAAAAGTGTCATGGCTAAGCTCTAGTCTGATCAGGCTGCCAAGATCCAATAGGGCTAATTTTTGGGGGATAGTATCTCCTAATGAGCAATTGTAGAGCCAAATCTATTTTAGTTTCCATTTAGCTTGAGATAACTTTTGAAAAAAGCTCCGAGAAAGCTGTGAGTACATAAGTGAGAGACAAGTAATAAAGGGATGTGACTCTCCTATTATCTAGAAAACATCCAGGTAGAGCTCGTCTGGTGTTACCCTTGAAGCCAGAATAGCTGGTTCTCCCCATTAGTTCTCAAAATGCATATTTTTGCTGAAGTGATGCTTGAGATGTTGAAGAGGGGTCTGTCCTAGCCATATGCTCATGGACTCCTATCTGAGGTACTTTTTGATCTTGTGATGCAAATCAAATTTGTCTGTTTTTGTATTACTACCGATCGGATGGATATAGCGTTGCTGCATTCAGAGAAGTTGCTTGTTGTTCCTCTGCTGATTCATAAGGAAGTCAGCTTTTAAAACTAGGCATAGAATGGTCACGCTCAGAGTGCTTTCTATCAATTAAATGATAAATATCCAACTTAATATATAAAACTCTATGATCATTAGTGAATAAAGCAACTCTCTCTGTTGTCCAACAGTTGAGGTATCACTAGAAGCTGTGGAAGGGAGAGAAGGACCCTGGCCTAGGAAAAGTCTATAATGCGATAGTTGAATAGCTATAAAGATAATAGTCCATAAGAGTTGAATATGAGTTGATCTCATAGCTGAATTGATAGTCTATCATGTTGCTAATGATGATCTATTTAATGAATCCGCGCCAACGTTTAAAAACCAATAATATCTAACAGCCATATGAAGAACATCCTCGCAACGATCGTCATCTGTCTGACCCTGATAGTAGGTAACTCTCAGGATGCTCTCCTCACTCTCTCAAGTCGAAACTCATGCCTGAAGGAGGTCGTCAGCACATTCGTGAGAGAAGATGACTGTTCGCATCTCAGTGACACCTCCAAAGCTAAGGTAATGAATCTTATAGGTAGCTGGCCATGAAGATGACGGAGTGCCTGCTTAAGGAGATGGGTAAGAGGTTTCCTGAGGAGTGCAGAAACTCTTTACCAGGGGACTGCAGATTGGAAGGGGATGCATGGAACACATTTTCGACCTTCTTCTCACACATCGACAACCTCTGTCACTTTTACTGGTAGACCCTTCACCACCAAAGAGCCTAAAGACTGATAGGACAGTTGAGTGAGTCATCTTCCAAAGCTGAGGAAGTATTAAGGGACAACACCCTTCAGACCCAAAAGGTACTGTCAATGCAACAAACCATGCAATCAACTCTGGGCGAATCTTTGAAGCAACAGCAGGAAATGGCCTCTCTCATCAACAGTTCAACTGCCAGAATCAACAACTTGACCCTTCAGGTCGAACTGTTCGCCGAGAAGATCAGGGCGGATATAGAAGGGAACTATGCCAGTCTGAGCAGAGTACTCGCCGTGATGAGCGGTGGTCTTGAGCGAGTTCTGGAGATACAGGGCTATCTAAAGGCATAAATCACTTCCATTTCTGGCATGCTTCTCTGCTTGGGCCAGTTTCTGCTTATTCTATTTGTAACATCCTTCAAAAAATACAATCAGAACAGAAACACCCTTCTCACATTGCTGGGCCTTCAGGTGGGTATATAGATCCTTTTCCCTTCAGTTATGGAGACTTTTGTTAGTATCAGGACAATCAGATCCATCTTCATGGTAGTTATGGGACTGGTTTTGCTGATAAATGGAGACAGAGAGGAGGGGCTATAAGGGGTCATCAACAATAGACTGAGCACTCCCAGACTGGAAAAAGTGATTAGAAGGGCAGTGGAGGAGCATAACTGGCAGTGGGCAAAAAGAAATTGGCTAAGCTCCCAGGAAGCAGAGTGGCAGGAGAGCAGAGAGAGTATACGCGGGGGGCGTGGGGCGAGAAGGGCAAGTGAATGAGAGATGCAACTGTGATGATGTGTGTGCAATGCGTAACAATGTTCCAAATAACAGGGGCCGTGTGCGTTTGGAATAAAATTATTAGTAATTTCTAAAGGATGAGACGAACTGACGAATCGGGTGCAGTGAGGAAGAAGTTGGAGGACTACTCCTACATGCTTTCGGACAACATCGGAAAGGGTTACAGCAGCCAGGTCTTCAGAGGCAGACACGACTCGACCAGTAATTCCCCTCTTACTCAGATGAAACAGTCGCCGTCAAAGTCATCGATATGCGCATGATCAAAGGCGAAGTCCACAAGAACCTCCTCGCTTCTGAGATCGAGGTCCTCAAATCTTTGAAGAACTGCGATAACATCATCGAAGTCTATGACATTTACAACACCAAAAACAACACCTACATCATCACCGAGCTATGCGACGGAGGAGATCTTGCCAAAATGATCAGCAGCAGGAGGTCCTTTTCTGAGGCTGAAGCCATCCCTCTTATGAACCAGGTCATCCACGGGTACAACCAAATTCAGAACAAGGGAATCATACACAGAGACCTCAAGCCTGCCAACATCTTCCTGAGAACAGGGGAAATCAAAATTGCAGATTTTGGATTTGCCATGAAGCAATCCGACTGCAGAAGATATTCGTCCTACAACGTGGGCAGTCCCGTCTACATGCCCCCTGAAGCTCTCAATGAAAATAAGTACAGCTTCAAAAGTGACATTTGGGCACTCGGGGTCATCTACTACGAAATGTTGACAGGAAAAACTCCGTGGAGAGCCAAAACTTAAAAGGATCTGGCTCGGCAACTTGTTTCCATTCCTATCAAAAAGTTGCTCCCTCCTTCTATCAGCCCCTCATCTTAAAATTTCCTGTTGAGAACCCTCACTGTCGATATCAACGATAGGATGAGTCCTGATGAAGTGCAGCGTTTTACTCTTTCTGGAGAAAAATCTGTTATAAGCAGAGGTCTATACTCCACGGAGAACTCCATCTTTGATGGAAGAAACAACCACATCCGCAAAAATTAGGGAAAGTTCTAGAGGCACGACAGGCACGAGACTTCATTGACTAAAAACTCAGTCAACACTCCCAGCAACCTCAAGAGGTTGACCTTCATGCAACAGCAGCAAGACGACCACAAGAGCCACAATTTCAGTCTTCCCAAAACAGCAGCCACCATCTCCAACAAAACCGAAAACTTCATCACAAGCTCCAACCAGACTATCAATGGTGAGGCCAATGCCGACGTCAGTCTTCCTCGAGATATCCACTATGATAAGAAGTACCTATCTAAGCAGCTGCTGAGCCAGATCCACTTCTGCCGATTCCTCTACAAGTTGGTCGTCAGAATGAAGGACAAGCTCAGCCAGGAGGTCAATGAGGAGCTGACTCCATTGAAGGAGTTAATGGCTGGTCTTGTATTTGAGAAGTTAGATGAGGTTAACAACCTGAGAGCTGTTAACTCTAAGCATGCTCCTGACTACAAGGCTACTCCTGACTACCACAAAATCGCACAAATCATTGAGCAGTATGTGGCCAAGTACACCAAAGACCTCTCCACAATCCATCAAAACCTGAAGCCTTTGGCGACATTCAAGGAGCAACTGACAAAGAGTATCCTCGGCATTTATGAAAGGGTGCAGGGTGAGGAAGAAGGGGGCTACTGGAAGGATGAGGTGATTGTTCTAGACTACCTGGTGACTCTGAGGCAGTTGGTGGGTCTTTTGCAGAGCAACGACATGGAGGGTTTCCACAACAAGAGCAAGATAGAGACAATCGTGGAGGGCTCTCCCTCCAAGATGATAACTCAGGAGCACCTCAATGCGATAAGGGTCAAGCTAAAGGCCATTAAAATTATATGATCATTAATATACTAAATGCGTAGACTTTTCACTACTTGCTCACCAGCTCCTCTAAAGTCGGCTGACGGTTCATCTCACCCCTCCTCTCCTCCTTCTCCCCCTCCTTCTTCTCCCCCTCTCCCTTCTCTCCCTCCTCTAGCTACTTTAATACGCTGTTCTCGTAGCTCTTAGAACCTTTCCTTTTTTATACTTCGACTGGAAGTTATTGTTTGGGGGACGGGATGATCTCCTTCTTTTTGGGGGGAGGTCTAGAGTTGTCTTTGCTGACCTCTAACTTGATCTAGGCGATTCCTTCTTCATGCTTGCCCTCCTCCTGTGACTAGTTCTTGGGGTCACTGCTATCCTTCTTCATAGACTATAGTTTTCCCTCTGAGCTGGAGGTGGCTTAGTTGTGCTAAGGAGTCGAGTACTGATAGTATTTGTATTTAATTTATCTTTTGTTGAGGTTGAAAAATCTTTTGAGAATGTTTTTGAGGCAGCTGGGCTTTTGATAGGGATTGCCAGAGAGGGTCTACCACTTGCCGTCAAAAAACTCCTTAGTGGTGAGATTACTGAAGATGAGGAAGGTATGGAAGAACACCATGATCCCCACGAACAGGAATGCTGGGACAGAAAGAATTGCCAGAACAATGGTGAAGGGGTATTGCTTGAGGGTCAGTCCGAGGTCTTTTTGCCCGTTGACAAGGTTGTCGTTCATGATGATGACGCACATCGTGAAGGTGACGATCAGAGCCACAAAGAGAGAGAACAGAAAAAGGAAAAATTGTTTGTAATTGCGTTTCCCAATGCAGGTGCCCAGCCAAGGACAGTGATGGTCCATTTTTTAAATGCAGACTCCACATACATCGCAGTGACTGGCTCTGGGAGGTCGATAGATGTTGCAAGTAAGGCAAAATTTAATCTTGCTCACCTTGAGAGCCTCGGGTATAATATAACTGATCTGAATGTGGCTCTTAATGTGTTAGTTCTTGGGAATGGCCAGGTAGTCGCTCTAAGCTTCGTACTTTTCGTTCTAGGTTAGGAGGAAAGTACTATTTTTTGAATGATGCCCGGTTGAGTGAAGACGATGAAGATGAAACTGTAGAAATTGACGAACTGGAAGAAAATGAGCAGAGCAATGGGAGCAAACATGTGCTTGGTGCTGAACCACCCCAAGTGCAGTATTTAGTGGAGAGACAGGCAGCCTTGAATGAGGACAAGGGTCAGTAGAGCCTTCTTGGATTATGCACTGAGTCTAACAATTGATACATCTGATAGAGTCGTCCGTCGCAGCAGCTGTACTCCTCCTACCACTATCTCGTCTCGACTGCAGTTCCCGCCTGGCCCTAGTTAGACCTTTTCATTCAATATTATTATGAGCAAAGAACATCAAACAGGAAACAAACTTACAAAATCAAATAACTCCAATCATTGAGCATGAAAAAACTCCCACAGCTATCGACCCACATTCATTTTCCCCCTTGGTCAGACTTATTGTTGCTGATCCAAGTCGGTCGACGTACAGAGAGGCCTATCCTAGCAACTAATCCTGAAAGGTGTCGAACCGTTTCTGATAGACTTTAAGCAGAAGAGCAGATGGATAGGAAGAAAGAGCCACAGGCTGGGACACTGCTTATAGCTCCTTCCACTGGCAGATGCCATTTATGGAATTAGCTAGTGATGAGCGAAATGTATGGTGATATTGACTGTTGTAGTGCATCACAGAGTAAAGATGCTAAAAAGATTTTTGACTGTTGAGTTGGACCCAGTACACTTGAAACCCTACATAAGTGGGCTTGGCTTAAACAGGAGTTACTTAGTCTGCAGGTTTGGAGCTTGCCACCGATTAGCTCCAGTTGTCGGCTATAGAGCTAGTCTACTCAGGGATAACGCTGTGAGTGCTGTCTCCTCCCAAATGCCGAGTGCTATCTGCAAACAGAGTGCAACTTCCCCTGCTCAAGTGAGGGTCATCAGTGTGACACTAAGACTAGTTCGCTAGAGTTGAGTTGTGGGTTGTCAGACAGTTGGTCCTGTCTTCCTTGAGGTAACTCAAACAATGTTCAGCCAGGCTGCTGGGGATCGATTAATTGCTGTTGAAGAGAGGGAGAGGAGAGAAGTGATTGTGAGAAGGTACGAGACGTTGGTAGATGTAGTTGAATTACTTAAGCATGGACTGGATGGTCTGAGGGTATTTTTAGGAAGAAGGCAAGGGTAGTATTGTTTTTAGCTTGAATGACTTTCCGCCGACAAATTTTGTCTACTGCTCAGGAACAGACAAACCTCCCTTTTCAGAGACCTGTCTGATGACTGCTGTGATCTAGGCCCGGATAACAGGGCTGTTTTAGTGCTAAAGTGTCAGGCTGAGCATTTCTAGACAGTGGCTATATTGTTCTTTTTCCAGGTGTAACAAACTTCTCAGCAAAAGGGCCTACTTGTTGTTGAAACAGTATACAATAGCCTTCTAGACTATTTAGGAGTCCCTCTGCTCCCGTCCCAAGATAGTGTAGGCACTGGACAGGCAGAAAGATAGATGCTGGAAGGCCGGTTCATGTTGCTGTTGAAGATGAAATATGGAAAATAGGTTGAAGTAGGCAATGTAGTTTAGGTGGTCGGTCTGTATACAACTGTAGAGGTCCTGAAGGGCCAAGTCGACACTACCCATCTGATAGTGCGCCAGTGCTCGGTTCGACAGCAGAAGAACTTGCTAAGGGGAGAGCAGCAGGCAGTCATTGAGGAGAGCTAAGCAGGCCTGGTAGTCTTTCTGCTGATAGGAGAGACCGGCCTATTGTAGGAGGGTGTTAAGGGCTTAGTTGCTCATTGTGGATTATAAGGGTAGATAGGCAGACAGAGTCGAGGCAGGCTGCAGTTGTTTAGAGAAGAGCAGTGCTATGTGATATTATTTTTGATATGGAGCAGGTGGGATCAGATAAGCGTCGATTCGAGGACATGCGGCAGGCGTTAGAGGGGCGGGGTTACGAAATAATAAAATCGATCGGGAAGGGGGCATTCGGAGAGGTGGTCCTTGCCCGCCAAAGTAGCCATTCCAGCATTCAGAATCAACAGAGGTCTTCTACGCCGTCAAGATCATCAGCAAGCAGCATATCAAGAAGAAGCCCTTTCTCCAGAAGTACATCGACCAGGAAATCGACATCATGAAGAAGCTCAACCACCCGAACATCGTCCGCTACGAACAGTAGTTCACCAGTACCTTCTCCCCCACTTAGCATCATAGTTCATCATCATCGTCATGGAGTACTGCGAGCAGGGCAACCTCCTCACCTACCAGGCAAAACTACCCAGTAAGATCTTTCCCCTTCGACAGGCTTCCAGGGTCATCATCGAAGTCATGAAAGGACTCAAGTGCATTCACGAAAAAAACTTTATCCACAGAGATATTAAGAGCTAAAACGTCCTGCTCAAGAAGCATGGCAGTTAACTGACATACAAAATAGCCGACTTTGGCTTTGCGAGGTCGATCGGCGGTGTGGGTGCTAAGACTCACTGCGGAACAGAAAAATACATGGCTCCATAGATCATCAGCAACAGCTACTACGGTATCTCAGTCGATATCTGGGCCTTGGGAGTGCTTTTTTACTTCATGCTCTTCGCAGAGTATCCCTTCAAAGGTACCCTTGGTGTTAGTCAGGACACGACATGAAGGCTGAAATACAGAGAAGGTGCAGCAACCCGCACTTCAGCCTGGCAGCCACCCTCAGCAAAAAAGACAAACTCAAATAATCACAGATGGAACTGGAGGATTTTTTCAAGAGAATATTCGTGGTGGACAGTAAAAAAAGAATGACCTTCTCTAACATCGTCAAACACCCCCTTTTCAGCGACTATGAAAACGAGTTCAAAGAAAATATCGTTTTCTACAATAAGCTCGAAAAGAACGAAGAGTACTTCAAGGACGAACCTGACAGATTCGAGTACGGAGCTGACAGCGAAATGGAGCCTTAGGACGAATCGAGGGCCCACCTCTTGAGGAAGAAGGCTGTCAGCAAGGAGAGCAAGCACCTGGAGAGATAACTCGAGGAGATATACTTTGAGATATGTAAGGTTCAGTACCTGAAGGAATGTGCTGAGGAGTTGTTCAACAACTATGCCTCGTATCTGACTTACGCTGAAAGGTTGGCTGCCAAGTTCTATCTCCTTAAAGCTTACATATTTTTCGGAGATCCTATTCTGCAGTACCTCAGCAACGGAAAGATGCCTGATTCGCTGGCTGAAGCAGACATAGATGCCAAAAAATGGCAAGAGTGTATGAAAACGCCAGAGTTCAAGAAGTTTGTGAGCAAGATGGATTAGTAAAACATGAAGGCCCATATAATGTTCTAGGATACCTACAGCTAGCTGACGATTGTGCTGAAAGACATGCCAATCAAAAATTTTTAGAAGGGGTACCGACAGACTGTAGACGAGAGGACTTTCGATGACCTCAAATTCAGCTACAGGTCTACGACCAGCTACATATTCAAGTCGATTCACTAAAACAACAAGATCGACCCTCACACGAGGAATAAGATAAAGATGAGGCTTTTTTGTTGCCACATGATCAACAGGATCTTCAACAGGAAGGAAATTCCCGATCACTTCCCTTTTTATGTCAAGTGGCTGAAGACCCGTAAGATTGACTACCCTCACACCTTCGATTTCATTTACTTCAAGAAGTGGATCCTCGAGTAGACCCAGCAGAACCTCGAAAGGAACATCGCCCTCCTCCACAAGACCTTCTTCTGATGTCTATATTGTACACACCTCATCAGTCGTCTTTAAGTAGATTCGACCTGTCTGATCCTTGTGGATAGGTGATAAAATTGATAGTGAGCAGCAAAAAGATAGTGAGATCAGGTAGTTAGTTGAAAATTCTGAGTCACAAATCCACTACTTGACTGTAGTCCTCATCCTCGCTGTCTATGCTACTGCTGGCAGCAGAAGTGGGCTATACGTCAAATAGGCTCATGTTCTCGGATATTATAGTCTCTAGCTAGTCAGTTTAGCCAGTACTGCTCTCCTGCAAGTCCAAAACATGCACGAAGCTTCCTGCGCTTTACTCAACACTGAAAAAGTCAGAGCTGTTGTTGTCAGCTATTCGGACAAGGGAGGGCCGAATGAATGAGTCTATCCAAGTCGACCGCTTCTTGTCAAAAGCCAAACGTTGCTAAATTTTTCGGAATCCGTCTGAAACTGTGGAAGGGAGGATGCATGAGTTGGCGACTGGCTCAGTGGTTTGCCTTTCATCGTAGTTGGGGGCCAGAAGAGATGAGAGGGAGGTGAGGAAGCCAAGACAAGAGGGTCCGGATGCGTATGTCTGCAGAAAGGCAGTCCTAAGGGATGCCATATCAGAATAAATTAATAGTTATTGAAAATGCAGGGGAATATTCATAAGAAGAGAGGAAGACGAGAGAAGAAAATGAGGAGGAAGGGGGAAAAGTCGGCCTTTTTTAATATTTTGAATAAAATATTAAATTAATATTATCCATAGCATGTCGCTCATCATCGAAGACGCTGAGAACAACTTCAAGCACATTCACCGTATCCTCAACACCAACATTGACGGAAAGCGCACTGTCCCCTTCGCCCTCGATAAAATCAAGGGCGTCGGCAGACGCTTCGGATTCCTTATCTGCAAAATCCTCAGGATCAATCCTAAGCTCAGAGCCGGTGAACTCACCGAAACCCAGTGCGACGCCATTGCCAAGCTCATCGCTGAGCCCGAAGGCCACGGCATTCCCCGTTGGTTCCTCAACAGACAGCGTGACTACAAGGAAGGCAAAAATTTGCAGATGGCCTCCAACATTCTCGAAACCAAACTGAGAGAGGACATTGAGAGGCTTTTCAAGATGAGAACCAACAGAGGTTTGAGACACAAATGGGGACTCAAAGTCAGAGGTCAGCACACCAAGACCACCGGCAGAAGAGGAAAGACCGTCGGTGTCGAGAGAAAAAAGAAATGATCTTGTTATTAGATTCCTTAACTACTATTGCTCGTATCTTGCCCCTGCATCCTTTTTTATAACTATTAGAACACCCTTTGTCATATCCTACATGCACATATCAACAGCATCGCAAGAATTGAAGTAACGCGTAGTAGAGCACTCTAGCAATCTGAGTGCCTCAGCGGTGAGTGCATGTGCAGTATTGTGCTGAGCCTGTGCCAAAGAGTACCTTTTTTACAGGGGTGAATGAGTGACGTGAGTAGAGTATTTTCTGATATAAGAGGCGATGATATGTTCTTTCGATGTTCGATAATAAAATAGTAATATTTGGCCTGAGGGGTCTGCGGGTGTACTGCTAATTGAAGAAAAGGAAAGGGCCTGGGGACTGGAGAGGCATAACCGAGTACCAGCAGTTGGGAAGGAAGTCTGTTCATTTTTTGACAACAATAAAAGACCTCCCATAAATATATCATAGCAGCCAAACTAGCTTAAAGGACTATCCAACTCGGTCTTCCCAACACACGTCCTCCCAATCAACCCTCCATCCCAAACAAAATTTAAATTAAGTCACATAGCGCCCATCCCCACATTCCATCCATAGGCCACGCCGTAATCCTGACACTTCTCACCCCCTTAAGCCAGCACCTGCGCCCAACTACCTCCCTCAGCCTTCCTTTCTAAAGCGAAGGTCAGCATCGACACTCTTACCCCTCTTGGATTGAGAAAGGAAGAGGTCCCGAAAATCAAGGGTAAAAATAAAGCGATCTGATGAGAAGGGGAAGGTAGAGAGGTTGGAAGGGACCTTTTTTCGGGATAGTGGGAGGTATTTTTAAATAAGATAAATTTGCAATGAAATCGATCCACAATCATTCAGTTTTGCTCTCGCCAGTCTGTCCGATGAGGAGGTTCTTGTGAATGTGGGGGATAACACCTCCACCAGCAATGGTGGCCTTGATGAGGAGATCGAGTTCTTCGTCTCCTCTGATGGCGAGCTGCAAGTGTCTGGGGGTGATTCTTCTGACTTTGAAGTCCTTTGAGGCGTTTCCGGCCAACTCGAGGACCTCAGCTGTGAGGTACTCCAGGATAGCGGCAGTGTAGACTGCAGCAGTGGAGCCGACTCTGTTGCGGGCTGAGACTCTGCTCTTGAGGAATCTGTGGATTCTTCCAACAGGGAACTGCAGACCAGCTCTGGTTGACTTGGACTGGGCGGGTCTCTTTGACTTTCCGACCTTGCCACCTTTTCCTCCTTTTCCTCCTTTGCCTCCTTTTCCAGCCATCTTTAAAATAATTATAACGCTATGCCAGGAAAAGGGTTTAAATGCTTGATTTTTTCATGCCGTAATTTGATTGGCTCCTTAAAAACACTGACGATTTTTCAGGCCCAAGGCACTCCTCCTCAACTACACCTGCTTTGCCCGGTCTGCCTCACCTGGTATTTCCTTCTCCCCCAAACTTAACCTTTGAGCCGGTTACGGTTGCTCAGCAAATCAATTATTCCCATCCATCCATGCTCAGTTTTTTTACCCTTTCTTTCCCGAAGAAGAGCCAGTTGGCGAGGGAAGAGGAGGATAAACCTCTTTTCCGGGGCTTTATTATTTTATTAACACTGGTGGGGTTTTTGGGAGGCCATCTGATCTGCTCGATGCTAGAATTTCGGGGAGGGCAGGACGGCAGTAAGGGCAGAGGAGGACGTATGAAAGGGTAAGAGGGTGATAGTAGGCCTAGAGTGCTGATCTTGGGACTGACGCCCAGATAATAGACTTTTTCTTCCCTTTTCCCTTAATTGATTAGATTATTGTATAACCATCAGTCGTTACATCAGAGCAATCACCATCTTCCAACTGTAAAAATCATTAAATCACCAAAAACGACCCCTCACCTCCCCCAAAGACTCACCCTTGCCATATCTCCTCCTTGATTGAAGGTTCTGCTGAGATAACTGATAGTTCTCAGTCAGTATTCCCCGCTCACTTTTATGATGAATATCCTGACTTGACCTCTTAATAGTGAGGCTTTGGGTTGAAGCCAAAGATAGCTGGTTATTACTACTGTCACTTCCTTCATGTATCACGCAGGAAAGCTGCTGTCTTGGTGACAGTTGACCCTAGTGGTCGATGGGCTCATTGAATTGTCCAAATACTGATCTTGATGGCATTCGGTTGATCTCGTTAAACTGGCTCTATGAGCAAGAGGGCATTGACAGTCTCTCCTCTATTGTCTCCAAAACAGATGCTATCAGAGTATTTCTTGCTTTCTGAGGCTGCCTCAAAATTTAACTAGCTTCTTTTGGTGTCTGTGCTGTCTCCTGAGCTTTGGCTTTACGAATGCGACGATCAACCAACAATCGAGGAGCAGATGGCTTTACAGGCTCAGCCTACAAAGAAAAGTCTGTCTAGGAAAACAAGGGTCTTTTTGGACTTAAAGGAGTGCTGAGAGGTTGTATATGGTCTAGAAGAGTCTGCTTCTTCGAAGAAATGCTCCTGCTTTGCTAGTGATATTGAACTCCGTGACTGTTGCTATCCGAGACGTGACTGACTTCAATGACCCAATTTGAATTCTAGCATACATCCTGCTGCCTCTTGGTGAGAACAGATCCAGAATGGGGGCTGTTGGTTGATAGGGAGAAGGTGGAGGAATGTTTAGCTGAGGATGCCCGATGCTGATGTTTGGGGAAAGACCTTTGGATGTGGGCTTTTCGGTCAAGAGAGGAGGGTCGAGGGTACAGGTCAAGGGTGATTTAGGGTTCTGAGTTGTGATGGTTGCAGCAGGCGAAGAGGGAGGCGAGGGCCTGCATGATTGAAGAAATATAATGATGGAATGATATCTGCAACTTTATACAATCACTTTAGTTTTTAGACCTGAACAAGCACGTGCCTTCCGTACTGCGATTTGCTGATCTCCTGGCTGTTCTCCTTCAGCTTACTTTTCAGGATACTCTTCGATTGTGGAGATATCTTCTGCATCAGGCTCTGAATAACGTAATTTCCAAACTGATGCTTGGCGAGAGCGATGAGGCTGAGTTGATGGATGAGTACTTGTTTGCAGGGTGGAGGACTAGAGCCAGTTTTTATCGGTACTAGGGCGAGGACAGCTTGATGACCCTTTCGATGACATTGCTGGCGTACTTGTTGCAGGAGAGGGTAATGAAGTTGTCTAAGAATATCTGCTCGATCAGTGGTTTGTACTCCTTCGAGTGGGCGACAATGTGCTGCATCACATAGTTCCCGTACTGGCACTGGGACAATTCGACACTTATAGCGAGCAGTTTGTCGAACATCTCTTTCTAGCTGCCCCTGATCGACAGAAGTTCCCCTTGTTTTTTCTTCTTCTACTCGCTCTATTAGAGAGATTAGAGCTAGTCCTCCCTGTCGAGAATGTCTTCATGGAGTTTTTAGAGGTATTTTTGGATGACTCTGCAGCCGTAGGCATGAAGAGATAGTTTTTTGTACTGAGTAAGGTGGGACTTACATTTTAGGATATTACTTTAAGCACCTTAGAAAGGAGCTTCAGGTCGATGACCTCTATGCACTTCTGCATCACGTGGTTGCCATTGATGTTCTAGATGAGGTACAAGCTGTAGGGCTCCAGCAAACGGACGATCTCGGCTTGGTCCTCCTTCTTCTCCCTGGCAAACTCGACTGCCTTCTGAACAACCCGGCACCCATAGCAATTCTCTGAGAACTGCAAAATGTATTATTTTACGATAGCAAACAGCCTTTCCTTGTGCCCTATCTACCCCTTCTCGAATATCTTCTGGAAGACATAGTTGCCGAACTTGTCCTTTGTGAGGTCCACACTCTACGAGATGAGTGCCTCAAAGATGGCTTATTTTGCGTAGGACTCACCGCTCTCGATTATGGACTGAACTGCTCTTGAGCCGTATTGGTCTCTGGCCCATCGAGCTGTCTGGTCGAGGCTGGCCATGATTTATTCTTATGGTGTGAGGTTGGAGTAGTAGTGGTGGCCGGGTACACTGACAGAGTAGTAGCTGTGGTACTCTTCTTCAGTCTGGAGACTCAATCTGAGCTAACAGCAAGAGCTACTTGCGATAATTGTTAGTGGGAGAGGGAATGTTCTCCTCCGACTTTTTGTGGAATGACTTCACGAAGCCGTACTTGTCCAGCTCGGGGTCGCTCTGGGTTATTTCTTAGAGGAAATCTTCGTAGAACTGAGTGGGGAGAGAGGTACTCGTGTTCCGATATCGAAGAGGATGGGTGGGGCCGAAAAGACTGCCTGCTTTTCGGAGTCGTTTTAGGAGAGAACCGACCTAGTTTCAGGAAGATCGTCGGCTGAGTGAGGGGAAAGGTACTGTCGAGGAGTTTACGGGGTAAAAAATTTTATTATTAGTCGTATGTGTTCATTTGATTATAAACATAGGCCTACCAGTCTACTAGCTATCCCACTACCCAACTGCACACCACACCCAGCCACCATCTATTAATCCATTCCATATATCCTCGTTCATCTCCACACCTGATACTGCAAATAGGCAGTGCTGAGATTGCAGAGAGGTACAGGCAGGAGGGATAGCACTAGTTTTAGCTCATATGGGAAGTTGGTGTTGGATGGCTGTGAGCTACGGGTTAAACTTATTATTTACCTCAACTAGGGATTATAATAATTTCTAATGTGGAGCAACTTGCAAGTCCTCAGACTGTTCATACCCACCTTCAAAAACTCCTATAAAATTGCCACTCACACCAGCAATCCTTAGAGTCTCGTAAAAAAACTTAAACACCCTCACCCCACAGCGCCTCATACCCTTTAACCAGTCGTTTCTCCACTTCTCTAATACGAGATTCCTCCAATAGAAAAACAAGCAGCCAGCGAGACAGAAGGTGAAAGTGAGGAGTTAACTGTAGAGTATGAAACCTAGGCTTCGGTCGCCTCCCATCTGCAGAAAAACAATATTGAAAAGAGAGTCAGAAGCGTGCAGTATCAGGCCAACGCCCCATGCTAAGACAGTATCGTTTATGACCAGCTGAAGGCCCTCAATGCCTATACTGTCAGTATTTTCGATGGTCACGGGGGACCCTAGCTGGCACAGTACTCAAAGGAGCGAATCAACACTCTTATTGATTCATATCTCAAACAGCACCTCAGCAAAAAAGACAAGGAAGTAGGGCAGTTGCTTAAGGACTCTCTTGTGTGGAGTTACAGACAGATAGAGGATAGTTTTTTCGAGATCTATTAACAACATCTCAAACTGGGAAACAAGAAGTTGAGAAGTGTGGGTGCCTGTGGGATAACCGCTATCGTTCATGATAACAAGGTCTACATTGGCAACTCTGGGGACTCCATGGGAATGTTCATCCTTTCGGAGGGAGAGCAGTACAGATCGCAGAAAACCAATGAGCGACTGTCGGTCAACAGCAGAGCTTAGAGGGACAGGATCAGAGAAAAGTGGAAGGACATTGACGAGGACATCATATCCGAGGAAAGCAACAACTGCTTCTACCTCAAGGGAAGACTACAGCCCACCCGTACCCTCGGTGACTACTACCTTAAAAAATAACATCACTACAACGGATAAGGAGCATTCAAAGGACCCTATATCAGCTGTGAGCCAGATGTTAATGAATTCAAACTCACACCCGCCCATAGATTCATGGTCTTGGCCAGCGATGGGCTCTGGGATGTACTGTCAAAGAGCGAGGTGCTGTAGACCTTAATGAATGGGAACTCGATAGACCTTAACAAGACCTGCTATGAGGAGATCAGATAGGAGGATAGTCCTTATGTTAGTGGGTTGTTGGAAAGTGTGCTAGAGAGATGCGGGTAAGCTTGTGGCAGGAGTGTGTAGGAGCTGAAAGGTCTGTTGCCTGGTAAGAGGAGAAACTACCATGACGACATTACGATAGCGGTCATCGATCTGCAAAATCAACTCTGATATGTATTACTCTCATTATGCAAGGAATATTAAGAATTCAAAGGTAACAGCTCTGAGTCCTCTGATTGATTCTGTCGGGTGCAGTTTATGACCAGAAATGAACATATCTCTCATAATAATAATTTGATGGGAGCAAAGGACAACCTACATAAACCAGCAGGAGCACAATCCACACAACAGCAGTCAGCACTCACCTCCGACCACGAAGAGTCCAATTAAACATCCCACCAACTTCCATAAATGTCTCTCCTCGGACACCACTCCCAAAAAACTCAACCTCCCGACTCTTCAGAGCACTTTTCCTTCCTCAAAAATAAGCCCATTCGCAAAAGAATCAAACTGACCGACAACAAGGAGCATCTCAAAGGTGTCATCCAGAAAATGGATCAAAGAATCCAATAGCTGGAGAGCCTCCTCTAGGACTATCAGAGCAAGGAAAATGCCTGTCCTCATTGCCACTTCTATCTCAACGCTACCACTCCTACTCCCGAAAGAGCCCTTATGAGTGTTGAGCCTCTAACTCCTCCTTCCTGCAACAGGTCACTATCGAAGGAATCGTTGGAGTTCGAGCAGATAGATTTCACAACTCCTTTGTTGGGAAGCCCATAGATGGAGGAGAAAAGCTGGATATTTCTTGGGACGGTGATGATTGCTATGGGGAGCAAGGTTATGGACATGGATGGCACAGTCAACGTCTTCAAAATTGTCAAGGAATCCGTTGATAGGATCAGAAGGCAGGTGGAGAAGTCCGAACAAAGGCTGTCAATGGACTTCTTCATGAGCAAGCAGGATTTCATGCCTGAGGGAAGCAACAACAAGATAGACGAACTGGGCTTTGATCCTTTTTACAGCAGCAGTGAGCCTCAGGGAGGTTTGCAGTTAGATGGGGTGCGGGTGTAAAGCGTGGAGGAGTACGAGCTGTACTTTGACCAGAAGCTGAGTTTCAATGTTAGATACGATTCCCTGATAACTGCGATGGAGTATTTGAAGGAGAACAGCCAGCTGTCCTTCAAGTGATCGGCCTATAATATATCGAGATAAATCAACCCACATTATATCACAGATGT
>Ga0100380_10003146_pt1 | contig 17580 bp, 11 predicted proteins | sample CryGeymeta201504_FD_80417 | JGI IMG/M metagenome (GOLD analysis project Ga0100380, IMG submission 80417) | Groundwater microbial communities from Crystal Geyser aquifers in Utah, USA - Crystal Geyser metaG 2015-04 | ecosystem: Environmental > Aquatic > Deep subsurface > Groundwater | place... | reverse complement strand
TGGCAAAAAATATTCATAGGTTTGGCACTCATCCTTGTTAGTTGGCTATGGTCCTACAATCAACTGGATCTATGCAGTTGGCTGACCATACCTATCTGCATCGCTGGAGCTTTGGCCCTTTACGCTGCCTATGATATTCTTGGCAGCATTGCCACTATCAAAAGCTACCCTGAGGAAAGGACCAGCCTAGATGAATAGATCAGAAAGGCTAAGGAGTACTACAAATCAGTCAATAAGAATTACTTCGATAAGTGAATCGGTCATGATGATTCATGTGTCTGAATATTTCAAAAAGAATAGCAAATTATAGTCTCTAACTTCGTCATTTGTTCGATTGACAGTTGATCTTCCCTTGGGCATATTTTCCAATCAGACCTGGCCCCTCGGATTTTTCCATCATCTATCATCATTCCTGTGAAATGGTCAAACAACAACTGTACAAACCTCACAGAGGACTGAGGATAGTTCAATATTTATTTATGAGCAAGAAATAATTTTATTGAAGGTGATTGCGTTTCATTTAGAATGAATCGGGTAGCTATAGCAAAGCAAAGAAAAGAAAAGAAATCTCAACTTCTTAAGGATAGATCTATATTAAATGGTATATCATTTTCAGGCAAGAAAAAGTCCCGAACATTTTTTCCTTTTCCCCCACTTTTCAAAAAATAGCAGAAATCGAATAAAGGGAATGAAAAGAACAAGGCGCAATGTTTGTATTGGAATGATATCAGAATACAGCTGATGGCCTATCCTCCATAAATGGAAGAAACGCATATGATCTAATGTGATTCTTCGATTGACTCTTAATAAAATTTTGAGAGGTGATGGTAGAAGGAGCATGCCAAACTAGGCTACCTATTGATCATTTAGCGATTAGTGTTGCCTATACCGACAGAATGTTTCAGTTGGCTCCTTATATTATAAACTGATAATTCACATCAAAATCCCATGAGTTTATAATCCCACACAAGTTTATTGGCTTAAAGGCTCCTCTCTTGATGAGGAATGAAGTCAATGCTGCTGTCTATAGATATTTTTATCATATTTTTCTTTTGGATGGTTTTTTTAAGATGAAAGGTTTGATATAGTTTTACAAGTGTGGCATATTTACTTTTAGATAAAGCCCTAAGGTTCTTGGGCATCGGAATGTCAATCGTGGCTACTTTGTGCTAAAAAAATTGAAAAAGCATTGAAAAAAGATGACTTTATTCTTTAGACTGATGGAGATAAGTTTGACATCTATTTAAAAGAAATTAATGTTCTTTGGAGGGCATTGGGAGTGTCAGCATGCAAAAAATAGTCATTGGGATGATTAGTGTTCATAATAGAGGCTTAAGAAAGATAATATATTTAAAAAGAGATTGAATGGGAAGATTTGAAAAGCAGTCCCCTTGTTATTTTGTTCATGACACCTTCCATTGTTCAGGGCGGATGATGAAAAACCAGTTATCAAGATTCAATTCTTTGGAAATCATAAGATTTAGAAAGATAAGCTTTGGATTTGTATAAATTCAAGGTTAGAGCTGATATTTGAAGGCGAAAACAATAAAACACATGACTTTACAAGATCAATTTTTGAAGAGCGTCTCTAAAAGTTCCCTGCTCTTCATCATTTGGTCTAATCTGCTCTTCTTCTTAATCTTCGGCGAGTTCAAAAGAACCATCTGGAAGTTGACTCTGTAGAACTGTTTTAGAGCTAACTTGAAGACCATCATTAGCGATTGTGGTTTTGTTGGGTCCTTCAGGAAGGTTTTCACTTTCTTGGAGCTGATGTATGACAATTCTTGGGGAAATGAGGACTTGACCAAACGATAAAACTATGAAACGTCATCTTTCAATTCTAATTTATTGTAGACCCATTCTAGGTAGGTTTGCATGCCTCCTTCAGCCAAGTGCTGTATGAAGTATTTGAGGATGTTGGACATGATGTTCCTGTTTTTGTTCTGGTGCCTCCATCCGAAAGACTCATCTCTTTCTTTCTAAATAGAATCAATTGTACCTGAACTGGGTGTCTTTTCTTAGGTGTCTAAGGTCTATCTTCCGGGCTCTGAAGTTGGCTCATCATTGTATTTATATTCTGGGAGTTTGCCTTATTTTTATTTTCCTGGGCCTGGAATTCGCCTTGAGAAGGATAGAAAATAGGAGGCTGGAAAAGCTGTGGTTGGACTTGAGGGTATGTAATAAATGGAAGAGGAGGGCAAAGCGGGTTGACTAGTGTGAAACAGTGGAAGTACATCGATTTTATTTTTATTAAAATTTGATCAGATGAAACGACTTATAACTCAGGAAACGTGACGTTAGAAGCTATCACATGATTAGTAAGGTTCGTAGACTTAGTAGTGATCCACTGAGCGAGGACTCTCTCAATGTTTGTCCTGGCCCTTCTATTACCCATAAGAAACCCTCATATTCTTCAGGCATTTTTATTTTGCTCAACATATATAAGATAACTTTTAATGAAATGCTTGGGGTCTGCTCAGAAAGCCTACTTGTCGATATATTTTCAAGACTAGAGCTGTCGTGGACACTTTGGGAGTTGATTTTCGCTGTTTTCGATTTGAATATTCTTATTATAACAGTCAAAAAAGAAATTAGAAGGCACTTTGGGCATTCTTGAACCTCGGGCCTCTTTCAAGCTGAGAAGAGACAAGCAGCATCAAATATATCAAAAATCAACAAATAAAAGCTAGCGTAAGCAGTCTCAATAAGTCAAAGATGACGTCATGATCAAGATGATTCCAACTGACTCGACGAAGCCTCAAAAATATAGAATGATGCAAAATAAATGATTGCATCCGCTTATTTTAGGCATTTCTTCTCTCAAGAGGCCTTTCGGATTGTGCTTTCACAATAACGGAATGTTCATATTTGAGAAGGTTAATGTTTCTTCTTCAATTTTTTGGAGTCCTAAAGGAAAAGAAAAAAGTCCTCTCTTTAAAATTAAGTTTGAACAATGCTCAAGAGTAGATATTACCTTCGAAATCACAAAAATAGAAAAAGATGTTTTGAGCAGGATAACAATCGCAGCTCGGAGATGAAAATATTCTGACTTCATTTTTGACAGTAAGCTAAACCAAATGACCAACGAAACAACTGAGGATGTTTTAAGTGACAAGAATCACTATTTTTCAAAATTTAATTTTAAACAAAATTACGTGTTTGAGATTAGTTGAAGGTTATTGGGGCAACATTATAAAGAAGGGAAGTAATAGGATGACCAATAGGCAAAATAATCAATGAACAACATCATGGGCTAACCATCGCTGTCCGATAGCTCGAGACTTGTACCATCTCCGGCATTCTTTCCATAAACTTATTCTTGGCATTTGTCATCGCTTATCTCAGCAATTTTTAGTACTCGAGCTTGGTCTCTTTGGCTCGCTCGTGAAGCTCCTCGATCTGAGACTCCATTTAGGCAATTTGCTCCTTGTACTCTTTCTCGCTCGAGACGTATTTGCCAAGAATCATCTCTTTTTGCCCGAGATCTTCATAGACCTTGGACATCGCATTTATCTCGTTCTGAGCGATTTTAAGCTGCTCGAGTATTTTTTCGATGTGTTTCTTCTGGAAAGCGTTCTAATTCCTCAGTTCTGTAAGGAGATTCTGCAGCTGATAATTTTCCTCATGGAATCTCTGATTGTCCTTTTTGAGTTCCTTGTTGTCCATGTGCACTCTTTGCAACTAAATTAGCTCATATTTGTACCTAAGTCTTGAAATCTTAGACACTCTTTTACATGTACTGGTACCTTTATTTGTAAAAAACCTCCTCAGGAGCAGGCCCTGATGCTTTCTGTGTTAACTTCTATCGCCGCAGAGTCTCATTTTCTTGTTGAAGTCGGTGGATTTCGGATACTTTTTCATTGTATGCATGGTAGAGTTGGTTATAGTTTTGCTGAATGAAAAGGAACATACCCAGAAGATATAGAGATCGCTTGATTTCGATGCTAACTTATCCATGAGCAGCTGTATGGGTTAATCAAGGGTACAACGAACTTGCATCGATTTGTGATTCATCTTTATATTTAAACTTAATTATAGAAAACCTCAACCATTTTATAGGAAGCAATAAAAGAAGTTAAATCTTTTTGAGATATAATCCTAATGACATATCAGTTATGACATTTTATATCTGATCGATTGACTGACATCAATCCTGATGGAATCTAAAAAGCTTGGACATCGCTGGTATCAAAATTAACAAGATAGCTTTGTCGGAATTGATCGAGAAAGATCACTTAGAGCTGTAGAACTGGCTTAGAAATCTTTGGGGAAAAATAGAAGTGTGAGGTCTCACTCGAAATATCATCAGTAAGACTTTAGAGGAATGAACAATAAAAAAATGGAGCTGATACATCAAATTTAAGAAAAGTTGTCTATGCCAAAAGATGTAAAACTGAACTCCTAAACTATTAGCAACAGCGGTGAGACACTTGGAAATCGTGTACTTCGCCTTGAGAAGATGATGAGTCAAATTCGCAATGAGCGACTGTTAACCGAGCAGCCAAAGACAGTCTTCGTTCGGCAGCAATTTCCTCAATCGAACCACTATCAATAAAGCCACACAGGAAAAACCTCTATTATTCGGTCAAAGAGCAACTTACAAATAATCCTGAAAGAAATCAATAATGTTCGACAAGAGGTCAAAAACATTCATCGAGCTAATTAAAAAGTCCTAGTCCAAAGCTACAATCATAATCCCCGTAAAATTTCCTAAAAAGTGCATTCTTATGGCTATGAACAGTTCAAGAGATAAAAAGAATCAGAAATGTTTTCTCGTTTTCCTTCTGCAAATGGCAATCAAAACGAATAGCTGAGGGATTCTCCTTCGTTTTCTAAACCTAACCTTCATAAGAAAGATTCACTCATACATGAACTTCATCGAATGATGCCTTCTATTGAACCTGAACAAAGTTCCTCCTTCGGAGGGGACTTCAATAAAAATTAAGAGGAAAACATGCATCTAGATATAGGAACCAACCCTCAATTAAATTATCAATCGTAAGTTCTCTACGCCTGGAAATTAGGAGAAAAATCTCGAAAACAAATCGAATCAGAAACACCAAAGATTTAGGTGTCAGGACCCGACTACATCAAAAACAAATGATTAAGATATCACTATCGTCATAATGGTCATAAATCACTTAACAAATCATAACTTTATATTTTAGAATTGAAATAAGAATAGATAGATGAGTTTCCATTACCTTTTCAAATTCATAGTCATTGGAGATACAGGTAGTTGAAATTTAATGCAGGTGTTGGGAAGTCCTGTGTGGTGCAACAATTTGTCGAGCAGAAAATCAACGAAGAACATGATGTCACCATTGGCGTCTAATTCGCAGCAAAAACTATCAACATCAATAAAAAAATATTAAAGCTGCAAATCTGGGATACTGCTGGTCAGGAGAACTTCAGGTCCATTACACGATCATACTATCGGAGTGCTATTGGCGCTTTCTTAGTCTACGATATCACCAGGTATGTACTAAACTACTCAGAAAGGAAACTTTTAACCATTTACAGGAATGGCTGGAGGAAGTGAAGGCTAATGGTAATGCTGCCATGCAGGTGCTGCTAGTTGGTAATAAAATCGATCTTGAGTCTGAGAGACAAGTGTCGACTGAAGAGGGAAAAGCTTTTGCCAAGAAGTAGGGATTGAATTTTATCGAAATCAGCGCAAAGGATTACAAAAAGGTAGAAGGAGCCTTCAACGTACTAGCCGAAAACATCCTTAAACTGCTCGAAAAAGGATAGATTTCCGAACAAACAGTGGGAATCAAGGTGGCGGACGACCTCAAAATAGACCCTTTAAGCAATAGTTAAGAGCATAAAGGTAGATTTAGAAAATGCTGCTGATCTGAGTGTACTTGATTAATCCCTCTAAACTAGTTATAACATGACCTGTTCGAAGGGAAACTTACAGTGGATGGATGCTCTTAGATTGAAAATAGATGATTAATTTTTTGGCGTTTTTATTGAGTGGACAATAATAATAAATAGTCGTAAACTCGCTGTGACAGTTGAGCCATGGACTTCCTACGTTAGATAGTGAGTGGACCCAAGAATAGATATCGACAAGAAGGTTTTAATCTTGACTTGACTTACATTTCTCCCCGCATCATCGCAATGGCATTCCCAGCCTCAGGAATTGAGAAGCTTTACCGCAACTCAATAGATACAATCGCATAATTCTTCGAAAAATATCACAAAAATAAATATTTAACTATCAACATCAGTGGTAGAAACATCGACTAGACAGTCCTTCAAAATGTGATCAGCTACTAATGGTAAGACCACAAAGTACCATCCTTCGATACTTTGTTTGTGATATGCTAAGCAGTAGCTCATTATTTAGCCGGCGACCCGGAAAGGATAGCAGTGTTTCATTGTAACCATGGAAAGGGTCGAACTGGAACGATCATATGTTGCTTTTTACTATTTATGGGAGTATTTACAGAAACTACAAAAGTGATGGACTATTATGCAGAGAAGAGATTTCTTAAAGAAGGCAACGGAGTGACTCAACCTTGCCAGATCCTCTACATAGACTACTTCCAAAAATATCTCCATAAAAATGTGTATTTTCCTCAAGTTCTCAGCATCAAAAAATTGACCTTTAGAGGAGAATTCAAATTCAGTAATCCGTACCTGAAGTTGATCAATAAACAAGGACAAGTGGTTTATAACACCAGATCCTCTGATGCTTCTTTGGTGGTTGAAAAAAATAAAGAATTTTCAATCGTTTTCACTCAGAAGCATTATTTCACTGGGGATATGACCCTGGAGCTCAAGGAGGATAGGATGGTAGGTAGGAATCTATTGATTTCCTACAATTTCAATACAGCCTTTGTGACTTATACCAAGTAGGAAGCCTAAGTATATAGACCTACTGTTGTCAAACTCTAAGAAATGTCGCCTCTCGGTAAACAAAAGACCTTCTAAAAAGATTTCGCAGTCTAAATCGAATTCAGGAAATATTGCAGCTGCGGAGAGCTAAGAAGGATCGAGGGCTGTGAGAAATGCAAAGGAATCTTAAAGGATGAGTTTGACAAGTGGGAAAGAATCAAGGGTGCCTGTTATGTACGATTTTCATTACTAAGAATCGATAATTTTTACTCTGCAGAGCGAATTAGATCTGCTTTGCTGATAGGTCCTACCAATAAGATGGACTTCTCCATTCTTGATCGCTTCTTATATTTATAATATGAATTCGTAGAACAATGCGGATGACTCCATGAATTTCTCCGTGATTGAGCCCAACGCATAACCACAAGCTGCAGCTGACTTCAGTGTCCGTTCACTCCTAGGAGAATAATAATAACCTCAATTCGTCAAACCTAGCTCAGCTGCCCTTAATCTTCACAAGTCAGTAGAAGACGTGTTGAGCAAATTGCGTAATATAAAGACCCCATAAGGTCGAAACATCATACGTTTTCAATCGAAAAATGTCTCTGGTGATGGCAACTAATTTTTGAGAGACCTTTCTCGCATGTAAAAATAGCTTAGTTTTGAGAGTGAGCTATACAACGTCTACGAAGACAACGCAAACACATCAGGAGACGTAGTTCAGACAAACAAATCCAAAACTATATCATGCTTGAAACTAACAAAAGAATAAACCAACAAATCAATCAACAAGTCAAACAGCAAGGAAGAAGTGCTATACATCAATGATTATTACGGTCCGCTGATCATAGATTTCAAGAAAGATAAAGATGATCATAAGCGCAAGAAGGTCAAGAGTAAGGATGTGCTTGGGAAGAGCAGCAATATGGACAATTATAGCTATCAGTCGAGTGAGTATTCTCATCCGAGGGTGAAAAATGTCCATAAAAACAAGAAGAACATGTCAAAAGATAAGTTTTAGAGCTTGCTCAGTCGGGAGAAAAGCAGCGGTCGAAGAAGCCAACTCGGAGTTGGTGATTTCAGGAAGAGCAAGAGCCGCAGTCAGAAAGATCAACTCAGAGGAATATCCAAGAGCCAGAGCAACTTAAAAGTGAGTCACTCTTAGGCCTAAAACTTTTCTTCCTCCAAGGTCTTCACATAATACTACGGTACCTAGATCAACGTCCAAAACACCAAAAAATTATAACAAAAGCCCATGAAGAAATAACCTCAGTTGACCAAAATAAAATCCCGATAAAAATCAAGCAGTTCCAGAAATAAACTCGGTCTGGTTTCTCCCCGTGGCAAAGTAGGCACCAAACCGATGAAGAAAAAAGTCGTCTGATATTTTTATTTTAACTTAGAAGGCAAAAAACAACTCAGACCAGAATTAATGTTCATTTAAGTCATAATTCTATCTATATTTTATTAATGAAAGGATTAGTCGTGGTACTGCTGTGCTTGATAGTGTCTTTAGGACATGCTGGCAAGTACGCCAACTGTGTTGAATACATGTAAGCCCTCTATAAGAGCATTTTCCAACAGGACTACGCCTCTCTTCCTCTACCCACCATCATGTACTCTGGAATTACCACCAACAATCCTGGACAAATGTACGAGTGCTAACATAAAACTGCCGCCTCTGATCCCTATCACTACTTGCTTGTTAGTTACAAAAATTCGACAAATAATGTCTAAACCTTCACTGGAGTCTGTGTACCCGATTCATGCAGTAAGGAGTAAGTTGAAGTTGCCCTCTCACTGCTTAAAATCAAATATTCGAATGTCTATGATTACCCTGAAGATTCTGAAACTGATGGATTAATGGTAGGACTCCTTTAATTGTAGCATGCGCAGTCATTGTCGGTCTTTGGCTGGGAGGATTGGTTATCTGGTCTATTGTGCTGTCTTGTCGGGAACCTGTCGAGAATGAGTTTTTGAAAAAAGATGAAGAAGTGAGACAACCTGACTCAAGGGAAGAACCAATCAACGCCCTATCAGAACAAAAGCCATAGAAAAAATAAGACTATAAAGTATTCAACTTCTACGAGGGTTATTGCAGAATCTTCAAACGATCAAACCAGAAAAACATATTCGGCTCAATTCTCTTCCTTGCTACTCTAAGCATCATTATTTCCACTGAATTCAGCTACCGTCAAACGATCGCAGCCAATGAGGTAAAATCAATGAACTGGTTCAACTCTTTGGGTGGTGTGCTTTTCTGCAATATTGAGATTGCTTATAGTGTTATCATTTTTGTGTTGGGAGTGAAGTTAGCCAGCAATTTGTTCAGTTTGAACAGTTTCCATGAAATTGGTCGATATTTCTTTGATCACTTGTTGGTGAAATGGGCTGTCTTGGTGCTAACCAGCATGGCTGCCTACTTGGTTTTGAGTTGGACTGATGAACCTTTGAATCAACTATGGATCAACAAATATGGAGCTGACTGCCCTACCATCATCTATCAGATGTGGTTCGTCTTCCGCAGTCTCATCCTTGACTGCAAGGTCTGCCTGCAATGGTTCTGGATCTTGGAGGTCGATATATTACTCACAGTCATCGCTGCACCTCTCTTCATTGTTTACCGCACCAAAAGATGGCTTGGTTATACTTTATTCGGCATTTCAGTCTTCATCTCCATGATGTTCGCATTTGCCGTCCTCGACAGTGAGAACATTCTCTTCTAACCTTACAAATTATTCAACATGGACAAATAATTCACTGTCAATTATCAGACCAATGCCATTGTTAGATTGGCCCCTTATGCTGTTGGATTTCTTTTTGCTTTGTTTGTCAACGAGCGCATTGAGAAGAGTGAAAGTGGGCATCGATAATAAGACCTGAAGGTGGTCAATGCTATCAGAAAAACCCCAGCAGTTCAAAACTTGATGCATGCGGTGGGATTTGGAGTGATGCTGCTGTGCTTCCTGCTCATCATCTCTTACTTGCCTGTTGCTAAACCAGGGTAAGATAGAACTGCGGCCTTTGGGTATTTAGTCTTTGCACCTTTCGGATTTCTCATCGGTCTTTGTCTCTTCCTATTGCCTTGCCTCCTTCAATGCGAATCTAAACTAACCCATCTTCTCAACAAAATCCTCGGCGCTTCCTTCTGGACCTCACTCGAGCGCATGTGCCTCGGCTTCCTTTTATTAGGTCCCGTCGTCATAGGTTTCACAACCTACAGCATGCAAAACAGTATTTACTTCGATTTCGAGACAGTCTTTGTGTATTTCTTAGGTGACAGTGTCATAATATACATAATCACATTGTTGGCCATCAGCAGTATCGATAACCAATTACTAGCAATCTCACGTTGGACTCAAGCTAAAGTATTCGGAAATGAATCTAAATACAGCAGTGTCATTGTCATTTAGGATTGATTTGTCTGATCATAAATATTTATATCTCTTTATCATCCATGAATGTGAATTAATTACCTGATTACTTGAACTTATGAAATATTAAATTGAAGGCTCTTTTATTGTTGAGGGTAGTAGGTAAAATAAGTCTAATAATTCGACCAGATGCTCGTCCATAAATATTGGTTAAATAACGTCACATAAATACTATATCTTGAAGATTATTATATTTTGAATAGCACAGTTGTATAACCAACTATGTCTACAGCCCCCTAAACTAAAGCTAGTGAGAAAACAGTCATACCAAATGAGGTTTCCTTAGTACAGCAACCCTTTATCGGCCACTATGAGGCAGCTCCAGCCTACATGAAGGAGAACGATAAAATCCGATCAGGATATAGAATAAACTTCCAGAGCAAGAAAAGTCTATTCAAAACCTTGTTCATGATCCACAATGAGAGTATAAACATTTGGACCCATCTACTACCCTTCCTGGTGTTTGCCTGTGTTATGATATCATTCTGGATGACCTTTGATGATGTCGATTTCAAAAGAACAGTGAGTTAATCTCGGCAGCAACTTGATAGAGTATATCGGGAGTACTAACTCACTCTAGCAAATGCTTCTTTTGTCTAAACTACTCCTCCTCTTGAGTATTTCTCTGAGAGCCTTGACCACAACCTTTTCTAGAAATATCACTAAATCATTCATAAGATCACTTTGCAGACCACCTACCTGCACGACCTACTCAGCAAAGATATCCAAGGACTCGGCTAAAAATTCAAAGCAGAGGTCAAGGAAAAATTACATAAGTTACAAGAATACAAATAACACTACGAACAACATATCATGCCTGAACTGATGGAGAAAATTGATAAGGGTATTAACACGAGTCCTTTCCTTCTGAAGGTCAAACATCATGCAGAAGAGCTGAAATAATATTTGGACTCGCAGTTATTCGAGATGATTGAGTTACATCCTGAGACACCTAATCCTCAACTGATTTCGAGGTGGCCCCTTTTTGTATTTATGGTTACTGCTGTCTTGTGTCTGCTGTTCAGCACCATCTTCCATTTGTTCCATCCTTTGTCTAGAAGTAAGTCATATCTCATTTAGAGGCTTTCGGCTTGCTGCTCAGATTTGATTTTGCAGGCATCAGCTTATTGATTGCTGGCAGTGCTTATCCTACCTTCTACTACTCACTTTACTGCAATTTTCCAGCTGTCGAGTTCTACCTCACAGCCACCAGTGTTTTAGCATTGATCTGCTTTGTAATCGGTCTTTTCCAATGGATCCATCTCAAATAAAACGCAAAATACCGAGGTTTCCTTTTCGGCGCATTCGGCCTCTCAATGATCATACCTCTAACTCACCTAGTCATCAACTAATACTTCTTTGACAATTATGGTGACCCTTACAGATTTTCTTCTTCTTATTTCTACTATGGTGCTCTGATCAGCTCTTATGTGATCGGCCTTTACATCTTCATCGTCAAGTAAAAATGATTATATATAGATGGCCTGAGTGCAATGCTCCTGGAAAATATGATATTTGCGGACATAGTCATCAAATCTGGCATTGTTTGGTGGTCCTTGGCATCATTTTCACATATTACGGATGTCTAAACAATTACGAAATGAGAAAACAGGCGGCCTGCCCACTCTTACCATCCTGATTCATACCCAATCAACACATTCTTTATTGAAGTTATAACAATCACATCGCCCCGTAAAATGAATAGACTCTGAACCTCATGGGTTCCTGCCTAAAGACATCCCTTCTTTTCTCAAGCATTTTGACTACCTTTTTTTGAGGTATTCTCAATGGACTTTAGGCATCTGTTTAAAAGTGAAATACTTATCTCTCTAGGGGTTGGGTGAACTTTTGCCAGGAAATTGAGTGAGGATCCAGCAACCTGATCCTACTATTCCTAACTATACTTAAAAAATAAACTACAATCCTTCAAGATAAATGGTGATTTCATCGCTCTTTGTGTACATTTGTCCCAACCAGTCCATTTCAACTATCCAATTGCAATCTATTTTGTTGTAAGTATACTTAAAGAGAGGTACTTTAGAACAGGAAAATGACATTTTCTCAACACCTTAATATCTGTCAACTTATTTTCGTCTCTACTTATACTATCCTTACTTAGAATCAGTTTCTAGAGAAGAGGAGTCTATATTTTTGACAAAAAAATCACAGATTTCAAATTACAACAAGCTACATCAAAACAATGATACCAAGGTCGAGTAATTGTACTTTTTTAAAGATGTTGTGCTTCAGCAGAGGTTGAGGGTCATAGTTATCTAGGTATCAAAAGGGAGACTAATAGAAAGAAAAGTTCGATTCGTTTATGATATGTACTAAATCATCTCGAGAACATTGTGATACTGTTAATACTCATCTGCATCATGATTAAGTAACGTATAATGCATTAGTGCTTCGCTTTGGCAAATTATTCAGATTTAAACTTCAGCTATTGTTCTTTCTCAATGGTTTTGTTGTTCTGAATCATAATAATAATTGGGTTGACATGAACATTTTACAATCACTATCACTCCCGCCTCTGATAGAATAAAATGTAGGCACTTTCGGTGACCACGTCATCTTTGTCTCTTAGTTTGCATACACTCGAATCATCGAAATCGTACCAGTCTCCAGTAGTTGAATCCCTGAAATATCATCAAATATACTTGCAGTAAGCTGTGTAATGGCCGCCACCGGTGCTTCCGAAGTGGTTGCTGATGCCCATTAAATCGTAATAAAGGCCACCTTCCTCGACCTCCATCTTCATACCGTCTTCCTTGAAGTAATCATTAGGAATCTCTCGGCTGCAGACATACTGGCTGATGTCAAGTCCTTCAACTGGGAAATCAACCAATCTAGGTTAAAAATTCAATACGTGCCAATTTTTTAGGAGAAGTATTATTTTCTTTTGAATCTTTTTAAGCAAAAGATGAGTATTTTGGGAGCCTTGAATATTTTCATTTGTTTTTTAGCCAACACAAAATCTTGACATTTAGGGCAAAACCACTCATTATCTTTTCCCAACACCTATTCTTTTTCAAACATATCCAAGCATTCTTGAATACTAACACTAGCAGGTTTATGTGAACTGACACCAGCCGCATACTTCATGTTATCACTTTGTTAACCCAACTCATCAAACACTTTCTCAACCTCTTTCTCGTTTTTGCGCCAATATAATTCAATTTCAATTCGTTTGTCACGACTGAACTCACTTTCAGGGTTGTAATGTACATAATCTCGGAACAACTTATCATCATAAGGTAATTTACAACCTGTGCAATTTTTTTTATCACAGTAGGAACAATTGAAATATCTTGAGCTAGTGATCAGAAGTAGTCTAATGGGTTATTTGTCCTAATCCATAGTGAGAAGTTCTTCAGGATTGGTTGGTAAGTTGAGTGATTAGATGATTTTGGCATAACGGGTCACGACTAAGTGGTAAAATTGTTTGTTGGTGATGTTAGGAGTTGCATAAACCATTTGGAAAGGAACTATGTTCTTGCGATAGGTCTAGTCAGTGTAGTATGGATTAGGAATGACGTGGCCCAACATAACCTTGATATCGGTTTATGGCTGCTCAAAAGGTTAAAGTTCCCTCATGAAGATGGTCCTGTATTTGTACTCCTTTCTGACCTCATCAATTTACTCCTTCACACTGATAGCTTAGCATGATGTGTATGAAGCTACGTACAGAAGTACTTTAGCATCAGTATTGATACCCATCATTTTTTTTAGCTCATCCATTTTTTATTCAACTGTGTAATCTTTTTCACAGGTGTAGGTAAAGTTGACTTTTTTGGAGTAGACATGCTGTTTGAGGTAGACTAGTTCAATGCTTTTTTTGCTGTTGTCAACAAGAGGTAATGACAAGACGGAGAAAGGATCGAAAGTGATGGACAAATATTTACAATTTTCATTCGGACACTGAACCACAGATTTGTATTGACCATACATCAGATCCACCACTTATGATTGATTTCTTTTCAAATAGGTCTACCAACTCTCCTTTGCGATAACATAATCAGGTCTTCCATCATAGTCCTTCGTCTCGGTGTATGGTTTGTTGATAACTCTGTTCAAATCTTCATGTAAGCCATCCAAAAGATAGGTGATCAGCTATCCTGAATCATGCTGATTATAGCCTGAGAACATAGGCTGGAATTTAGCAATACTTTTCTTGAGATGAGTTGGAGAAAAAGAACTCTATTCGCCGAGCCATAGATGTCTGATCATTTTAGCATATTAAGACGATAGCTAACCTTGAGTACCGAGAGGGTTAGTCTTGTTGATGTGTTTTAAATATTATCCAGAAAGAAAATATTGTGTCAGCTCATTAATATGCGAGAGACATTGTAAACCTGAGTTCATGAAGCATGTGTTTCCGAGGTTTCTTAGACCAGCCAAACCTCTTCTTGAATTTTCATTCATTTTCAACTCCTGCTCTTCTTCATCAGATTAAGCATCGTTGGGACATCTGTACTTGTGATGACCTTTGTCGTATTGCTTGCAATCTTTGGTGCAGTAGACGGCATGCTTGCAACTGCAGACATAGTTGAGAAGCGACACCTTCTTACAATAACTACACGGTGCCTACAATTTGTGTTTCAAGTTGAAGAACAACCACTTTTCACCTTCTTCTCTCATCTCAGCGACAATTACAACGCCGGGTAAAATATCTACATCTCTGATGATGGCATCTTAGTTTTGCAATTCACCTTCGAGGAACAGTTTGTAAGTGAAAGAAGGATTAGCTTTGCATCCTTGCTGGAGAGTATTGTAGAGGATGCTTTTGCGCATACCTTCAGGTAGGATCCAGAAACGGGTGAAATCCTCTTTTGGAAAATGACTACCATAGCACTCCTTTCTGGCGAATGAAGCTAGATAATCCTCTATATCTTCAGCAAATTCCTTTAGTGTGGAGGAGTGCGAGTATTGCATGGTTACTTCTTGTAGTTTGCTAATTCGTTCCTGCTCGACATCCTTGAGTAAATTATTCCATAGAGGCACGAACTTGATGGTTTGATAGTACAGCTCGACCTTCTGACCATCAGGAGTGTCCACGACATATCTCAATACTTCGATATTGTCATAATGCTCCAATACGTTCCAGCAGTCGGCATTCAGGAACTAGTAATCGCGGTGCTCAGCTAGTTCAGGTTTTAATTTGATATCGAGATGGTTGAGTCTAGTTGGTAAATTGAGAGTGCAGACATCTAGCTTTTAAACGATGTCTTCATTGATTCGAGGTAGTTCGCCACAACCGAAGAGCTAACTAAGATGGAGTCTACCTTGTGAGGTTATCTGCCTGCTGTTATCTACTCGTAACTGACGTATTTCTTCCATCTTTTGAGCCTAAATGAGATGAGGAGTACCATCGAGCAGAAACCAAGTAATAATACTTTTGGCTAAAAAATGGTTCATTCTTGAGATGTTTCTCGGCTGCAGCGAAGACCCTGGCTTCTTGAAGCAACCGCTCCCGACGCTAAGCGGACACTTCTTAGAGCTCAGGCTCTTGTTCATAGAGATCTTAGGCTTACATTTTACTAGATAGGAGACAACTTTACTTGCTGCCGCTCATTATAATCAACAAAGAATTACTTCTATAATTATATCGCTTATACTCGCATATAATTATTCATGTGGAGGTCAATAGGAACAGTCAACCCAAGTGAGCCCAAACACAACAGATCCAGAGATTAAGGCAATTTTTAACCGTTTGCACAGGCTAGCAGATTGAGATTGAATTAATCGCAATTATCAGGGGAAGCGCAGCCGCCTCACTTTCTTAATTAGTATTTTGTCAAGAAAAGGTCGCCTTAAGGATTACTGCAGAGGGCACTTTCACAAAAAAATATATAAACTAGACCTTTCCTGTCCCCACCTTCATCACCCAAAGAAATATCACCAAAACATCATCTCAAATCTGAACCGAACTAGACCCTCAGTATACGCAAGAGCATTATCACTGCATAATAAAAATAAGTATAAATCGAGAAGAAGGAAGTAGAACATGGTTAGAAAGAAAAACAGGTCAATAAAGACTACAAAGTTATATAGCGGAAAGTCAAAACAATTAAAGGTGAGCATAATGCTTTGAAAAGTACAATAGCAGGACAATTAGACTCTTTCAGAGATACCATGAAGTAGATGGAGTCAGAAATGGTTGTAAAACTGGAATAATGGAAAACCCAGCAAGATACGAAGTCCAAAGAAGTGTTCAGTACTGAACAACTAGGCAAGATGAGGACCTAAACAAACCGTTTCAGCCAAAGAATGAGATAGTTGGACATCAGAAAGAAGGAAATTCAAGATAGATACAGGCAGAAACTCCTTTAATTATGAACATTCAGTTATTTTGACTCAAAAATGTTTTGTTTTATATAATTTTCTATCACATTGTTTTTCATTCTAATCATCATCTGTCTGTCCTTTCTTTTAGTATTCTCTTTCATCTTTATCAAGCAATGTCCTCAACAGTAATAAGAAGATTTATTTGTTTATTAGTTTTTATTCAAATCATGAACGCAGAGGAAGAAAAACGCATCTCGCATAACGACCCCATCGTTCCAGGTATTATCTTCTCCTAATACAGTTGAACAACGTTAGTGCACCGACATCTGCTGGCTCATCGTCTACTTCCTACTCGCCCTTGTCATCATAGCTCTGGGTATCTATGCCTGGATCGCCGGTAACTTCGCCAATCTCACCACTGCATACGATCCAGATGGCAAAAGTTGCGGGGTTAACTACCCCAACTATCCCTATATTTATTTCGCCTCACCTCACACTAATGTCAGTATTGTGATATGCAGTCTTTATGGGTGACCGTCTGTGTGTCTAAATGTCCAGTAGCCGGCGACACAGTTCTCTATTGCCAACCGAACAGTGTCGTGACTAGCTGTTTACCTAAAAATAGCACAAATAATGCCAACTCTGTCGAAATATATCCCAGTTATGTCTGTACATATCATCCTTATATAGTTGCCAACACTGCCTGCCTACCTGATTCAGCTACTCTTAGAGGTAAAATTGGAGGTGCTTTTGGATCCTCTACTGCTGCTATGAGCTCACTTATGCAAAATTGGTCTCTTGTGATGATCAGTATCCCTGTTGCCATCATTTTGGCCCTTATCTTCATGCTACTGATCAGATGTTGTGCGACCGCATTTATCTATATCCTCATTTTCCTGGCAATCGCAGCTTTGGTTGGCACTGGAGTTTACTTGCTAGTCTCACCTACCAACCCAGTTACTGGCAATCCTTCAGGAACTACTGGCTCTATCATTGCAGCTGTAATTTGCTT
>Ga0100380_10003140_pt1 | contig 17597 bp, 20 predicted proteins | sample CryGeymeta201504_FD_80417 | JGI IMG/M metagenome (GOLD analysis project Ga0100380, IMG submission 80417) | Groundwater microbial communities from Crystal Geyser aquifers in Utah, USA - Crystal Geyser metaG 2015-04 | ecosystem: Environmental > Aquatic > Deep subsurface > Groundwater | place... | reverse complement strand
TAAAGGAACCTATTATTTTGATCAATTTTTAGGAGCAGGATCGAATTGGGACTTTTATTTGGCCGGAAGTCTTGGCTTTGTTTACCGAAGCTATTCGTGGGAAAACGGATACGAGGGCGACCGATACACACATGGAAGTAGGCTATATCTAGATGCCCATATCGGCACAGAGTACCATTTTAATAAGTCATTGGGCATGTTCCTAGACTTGTCGAGCGGAGTTTCTACAGTTGGACTAGCCTTCCATTTATAATCAACACCTTCATTTTAATACCATCTATTATGAAAACAGTAATTATCAGCATGGGTCTATTGCTTGCTTCAAGCAGTATCACCCAAGCGCAAGAATCAGCTCCAATAGACCTTCGCGCCAACTTAATCTTCGGTGTGAAGGCTGGGATCAATATTGCCAATGTATATGATACCGAAGGAGAAGATTTTCAAGCCGATTCAAAAGTTGGATTTGCTGGGGGTGTCTTTCTTGCCATCCCTTTCGGAACCTATTTTGGCTTTCAGCCAGAAATATTATTCTCCCAAAAAGGCTATCAATCCACCGGGTCTATCCTTGGAATGTCTTATGGAATGACTCGGACCACCAATTTTATTGATGTGCCATTATTATTCTCCTTTAAGCCGATTGAGTTTGTCAATATTGTGGCCGGACCACAATATTCTTATTTATTGAGTCGCAAAGATGTATTTACAAATGGTACCTCTACAATTGCTCAAGAGAAAGAATTCGAAAATGAAAACCTGCGTAAAAACATACTCTGCTTTACCGGTGGTTTGGATTTGACAATGAAGAGCATGGTTGTGAGTGCCCGAGCTGGCTGGGATTTTCAGAATAATAATGGCGATGGTAGCTCCTCCACCCCTCGCTATAAAAACATGTGGTACCAACTCACCTTGGGCTACCGTTTTGCCTCATCCAATTAAACACAATCAAAATGGAATTATCAAATAATGGTCAATTAATCGGTGCGCTTGTTCTTGGTGCACTAATCGGTGTATCTCTCGGAGTTTTACTTGCCCCGGATAAAGGTAGTGCCACTCGCGCAAAACTTGTAAGTGGCGCTCAAAATCTCGGCGAAGAGCTGAAAAACAAGATCAAAGAGGAATCCGAAGAACTAAAAAATAGCGCAGGCTAGAGGATGCACGAGACGGAAAAATTGGACGTTCTGAATGAGCGTTTTAAAAGCTTTATAAACACGAAAATTCAGTTAATCAAGTTGGAAGCCGTGGAACGTTCAACGGTATTGGCATCTGGGTTATTTGCCTGGATGCTTATCCTCCTCTCAGCAATTATTGCGTTATTCTTCCTCAGCATTGGTGCAAGTATCTATATCGGCAAGTTTCTAGGAAGGTATGATCTCGGATTTATGTGTATAGCAGGTTTTTATGTATTGCTTGCTGGGATACTTTTTCTTGGTCGCACAAAACTGACAGAAACACCCCTGCGCAATGCCATCTTGAATAAGCTTAGAAACGTCAAATAAACTACAAGCATGCTACTATGTCTTTGAATAATTACGACGATCTGCTCCAAGAAATAGCAGCGCTTCGCCTGGAAAGTAAAATACAGGAGGAGGCACTCAGTGTTGCTTGGACAAATTTCGCGTCGAGCGTTAACCCTGTCGATATAGTGAAGGACACCCTCCACAAGCTTACTCATGATAACGAAATTCAATCCGATATCACTAAAGTGGCCATGCATGCAGGCTCCAGTCTGCTTATTGGTAAAATTCTTGGGAAAAACAGAAGCATTCAAGGCTATTTCACCTCAGTAATTGTGGAGAAGCTTTATTTCACCGCCTTGGCTAGCCCGCTATTCAAGTCTATCTTCAATTTAAAGCAAAAGGAAAAGCAGCCAAAGAATGACGACTAACCCTCCATCTATTAACTACCAAATATTCATACTCACATATATAACTCAACCTACAATCGAACCAGCAAGAGCCTACAGAACGCTTTTAACACCGACCTAAACTCAAATGATTTTCAATGATTAGCCATGGATTACAACAATATAACCAACGAACTGGCCAAAGGATCGGCCCATATTATTATTGAAATAATTGAATATTTACCAAATTCCGTGGTGAGTAAAACCATTATCCGAAAGTCAACTGGTAACATTACCATCAGCTCATTTGATGCCGGTGAAGAACTTGCCGAAAAGCAATCGCCCTTCGACTCCTATATTCAAATTGTAGACGGCACTGCCGAGATAACCATTGATAAGAAAAAAAATATCTTAAGCTCTGGAGAAGGCGTCATCATCCCAGCTCATTCAAAGCATAAATTCAATGCCAAGGAACAGTTTAAGATGGTTTCGACTACGATTAAGAGTGGGTACGAGGATTGAGGTTGAGAAATTGCGAGATTTCGAGATTTCGAGATTGTGAGATTTCAAGACAATCAGACAGCCAGACAAAATTAATTTCACCAAGCAGGTCGGTGTCTCGCCGACATGCACTTTGCTGCGAGGTTGAGAGGTTTCGAGGTTGAGAAATTGCGAGATTTCGAGGTTGTGAGATTTCAAGATAATTAGACAGCCAGACAAATAGAAATTCAGCAAGCAGGTCGGTGTCTCGCCGACATGCACTGTGCTGCGAGGTTGAGAGGTTTCGAGGTTGAGAGATTTCGAAACTGCGAGATTTCAAGACAATCAGACAGCCAGACAAAATTAATTTCACCAAGCAGGTCGGTGTCTCGCCGACATGCACTGTGCTGCGAGGTTGAGAGGTTTCGAGGTTGAGAGATTGCGAGATTTCGAGACAATCAGACAGCCAGACAAATAGAAATTCAGCAAGCAGGCTTAACTTCGTAAGTGATGGAAAAAACTGCTTCTATGCACTTTCACCCTACATAAAATGATAAATTGCGGCTCGGGACTTCGTGATTGTTTGGACAATAATTAATCTCCCGAATTGAATCTTCAAGCGGTTTTTATAGCCTATATAAAACCGCCCTTGAGAATGTTTCATATGCCTGTCATGGGTTAAACTATGTACAATCAGGATAATTTTTCAAAGATGAACGAGAAAGAACAGCTCTATTTAAATATCGGTGCGGAAATAAAAGAAGCGGTGCAAAGTAAGATGTTTGGAAAACCGTGTATCAAAGTGAATGGAAAGGCATTTGCGTCGTTCTTTCAAAATGAGATGGTTTTTAAATTGACTGGTGAAGCGCATAAAAGCGCGATGAGTCTTGATAGATCACAGCTCTTTGATCCATCGGGAAAGAACCGGCCCATGAAGGAATGGGTCCAAGTTCCCTTCGATTATAAAGAGCATTGGACAGAATTTGCAAAGGCGGCATTGGACTATGTTAAAGTCAAATAAATCTTAAGTGCCCTACTTTATATTGGAGGAAAATAAATCACACGTTCAAGTACCCAAGGCGTAAACTTTCCATAATGCCTAATAGTAAAAAGCATAATATTCAGAAAGACGACAACGGGGATGTTCAAGGAAAAAGCGTTTTGATTCACTATATGATACTAAAAGTTTTCACTACGCTGCATTTGCTTATCGGACAATCACATACCTTCATCTTGCTATCCCATCCAAATTAAGTTTTGCTAAATACACATAAAAGAATGACTGCAAAGGACACTGACAAACACAGAAACCATTCAAAATCCAACAACATGAAATCCATTCAATACATAAAAAAGGGCGAAGGCGAGAATTACAATTATTCTCAAGACCACTGTTTCGTAAAAGTATCGTCAAGAGATACCAATGGGGAGTTATGCCTTATCGAAGACACGCTAAAACCAGGCTTTCATTTAAAGCGGCATCACCATAAGATTATGACAGAGATCTTCTATATGTTGACAGGTCAAATGGAGCTGATTTTTGATGATCAAACCATCATTCTCAAGGAAGGCGATACCATCACGGTTCCTCCAAACGTATGGCATGAAGCAAAATGTAAGGACGGTGGAAAAATGCTGACTCTATTTAAAAACGGACAATTCGATGTCTTTTTAGAACGCCTTTCCAAAATGACGGAAGCCGATTTCTCTGATACAGCACTGATGGAGTCTGTATCTCATGAATTTGACATCTACGAATAACTGTATTTCCTAATGCCTGATTTTTGTTTTCATTGAATTATTTAAATTGCTTTCGAAATTATCGGAACCGTTTCCAAACTGACGCAGCTGTTAAAGATATGACTGGGCCGGCGCAGAAAAGATAATAGAGCCAATAGCCAAGTATACAGACAAGCATGAAAGATTGGGTTACCCTATTAACATTTACTTATCCGCATGAGGCGCATTTAGCGAAAGGAAGACTTGAATCAGAGGGAATTGAAGTCCAGATAACCGATGAGCTGACGGTTCAGGCGTATAACCTGTATTCCAATGCGATTGGCGGAGTAAAACTCATGGTTAGGATAAGTGAATTAGAAAGCGCTCAACAGATTCTAGTAGACGCTGGATACTTGCAAATACCAAAGCAGAATGATCACAAGTTATTAACCTGGATTGACAAATTCACAGCTCGATTTCCTTTGATTGGTAAAACGAGTTTAGAAATACGTTTGCTTGCTCTTACCGTAACCGTTCTATTTCTACTTATAACTCCTGTTTTCTTGTTATCCATTCCTTCAAGCATGGAGAAATTGACTGAAAATAGCTGGTGCGTTGATAAGCTATACTACAAGGGTCAAGAACTGACTCCAAATTCACTCGGGTTAAAGGTTATTAGCTATTTTGATAATTGTTCGGAGAGGATGAGCTTTAATAAAAATGGCACTGTAAATTTTCCAGGGATTAACTCCGATCGAATTTCCGCATTTTGGAGTCTTCGCCATGACAGCTTAATTATTTACCCGCCACCAAATGTGAATGATTATCGTCTTGGAGATGATTTAGAACTTATTGAATCGGAAAACAAAACACCCATGGAGAAATCAATTTTTCATGGCAATTATGTTTTTCAGATCAATAATAACGTTATATCAATGAAATCGGATAGCTTGACCATTATAGGCCGAGCTTATAGATTCAATACTCGTTTTTAATTCCTACAAGGACGACCAATTGATTCATGAATTCTGCCGTTTGGAGAAGGCGAATAAGGAAAAATAAGCCAGATAACTATGAGGCGTAAAATTAGACCAAGACTACCAATTTCACTGTTTCCTATGTTCATTTTGCTCGTTGGTTCATTGGTGCTGCTTTCCAACCATTCCCGCACTTTTATTCGAAATGACCTGCCTGTTGTTATTGACCATACCGATTATAAAAAAATCCGTTATGAGTCAGAACCCACCACTGCCTACTACCCTGTAATTAAGTTTGGCTATGATATTGATTCACTGATTTTAGAAGAATCTACTCCTCGCTTCGAAAGCTATTATCCAGATCATGATATATCTCCTTTTGGTCAAAGAGAAATGGCTCAGCTATCAATATGGGTGGATACCACGCAAAATTTGGTTGCTGCAAACTTAGGCCACCGAATGCTATTTGAAGGTTACCCAGTGACTGTGATAAATGAAAGCAATAACGTTAGTTCAATTGGGACTGAACACACCCTATCATTCATATTAGAGGCAGTTGATAGCAATGGAAACTGGAGAGCAATTGAAAAACACTTTTATTGGATGTGTGGAACAGGCTTAAGTGGAATAATGTTATCACCACATGAAATGGACATTACATCCGTAGCTATTTACCAAGGTGAATTCAAAACCAAAATGCGATTAAAGTTCTACGATAATTACTCGAATGAATTCATTGGGCATGTCAATCATAGGCAGTTTGTTAAAGAATAACCCGCTAAAACATCGCGCTAGCTCAATACACTGCACAGGCCAGCCCTTGAAACACAACACTCATGGAAATAATAACAAGCATAGAATCAGATCTATCCATTGAGGAATTATCTGGCGGTTGCTTAAAAATTAACCTGTAGCCAATAACATGATTGCCCAGCGCTCCACTCTTATTTTAAAGTGAATTGGTTAACTTGAACCTTCTCTCGAATACTATCGTTATTCAAACTGACACCCCTGATAAATTTATATTTCAGGGTAAGGGCTAGCAATGTTTACAGAAATGAAAAAACTAAAGACTCTACTTTTCTTTTTATCCCTGCTGAGTTTTGCTGTTCCATCCTTTGCTCAAAAAGGGTTTAAGGTTATCGATAAAGCAGAACGGAAATTTGAAAAAGGCAAGAATAGAAGAGCTTTGAAACTTCTTTCTAAGGCAGAAAAGATGAACTATGGATTTTGTGGCAATGCCTGGATAGAAGCCGAAATAGCGATCGATTTGTTAAGGGCTAAGATTTATATGGATCAAAAAAAGTATCAATTAGCCCGGAACAGCTTGGATTCCATAAGTTGGGGATTTGGTGGAGATTGCTATGACTCCATCAGAATACGCAGCTACCAATTGGAATATGGAAAAGACTCTTTGAACAGTATGATTGATACTTCTTTGGCCAATGCTACGATGCATTGCAATGAATATGATTGCTTTGTAAGCATTCCTCTAACAAATGGAAATACAATAAAATTGAAAGAAATTCCAATATCCTTCAATAACGTGATTAATTCGGAAGTCGAAAAGCAGAACCTTAAAAAATGGATTATACATTTTAAGGAATCCGAAAACTATAAACTGATACTAGAAAATAGCGGAGCACCAGGTTAATAGGTGATTCCAATCTTGATACTAACTCAACCAATCCATTTTGCACATACCCTCTCAACACTTTGCAGGGGCATGGAGCGACCGCTGACGCCTCTCCCGCATAGCTTGCCGATAACTCGATTGTTCAAAACCCATCAATGGCCAACAGCCAAAAAACCGCATACAGTTTTGAAGAACAAACCGCATACAGTTTTGGAGAAAAAAAAGCATACAATAGTGGAGGACCTACCGCATACAATAAGGAGGACAAACTGTATGCAATAAGGTGGACCTACCGCATACAGTTTTGGAGATGAAAAAGCATACGGTTTTTCCATCCAATATGTATACAGTTTTTGTTTTGGCAGTATTTTAGGCAGTGTATTTCCCGCAGACCGCGTACGCCATAGCTTTTTCAGCGAAGGCGTATTAACGCAGATTAACGCAGAAAACGTGTCTTGTCTGAAACTGTGGAACGGATGAAGCCTTCCTTGATTTTAAAAAATTATTTAACCGAAATTGCACCAAGGAAAGACCTTGTTTGAAAACAAGCTGAAAGTCGGCACAAGTGAAAGCAAAAATATACTCGCATAGGCAATTGATCGGAACAGCCGACCTCCTAGTGGGTGACGAAGCTATGGGTGGACTATTTGGTGAGTTTATTCCAAACCAAGTCTATTTTGATACCGTGCAAAAGTCTGTTTGGGAATATTGGAGAACAAATAGGCCTGATTATAAGAAATGGCACTCGCTACGATTCAATGCTCAATTAGAAAACGGGCTCTTTCTTTTTCCTGAAGGTGGTTACACATTTGAAGATATTCAGGAATTGCCAAATGAGCCAAAAAGAATAGACCTTTTTGGGGTGCATAGTGATATTGTTCAAGACTATTTCTTGTCCAATCCCCCAAGACCATTCGTTGAGCTGCCTTGGAACAAAATTTATATTGACCAAAAAATAGGCCTTGAAGATGAACTCAGAAAAGAACTCGGGATACAAAATCATTCATTATTTAGCTTCTTGACGAAGCCATTAAAACACGATTTAGCGGACGCCACATTTTCAGCATTTTGTCATAATCAACGAAATGATGACGTATTATTTGAAATAGTGAAACCCAATTTTGATAAACGCTTCGCCCTGGTTCATTTAACTTGGAAAGGGAAAAAGGAAATTATGGACTATCCATTCACCAAATTTTTCTTGGATTATGATGAATTCAAATACGCTAGGATGTATCCAGATAAAGCCGACTGGGAAGATTGAAATACTAATCCCTAGTTTTAGCAAACAGTTCATGACCTTAACCATTTAAACTGCACCTTTCAATCTCGCTCTTCGCTATGTTTCTCCGCTCTGACCTTGTAGGGCCTTTCGCCGAGTCGAAGGACTGAATCCTTCATTTAACCTACAGTCAAAAGCCAGAATTTTGGTTAGGTGTTTTGAATGAGAGCTTAAAAAGCTAATTTGTAGGCGGTTTAGAAGTGACGGCTTTGGCATAGTCCTCCCCTTGAGGATTATAGCGCAAAAAAAGTGCTTTAAACTGGTGGTTGGCTTCAACCTAAAACAACAAAACGAGAATCATGAACTTTATAATTTCAACAATAACTTTCCTTCTATTTTTTTCTTGGTACGGACCGAAACGGAAAACTGTTGAATTAAAGGAACCTAGAGCTTTTACGAGTGCTGACATTGTTACAAGCAGTATAATAGACAAAAATGGAGCCCTATGGTTTGGGACATCAACCGAAGGACTTTATAAATATGACGGAGCGAAATTTTCAAACTTTAACGAAAAAAATGGACTATGTACTAACCAAATTTGGGACCTCATTGAAGATGACAAAGGCATAATTTGGTTAGCAACTAATAAAGGCTTATGCAATTATGATGGTAAAGAATTTACTCAAATTTCACTTCCATATACTGACACAAACAGCGAATGGTACAAAAACATCTACCCAACAGTCAACCCAAACCAAGCGAATTCACTAATCCAAGACGGTAATGGAATATTTTGGATTGGAACTTCAGGTGGTGGTGCTTACAAATATGACGGAAAAACATTTCAAAACATATTGGCTGAGCAAGGCCGAAAATATGAAGATAGTCTTCATCACAATGTCATACAAAGCATTATGCAGGACAAAAATGGAAATATTTGGTTCGCTTCAATGAGTAATGGTGGATTGACAAGATACGATGGAGATACATTCCAAGAGTTGAAAATGGGAAGTGGATTAAGTGATAATATGGTTCGTTATGTCTATGAAGACAAAGAAGGGAATATTTGGATCGGAACAAATGGAAATCGAAATGGAGGTTTAGATAAGTTTGATGGAAAGAATTTTAGAAATTTTAATGAAAGGAGTGGTTTGTGCAGTAATAATGTTACCGTAATATTCCAAAGTTCGGACGGAAAAGTTTGGTTAGGTAGCGACAGAGATGCTCTTTGCTATTTTGAAAATGGGAGTTTCAAATCTTTAGACAAACTATCAGGAATTTCGATTAGAACAATCATAGAAGATAAAGATGGAAATATGTGGTTTGGTGGCAGAAAAGGAAATTTGTGGAAATATGATGGAGAGAAGTTGACCGACTTAACCCTGTTGAAAAATGAATAAAAGGCAGCAGCTAAAAATGTAAATAAAAAATAGGCGGAATAGTAATAAAATTAAGGCTTCTAGCTCTTGTCAAACTTTGTACTTAACCGGAAATTTGGTGCTTCAAAATCGCCTACTTTTCATATACTAAGCGTTGTGCACTCGTAATAAAAACGAAAATGAATGAAAGGCTTTTAAAATTCGACAACGACAAATTAATTGACATTGTAAAGAATTTCCGACAATACGGCTATGACGACGTGTTAAGGGAAACGGCAATTAGCATTCTTGCTGACAGGGGAATATCTAAGGAACAACTTAAACTAACAGGAAGTTTTGAAAACAAGACCTACAACTATGCGCCTGACCTGTTTGCCTCATTTTTGAAGAATTCAAAAATTGCATTTGTCATGTATTTAATCTTGTTCGCATCGAGAATACTAATCCGAATAACACCTGACGACTCTGTTGGGCTGGCATGGACATTCCTAATTTTGTCAGTCCTTTCATTCATTTTATATTTCGTCTTTCTGGTAATGTCTTTCGTAAATCAAAACCAGTTCTACAAGGTAATCGGAAAAGACTATGGAACAGAAGGAGCACTTCTTTACCTGTTCCTTGGAATGCCGTTTTATATGTTCATGTACTTCTATTTTAAGAATCAAATGAACGATAAAATTAAAGAAGTAAGATAAAAAAATAGTGCCTACACCGCGGAGTTCAACGCTCCACTCCTATTTTCCCCGACGAATACTGCTCATTGTCGGGAACTTCGACAAACTGAAGTGAATTACTTAAATTACTCCCGAAAATTACGGAACCGTTTCCAATCTGACGCAGCTTCTAAAGCTACGAACTGAGCGAGGAAGAGAAATTCAGTATTAAAAACGAAAAGTAGATTGAACACTATTGGAATAAAAATAAAAGAGGTATATCTACCCTTTTTGGTCGTTTCCATTGCGACTATTCTCTTCTATAACCTATTCAGATGGACTTTTGACATTCAACTTGGAATACTTCCTTTAAAAAATGACTTAATCAATATTTGGTTTCCATTTGTACTTCCTTGGATATCCGTATTGATGTGGCTTAGACGCAGGATCAGAATTTTGCAGGTAAAAGGGAATTCAGACAATGGATATTTCTTTTATCAACTGATCATGTCATTAGCTATTACTGCTCCCATCGTTGTAAGCCAAAATTATATTGAAAAAGCTTCTTATGACTTAGTAAGGCTGAATCATAGTCATGAAGTCACAAATTATTCTGACCAAAAATACTTTGACATCCACTCTTTTGATGTTGCACATTACGCTAGTCTGCCCTATGTAACCGCACGAACTTCCGGAAAAAATAATGATAAGCTAACGTTTTACCTCTACTTAGCGAGTCCACTTAGGAACTGTGCTAATGTTTGGTTTGGTGTTGAGTACAAGGAGAGGCTGAGCAATCGCCTTAGTGATGACAAGAAGGATTCTGAATACAGAAGTTTTATAGAAAAATCTAAAAAGGAATTTGAATCGTATGATTTTCAAGATGTGAGCTACTTTGAAAAGCTTGGCTACTCGGATGAAAGGGATGGTTACCTAGAAGCCATTAAGAAACAATATCCCGATGAACAGGCATCTGAACAAATCATTCTTATTCCAAAATTTGATGCTTTTGAAGATCGACTTGGCAATTCCTTCCCTTGGATTTTTCGCTCATTTGGAATTGGTGCTTTTGTAATTTTCCTGATGGTAGCCATTCCAAATATTAACAAAAAGGAACTGAAAAACTTTAAAAATAACAAGCCCATAAAAGACGATGAATTAAAAAATTCTTTGAATTTTATTGACCCTCGTGGTACAAACAAGGCAACAGCAATTTTACTACTGCTAAACATGGCCATATTTATCATTATGGTATTTTCAGGACTCAATGTGATGTCGCCAACTCCTAAAGAACTTTTGGAAATCGGAGGCAATCGCAGGACGGAAGTGCTGGGCGGTGAATATTGGAGACTTCTCACTTCCATCTTTATTCACGGCGGGTTAGTTCATCTAATCATGAACTTATTCAGTTTAGGATTAGCTGGAAGTTTATTAGAAGGAATCCTAGGAAGAGTTCAATTCATCATGAGCTACCTCGTTTGTGGCATTATAGCAAGTTTAGCAAGTATTTATTGGCATACCAACACCATTAGTGTTGGTGCTTCGGGAGCCGTTTTCGGATTATTTGGGTTGATTTTGGCGTTTACCATTTTTAAAATTTATCCCAAGCATATGCACGGGATGACTTGGACTATATTAGGCCTTTTTGCTGGAGTAAGTTTATTAATCGGTTTCTTCGGTGGTATTGATAATGCAGCACATATTGGCGGATTAGTTAGCGGATTTGTCTATGGAGGAGTATTGATACGCATCGACAAGAGAAAACTAATAAAAAATGCAAGGTGAAATAAATACGCCTATTGGGATGCCACGAACAAACCTTGGCCTAATTTTTCGCCACAAACCAACTCGTTCCGTCCAATATGGTCTATTTTATCTCAACCCGAAATTTCTTAACCGAATATTCTCTGTATTTTAGCTTGGTTTAAAAGCACTCCTAATCAGTTGTTTTGTCCTCCGGAGGGAGGGTGTTTAGACGAACTGATGTTAAAGCACATTAATATGAAGTTTACTTTATCCCTAATCTTGATAGTATATAGCAGCATACTTTATGGACAGGTATTCGAGGATTGGAATGCCCTTTATACTGGTCCAAGTGCACAAGGAAGTCATCAAGGGTATAAAATTTTACTGGATGATCAAGGGAATGCCTTTGTTTCAGGAACAAGTTTTGGATCAGATTCCACTCATTATGATATTGTTTTGATAAAATACAATTCTGCCGGGACCGAAATGTGGGTAGCCAGATATGATGGAGGGCAGAACGACTATGACGGCATCATGGCAATGGATATTGACCCTTTGGGAAATATTTACATCACTGGCCGTAGCCGAAATTCTTACTCCTTTGATTTTATTACGATTAAACACGATGGTCAAGGCAACATATTATGGGAGAAAAGATATGATGGACCGGCGCAACTTTCTGATATCCCTATTGATTTGGTTGTAGATCATTCAGGGTCAATTTACGTAGCGGGAGAAAGTACAGGATTAGATTCCATTCAGGATTTTCTTACTATTAAGTACAATTCTCAAGGAGATACTCTTTGGACAAGACGTTATCGTATGACTGATACTTTATCGTGTGTGGTTAGAGACATTGAAGTTGACTCATTTGATAATATCTATGTCGCAGGAAATTGTTTCCCAGGCTATTCGGTGGTAAAATACAATACGGAAGGAGACACGTTATGGACATATAAGTACCATGGAGATTTTGGATATGGTAGGCTAAATGCAATGAAAATCGATCACGATCAGAATGTCTGCTTGACTGGTATGTATGATGGAAAGTACACAACAATAAAATTGAATGCGAAGGGTATTCAGCAGTGGGTAAGAATTTATTAAAGTCCTGATCCAAACTTTAATGAACCATACGACCTGGACTTTGACACGGATGGCAATATTTACATCACAGGAGTCAGTGATGGTGATTCCTCTGGACTTGTGAAACGTGACATAGTAACAATCAAATATGATTCAGACGGAAACGAGCAATGGGTGCGAAGAAATGATGGATTAAATCATGGGGATGATTTTGGTTATGCCGTCACGGTAGGAACAGAGAATTCAATTTATGTAACTGGCAAGAGAGATGGCGCTTATTTTACGGTTGCATATGATGACGACGGAGTCATTCAATGGGAAAGAATTTATAATGCTGCTTCCGCTACAAAATGTGAGCCTAGAGATATTGAAGTAGATTGCAAAGGTAATACTTACGTGACCGGTTGGTGTGATTATGGACCAAATGCTGACCGAATAGCTACAGTTAAATATGCAAGGATAGACCCATTCAATTGTATTGTGGGTGTCGAAAAAGTAGAAAGTGAAGAGCTGGAAATTTACCCTAATCCTGTAAATGATTTTCTTATCATCGGCAATGTAGCTCAAGATGATATTTTTAACCTTTACAATTTATTAGGTGAGTTGGTTTTTAAAAGTGTAGTTAAGCAGGGCTCAAACAGGCTAGTAATCCCGGAATTGCCAAACGGAATTTACCTTTACTCGTTGAAATCTGGACTGAAGAGTGGCAAACTAATTCTCCAATAACAAACGTGCGCCAATATCGGTTATGCCATTATTCATAACGATTTTACTTGGCGGACATCTGAGCGTGAGTTTTGACACCTACCAGGCATAGCCGCACAACACCGCGCTAACCCAATGCTCAAATTCGTTTTCAAACTGAAGTGAATTACTTAAATTACTCTCGACAATTATCTGGACCGTTTCCAAACTGACGCAGTTGTTAAATGTACCGCTCCAGACGAATGCTTGCATTGTTTGGACGGGCCTGGGCACAGACGATCTCGCTATAGTTCGATGTCAGTGTTTAACATCAGCGCGGGAAACGTTGGCATCAACCTTTCACTGCAATACACTCTTGATTAAATATCTTTGCATGTGTCTTTGAAGAATCTATACATAATCGCTGGTTGCAATGGTGCAGGAAAGACAACTGCTTCCTTTAACATTCTTCCAGAAATATTGGATTGTAAGGAGTTTGTAAATGCAGATGAGATTGCCAGAGGTCTCTCACCATTTAGGCCTGAGAACGTGTCTCTAGAAGCCGGAAGAATCATGTTGGAAAGGATCCAAGAACTTTTGACTGAGCGAGAAGATTTTGCATTTGAAACGACACTTGCTACTAAAAGCTTTAAAAACACCATTACTTCCGCTCAGAAATTAGGCTATGAAGTAACGTTAATTTTCTTTTGGCTAGACAGCGAACAACTCGCAATTGACAGAGTCAAGAATCGAATTTTAGAGGGAGGACATAGTATTCCAATTGATGTTATTCGGCGGAGATATCATGCTGGTTTAAAAAATTTATTTGACATCTATTTGGAGAAAGTTGATAATGCTCTCATCTTTGATAATTCAAATAGCACACCTGATCTTGTTGCAGAAATTAAAGCAGGAAATAGTATGCAGGTTTTCAATGAAGCAAAATTCAAATTAATCAAAGCGCAGTAAAATGAAAAATTCAGAGAAAACAGATTTGCTTGAAAAAATCAAGGAAGCTATTCTATTGTCGGCCAAGAAAATGGTTGAAAATAAAAAGAAGCTTGGTCAAAAGCTTGTTATCAGCGAAAATGGTGCGGTAAAAACTATCGATCCACAATAAAAGGCTGCGGCCCAACACCGAGCTAGCCCAATGCTCAAATTCGTTTTCAAACTGAAGTGAATTACTTAAATTACTCTCGAAATTATCGGGACGTTATAAAACCGACGCAGCAGCAAAAGGTACGCACTGGTTCTGAGCGGGAAACGTTGTGGTCATTGTAAAACGCCCCATAAAAAGGACAGAAAAATCATGAATGAAACTGTAAGTGTTGACGAAGCAATTTCAGAAGGACAAAAAATGGTAAACTATCCTGTTTTTGTCATAATGTTCGGGACTATTGGCTTAGGTATTTATTTAGGCAGTCAAAAAATCTTACCTTTTTGGATTATGCCAATTGGTTTTGTGCTTGGCTTTGGTCTTGGTTGGCTTTGGTGGAGCATAATGATTACTAAATGGCGACTTTGGGCTTTTGAGAATGTTAGAAATGTTCACGAACTTAAAAAACGAGCCGTTCAAGAAAAATTAATTTGGTCTGACAATAGCTTTTTTGAAAAAACAGAAATACGTAATGCGACTGACAAAGAAAAATGGGCCTCACTGCAAAACAAATTTAGACAAGACGACTTGTTTCTAGACGACTTAACAATCCCCAACGAAACAATTATCTACTATTCAAAAGGGAAAAATATTATTGAAATGTTAATAATGTTAGGCTGTTTAGCCATTGGAATTTTTTTACTTGTCAAAACCGACAGATATATCTTGGGACCTATTCTGTCAATCATTGGGGCATATTTTGGATTCAAAGAGTTTAAAGAAGCGACAAATAAGGAACCTCAAATCATTCTAAACGACAAAGGAATTAAAACTATATCAACAGAATTTTATGAGTGGACACAAATCCAAAATGAAGAAGTAATTAGTGAAGGTTCAGGAAAACATATTCACTATTACTTGGTTTATGACCACCCAGACGCAGCAGAGCATTTACAAATTGACGACTTTGATACGGATTTAAAAAAATTAAACAAATTACTAACCCTCTATCGTGGGCGACATAAGAAAAAAAAAACCGCTAATGCTGGTTTGGCAAATGTGAGGGTTTAGTGCTTCACGGATATACTTGTGGTGAAAATCGCTACCTATGCCAAGCCCGAAACCGTAGTGTTTAATTAAAAGAAAATGATAAAAACAAGAGCATTACTAATATTTCTGTCATTTCTGTCATTTGGGTTTGTTAATGCTCAGAATCAAGATTCAGTTCCAAATTACTCCACGTTTCTAGAAGAACTGGAAAACGACAATCTTGAAATTGACTATCGACAGTTTAGAATTAGCTATATCTATTCTGACCAATTCAAAGAAAAAGGAGCTTCCAATTACGCTGAACTAAAAAAGGACGTTTATAAATATATTAGGAAAAAGAAATATGGTAAAGTGATTGACGTGTGTCAAAAAATGTTAGAAATTGACTATACCAGTATGTTTGCTCATAAATACATTCAACAGACCGCAAAAATTCTTGAAGATACCGTTTTATATAAAAAACATCACCACATAGAGTTTGGCCTGTTAAAGTCTATTGTTCATAATGGAGACGGAAAATCCTGTAAAACATCTTGGGAGGTAACTCAAATTGAAGAAGAATATTTTATTCTCAGCATGATTGGAGCTGAACTAAACACTCAAACTCTCGAAGGGTTGTGTGATAGAATGGACGTGACTCAAGATAATGATAAGAAAACCTACTACTTTGGAATATATTATGTATTTGAAAGCAGAAAATAAACAAAGCACAACGCTATGTAAAATGTAATAGATGTATTTTACACTATACGTTACCCCCCCCTAATTCGCCGACATACAATCGCCGCCTAAATCATCTGATTTCACCTCTTTTTTACCGGTGCTATCCATATACTTCCACATTCCACATTGTACGTCGTTGCGGTAATAGCCGGTGCATTCGATGGTGCCGTCTTGGCGGTAGCGGATATAGAGTCCGTTTTTGATTTCTTCTGGGTCGCCTACTGGCTCGGCGTGTCCGGTTTTGGGGTTGATGATCATGCGGTAGCGAAGCTTGTATTCATAGGCTTCATGCACTTCTTCATGGGCGGTATCATAAAACGTTTTTCCTTCGATACCCTTTTGAATTTCCATCTGTGCTTTGGCGGATTGAAACAGCGTTCCAAACACCATGATGCATACCATCAATACACTATTCTTCCAGTTCATAGATCAATAATCCTGTTCTTAATTTTGGTTCAAACCAGGTAGACTTCGGTGGCATCACTAGCCTTTCGTCAGCTACTTCTATCACTTCTTCTATCCGCGTTGGGTACAAAGAGAAGGCGACTTTAAACTCGCCAATATCCACCAGTTCTTGCAAACGGTGAATGCCTTTTGTCCCGTCTAAGAATGACAAACGTTCATCGGTCTTCGAATCGTGTATCTGAAGGATATCTTTTAGAATATTTTTTTCCAGTATCGATACATCGAGGTGTTCGAGCACATTGCCTTCAAACTCTTCCTTTAAGTCGAGTCCGTACCAGGTTTTATTGCGATACATTCCAAAAAGGTGATTTTTCTTCTTTACCTGAAGCTTGCTATGTCCGATTTCCTCGACAACAAATTTTTGCTCTAAAGCATCCATAAACTGTTCTTCACTCAGGTCCCCAAAGTCTTTCACTAAGCGGTTGAATTCGAAAATCTTGAGTTTGTCGGTAGGAATAAAATACGCCAAGAAATGGTTGAAAGGTTCTTCTCCGGTATAGTCTGGTTTCTCCGCTCTTCTTTTCTCACAGTATCGCATTGCCCCTGCCGAACGGTGGTGACCATCGGCAATATAAAAAGCATCTAAGGCCTTCATATGCTGCTCGATATTCGCGATATCTTCTGCTTGTCGAATCGGCCATACCTCAGTTTTCACCAATTCATCGCCGGTAAAGCTATACAAGGGTTCAACAGATTCAATCTTTGCGAGCAAGTCATCATACCAAGAGCCCCCTTTAAAGGTAAGAAGCACTGGCTCGCCAACAGCTTTCACATGATCTATATGTTTAACGAGGGCTTCTTCTTTTTTCGATAAGGTATGCTCGTGCACCTTAATTTT
>Ga0100380_10003139_pt1 | contig 17597 bp, 17 predicted proteins | sample CryGeymeta201504_FD_80417 | JGI IMG/M metagenome (GOLD analysis project Ga0100380, IMG submission 80417) | Groundwater microbial communities from Crystal Geyser aquifers in Utah, USA - Crystal Geyser metaG 2015-04 | ecosystem: Environmental > Aquatic > Deep subsurface > Groundwater | place... | reverse complement strand
TGACAAATCAATTATCAGATTCTTTTTTAATGGTTGGTAATTTATTAAATGGATATTTTATTTCTTATATGATTTTGAATGCCATAATTGTAAATATTCCATTTTTAATTGTGTTAGTTGCAGGTGATATATTAGCAGGAGAAGCAACAGCGGGTACTTACAGAATTTTGATGACCCGCCCAGTTTCCAGATTTCAAGTTGTATTATCAAAATTTTTAGCAAGTCTTATTTATAGTTTTATGCTTATAGTTTGGCTTGCAGTATTAAGTCTTACTTTAGGTTTAATTTTGTTTGGCTCTGGTGAGTTAATTGTATTTCAAAAAGGATTAATAATATTTGCGAAAGATGATATATTTTGGAGATTTATTTTAGCTTATTTAATGGCAGCATTAACTATGTGTACAGTAGCATCTTTGGCTTTCTTTTTCTCCTCTTTGGTTGAAAATGCTATTGGACCAATTGTTACTGCCATGGCTATAATAATTGTGTTTGCTATTTTATCAGCAATTCCAATTGATTTTTTCCAAACTATAAAACCGTATTTATTTACAAATTATATTTTCTCTTGGAATTTATTTTTTGAAGATACATTAAATTATACTGAATTATTAAAAGCATTGGGTGTTCTTATAGGACATATAGTAGTTTTATTCGGAATTACAGCTTATATCTTTGAAAAGAAGGATATCTTAACATGAAAAAATTATTAATAATAAATATTTTACTACTATTTATTTTTACTTCATTTACTAATGCACAAAGTAAAAATCCAGACGATATAATTAAAAATTTAAAAAAAGAATTTGAGAAGGTTAAAAACTATCAAGTTAATGTAAAGATAAAAGTCGATGCTACCATGATTAAAATGCCAGAAATGAAAGCTGAATTTTATTTCAAACAACCTGATAAGACATTTGTTAAATCAACTTCTTTTGCTATGATACCAAAACAAGGTGTAAACTTTTCACCTGTTTCATATTTAAAAGGAGAATACACAGCAGTTTTTGCAAGAAATGAAAATGTAAATGGAAGAGAACTTTCTGTGGTGAAGATAATACCCAACAAAGAAGATAATGAAATATTATTAACGACTATGTGGGTTGATCAGGTTAAAAATGTAATCAGAAAAATAGAATCAACAACAAAAGAAAATGGTACTTTTAATGTAGAGTTTAATTTTGATGAAAATTTGGATTATCCTCTACCTTCCAATATTATTTTTTCTTTCAATCTAAATAAAATAGGTTTACAAGCTAAACTTGAAGATAAGTTAAAGCGCAAAAAAGGGAAAAGAGATATTTCCGGTATGAAAGGAAAAGTTGTATTAACTTATTCTGATTACAAAGTAAATACAAATTTGCCTGACTCACTTTTCATAACAAAAAATGATGAGTAGGCGAGAATAATTTTTAACTCCACAAATTAAAATACTTATATCCGCTTCCTGTATTGAATAAAACAACTTTTTCGCAGTCTTTAATCCAATTATCTTTTCTTAATTTTTTAAATGCGGCTAATGTTGCGCCACCCTCCGGTGCTGCAAAAATTCCCTGTGTTCTTCCGATAAGATTCGTGTTTTCTAAGATATCTTCATCCGGAACTGCAACTGCAATACCGTTGCTTTCTCTGAGTGCACGCAAGATTAAAAAATCACCGACCGCGGCAGGTACACGAAGTCCGTCTGCAATAGTTTTTGCACCCTGCCAGGGTTCAGCAAATTCAGTGTTTTGTTCGAATGCTCTTACCATTGGCGCGCATCCTGTTGATTGAACAGTAACCATACGAGGCCTCTTTGAACCAATCCAGCCGAGTGCTTCCATTTCTGAAAACGCTTTCCACATTCCAACTAAACCTGTCCCGCCCCCGGTTGGATAAATAACCACATCGGGTAATTCCCAATTCATCTGTTCTGCAATTTCATAACCCATAGTTTTTTTGCCTTCAATGCGGTAAGGCTCTTTTAAAGTTGAAACATCAAATCTTCCGGATTTTTTGACACCTTCAGCCGCAGCCTTTCCGCAGTCTGTAATAAGTCCATCAATTAATGTAACTTCTGCGCCGAGAGCTTTGCATTCAACAATAAAAGGAGCCGGTACATCTTTCGGCATAAACACAAAAGCTTTCATTCCAGCCAGCGCAGCATAAGCGCTCATTGCGCCGGCTGCATTTCCCGCGGAAGGAATTGATACTTCTTTCACTCCAAGTTCATGGGCTTTTGATATTGCCATACACAAGCCACGAGCTTTAAACGATGTAGTTGGATTAACTCCTTCATCCTTTATAAATAAGTTTTCGTAATCCAATTCTTTAGCAAGGTTTTCTGTTCTGTAAAGTGGAGTGAATCCTTCGTTTAATGAAATTTTTGCAGAAGGATTTTTTACAGGAAGCATTTCCGAATAACGCCAGAGATTTTCCGGCCTTTCTTTCAGCATTTCCTTTTTGAAATTATTTTTTGCTTTTACCAGGTCATACCTGGCAAGCAATGGTTTTCCGCAGGAAGTACAAAGATTCCAGATTTTATCACTATCATATTTTTTTCCGCAGTATCCGCATTCAAGGTGTGTAAAATAACTCATAGTATTTTTTGCCTATTTTTATTTTGTTGTAAAATAGTTGTAGAAAATAATATAAATTCAATTAAAACGCTTCGAAAAGTTGCCGGGGAATTCATTAAATTATTTCTTGTCTAACCAATCCAATAAAGCATTTATGAAAGTTAGTGGATGAGGTGGACACCCCGGAATAAATAGATCGATCTTATTTTCTTCAAGGAATTTTCTTTGAGTCTCTGTAGAATTTTGAAAAATACCTCCCGAAATTGCACACGCACCGAAAAGAATAATAATTTTAGGATTCGGAATAGCCTCATAACAAATATCTATTGCTTGCGACATATTTTTTGTGATTGGGCCAGTAATAACAACACCATCGGCATGGCGTGGAGAAGAAACAAATTCAATCCCAAATCTTCCCATATCGAAATTAACATTGCTTAATGCATTTAACTCCAGTTCGCATCCGTTACAGCCACCCGCAGATATTTGCCTAAGCTTTAATGATTTTCCAAAATAGTCCCTAATTTTTTTTGATGCTTTTTCAGGTGAGATGATTTTCGTTTCTTGTGTTACAAGTAATTTTTCTCTGCTGTCAACCGCTGTATGATAGTTGTTCGTAAAGTGAATTATTTTTTCCGGACAAGCTTCTTCACATAAAGGACAAAAGACACACAAGCCTAAATCTATTTTTACCGGGTTTAATTTAATAGCGTTTGTTGGACAAACATCTGCACACTTTTTACAGCTGTCTGTACAGTCTTTTTTTTCAATTACCGGTAATCCACGATATAGTTTAGGAAGCGATGCATTCCTAACATCGTGGATTATTGGATCGCCTTGTAATACTCTAACCTTTATTGCGTGTATCATTATTTTATATTTTCTCTCGTCATCATTTTTTACAGGTCGTGGCCTGAATATGACAAATCAAAACTTTTATTGATTAGCGGGAAGTCAGAAATTGCAGTTTCCCGTAATGCTAAATTTAATCCATACCAATTAGTAAATGATGGATCTTTAATTTTGTATTGACTAATCTTCCCGTTATTGTCTGTAATAGCAACATGAACAACTTCTCCGCGCCAACCTTCAACAATAGAAATTACACCAGTATTTGCAGTAATGCTACTCATCTTAACTTGTATATCTCCTTTGGGTATACTATCAAATTGTTCAGATATAAATCTAATTGATTCATCAATCTCAAAAGTGCGAAGGTGTGTCCGGGCAAAAACATCTCCGGTTTGTAAAATAGTTGGAAATACCGGAAAGTATCGATAAACACCATACGGAAAATTTATCCTGGTATCCAATTCAATTCCGCAAACTCTTGCAGCGAATCCAACAAGCCCTATTTCTGAAGCAAAATCATTAGTAACAGTTCCTGTTTGTTCAAAACGAATTAATGCGCCTGTAGATGAGAACAAATATTCATTAATTGATGCAATATCTTTTTTTACAGTTTCCAAATTATTTTTTATCTGTTTTATAATTTCATCAGTTAAATCGAATCTGACACCACCATATACAAATAAACCCCGACCAAATCTTGAGCCGCACAATGCAGCTAAACTATTAATAATAATTGTTCTCAATCTTCCATAAGATGCAGATACAATTGAAAACCCAATATCGTTTGCTATGCCTCCGAGCCCGGATAGATGCATTGCTATTCGTTCAAGTTCTTCGGCAATTGAACGGATCATTTGTACCCGCAAACTAATCTGTGTGTTAGACAAACTTTCTATTGCATTGCAGTGTGCGTATGTATGTGCTACAACAGAATCGCCGGCAATAGATTCAGAAATAATAATTCTTTGTTGTGCATTTGAATTCAACATTAATGATTCTACACCACGATGCTGATAGCCTAAATTTATTTCAAGATGATAGACCAGCTCACCGTGGCACTGAAATCTGAAATGCCCCGGTTCAATCACTCCGGCGTGAATCGGGCCAACTGCAACTTCGTGGACTTCATCACCTTCAAGTTTATAAAATTGATAAGGTTTATTTCCGAGGACGATATTTTGTTTTCTGACGGGACGCAGCCAGGGATGGTTTATTGGATTAAATCCAAAGTTTTCGGAAAGCTCACATTCAAAATAATTTGTTTGCGGAAATTGATTGGCAAAACTATCGAATTCTAATTTATCTTTTGGAAATTCTCCTCCTATTAAATAGACTAATGATGTATCAGAATCTGCAAGTATAGAAATAATTTTATGTGGATGAAGCTTGTTAATAGGAAACAAACCTATCATTCTATAACCGCTTGTTAATCCTTCAAAAACAGTAGCCTGGAAATCATTTCTATTTAAGAAAGATATCTCATCTATACTAAACGGTTCATTATTCTGAACTTGCAAAGAAATCATAAGCTAAAGCCAAAATCTTTTGAAATATTTAAAATGTTTTCGTGTAAAATATCAGGAGAAATTACGGCAATTGTTATCAATAAAATCAATAGTACTATTGTAGCAAAATGGATTACTTCAAAACTTTCATTTTCATTTGTGATGGCCTCATTCTCTTTCCCGCCATACAACATATTAAATATTGTTTTTCCCATATTTATAAAAATAAAAAGCAGCATAAACATTGTTATGGCTAAAAGCCAGGGTTTATCAGAGAAAAGTATTCCCTGGAAAATCATTAATTCACTAAAAAATATACCAAAAGGAGGAATTGCTGAAATTGCAAAGAACGAAAGCATGAAGAGCCATCCTGTCCATGGTAATATTTTTAAAACTGAACTTACATCTTTAATTTCCCGGGTTTTAAATACTCTATGGATATTGCCGGCAGTGAAAAACAAAACTAATTTATTCAATGAGTTATAAGCTACGTGATACATCGCTCCAACAAAAGCCAGCCCTCCGATTCCAATTCCCAAAACAATTATTCCTAAATGTTCAACGCTTGAATACGCAAGCATTCGCTTATAGTTATTAACTTTGAACATAAAAATGAAAGCAACAAGAATTGAGAGCAATCCACCGATAATTAATATTATTTTTGCAAATTCAAACGTTGTAGTAGGGCGAACGATCTGAAAGATTCTCAACACACCAATCAATGCAGTTATTCGAAGCGAGCCGGACATAAGCGCTGCAATTGGGCTTGGTGAATTGCTTGTTGCATCGACATCACCGTAGTGCATCGGCGCAATTCCGATTTTTGTACTAAGTCCAACAAAAATGAAAATAAAACTTGCTTTAAGCCATACTGGATTTAGTTTGGAGGCATTTTTTATAAATTCAGTATAGAATAATTGATGGCTTTCCAGCGGTGTTCCGTTTGCCGAAAGTGTTAAAAATAAAATACCAATGAATGCAAATGCTATTCCCACCGATACAAGGAAAAGATATTTCCACATTGCTTCAAGAGCTTCTTCATTACGGTAGTAATAGATTAATGGGGCTATGCTTAGAGTTGTTGCTTCTGCTGATACCCAATACATACCAAAATGATTGCTTAGAATTGCCGATGTGTTTGCAAATAAATAAAAATTTAGAAGTAAGAAATAATATTTTTTTCCATCTTGTGCTTTTGAATTCACCGGCCGTTTTAAGTATGAAAAAGATACCAGCACTACCCAGAAGTAAACATTCGAAAGGATCAGTAGAAATAAATTGCTGAGTGAATCAAAACTGAAAAAAAAAGGTAAGTTTGGTTTATACCAGCCTATGAAAATCAATAATGTAAAAATGAGATGAAGTAAACCTGCCGATAATGAATAAATATATTGTAGCCGGATGCTTTTTAGGAAGTAACAAAGCACCGCTGTAATAAGAGGTATTATAAATAATATAGAAAATTCTAACATTAGTCTTTAAGCCTGTCTAAAGATGTTACTTCAAAACCAGATAAAGTTGAACTGATTCTGTTTAATGCAATTCCCATTAAGAATACAACTACAAAAACATCTAAAAGTACACCTATTTCAATCATCATTGGAAGTTCCGACACAACAGCGGTTCCGAATAAAAAAATTCCGTTTTCCAATACCAAAAACCCTGCTACATGGATAATCAATTTTTTCCTGAATATGATTACAAATATTCCTACAACTATTGCAGAAAAACCGCTGGCAAAGGGTATAGTTTCAATATCAGTGCTGTTAGATAATATGTTTGAAGTAGTAAATATTAGCGTCATCGAAAAAATTATTAGCAGTAAAAAAGTAAATTGTTGAATGGTTGGATCAATTGTTCTTTTAATATCAAGGTTAATAATTATTCGATTGATGTATCTTGGAATTAGAATTACTTTTATGATGAATAATGTTGCAGGAAGAATTAAAGCGAATACTGAAAAATGCTTTATAAACGGGAATACAATTAATACGGTAAGTAGTATTCCCTGAAATTGCAATACACTTACATAAGCTTTTACCCTCGAAGTTACGGCGAGATAAAAAAGAGATAAACAGAATAAAATACTTAGCACATTTTGCATAAACAGCCTTACTTTGTAAAAGTGTAAATCAATAAATTTAATACACCGATGGCTGTAGCAAATAAAAGATATTGCGGTATATTCTTCATTTTGAACCGGGATGTTATAGTTTCAACAATTGCAAGCGCCATTGACAAAGCTGTAATAACAACTATAAATATTATAATTCCAACAGTATAACTCTTTACGCCAAATGGATAAAAAAATGATGTTTCGAGCATGGCATAAATAAATAATTTTATATAACTGGAATACTGATATAAAAATAAATCAATTCCCGAATTATCTAATATCATTACTTCGTGAATCATTGTTAACTCTAAGTGTGTGTTCGGGTCATCAACCGGCATACGCGAGCATTCTGAAACCGCTAATATGAAAACCGAAATTGAGCAAACTATTATGAACACTATATAAGATACATTGTCCAGGCTGATGGAATGATAAATATCATAAATTGAAGTCAACCCGCTGATAAAAGCAATACTGCCCAGTGTAAAAAAGAATATTGGTTCAGCAAAGACTGAAAAAGCCGCTTCGCGGGCAGCTCCCATCCCTTCAAACGAACTTCCAATATCCATAGCTGCAAGTATCTGGAAAAACCTTGCTAAGCCTAATAAATAAGCAAATAAGATTATATCACCGTCAAAACTTATCATAGGTCTTGCAAAGCCAATCGGTAGTATTGCAGCAGCAATAATAACAACAACTAAATTTATAGCCGGCGATATATTGCTGATGAAAGATGATGAACCTGAATTAATGGTTTCTTTCTTCAATAGTCTTTTAAGATCATAGTATGGTTGTAGAATTGGGGCGCCGATTTTCCCTGTAAATATTGCTTTCAATTTGTTAACTAAACCAGAAAAAACCGGGGCTAAACCGAGGATAACCAGTAAAGAAATAATTCCTTTTATTGTGGTAATTAATTCCATAAAAATGCTATTAAACTGTATATCGTTATTATTATTAATATTGAAGCAATATAATACCTGATATCAGTTATGCTTAGAAATCTGATTTTTGAAATAAATAAACTGAATTTCTTGATGCCGGGTAAAAGAAGTTTATTATCAACAAAATCATCAGAATGGCTCTCAAAGTTTCCTCTTACCGGGAATATTCCTTTAGGAACTTTTATATTTTTATGATAAACTAAAACAGATTTTGATATCTCATTTAGTTCATCTGCAAAAGAAGAAGCAGTATATTGCATCCTGGAATTTATATCCGGATTTCCGCAGCCCCACGCCTCTGAAATTACTGCCCCATATTTTTTTTGATTTTTCTTCTTCCACAAATAGACTAAAAATATTCCTACTATAATCGACATAAAAATCAGACTAATTAAAAACCAATTTATGTCTAATAATATGGAAGAAGAATTAGATGGCACAAACCCATGGGTTAAAACTTTATTAACAATTTTAACAAATGGCAAAGGATAAAAACCTATTACAACACAAAGTATTGCAAAAATTCCCAGCGAAAGATATTCGTAAAAAGAAACCCGGAAATGCCTGATCTCCTTTCGTGCATTTCCTAAAAACATAATTGAATTAATCTTGGTAAAACAGGCAACGGCAAGTCCTCCAACAAAAGCCAACCCAACCGCAGAAATCAGCATCAATAGTGGGTAGTAATTTTTTAATTCTCTGGCCGTTGTAAAGAAGCTATTGTAAATAATAAACTCTGATATGAATCCGTTTAACGGGGGGATGCCGCTTATTGCAATAGAACCTATTAAGAATAAAATAAAAAAATATTTTCCCCTATGAACGAGGCCTCCCATAAGTTCGATATTTCTCGTTCCGAGGTTTTGGTAAATAACTCCGCTGCCGACAAATAATAAACTTTTAAAAATAGCGTGATTAAGTGTATGCAGCAGGGCTCCTCCAAAACCTAGTAATTGAATTGGTATCGAATTATTAGCCGAACCAATGAAGCCTATACCAATTCCAATACCAATTATGCCAATGTTTTCAACTGAATGATATGCGAGCAGTCTTTTAATATCGTGCTGCGCTAACGCATACCATACGCCAAATATTGCACTGATCATACTAATTACTATTACAAACCAGCCTAACCATTCTGGTGTTGGATTTAAAAATTGAAATGTCCTCAATATTCCATAAATGCCGGTTTTAATAATTATTCCGGAAAGAAATGCGCTGAAGACAGTGGGTGCAATTGGGTGTGCTCTTGGAAGCCAAAAGTGAAATGGCATAAATCCGGCTTTCATTCCAAATGCAATCAATGATAAGGCATATAAAATTATAAATAAATTTCCCGAATCGGGAGAAATATGAAATTCACTAAAGAGCCAACTGTTTGTTTGATGATGAAGTAAAAGAAAAAATATATACAATAAAAGAACAACAATGTGAGACATTATCAAATAATAAAAAGAGCCTGTTTGAACTTCTTTTTTTTCATTTTCGAAAATCATTCCGAGATAAGCCGAAGTGCTCATTACTTCCCAGCTAATCAAAAATAATATGGCGTGATTAGAAATTACTACAATTTGCGTAGATATAAGTAATAGAATGTAAAAAACAAGATTGCTTCTTATCGATTTCCCTTCATCAATATAATGTTTAAGATATGAATAGCTATATATTGTAGTAGGAATTGCAACCAATTGAACAATGCATAAGAAATACAGCCCCAAAGAATCAAATCTGAAGAAGTTGTTAGGGATTCCTAATAAATTAAAACTTTGAATTGTTGAACTTGAAAAAAACAGAATATTAAATGTTGAAATAAAACCTAAAACTAATCCCGCTATTAGTAATAAATGAGCAACCGCAGAAGCTTTGCGGTTGTCACTTAGAAAAGCAATAATTACTGCAGCAAAAATTTGTATCGTTAAAGCGTAGCAGATTAAATTCAAAGAATCATTCACCTCTAGTGCCCTCAATATGGCTTATAATATCAATAATCTCTTTGAAATTAAGTCGGTTTTCTAAAGCAAACCGAAATGTTTCTTTCGAAAGTAAGAAACTTAAATGTGCAAGAATACTTAAGTGCTGTTTTATTGTTTGGGAAATCAATAGAATAATTGTGTGAACTGGTTTTCCGTCTAACGATTTTAAATCAAGAGACTTGTTTGGGAAATAAATATTTATGAGAGGCTTATTCCTTCCTACCATTAGTGGAATTCTGGGATGAGGCAGGCTTATCCCGTTTCCTATTGCAGTACTCATTAACTCTTCCCGGTTTTTTAATAACTGAACTATGATTCCCTTATCTACACTTTTATCAAGTTCAATTAGATTGACCATTTGTTCTATGTAAAAATTTTCAGAAAGTGAGCATTTATAAAAAAAAGATTTTTCGTTCAGTAAAGTATTCAAGGATTTAACTTGGTATTCCTTCATCTTTTCATGATCAGAAATATTTATTGGAATGTTCCGGTTTAGTGCCCACTCTATAATTTGTTGCTTGTTGAAAAGCAGTTTATCATTAACCATCTGGGAAGGGATTTCTTTTTTCTTAATTAAACTTAGAATTTCCTTTTCAGGAATAAATAATAATTTAGCAATATCTTTAATCGTTAAATCCAATTCTTTCTCATAAAACATTAAGCAAAATTTAATGAAATATCTAATTAAATTTTCATTTCTCTTTTAACGCTGGGGATAAAATCCTTGGGCCTGCCTAATTTGGGCAATCCAAGTTTCTCCCGCGCGTGATCCAGAGCATCGTCGATATTTCCGAATATGTTTTCTTCTCCGAAAAGATTAAACAGCCCGGCCTGTGTCATTGCATAAAGCGGCTGAGTGTGAACTCCTGAAAGAATTAATGTAATATTCTGCTTTTTTGAATCGCTGTAAATTGATTTTAATGTGTTTATACCAGTCGCATCTATTGCAGGTACATTTCTCATTCTTAAAATACGAACCTTTGGTGGTGCTTCTACATTCCTCATTTGATTTTCAAATTTAGATGCTGCACCAAAGAAAAATGGCCCATTTATTTCAAATACTTCAACACCTTCCGGAATTTGCTTCCTGTCTATAGCATTGGAATCTGGTTTTTCTTCTTCATCTTCTAACTCTCTTGTAATAACACTAACATTAGATACTTCTGCCATTCGTTTCATAAATAATAGTACCGCTAAAACCATGCCGATTTCGATAGCTAAAGTCAGGTCAAAAACTACAGTTAAAAAAAATGTAGTAAGTAAAACAATCACATCACTTTTAGGTGCTTTTAATAATGCCTTAAATGCGTGCCACTCACTCATATTATATGAAACAATAACCAGTATAGCAGCTAAAGTAGCCATAGGAATTAAACTCGCTAACCTTCCGAAAAATAACATAATCAACAAAAGTGTAAGCGAATGGATTATTCCGGCAATAGGAGTTCTTCCACCATTCTTAATATTAGTTGCAGTTCTCGCTATTGCGCCAGTCGCAGGAATCCCGCCGAATAAGGGAACAATAATATTAGCCATACCCTGGGCGATTAATTCCATATTACTTCTATGTTTACCCCCTATCATACCATCGGCTACTACAGCCGATAGGAGCGATTCGATAGCTGCAAGTAATGCAATAACTGTAGCAGGTGCAATTAAATTTCTTATTATGTTAAGATTAATATCATACAAGGTTAATTGCGGTAAACTTGAAGAAATCTTTCCAAATCTACTTCCAATTGTATCAACAGGAATCTTAAAAAAGTAAACTGCTATTGTTGTTACCAATAATGCTATTAAAGAACCGGGAATACGATGTGTTACTTTTGGCCAAAATATCATGATTAATAATGCAACAAATGCTGTTCCAAATACATAATAATTTATTGTACCAAATGAGTTAAAATAAACTATCCATTTCTCGTGAAACTCTGAAGGTATTTTTTGAATTTGTAATCCAAAAAAATCTTTTATCTGCGTAGAAAAAATTAGAAGCGCTATTCCGCTTGTAAAACCAACAACAATCGGGTAAGGAATAAATTTTATTAATGCTCCAAACCGGGCAAGACCCATAATAATTAAAATAATACCAGCCATAACTGTGGCGATTGCTAAACCAGTTGTTCCATAAGTTTGCACAATTCCATAAACAATAATAATGAAAGCACCTGTAGGCCCGCCTATTTGTACACGGCTGCCTCCGAAAAATGAAATTATAAACCCAGCAATAATTGCTGTGATTAAACCTTTCTCGGGTGGCACGCCACTGGCAATTGCAAATGCAATAGCTAATGGAAGCGCTACAACGCCTACAATTATTCCGGCGGTCATGTCTTTAATGAAAATATCTTTGTTGTAATCTTTTAAGGTGGTGAATAGTTTTGGCTTTAGCATATGTATTGAGTTAAAATATTTTGTAAATGTACTTAATTATCTAATAAGTCATTTCAAATTTACATAAAATTATCTCTTAAATATGATTGTCTATAATTTCTTTTCTAACAATTATTTTTATCAAACAAGAAAAAATATTCAGAAGTATAATGAAGAAAATTTGAATTTTTGCCGGGTGGAATAATTACAATTAAGATTAACTGAATAAAAAAATATAAATAGTTTATATCTGAAAGAATAGTTGTCTTCTACAGGTTAAATGTTACGCCCGTGTTAAACCCTAACCAATAGGTTGATAATTTATCTGTTGCAATAGCCCAATAACGAATGTTCATATCAATTACAACAAGATCAATTCCTTTAATTTTATATTTTATTCCGGCAACACCAGAATAACAAAAATTTCTGTTACCATTAAAATTTGGAAAGTTGTTGCTTGTTAATGTGAGGCCTATACCCCCTCCTAAATAGGTCTCAAAAAATTTCCACATTGAATGGTAACTAATACCAAGCACCATTGGTATGGCTGAATATGTATACCCCATAAAAACTGTGCTATCTTTATATTTCCAGAAATTAAACCCGGCAGAAAATGAAAAAGAAAAGTGTGCAACGGAGGGGAATAAACAAAATCAGATGATGAAGCATTTCCCGGGTAGTTTGCATTTGTGCAGAAGAACAGAAAGTAATCAAGAGGACAATAGCCATCATAAAAGATATATTTTTCATTCTCATTTCCTCCGGTTAAAATATTATTCCCACAATGATGATTATAACTGACTTACGCAATGCTTAAAGATGACATCTTTTCGCTGCTAGTTTTTTGCGTAACTTCAAATTATAACTTAAAACTAGAATGCAGTTTTTCCAAGATCATTTTTAGTAAGGAAGGGTGATGTAGAAAAAACCGTTCATTTTTGAACGGTTTTTTCTACTTTGGGATGTTCTTTATTCAGAAAACTTTTTGAAAATAACTGTGGTATTATGACCCCCAAAACCGAATGCGTTACTTATTGCAATATTAACATCACGCTTTTGAGGTTTGTTAAAAGTGTAGTTAAGGTCACATTCAGGGTCTGGAGTTTCAAAATTTATAGTAGGAGGTATCATATCATTTTTTATAGCTAAGATCGATGCAATACCTTCTACGGCACCTGCAGCACCGAGTAAATGCCCTGTCATGCTTTTTGTAGAAGACACATTCATTTTATAAGCATGTTCTCCAAATACTTTTTTAATTGCTTTAGTCTCTGCAATATCACCCAAAGGAGTTGAAGTTCCGTGCATATTTATATAATCAACATCTTCTTTTTTAATACCTGCAGTTTCAACAGCTAATTCCATTGCTTTAATTGCGCCTAATCCTTCAGGATGAGGAGCAGTAATGTGGTAAGCATCTGCAGATAATCCCATTCCAATTAATTCTGCATGAATAGTAGCACCTCTTTCTAAAGCATGTTCTAATTCTTCAAGAATCATAGCTCCTGCACCTTCTCCTTGAACAAATCCATCTCTGTTAAGATCAAAAGGTCTACTGGCTGTTTCTGGTGAATCATTTCTTAATGATAAAGCTCTTGAGGCATTAAATCCACCAATACCCATTTCATTTATTGCTGAATCAGAACCACCGGTTAACATTACATCTGCAATGCCATTCTTTATTAGCATATAACTATCAATCATATTATTGTTTGCAGTAGCACAAGCTGAAACTATACAATAGTTAGGTCCTCTAAATCCGTAATGAATAGATAAAGTACCGGCAGCAATATCAGGGATTAGCATAGGGATAAAGAAAGGGGAAATTCTATCCGGACCTTGTTCGTGATTAAGTATTGATTGTTCATAAAAGGTATCTATCCCTCCAATACCACTTCCAAAAACAACTCCAATTTTAGCTCTTTCATCATCTGTTAAATTATCTGTATCAATTTTACTATCTTCAACAGCCATTTTACTTGCAGCAAAAGCATAATGAGCATAAGGGTCCAATCTTCTTACAGCTTTTTTATCCATATAATTAACTGGATCAAAATTCTTTAATTCACAGGCAAATTTTGTTTTAAATTTAGAAGCATCAAATCTGGTAATAGGTCCGGCACCGCTTTTTCCTTCCATCATAGAATTCCAAAATTCAACTACAGTTAATCCAATTGGTGTTAAAGCTCCCATACCGGTAATTACAACTCTTCTATTAATACTGCTCATATTTACCTTGTTTATTTTTAAAGAATGCTATAAATAGTTATCAAATTTAAAGAATTATTAATTAAATAAGTAATTCAAAATGGTAAGATTTTATTCATTTTTATTTAATAATTTATCAAAATTATCTGATATTAAACGATAAGTTATCCATTCGTCCATTGGTTTGGATCCAAGACTTTTATAAAAATCAATTGCCGGTTTATTCCAATCAAGGACAGTCCATTCAATTCTACCACAATTTCTTTCTTTTGCAATTTTAACTAAGCTTTTAAGTAATTCTTTGCCAATACCTTTTCCTCTAAATTTAGGCCGAACAAAAAGATCTTCTAAATAAATTCCTGGTTGGGCTAAAAAAGTGGAATAATTATGAAAGAAAAGTGCCTGCCCAACAGGTTTGTTATCATATTCTGCTATAATTACTTCAGCATATTTTATATTGCCGAATAAAGTTTCTCTAACTTTTTCTTTAGTAGCAACAACCTCGTGTGAAAGTTTTTCATATTCTGCAATTTCTCTAATTAAAGTCAAAATTATTGGCATATCATTTTTTGTAGCAGTTCTTATTTTTATCTTATTCACTTTTTAACACCTTGCTTTTTGTTTAAGTACTCTTCAATTTTTAAAGCTGTAGATGCAAAAAGATATCCAATACCGGATCCAATGATTGCGCCACCTAAAATATCCGAAGGGTAGTGAAGACCCAAATAAACTCTTGAGATTGCCATTAGTGAAGCTACAAGAAATAAAACAACTTTCAATTTTGGAAAGAGTCTGTAAAAGAAAACTGCTGCAGCAAAATTATTAAGTGCATGGTTGGAAGGGAAGGAATAACTTCCTGTACAACCCAAAGGAGTTAAAGCATCTGTTAATGCATTGCAGGGTCTTATTCTTGCAATTAAGTGTTTTATTATACTTGCACCAAATTGATCAGAAACTAAAATTAAAAAGATGGTAGAAATGGCTGCAATTTTTCCTCTTTTACCCCCATATTTATAACTTATAAGGAGCAATATTACATAAACTAAATACCAATGATTTACATTTGTTATATAGCCAAAAAATTTATCTAATATTCCAATAGAGATTGTATGGTTAAAAAAATAAAAAATAGCAAGGTCAAATGAATATAGGATATCTATCATTATGTTTTAATAAGATGTTAAAAGAATAAATGTATAATAAAAAATATTATTGATTTATAGAAATTTGGGCTTAGTTAATTCTGATAAAATAACAGCTGAGGCACTTGCCACATTTAATGATTCAGCATTACCTATTTTAGGAATTGTTAGTAAAACATCAGAAATATTCATCACTTTGTTACTTACTCCATTAGCTTCGTTCCCAAGAATTAATATTGCTTTTTTATTTGACTGAAATTGATAAATATTTTTACCATTTAATGTTGAAGATGAAATAGTATAACCATACTTTTTTATTTCAGTTAAATCAGTTAATAGGTTTTTACTAGTGTATATATTCAAATGGAAAATAGAACCCACACTTGCCCTAATTGTTTTAGGGTTATAAGTATCAGCGCAGTTTTCACTAATAATTATTTCTTTAATTCCGAACCAATCACAATTTCTTATAACAGCACCAACATTTCCCGGGTCTGAGACATCCTCTAAACATACAATTAGATCTGATGAGAGGTTTTTAGCCCAATTATTGATTTGTTTTTTCTTAAAAAAAACAGCTGCAATACCTTGAGGATTAATAGTTTCTGTTATTTTTTTAAATTCATTTTCTGTTACAATTTCTAAATTCTTAATCTTCTTTAATGAATTTGTATTGTTTTCAAAAAATTTTTTAGTAACTAAAATAATTTCACATTTGTGATTGGAATTTAATCCATCAAATACACCTCTTTCTCCTTCGACTAAAAATTTACCTTCCAGATTTCTAAATTTTTTTAATTTTAGATTGGATATAGATTTTAATTGAGCTTTAGTTATAGTCATAATAGTTCATTATAATTTTGAGGTGAATTTTTTGATTGTCCTTTTTCAAGATCTTTTAAATATTCCCAGGAATAAATCCCGGTGTTATGTCCGTCTAACCACAAAATCTGTATTGCATAACCCCCAACTATTTTAATATTTTTTATTTTAAACATATTTGGAGTAGCTTTTTCTATTTTGGGAGGTTTGTAGGCTTTCAAAAGTACAGTTTCACCTTTACAGCCTGCACATGGGCATTCATTGCGCAGATAAATAAGTGAGATGTTGCTTATATTTTCATCTTCCCATTTGATAACTAAATTTTTCTCTATTATTTCAATTTTTTTTGGCTTCATAGTATTCAAAAATAAGTGTATTTTTAGATAAGTAAATATAAAGTTAATGTTGCAAAGTATAGAAAAATAATATAGTTTTGAACTTCTAAAATTTTCGGGCATCATTCGATAAATCAGATTACGCCGAACAATTTATTTTGAAAATGCTTCTTTAATGCTGGCATAGCTCAATTGGTAGAGCAGCTGATTTGTAATCAGCAGGTTGCGGGTTCGAGTCCCATTGCCAGCTCTTAATAGCCCGATTTTAATTAAAATCGGGCTATCTTGTTTTAAACTATTTATATCTTTCTTTAATGATTTTGGAGTTGAGAAGAATTAATGAAGTCAATGTTAATAAAATAACAGCAAATAATATAATTGCCATTCTTATCCAAGGCATACCAATATTAATTCTTTCATTAATTAAATTAATTAATGTAATTGTCCAAACAATAACTCCTCCGTAGGTAAAAAGCTGAACAACAATTAAACACCACTTCTTTTTTACAAATAATAAAAAAGGGATTACAAGGCTTGCAATTGAAAGCAATAAATTCCCATCCCTAAAAAAGTGAGAGCTTAAAAGAAGAAAAGTAATGATTATAAGTATTACTCTAACAATCATCTGAGTTTTATATTTTATTGATTAATAATTATTCTTTTTTTTCGGTTGTCTCAAAACATCTCAACTTCGTTGAGACACTCGACAACCTTTTTCTAATTATACTCTGTAATTATCTTCTTTCCAATTTGAAATTGATTTTTTAATATC
>Ga0100380_10003134_pt1 | contig 17613 bp, 6 predicted proteins | sample CryGeymeta201504_FD_80417 | JGI IMG/M metagenome (GOLD analysis project Ga0100380, IMG submission 80417) | Groundwater microbial communities from Crystal Geyser aquifers in Utah, USA - Crystal Geyser metaG 2015-04 | ecosystem: Environmental > Aquatic > Deep subsurface > Groundwater | place: USA... | reverse complement strand
ATATTGTTTGGATCAAGAAGCATTTGACCTTGGAAAGTTCCAACTCCAATTTGAAGTTCTACGTCCCCAGCCATTCCGCAAGAGTTTAGAATATTCATTACAGAAGTGATATTTGGGAAGTTTCTGTTTGCCGCAGACCCTGGATTAATCGTATACGTTCCACTTAAAGGACCATTACAATAGGCATTGGCTGTAGAATCATTATTTTGATTGTTATCATTTCCACCATTTACATTTCCAACATAACCAGCAATTGTTACCGAGCCAGAAGCTGGAATATTTGCGGCTTGTGGCCCTGTAAAGAGAATACTTACTTCAGCACAAGGTGCTAAGGACCCAGTCCACGGCTGACTCACTGTACCTCCGCCATTAATTGAATAATAGGCAGTAAATGAAGTAATGGTTGTTTTACCTGTATTGGTTACGGTATAAGAAACATCTTGAGTTCCGTTTAATACTGTACCAGATGGATCGATCAAGTTGCCGATAGATGCGTCTAACAAGACTCCCTCGTCTGCACCTAGTGTAGTATTAGACTGACGGCTATCTCCGTCGTAATCCGTTGTTACCGCAGCTAGCCTTGGAGCAACCATACAACCGTTAATGGCATGTAGGTCATTCGAAGAAACAAACTCTGGTTTAAGGAAATACGAATTAAGGTTAAATCCACCACCACCAATGAAGTTCGTTGCATTGTAGTTGGATCCATTGATTCGAACAAAATTCGACGTGCTTCCTGGTTTATAGTAGTTATTATAGTCACAAACCAGACCAGTAGACCCGTTCATGTACACAGGATAAATCGAACCACTGTTTTGTGTAGGATCAGTCAAAGCGAAAATGTTGTTCCGAATATCCAATTGAGTGCTGCTTGAAGCATAAAGCGCGGCAGCTGTAGTGGAAGTAACTCGGGTATCAATATTTACACTATTATGAAAGACATTCCAACCATCACTTGATTGTAAATATATCCCCTCTGAAGCAGTGCTAGAAAATCCACCACCAATCATATTATTGATGATTTCACCTTTGTTGGATGACTGATGATTGTCAACTGACGAAAGGTACATTCCAAAGCGTCCCATACCATTAAGGCGGTTGTTATTCAGTTTCGTGAATTCACTACCTGTGGCATTCGTGCTTGTAATGTACATAGCATAGCTATTCGTGTTACCCGCTCTCATGTCGAAGGTATTATTACTAAAGTTAACTGCATTCGATAAGTACGAATACAAACCATAATAATAAACTGAATTGAAGCTAGTATTTGTGATTGTATTACCCGTAGTATTCGCACCAGATCCATAGAAATACACCCCATAATAGCCATTCATAATTTGACAGCTATCGATCAGGATATTTTTAAATGTTCCATTTGACGATTGTGTATTTGTTGCATTATTGGCAAGTACAGCAATGAAGTTACTGCTTGTTGTCGAGGCAGCTGAGCCAGCCATTCCAATTGAACAATTTACCAATTTGATATCCTCAGATGTAGTTCCAAGAATATGGACAGTCCAACCGTAAGACACCCCTTGAGAGAGTATAGTCAAGTTGCGCAAAGTCACATATTTCATATTATCCAAAAGGAAAGTATGACGAGCATCTGCTGCTGTTGCACTAAAAGTTAGAATACGTGTAGCAGCATTTCCATCTCCTCCATCGAAGGTGATGGTATTGGTAGAAGAAACACCCGCTACATTGCGAAGTGCAACCTGCTCAACATAAGTTCCAGCAGCCACCATAAAGGAAACAGGACCATTCAAGCCACTGCAATTCAAGGCATCAACCGCAGCCGTAAAGCTTTTGAAGTTATTTGATGCATTACTGCTTGGATCAATAGTAAATGCCCCGCTCATAGCCGGACAAACTTGTGCCTGGGCCATATCATTAGCAGGATAGTTATCTGCAACACCGCCAGGATTTGAGGTATAAGCAGAAATATTATTAATTCCTGATACAATATTAATTTGATTCGCACCAGTAAAGACAACATCTACTTCGCCACATGGCAACAAGGTACCCGACCATGAGATGGTATTTGGTGTACCATTGTTGTGCACGAAGCTTACTTGAGCAGAAGTAATAGTGTTAGTACCAAAGTTCTTCAATCGAACAATTACATCTTGCAAGCCCGGACTTACTTGTCCGCTTGGTGAAGTAATTGATAAAACTCCAATATCATTTGTAGAAGCATTGATAAACTCATCAGCTCCAACATTTGGTGTGCTTGTTCTCGTATCTCCATCAATATCGACTGTTACTTGTGATAGTTGAATACCGGTAATACAACCGTTCGAGTAGCGCAAGTTTGTGGCCGATTGGAATGCCGAAGCAAGAGAATAGGAGTTCTTGTTAAATGAAGCGTAACCTTTATAGTTTGCCACGGTTAAATTTTGTCCGAGATTCAAAAGGTTAGAGCCACTTGACACATAATAGTTATTATAATCTAGATCACTAAAAGCGGTATTGGAAGTTGCTGAAATAGCGAATACGTTACCAACCGAGTTTCCAGTTAACTGGATCATATTATTACGTGCATCGACATTGAATTGATTTGTTCCATTATTAATGTAGAATCCAATTGAGTTCGATGAGGTATTGGTATTTAGATGAATGGAGTTGTTGTAAATATTCCACCAGTAACCATAGTTTATATACAATCCATAGTTATTCGAAGTATTCGTGAAATTTCCACCAATCATGTTATTGGCCAATAAACCTCTAGAACCAACAGAACCGTTAGTAGAGGCGAAGTAGATTCCGTAAGTACCTACATTATTAATTTTGTTTCCAGTAACCTCATGTAAATAAGGATAACTGTTATTACTATTCGCGATATAAATGCCATACGAATTCGTGGTGGTTGAACCGGCTGTTCTCGTAGAGATCGTATTGTTCATTAATTTAATTTCACTCAAATAGTTCGCATATACTCCATAGTAATAAGCATTCTGTAGCGTATTCGATCTGAAGTAGTTGCCATAGTTCGAATTCTGCGTAGAATTTCCGTAGAATGAGATGCTTATATAACCACCATCTATCAGACAAGAGTCGATGCTATTCTCAAAAGCCAATTGATTCGAGGTATAAGAAGCATTTGAATTGGAATAAACTACTCCAATAAAGTTTGACCCTGTGGTAGAAGAGCCACCACCCGAACACTCAATATTTAAGTTGGTGAGGTGGATATTATTGACACCCCCTGAACCTGTATGATGTACTGTCCATCCATAACTAGAGTTGGTGGAGCGAATGGTCATGTTTTTTACATTAATAAAATTAGCCCCATCAAACTGAAGGGTATAACGTAAATCATTTGTTTGTCCGCCATAGGTCAAAATTGTAGAACCCTTGCCTGCTCCAACAATGGAGATCGTATTGGTAGAAGAAACACCAGAGATAAATGGAATTCGTACTTGCTCCGTATAGGTTCCAGCTGCCACTTGAAAGTTCACAGGACCATTTACACCGCAAGTTCCTAATTGATCGATGGCTGCGTTAAACGAAGTGAAATTTGAACCACCTGAACCATTCGGGTCAATGGTATAATTACCATTTAAAGGATAACAAGCTTGAATGACTCTAGTAATCGTATCATTTCCAGCCACACCAGCACCTTGTCCGTTTGGATTTCTTGCCCATACCTTTAAAGTGTATACACCTGGAGTAGAAATATTTAGTAAAGTAGAAAAGTTGGTCGACCCACTTGTTCCTGGGGCGATAGATAGACTAGATAATGATTGTGTAACCGGCGTACCATTATTCACATTGTATCCAATATCTAAGCTACTGATTGTCGTTCCAGAAGTAAGGTTTGCATAGGAAACTGCAATTGAATTATTTCCAATACTCAGACTTGTGGGAGCATTGGTTGCTGCAATATCCAAGGTTGAACTAAGTACTGCGAAAGAATAATCCTCCACTTCACCTGTATAGGTTACTGCACATGGATTATCGGCGTCAATAAAGCCAATTTCACCAATAACCCTCATCCGATAAATTCCGGTAGGCTGACCACTAGGCACTTGAAAATCACTTGAAAATGTGCCATTTGCGCCAATTTGACCAGTAAGAATCATAAGTTCTGATTTGCTGAAAGTCTTATCATTATCCCAATCAACAAAAATACCTAGTCGTGTTCCGTTACCGCCATTTCCAACAGTAATCGAAAAGTTTACAGTTGCACCCGCTGTTGAAGAGGCGGAATACTGGCTGGAGTAATCATTATAAGGTGATACATACGTAGGATTCCCTGTATTATTTGACAGGTTTCCCATGGTAATATTTGCTATACCGCAATTGTACCCGGCGTTATTCGTAAACGTGGGAATGCAATACGACTGTCCTCTCGCCAAAGGTCCAATGGACACGGCAAGGAGAAAGAGCAGACTCTTGAGTAAAATTCTGGCTTTCATATTTATGTGGAATGTTTTTTTCATTGTTTTTTTTCATTGATGGTGCAGGCGACCCGTAAGCCCCCCGCACCTGTCAAACCAATTCTTATCTAATTATTTGAACTTTATGTGATGTCCATTCTCCGTTCATTTGAACTTGAACGAAGTAGATTCCTGTTGCCGCAGTTTGGATATCGATTTCAATACCCTCTTGCGTTGTTTGCGTAGTAAAAGTCATCGCCTTTCCGAGCGCATCGACTACACGGATGGCCGGCTCTTCACCGAATGGTGTAGTGCTGTGGAGCGTGATTTTACCTTTACTTGGATTTGGATAGACTGTTAATTGACTGGCTTCCAACTCTTCAGTTCCAGTGGCACAATCAATCACACGAATAAGTCTGTCTACTGCAATTGCAACATTTCCAGCTTTATCTCTAGCGGTATAGCGAATGCTATACAAACCTTCCCATGAATTATCAAGATTACTTTCAACTTCCACTTCTACATTCTGGTCGTAGTTATCCGTAACCACATAACCTGGATCGGTATACTCTTCCCAGCGGCAAAGTGTAAGAATTTTATCTCCATTCAATACAATTACTGGAGCTTTTGTATCTCTTACTTGTACAATGCGGTATTTGGTATTCGCTTTATTTCCTGAGGCATCGACTGCATCATAGAAAAGTAAATATAAGCCAGTTTTCGTTTCGTCAACCGACCCTGTTACTTGAACCGAAATATTCACATCGTAGTTATCACTTACTGTAAACCCTGGCTCATTATAAGCTGTATTAACCTCCATGATAACAGTATCACCTAGTAGGCTAAGTACTGGCGCAGTATAATCACGCACTCCCACCACTCGGTTAACTGGGTTCGCTGGATTTCCTGAGCTGTCGATTGCAGTGTATACCAAAGTATAGTCGCCAACTGTTTGATTATCGATTACAGAAAGATCCACCTGATAAGTGATGGCGGTTGAGTTGTTATCTACCACTAATGCACCCGGATCAACATAAGTTGCTCCTAAAGGAATGTAGATGGTATCAGCACCTTTCAAATAAATGGTAGGAATACTTGTATCTCCAACCAATACAGTGCGCGTATCAGAAGTCATGTTTCCAGCCTGGTCAGACACGGTATACGTCAAAGTATACATGCCAATCTGAAGACTATTTACAAAACCTGATACCTGAATATTATTGGAAGGAATAATTCCATCATAGGTATCGAAAGCATCGGCACCTGGATCTTGGAAGGCAGTTCCTAAAACAAGGTTGAAAGGATTATTTCCTTTGATGGTCAATTGCGGCGGAGTAACATCAGGCGTAACAAATATGGTACGGGTTACTTCTGCGCTATTACCATTATTATCTGACACATTATAACGGTAGAAATAGGTTCCTACCATCTGTGTATTCAAGTTGGTGCTACCAATTAAGTTGGCAGTTAAGTTTCCATCCAAATCATCAAGAGCAGTTGCACCTGAATCGGTATAGGTACTTCCCACTTCAATGCTCACAACATCAGAACCAATTAGGGTAATTACAGGACGAGTAAGGTTTTCATAAATCGTGATGGTATAATCCTCAAACTCTCCAAAAGGATTCACTCCACATGGGCTGTTATTGGTAATACCATAACTCACACCTACGCGCATTCTAGTAGAACCTTCCGATACATTGGTTGGAATAAGGATGGTATCAGTCCAGGATAAAGTTTTATCGGCAGTGTGGGAAGCAACTTCTTCCGAAGAGCTGAAAATTCCATCTCCGTTATAATCTATCCAAACTTTACGAGACATATCTTCATTATTGCTCGCACGTAAAATGGTGATAGGATATTTGGTTCCTTTTTGAACGGAGGCCGATTTAACTTTAATGCTATTGTCTGAATAGGTTTGAGGACCTACTTGCGAAACATTGTCAATCCCAGCAAATGTTACCCGTGTAATTCCTAAATCAGGATTCAAACCAGCGCCTGGGTAGCAATATTCCACCACACGAATAGCCGAGGTTTTTACTATACTATCGGTTCCAAACACATTGCTTGCTACTAGGGTGATATCATAATTTCCGACAGCTGAGAAAGTAATAACTGGGTTTTGAGAATTAGCATCTGTACCTTCTGTAAAGCTATAGGTAGCAGGCGTTATTTTCCATTCCCAAATTGCAGGAGATTGTGAGCTACGGTCATAAAAATGCACCAATTGACCTGCAGTTATTGTGCGATAATCGCTCACAAAGTCAGGCATCGGTGTTGTACTTGGATCAATCACCGTGATGGCTTTTACTGCTCCGTCGGATCCACCGCAATCTGCAATGGCCAAACGTACTAAATAGATGCCAGGTGCTTGGAACGTATAGCTTGCAATATTTCCTTGTGCATCGATAATTTGGTCATTATCAAAGTCCCAAGTAATATCAGGATCGGTACCTGTTGAGTTACTAATAAATGTAAAGTTCGTACCGGTATAAAGTGTATCCGGTGCGCGGAAAGCTGCTACAGGTGCGTTGAATGATTTCGATGTAGAGGTCCATGCGGCTTCAAAACCAGCACGTGTACCGGTAGAATTGCTCACCAGTTGAACATACATTTTACCTGTATTTGCAGTAAGGTCTGTAGGAATGATGGTTCCAGAAAAACCTGACCCTGTATGAAGTGGTTTTCCGTTTTCATCACTACCATCATACACTCTTAAATAATCTCCTTGGTCTAGATTGAATGACGCAAAAGAAAGTGTCACAGAGCTTGCACATGGATCAATTAAGAATCCACAGTTGCTTCCGTTCGAATAATCACCAAAACGACCACCTTCATCAAAGATTTTCCCTGAAGATGTTTTTGAGGTAATTTTTCCAGAGCAAAGATTAGTAGCTTCTGTTACTTGGATATAAGCCGACTTGCACAATTGAGTTCCTTGTCCTGCAACATTCGATGCGATTAAGCATACTTCATAGCTACCAGTTTGATCAAATACAACTTCCGGATTTTGAACATTTGAACCGTTTAGAAACTGCACCCCACTTGCTGGAGTAATAGTCCAAACCCAGCTTGATGGTCCACCTGTACTTTGGTCGATCAACTGAATTGGATATCCTTGATCCACTTGGTTTCCGGTAGACATAAACGCAGAGGTAGGCGGAAGCACAGGAACAACTGCAGTTACTTGCTTGCTCACTGATGCTTTACCTACACAGGATTCGGTTTCCAAATTAATGGTATAGACACCAGCCTGCGGGAAAATATAATCAATATGCAAAGTGGTAAAGCTTGCTGCTCCGTTGTTAATATCCCAAAGGTGATTTTTAGGCTCACCTGCTGCCGCTGAGTTAAAGATTTTTGTTGGCGCATCCACAAAAACTGAATCGCTCACAAAAATTTGCGGGTTTGAGGATGTTGTATAGGCTGATTCTGAAGCGCCTATTGAAGGGAACAATTGACAGCGTAATTTTCCATCAATATCATCTGTCAGACCTAATGAAGGGTCTCCAAAAGGAGATGCTGCAATAGCCGATAGGCGAAGGTTAGTTTGAGAAACAAAAAGAGGAGCTTCGCTAGAACTATGCTGATTAAAGCCCGCGCCACCTTTCATATCATTCACAGAAAACAAGTCATTCTCGATTTTAATTAAAGGAGTAGAATTGTCTGCACCTAGCTTAGTATAATTATTATAGTCTAATACAGAAATCGAATTTGAAGTACTTATACTAATGGCATAGGCACTTGAACCAACTACACTTGCTTGCAATATATTATTCCGAATATCCGCATTATTGGAGTTGTTTAAGGAAAGAGCCGCATTGTCTGTATTTGTAGTAGCTGCAAAATTTGTTAAGGTATTATGCCAAATATCAAAGTTCGAGCTGTAGTTAAAATATGCGCCATAGGAATTTATATTTATTAAGCCCTGGCCGGAGATATTATTCGTAAACAATCCTCTAAGAGAATTATTATTTACACTTGTGAAGTACATGCCATATTGGTAGGCACGTTGAATCTCATTACCACTCACAATTGTTTGGTAGGATCCCGATGCATTAATGCTTGAGAAATAAGCACCATATCCACCCGTAGTTGCGCTAATTTTCTGGCTTACACGGTTATTCAAATAATGAATATTGATAATATTCACAGCATACATTCCATAGTAATAAAAATTATCCATGGTGTTATTGCGAATTTTAATCTCATTCACATTGGAGCTTGTTCCTGTACCATAGACTACCGTATTAAAGTATCCACCACTGATTGTATTACTGTCGATGAAGATATTATTGGTATTATTCATACCCGTTGAATAACTCGTTGATGAGTTCGACATCACCACTGGGATGAAATTTGTGCTCCCAGTTCCCGTATTATAATCATAAGTACGGATGATGTTTCGCGCAAAACGTACATGTTGCGTTTCGGATAAAATATGGACAGCCCATCCATAAGAAGCACTTGTGGTGGCGATGGTGAAGTTTCTAAACTCCATATATTTTGCACCACTTAAGCGGATGATATGACGGTTATTGCCATCATTTGTATTAAAACTAATCGTACGGCTCGCTGCATTTACACCATCAAAGGTGATAGTGTTTGTAGCAGATACCCCATCAATTTCAGGAATCTCGAATTGTTCATTATAGGTTCCAGCAGCTACTTGAAATCGAACCGGACCGCTAACACCGCAAGTAATCAACTTACTTACTGCATCGTTAAAGGTTTTAAAATTGGAAGCACCTGACCCATTCGCATTAATGGTATATAAGCCCGACAATTTATTGCAGACCTCGAAGGTGCGATATATGGTATCATTTGTATTTATTCCCGCTCCTTGTCCATTTGGGTTTCTTGCCCACACTTTTAGAACATAGATTCCGGTTGCGGTAATATTCAATGGCGTTGAGAAATTCTTGGTAACAAAGTTTCCAGAATTCAATGTTTGACTTGAAAGGCTTTCAGTAGTTACTGTTCCATTATCAAGACGGTATCCGATATCATAAGAATTCACAACGGTGCTTGCGCTAATATTCCCGATGGTCACGAAAATGGCATTATTTCCAAGCTCAAGCTTAGAAGGAGCATCGAAAGCCAAGATATCTATAGAAGGAGATTTTACAACAAACGTATAATCCTCTACTTCGCCGCTTAGATTTATTTGGCAAGGGTTATTAAGAGGTGAAGAACCCCAATCCCCTACTACCCGCATTCTAAAAATGCCAGAAGCCTGCTTCGATGAGATTTGGAATCCATCGGAGTAGGTACCGTTTGCATTGATAATACCAGAAACTGCAACGCGCTCTCCAGCAGAGAATGTTTTGTCGTTATCCCAGTCGATATAAATACTCACCTGAGTATTATTTCCTGGTCCTACCTGACTTGAAAAATTCACATAATCACCGGGCTCATAGGCAGCCACATGAGTGGAAGAATAATCATTGTAAACAAAACTAGGATTAGGGTTGCCGGTAGAATTAGAAATGCTTCCCATATTAAATGTTTGCATCCCAATATTGTAATTGGCCACATTATTGGCTGTGGGAATGCAATAACTCTGGCCGAATAGTCCGGACCATGAGAGTACCATCAGAAAACTGAGTGGAATACCCAGTCGATGTCCGAGAATACGTAGTAAGGCTAATAATTGTCTTTCCATTATTTCTTTTAGTTTAAAGATTTTCATGGCCAGAAAGTGCCCCTCTATTTACTACTTAGCTTCACTTACGTTTAAGCACAAGTCTCCCTCCCCGATCTAGTCGGATTTTTCAAAACAACGCTACAATAGTGAGAACCTCTCTGGCTTGTGAGATTACTTCAGCAGCCAAGTTATGCTTATCACCCCCTAATTTTCAAGTTTTGGAACTAGTTATTCATAACCATTCGTCGATAAAATACACAACTAGCTGTTAATCTGTCAGTTCCAATTAAAAGCCCAAACCGACCACTCATAGGATTACCTCTGTAAATCAATAACTTAACACAAAACACATGCGCAACTAAACAAAATGAGATACCTAGTTAATTGCCTGAAAGTCCTACCAATTCTATATTCTTTAAAGATTAAAGGGAGGATTGACCTTCGCTAGAATAAAAAAAACCACGGTTTTCACCGTGGTTTTTGTAAAGATGTTTAGCTGACTTAATCTACATTATCATGCAGAAAGCTATTATTCTTTCGAATTTCTGGGCGTTTTTCCTCGTCCTCAAAAAGTGAATAGCGTGAAATATTCTCTTCAGATGAAGGCTTTACATCATCCATATCTACCTTTCTTCTTTGATAGGCTGGCTCGTCATGTAATTCATCTGCGCCATTAGGTGCATTATACGTGGTGCTCAATTTCCGCAGCTGTTGCATACGTTCTTTAATGCGACGGATACGTTCTGACTCTAGCTCTTCTTCGGTCATGGATTGAGTCTCCACTGCCTTTTCTTTCCCTTTAGCTTCCGTATCTGCTCCATCGAACAAATCTTTATCTTTTCCCGGAGCTTCTTCGCGTTCCACGTCTAAAGTACCAACAACCTTCTGAGAATCTTCCCTGAAGGTATTTTCTCGCGACTCAAAACCCGTGGCAATAATGGTAACCGACAGCATTTTTCCCAAGCTCTCATCTTTGCAATAACCCCATTTCAGGTTGGCCGTACGACCAGCTTGCTCTTGAAAGAACTCATTAATTTTTGCCGCTTCTTCCATTAGAATCTCTTCGGTACCATAGGTGATGTTCAGGAGGATATTTTTCGCACCGCGGATTTGGTTCTCATCGAGCAAAGGCGATTCTAAGGCCTGCTTTGCTGCTTTGATGGCACGATCTTCTCCTTCTGCAACCCCATTCCCCATAATGGCAACCCCACTATCTGTCATAGCTGTTTTCACATCCGCGAAATCCACGTTCATAATTCCTTTGAGCGTAATAATTTCAGCAATGCCTTTGGCAGCAATCGTTAATACATTATCAGCATTCATGAAAGCATTGCTAAGGGATAGATTCCCATACATGTCTTTCAACTTGTCGTTTGATATGATAAGTATAGCGTCAACACAAGAACGAATCTCCTCGAGTCCAAGGGTTGCTTGTTCAATCCTTTTGTTTCCTTCAAAAGCAAAGGGCGTAGTAACAATCGCCACAGTGAGAATACCTAACTCCTTTGCTGTTTTCGCCACAACTGGAGCTGCACCGGTTCCGGTACCTCCACCAAGCCCTGCTGTTACAAAAAGCATTTTGGTATTCACGCCTAAGCGGTCGATGATATCTTCTATACTCTCAAGTGCCGCTCTTTTGCCAATTTCTGGCTCAGACCCCGCACCTAGGCCTTCAGTAAGGTGACTGCCTAATGCGATTTTATTCGGCACTGGGCTCAATTCAAGCGCTTGCGAATCGGTATTGCACACGAAGAAATCTACGCCTGCAATCCCTTGCCGGAACATGTGGTTGACGGCATTGCTACCTCCCCCACCTACACCAATCACTTTGATGATGGAGCTGCGGTCTTTGGGAAGGTCCACAACAAATTTTGGTTCTCTATTCATCATAATTACGCTCCTATTCTATTTATAATCCTCAAAATCACTATCGCTTCTCAACCAATCTTGCACCATATCCTTGATCTTATTGAGGAAGTTCTTATTCTCTAAGTTCATGGTCTCATCGAGCGTCTCTTTTCGAGGCTTGCTACTTGAGCTGCTGTTCCGAGTGCTGGCATCTGGACCTTGCGATTCGGGTGACTTTAATCCTTTAATCAATAATCCAATGGCCGTGGCGTACATCGGACTTTTTACTTCTTCTACCATTCCTTTGGCAAGGTGTTCATTCGGAAATCCGATGCGGGCATCTAGGCCGGTAATGAACTCCACCAAATGGGTGATATGCTTCAACTGAGATCCTCCACCAGTGATAACGACACCACCTATGAGTTTCTTCTCTAAGCCGGAGTTTTTAATCTCGCAGTATACGAGCTCAAATATTTCCTCCACACGCGCTTGAATGATACGTGCTAGGTTTCTCACCCCAATTTCTTTCGGCTCACGACCGCGTAATCCTGGGATGGTAATAATTTCGTTTTGCTTCGTTTCCTCTGCCAAGGCCGACCCGAACTTAATCTTCAAGAGTTCGGCATGGTCGCGCATTACATTACAGCCTTCGCGTATATCTTCGGTAATGACATTTCCTCCATAAGGAATTACTGCTGTATGACGAATAATTCCTTCATGGAATATGGCAATATCTGTTGTACCACCACCAATATCTACCAAGACCACACCGGCCTCCATCTCCTCTTTGCTTAATACCGCTTCAGCAGATGCGAGTGGTTCGAGGATGAGGTTCAAGGTTTCTAATCCACCTTGGGTAACACATTTATAGATATTCTTCGCTGCATTGAGAGAAGCCGTAATTACATGAAAGTTTCCTTCCAAGCGCACGCCGCTCATCCCTACAGGATCTTTTATCCCCGGTTCATTATCGACCATATACTCCTGTGGAAGTACATGCAGGATAGAATCCCCTGGGGCAATGGCTAGCTTGTGCATATCAGCTTCCAACTTATCTAAGTCGAGCTGATCAATTTCGTTATCCACATCGCTGCGGGTGATGATTCCTCGGTGTTGTAGGCTGCGAATATGCTGTCCAGCTATTCCAACGTGCACTTGACGTACGTCTACACCTGATTTTTCAGCGGCATCTTCCACCGCCTTTTTAATGGCTTCTACGGTTTTGTTGATATTGCTTACCACACCACGTGAAACGCCGTGAGAGTCGGCCCTTCCCATGCCCAGCACATCTACCTTACCGAATTCATTATAGCGTCCAACTATGGCGCAGACCTTCGTGGTACCAATATCAAGTCCGACAACAATCTTAGAGTTATGCATAGTCATTCAATTATACTTTTATTATCAGCACAAAGGGGGTCATTTTTCACACACAACTTGCCCACTGTACTTTAAATTAATCACTTTATAGGTCGACCACCCCACACGATTCATCGCATGTTTATAAAATAGATGCAGTTTATGGAGCTTATCATCCAGTTGCTCGGCTGTTCCCAAAAGAATTTTTTGATTTCCGACCTTAGGAATTAGGGTAAACTCCCCCTTTCTATCTACTTGTATTTCTTCAATTTGTTCACGCCAAAACCCCTTCTTATTCAAGGCTGTAATTAAATGAAAGGCTTCTTGAAGCACCTGAGACTTAATACTGTCATTTCCATTATACTGTTCGGCAACAGCGCCACGTAACACAAAAACTCGTGCAGTATATTTGGAGGATAGTGGCATTTTTTTTCCATCCATATCCACATAATAACCCGCACTATTTTGTCTAAAAACTCGAAACAAAGGCTGGCGCTGCTCCACTTCAATACTGAGCACACCATCCATCTGGGTATATACTTCAGCATTTCGGATATAAGGACTCAGCTCAAGGTTTTTCTCTAGGTCGCCCACAGGAAAAGATTTGATTGGTTTCCCTTGCATGGACGCCACATTGCCATCGCCGGTGATGATTTTTGCCACGTCATCCCAATCGGTGAAGAGCACTTCTAGTTCCGGTTTCATGCGGATATCTACATCTCTGCAAAGCATGTCTTCTTGCTCACTGCGCGCCATGCCGAGCAGAATCAATACAAAGAGTATCAATGTACTCCACAGCGTTACCTGCACAATTTTTTTGGTGGAATAGCCTTTTAAGCTGATCTTTTTCATCGCTTCAATACCTCCTTTATTTTGGGTACGATACGATCAATATCTCCTGCTCCAAGCGTTAGCGTAATTTTTGGTTGATGTTCTTTAATATACGCAACCACCGCTTCTGGATCAAGAACCAGCTTGGTTTTGCATTTCACCTTTTCCAGCAAGGCCTCAGAATCGATTCCGTCGATTGGCTCTTCCCTTGCAGCATAAATTGGCATGAGGATACAGGTGTCGAGGAGACTTAAGCTCTCGGCAAACGCATCCATAAAATCGCGGGTACGACTGTATAGATGGGGCTGAAAGATGCCACATATCTTTTCTTTCGGATAGAGTTCCTTAACAGAGGAAATGCATGCTTTGAGTTCTGCTGGATGATGTGCATAATCGTCGAGATACACATTCCACTCGTTCTTTAGGATATATTCAAAACGACGCTTCACCCCTTTAAATGAAGCGAGTCCTTTTGCTAAATCATCTCGATTCACTCCCATACTCAAGGCAATTGCAGCTGCAGCCACTGCATTTTCCATATTATGCCTTCCCGGTAACCCCAATTCCAAATCATGGATACGGGTATCGTTGGTTATAAGATCAAAAATATAGGCTCCATTTATAATGCGAATATTTTCCGCTCGGTATTCTCCTGTTCCCTCCACTGAATAGGAATAATTCCGTGCCATGCTCGGCAAATCTAATCCTGACTTCTGGATCAACATCCCATCCGAAGGCAGCAGCTTGGCAAAGGCCTCGAATCCTTCACGAAAGGCCTCTGGCCCACCATAAATATCGAGATGGTCCGCATCAGCCGAAGTAATAATCGCCTTATTAGGCTTGAGTTGTAAAAAGGAACGGTCAAACTCATCAGCTTCTACTACTATGAGTGAACTCTCGACATTTTGAGCTTCGAGATAATTTACCCCATAATTAGTCGATATCCCACCTAAAAAAGCGGTACAATCCACCCCACCAACACGCAGCAAATAAGCCAAAAGGGTACTGGTTGTTGTTTTACCATGAGTGCCAGCAACGGCTAAAGTGGTCTTGCCTTCAGTTATTTGCCCCAAAAGTTCCGCTCGCTTCAAGAATTTGGCACCTTTTTTTTGTAGAGATACAAACTGGGGATGTTTTGCAGGAATTGCAGGCGTGTATACCCACAGAACTTCATTCAGTTCTTTGGATGTGATGGATTCAGGAATCGCCTTAACCGAATCATCAAAAATGACTTCTATGCCCAAGGACTGCAACTCATCAATCAAGGGCGACGGGGTTTTATCATATCCTGCCACCAAATAACCTAAGGTCTGGTAGTAGCGCGCTATGGCACTCATTCCAATACCTCCAATTCCGAGGAAATATACCGCTTGTATGTTCGATGCCTTATTCATGGACGAGTGTTTCAATTTCTTTGAGAATGCGTTGTGCCGCATCATTAATTCCTAAACGAAGTAAGTTTTCACTTAGCTTCTTGCCCATTTCTTCATGTCGCAATAAATTGAGTGCTTGCTCCACCAAAATACTCGAAGCATCTTTATCGCTTACCATCTCCGCAGCCCCCGCCTTTACAAGCACCTGGGCATTTTTAGTCTGGTGATCTTCTGCTACATTTGGTGAAGGTACAAGGATGGCAGGCTTGCCTACCAAACAGAGTTCGGAGATAGACAATGCTCCAGCGCGAGAAATCACTATATCTGCTGCGGCATAGGCTAAATCCATTCGCTGAATAAAAGCCAAGGCATGAATGCCGTCGCCTGAAAATGTGCTAGCCTTATCCGCAAAGGATTTCCCTGTTTGCCAAACGAGTTGAACATCCGAATCCCGAAAGCGATTCACATGCTCGGCAAGTGCCTGATTGATGCTTCTTGCACCCAAACTTCCGCCGATAGCCAAAACCACCGACTTGCTAGAATCTAAGCCAAAAAACGCCATGGCTTCATCTCGCTTTCCTTTCCAATCCACCATTTCTGGTCGCACTGGGTTTCCGGTATGGACAAGCTTCTCAACTGGAAAATAAGCCTCCATACCTTCATAGGCCACACAGATTTTCTTCGCTCTTTTGGAGAGCAATTTATTTGTGAGACCGGCATAGGAATTTTGCTCTTGAATAAGCGTAGGAATGCCCTTCATCTGCGCCGCAAACAGCAAGGGCGCACTTGCATAACCCCCCACCCCAATGGCAATTTGTGGTCTAAATTTTTTGATAATGGAAGAGGCCTGTCGATAGCTCCGCAATACCTTGATTGGCAAGAGGAGGTTCGACAAGTCAAGCTTCCGCTGCAAGCCTGCAATGTCTAACCCTTCAATGGGATAGCCTGCTTCAGGTACCCGCGACATTTCCATTCGTCCTTTGGCACCAACAAATAGAATCTCACAATCAGGATACTTCTCCTTGATTTCGTTCGCTATGGCAACTGCCGGAAAAATATGACCGCCAGTTCCGCCACCAGAAATAATCACTCTATGCAATGACATTATTTCCTCCTTTCTCTTCGGCAAGCGCCTCTTCTTCCTCTTCGTCCGGCTCACTATCGCGACTCACGCTGAGGATAATTCCAATGGCCACACTAGTAAACAAGGTAGAGGTTCCCCCCATGCTAATCAGCGGAAGCGCCAATCCGGTTACAGGAAAAATATTGACCGCCACCCCCATATTAATAAAAGCCTGTATGACCAAGCTAAAACTAAGCCCCACTGCGAGCAGGGCACCAAAAGCCTTCGGACTTCGTATAACAATCCGTATCGATCGATACAATAAAGTGAGATAGAGGATAATCAAAGCCAACGCCCCAATTAAGCCATATTCTTCAATGATAATGGCAAAAATAAAATCCGAATACGACTCTGGTAAAAAATTTCTTTGAACGCTATTCCCCGGACCTTTTCCAATAACACCTCCACCAGCAATGGCAATCTTCGCCTGCATGTTTTGGTAATTACCATTGATATTCTCTTCATCGCCCATAAAGTTTTCGATACGCGCTTTCCACGTAGACAAACGAGCAATTTTTCCAACAGCTTCATCTGGAAGCTTCAATACAAGAAAGGCTGCTATGGTCAAACCAATTACCCCCGTACCAACCACCGCTAAAATATATTTAACTGGAATACGCCCTAGGAACATGAGCAATAAACAGGTCGAAAATAAAACCAAGGCGGTAGACAAGTTGGCGGGTGCGATTAAAATACATACGCCAGAAACCGCACCCAAAAGTGGCAAAAAGGCCTTGCTTGCTAGATGGATGGTATCCTGTCTTTTGGAGAGAAAACGCGCCACATACATGATGAGTGCAAGCTTGGCTAAATCCGAAGTTTGAAAAGTAAGCCCTGTACCTGGAATGGCCATCCAACGGGCAGCATTATTGATTTCAACTCCGAAAAAGAGGGTATAGATAAGTAGGGGGTATGAAAGAAAAAGAAGCAATTGTGATATCCGCGAATAATAGCGGTAATCGAGCAAATGGGCCAGCCACATCATAAACAAGCCCATGGCAATGAATAGCATCTGCTTAAAGAAGTAAAATTCCGTATTGCCGCCTTTATTCT
>Ga0100380_10003126_pt1 | contig 17632 bp, 15 predicted proteins | sample CryGeymeta201504_FD_80417 | JGI IMG/M metagenome (GOLD analysis project Ga0100380, IMG submission 80417) | Groundwater microbial communities from Crystal Geyser aquifers in Utah, USA - Crystal Geyser metaG 2015-04 | ecosystem: Environmental > Aquatic > Deep subsurface > Groundwater | place... | reverse complement strand
CCGAACACCGTATGCTGAAATATAAACATAAGTAAATTAGGGTTTGAGTTAACATAAATATTTCAGACTACGACAATTATTGTCTTTCAATATATTATTTATTCGTTCTATACTAAGAGGTCCTAGCTTAATCCCGCTGTGCCAGTCAACATTCATTAGCAGCAGTTATAAGTGCAAACAAGAGAAATAAAGCGCTTTGTGGTTACAGTTACATTAAAAACTTAAATATTGTCTCGGTAGGTGATCACATCTGAACTAAATGGTGGATCAACCTTGACAACACGGGCACCCTCATTGGCTGCATTCGTCACCAACACTTTTCCTTTGATTCCAAATTGCTCTGCGGCTCGGGTCATAGCTCTGGCGACTTGCAAATCTGTTCGTTCTTTTTCTCTCTGCGCAAAAATATCACCACTGGCCCCACTCGTCATGGCCATAACGGTTGGACCCGCACCGCTCAGATAAGCACAGCAGGCACCCGCAGCTTCTGCGGCTTCAATCATGGGATACAAATACTTGTAGAGCTTGGATCCTCTCTGCGGCTGATGCAACTTGTCCTGCACACCCCACTTTAAATTATCAAGATTGCCCATGCACAGAGCATTGATCAAGAAGGCAGTGCGCGAAATGTTGAAGGCCGCTTCCTCGCGTGTAATGCTATCCGTGAGCACATTTCTAGCATCCGAAGTCTTTCCAACAAAATCAGGAATGAACATGACCAATTGGACTCCAGCAGGGATGGGAACACGTTCTGTAGCCCATCGGGTCCCATTGTGAATTCCAACTTGAACGCCGCCATAAATAGCAGGGGCAACATTATCGGGGTGCCCCTACAAAAAATGATAAACCAGTCAAAATTGATAAGAAATTACAGCATATCGTGATGGCTGACAATGCCATCAACGCAGTAGACGTACCTCAATTCCAGCGGCAATTTGCAAGAGCGCTTCCGATCCCCAGCATGGCAACCGATGTCCCGCCAAGACCAATCCTGCAATAATTCCAGCTACAATGGCGGCACTGGAACTTCCCAATCCTCGGGCATAGGGAATGCGCGACACAACGTGATATTTGAGAATGGGCATTTCTTTTCCGGCGGTTTCGTAGGCCGCCTTTACACCCACCACCAAAAAATTGGTTTCGTCCTTGGGAGCTTGATCGGCTCCATCTCCTTCGGCCGTAATTTCAAACTTGTCCGCACGTTCGACGGTCACTTCAGACCAAAGATCAACGGCCAAACCAATGCAATCGTCTGAAGAATAAAGAAAGAGAAAGAATGAAAATGTGAACAGAAAACATAATCAGAAACACTTGTCACGTTCATGGTACTGCTATACAAAATATATAACTTTTCTAGAGTGCACACAAACGCACAAACAAAAAACCTATCGTTCGGCATGACAAAAAAAAGACTTACATCCAGGTCCTACATTGGCCGATGTTGCCGGCACTCGGACGGTAACCGATTTTCGTGGCGTCAGGTTGTCCTCTTCGACGGCAGCTCGAGCCATGACGCGGCGTCTCATTTTTTCTTCGTGATTGTGAGGAAACAGGGTAGTGCTGGCTTCGCGGGTGTCTGCACCCGCGTCTTCGTAAATAAAGGACCTTCGAAGGGGTCGATCGGAGAGAAGTGCATGCGTACCAGCAGTGGGATTTTCTTTGGCTTTGTTCCTGTCCACCAATTTCATAGCAGCAACACCCAGGGCGGCTCCTGCCACAGCGGCACCAATGGCTGTGGTCACGAGTTTAATGTTGTTATTATTTTCGGATGACATGATGGGGATGGTATTTGGATTTTGGATAGCGTTGATAGATTAGTAATCCAACACAGGCAGGAGCATTCGCAGCAAAGGAAAAGAGAAAGAGGTCGTAACCTAAGCTTAATAGCTTTATGCTGTTAAACAAAGTCTGAGTTTTGTTACTCCAAATTCCAAATACAGTAATTTTGGGGGATCGGTCGACACAATGATTTTTTTTTCTCTCCTTTATTTCAGTAGCCACCACAAAATACGATAGAGCAGCTTTGGCAGGAAAGACTTCCCTCGCTCGGAAGGGACTGGTCATGATTAATCTTTTCATTTAAAAGCGTTTGTGCGTCTAATGTGAAAGATGTCAGAAGTCCGTGACTCAATTTGGAGAATGAATTGCCTCCAACGATCAACTACAACATTAATAATAATAACAAGAAAGGAGCATATTATTATTATATTCATTTTTTCGGTTTGCCTTTATAGTTTGTTCATCCTCCTGGTTTGCTCGCTTCTTCATCACATCTACAGTACGATGCCCCGATGTACAAGTATGTTGGCCTCTCTTTGGTTGGTCTCGGCCACACAAGCCTTTTCTGTCCCAAAAACAAACTATGCAACTGTGGTCACAGTCACTACAGCAGGAAGAATATCAACGACAACACTCTGCAGCACGGCTTCTGCCGATACGACAAACGCAAACTCCGAAAGTGCACCTGGTAGCTACAAGGCTCCCTTACTAGAAATTAATCGACGACGAAATCTTGCCATTATATCGCATCCTGACTCCGGGAAAACAACCATGACCGAAAAACTGCTGTTGTACGGAGGAGCCGTCCAGCAGGCCGGAGCGGTGCGACAAAAAGCCGAACAACGGGCTACGCAATCCGATTTTATGCAAATGGAACAGGAGCGTGGTATCAGTATCAGTAGTACCGTTATGAATTTTGAGTACAATGATAAAGCCTTTGTGATTTTAGATACACCGGTACGTACGAAAACATGTTAGGTTGTGCACAATGCACACGTGCACACGTACACACGTAATCACCTGTTGTGCCTTCATACAGTACACTTCTTCTTATGTATTCATCATTATTATCCCATAATGCAGGGCCATCAAGATTTTTCCGAGGATACATACCGAGCTCTGGCAGCAGCGGATAATGCCGTGATGCTGCTAGATGCGGCCAAGGGATTGGAACCTCAGACACGAAAATTATTTGAAGTTTGTCGTTTACGGAATTTGCCTCTCTTTACGTTTGTCAATAAAATGGATCGACCTGCTCTGACACCTTACGAAATTATGGATCAAATTGAAGAAGAATTCGGTTTGGAAACGCATCCCATACTTTGGCCGATTGGTGATGGAGAGCGATTCAAGGGTGTCTTGGACAGAACCACGAATATTGTGCATTTGTACACCAAAGCAGCCAAACGAGGTGCCAAGGCAGACGTCAAACAAGTTCCTTTGGAAGACAAAGAAACGCTAAAGAAGGAGTTCATGGATGATCTAGATCTCTTTGAAAATTTGCTGGAAGACGCTGAATTGCTCCTGGAACTAATTCCGCCCCTGGATATGGATCGCGTCATGGCCGCCACGCAAAGTCCTTTGTTTTTTGGATCGGCCATGACAAATTTTGGTGTTCAGCTATTTCTTGATAAATTTGGTAGCATGGGAACAAAGCCATTAGGGCGGATTGCATGCAGTAGTAATAGCGCAACAAACAACGAAGAAGGCGATGACGAGGACAGCGACGGCAGCATGATTGGACCAGAACACGAGGAATTTACCGGCTTTGTGTTCAAGACACAAGCCAATCTGGATCCAAAGCACAGAGATCGGCTGGCTTATGTCCGTGTCGTTTCCGGTATTTTCGAGAAAGGTATGAAGGTCGCTCATTCTCGATCGAAACCTTCCAAGCGATACAATCTTGCACAGGCTCAAGCTTTGTTCGGTTCCGATCGTTCCTCGGTTGATATTGCGTATCCAGGAGACGTCATTGGCATCAACAACCCTGGAAATTTTGCCATTGGAGATACGTTGTACACAGGAAACAAAAAGGTGAAATTTCCTGGTATTCCTTCGTTTTCGCCAGAAAAGTTTGCCTATATTCGATCCCCGAACCCTAGCGACTACAAATCGTTTCGGAAAGGAATAGATCAGCTGTTGGATGAGGGTGCTGTCCAAGCACTTCGTCAACGAAACGACGACGGAGGAGGTCCCTTGATGTTGGCAGCCGTCGGTCAATTGCAATTTGAAGTGGTGCAAGCTCGTTTGCAAAACGAATACAAAGTGGAGTCCCTCATGGAACCTTTGAGTTACAGTCTGGCTCGATGGGTTGAAGGCGGGTGGGACGCCGTCGACAAGGCGGACGCCGATGGCTAACTGTTTGGTATCATGATTGTGCAAGATCGATGGAAACGACCAGTCCTTCTTTTCCGCAATGACTGGAAGGCAGCATCTCTAGCCGAAGAAGAAAAGTATCTGGAGCTGATGGCGTGGTCGGCTCCACCGGACTTGGATGATTGAATCAAGTCAAATTGAGGGTTGAATGCCCGGGTAGATTTTGACCCATGAACGTGCATTTCTAGTGGGTACGTCAGTCCATTTCTTTGGATCTTGTGTCTTGTGTGATCTGGCAAAGAAAAGTTTTTTGCAATGGCACGGCAGTTGCCGTGCCGTCCATAAACCATATTATTTTATTTGACCAAACATCAGGTAGAGCCAATCACCATTCGCCATTCGACGACAACTAAATAAATTACTTCCCCTCCTGCTAAAACAAGTTAACAATGAGACTCTCCATCATCGCAACAGCGCGCTTTATTTTCGTTAGCAGCGGCATTCATGCGGCGTTAGCTTTCGCACCACAAACTAGTGTATCAGCTCGCTTCAGTTCTTCATCGTCTCTCAGCATGGCCGTGTCTAAGGAGGATCTTCTTGGCGCACAAGCTAGCATTGACAAAATTCTCGATGAAAAGAACTGTGGTCCGATCTTCGTCCGCCTAGCGTGGCATGATTCTGGTATGTTGTTGTTGTTTTCGCACTTGTCACTTGTCAGTTCAGGTGTTTCCTAACAACTTTGATGGACATCTTTATTCAGGTCCCCACGATGCCTCAGTGAAGGAACCTTGGCCAAAACAGGGTGGAGCCGATGGATCCATCCGCTTTGACCCCGAAATTAAACATGGTGCAAATGCAGGTCTCTCTGGCGCTGTCAGTCTTTTGGAGCCTGTCAAGAAGGAATTTCCTGACGTAAGTTACGCTGATATCTATCAAATGGCTTCTGCCCGTGCCATTGAGCTTGCTGGTGGACCGAAAATGTAAGTGCAGGTGTTGGCTCGGGTCGATTCGGAATCGCTTCAAATTTTTCATTTATCTGATTCGTAATATTTTGGTCTTCTCAGTGACATGAGATATGGGCGCTTGGACGCTATGACTCCCGACGAGTGCCCCGCAGAAGGAAATTTGCCTGATGCTGAGCCCGGTCCCAACGGAAAGTTTGGCGGCAAGGGGGGCACCGCGTCCACCGAGGATTCCACCGCGGAAGGTCACTTGCGTAAGGTGTTTTACCGCATGGGATTAGATGACGAGGCCATCGTTGCTCTTTCGGGGGCCCACACGTTTGGTAGGTACTGAATCCATGCTGCTTCTTTCTTGCTTACTTACTAAGGCATTGTAACTTTTTCACTCACTATTTCTCAATTTCCTGTTTTAGGCCGTGCCTACAAGGACCGCTCAGGTCTTGGAGCTGAAAAAACTAAGTTCACCGACGGAAGCAAGCAGATGCGTGCTGACGGAAAAGAGGCCAAGTACACTCCCGGAGGATCTTCTTGGACGGATAGGTGGCTCATTTGTGAGTAGCTATATTTTTTCCGAATTCTTTATTGTTCTGTAGCGAAAGAGGACGCTTTTGTTTGCTCACTTATTAAACTCTTTCCTTCTTTACACCAGTTGACAACTCGTATTTTACCATTGTGCCCGATGAAAGTTCCGACGAAGAACTTCTCAAGCTTACATCTGATAGGGTTGTCTTCAAGGATCCTGGATTCAAGCCTTTTGCGGAAAAGTTTGCCGCTAGCCAGGATGATTTCTTTGCTAGCTACAAGGTGGCGCACAAGAAACTTTCTGAACTTGGAAGCAAGTTTGATCCAGAGGAGGGCATTACTATCTAAGCGATCGATTGTGCAGTTGCAAAACATAGGCGTAGGAAGGCCATTGTGAGAGCAGATAGAATACGCAAAGCACACTAGTTGCGCAGAGCTATTAGCAACATAACCAAATTTCTAGTCAATCATTATGGAACTGAAGCGTTTGCACAATTATTCCTAGCTGGTAGACATTATGTGCGAACGACCTTAAACTTAAGGGGCACAGCATACCCGCCAGCAAGAGAGATTCGGGCGACAAAGTCTCCCAACTTTCGGATTTGTACCTCGCATTTCTTTGATGTATCCATTTCCTCGACCATGCCTAGGAGAGTTTCTTCCGTCATTTCTTCCGGCTTTAAAGGGTCTTCGCGGATGTGGATCTTCTCGTGCTTTTCCAAGTCAATTTTAAGCTGTTTCGACAACTTTTGCCGAAGCGCCAGCGCATCTACCATACCAGGAGACACTGCTTCTGTTTCAGGGTCAACCTTGCGATATATTTTCAGCTGTCGATCATCAAATGGGAGAAGGCAAGAGCGTGTCCTTTTTGTTAGTTCACAACTACATGCTGTACTTACGTCTTACGTACATACCGTATACTCTCGCACTGTACATTCAAAAGCTAAATTGCCTAATAGCTAGCAAAAACTCACCACTTTATTCCTCAAATAATGCTTGAGAATGTCAGCTGCTTTGAGTTCTTCGGCCCCTTCATCCGACATGGCCTCCCGCGCTAGCCTTTCCTGGCGCTGATCCTCCGTCTCCATGTCAGGGTCTTTCATTTCGAGCCGCTTGAAGTTTTCGGCTGTTGCATACAAAGCATACTTATTTGGAATTAAATGGTTGCGAGCATGACCAGCCTTGACATGAACAACATCTCCCTTGTAGGCTTTGCTGTTAGGCAGATCCTCCGTGAGAATGACACGGACCGTGTGGGCCACACATCTTGTTTGAATGGCAAATCTGCTGGGCAACGGCGAACTCATGGATGAACATTTCGAACGAGCACCTGATCCAAGGGCCCGAAATACAGCTGGAAGAGACATCTTAGTCGTTTATCTTCGTCGGCGGCGAAACCAATACGAGTTTCTACTTTCTATCAGCAAGTTGAAAGAGCAAGCAACAGCAGAGGCACAGTTTGATGAGCTGGGGAGCAGGGGAACAGAAAAGTACTCGTAGTTTAGGTTAATCGGATAGTGTGCGACTTTCTCTTTGATCACGGTAAATCGTACTCATCGATCGAATGAGAGAGTGTGCACTATGCCGGCACGAAAACTGTGAAGTATTCTTGCCTAGCTATTTTGTAGCTAGAGTACAACTGTACACTAGTATTTTTGCGTGGCCTTTGACAAATAATAATGATTCATAGTAGATACAGTTGCTAAAGTTTATTAATGTACTTGTGCGTGCGCACTTGTGTACGAATTAGGACCTGCTGATAGCTCTTGATGACGTGCGGCGAGTGAACAAGTGAATAATATATAGGTAGTACTCAGGCTTGGGTGGTCTCACTGACTGTCATATTTTTGTTGGAACTTCCCAAGGTGCTTCCAGGGACCACCTTAATGGTATTTTCAATAGGATTCGCTATTTCAATGCCGCTCTGTTCATAGGGCCAGTCAGCACCTACGATTTGTGTTGCAGTTGTAAACAAATTGTACATTGTTTCCACATTCAAAACCTTGCTTGACTGGTCATTCTCAAAGATGGAGTCCCAACCTCCACCAGCTCCTCCTCCACCCGAAATTTGTCCTCCCTTCTCTATAGCCTCTTTTCCGCGGCCTTCGCGTGGACCACCATTCCAACTCCAATAAACTCCAGACTTGGAACAGCGTGGGTCGTGAACAACTTGGAACAATCTTTGACCAGCTTCGTGCTCGCTGACAAATCCGCCTGCGACAAGAACACAACGGATTTCAAAAAGAAGAAAGAGACGGTAGCGTGAGCAATCTGGAACAGCGAGGAAAATAGTTTCCTTCCACGAACAAAAAAATAGAGAGACGTACCAGTGATAAATTTCATGAAGATGGGGAAGTATTTTCGGAACCAGCTTCGTTTTTCCCTAAAGAGGGGTGACTCTGCAATGCACCCAGGATAGATACTGCTAAAGGCGATTCCAGTAGTCTTGTGGTACTTCGTATGCAGAAAGTTTGCCATCATCATGAGGCACAACTTTGAGTCTTTGTAAGCCTTAGCGCCATCAAATCCATATCCGTCGGCCATTTCAATCGGGTTGTTGAAGCCTGCTTTGAATCCATCCAGATCATGCAGATCAGCAATAGGGTAAACTCCTCCACCTCCAACGGTGTTGTCGTTACCGGTTACAGAACCAACCATTGTTACACGTGGATCCTCAGACCCTTCCATAGATGTCATCAATTCACTGATCATCAAGAAATGAGACAGAAAATTGCTTTGCATCGTCTGCTCATGTCCATCTGCACTCCACTTGGCGTAGGGTAAAGAAGGCTGGTAGATACCAGCATTACAAACAAGTCGATCCAGAGGCTTGTCACCGCGTAACTCGTCTACATTCTTGCAAAATTGCCTAACAGAATCAAACGAATTCATTTCACAATACATGGGTGTGAAATTTTCTAAATCGAAGCCATCAACTTCGGCCACCGCCTCCATCTTATCAAGATCGCGGACTGCTCCAATTACGTGATAGTCACCAGTACGAAGCAGCGCCAGAGCAGCCTTGCGCCCAAGACCAGAAGATGTTCCAGTCATAATAACGAGCTCTGGACAGATAGAACGAAGATCAAAGGAACAAAAAATGCCGTGAGAAATTGAATCTGACGCACAAGTCGAGACGGAACGAACTATTACATATACTCACTCTTGTCGCCAAAGTCGCGCTTCTTTTCCTTGGCCAGTTGATTGGAAATGGCAGCTTGCAACTCATCAACATCCTGTTCTGTAACTTTGACGGCACCCGATACTGTTTCTTCGTAAGAGCCAGTCAGAGCTTCCTCTGGAATTTCTCCGAGAACATTTCTTCCTGCCAGTCTTGCCACACGACCTACTGTTTGTCGCAATACGGTACCAACAACGCGATCCGCAAAGGCGGCCACGTGCTGACGTTTAGAGAGCTTTACGTCGACAATAGGCTCAGAAATTCCGGGCCTGCCCTGTCGCATACGCTTCAATTCCTCTCGCTTGACTTTTCCCTTGGTAATGGTACCAATCACCTTGAGAGTAGGACAAGGACTCGTCACTTGTTTAATAGCTGGGAATTCCGAATTGGTAATGTTCTTGCACAATTGTACGAGACTGTAAGCTGCATCAATGTCGTAGGCTTTGATGGTGGCGTCTTCTTCTGTCAAATCAATGCCATTCTTGTCGAGCACCAAGTTCACGCCGGAATGTCCCCCTTTGGCTTCGTGGACTGCATTCGAGATTCCCTGATCGGGCGAAGCATCCAGAGTATTGAAAACAATACCCGTCAACCTGTGATACTTTGTATGGAGAAAGTTCGTCAAGAGCTTGGAGCACAAAATAGAATCCTCGCAAGCCTTGGCGGCATGAAACGTAGTGGATCCGTCTACCATGGCAATGGGAGATTTAAAGCCCGCTTTGAGTCCGTCGAGGCGTTTTACATCTGCTAGAGTAGAGTCGATTGGATTTCCTACCATGGTTACCCGTCCCTCTGGTGAATCGATCATGCCTTTTAGTAGTTGACTCGTCAAAAGGTAGTTGGACAGAAAGTTGGCTTGCATGATACGCTCGTGACCATCTTTGGTAAACTCCGGTGCATTGTCGTTGTCCTTGGGGCATGTAATTCCTGCTTGACATACCAATCGATCAATTGTTTTCGATCCTCGAAAGTCATGAACTTGATCACAAAAGTCTCGTACCGAATCCAAGGATTCCGCATCACAGAGCATGGGAGTAAAGGACTCATCCGACGACGAGGATTTCTGGGTTTTTGCCAATTCAACGTCCTGAGCATTGCCATAGGCTCCAATGACGTGATATTCGCCTGTTTGAAGCAAGTCTTGAATGGTTTTTTCTCCCATGGGACTCGAAGCACCTGCAATTACGGCAAGTTCTGAAGTAAATGGAGCGGGGAAAAGAAAAACAGTAGGGTGAGTTTGAGGAATAACGATGGATGGGAAAATAAAAAATAATAACCCACTGATAGTGGACAATGTGTGTGATTGTTTTATTGTTACAGCATCAGCATACACAATAACGTACTCTTGTCACCAAAGGTTTCGACGGCAATCCGATGTCCTCGATCGCGTTTTGGCATTTTCCATCCTTTCATGAATTGAAAGGCACCAACCATGGTGCTGGCCAACGAGAGAGCCGAAAGCAGCAAGAGGACGAGGCTACTAGAAGAGGTGAAGCGCCTCATCATTTTGTCTTGGTCTAATCTCTAAAGAAAATAATAAGAAAAGCGCTGGCAGATAGATAAGCGAAGGCTACTGGTATGTAGTACTACTAGTAGTTAGTAGTTGCTTTCTACTAATGTATGTACTTCTTATGATAGTCTAATAATGATGTTTGCTGTTGATGATGTTGGGGGGTGGATCTTTCTCACTTGCGTTCTCCAAGAAGAACAAAACATCACCAATAGCGTGCTACAAAGAGCTCATTACTCATTGAACTTTCATATTAACAGTTTTGATTGGTGGATACCAAGATACATTTCCGGGTTCCTTCCACAAGACAGACATGATACCTTGAAAGGCAGCTGATAGTGGTTCCACTTGTGTGTTCGCTACTATCAATGACGATCACTTCATCAACTTTTTGATTGATAATAATAATATTTTATCATTGTTTCAAGATTCATAAAAGTAGGTCTAGTTCCAGTAAGCAACAAGGTCAATCTTCTACACAAGCACAGCAAAAAACGAAACTCCTGAAACAGTTCCCATTATTTGATTACTGCCCTGAGATAGCATCTTCTTGAACTCTTACAAAGTACAAAATACAGTAGACAGTATCTACGTAGCAACGTCCATTCATTTTTATCTCTGTTTTTATATTACTGCAATCATGCCCCAAACAATGGCTCTCCTCGCTCTCCTCTTATGTACCCTTTTGGCTTCTCCAACCATCGGATTTCAATCTTCGGGTGTGGTTGTGTCTTTCACAACTTCAACCTCGGCTTCAACCTCCCCTCTTTTCATGAGCACGACAGAATCGGAATCTCCTACCACTACTACTGCTAATACCAAGAAGGGAGGATACGTTCCCAAATGGACAAAGAAAAAGACGTTGGCAGATTCAAGTGATGGCCTAGATTTTGCAGATAAAGGCATTAAAGGAACTATTCCGGTCGTCTTCCAACAGGGCGACGAAAGAAGAATGACCATGGCCATGCCGGGACAACCTCTCCGAGATGTTGCCACACAAGCCGGTCAATTTATTAAATACGGATGTGGAAAGGGAGAATGTGGTACATGCGAGGCACTATGTGGAGGAAAGTGGGTGCGTCCTTGCAAGGATGTGGTTCCTGCTCTGGACGCAGGTCAAGATCAGCTCGTTGTGCAAGTCAAACAAGTGGCCCACAAATCCAATTCATCCGGTCAATTCTTTTCCATCAAGAGCTTTTTCATGGGATTTTACAACAATGCCTTGGGTATGATAGGATTTGTTAAATACCGTCAAAATGCTAAAAAGAATTGGGAGGAACGACAAGAATATGAAGCTTTGATCAGACGATTGACGTTGGAAAAGCGGGCAGCCCGATTGGCAAGGCAAGGGCAGCCTCTAACGTCATCATCCATTAGTGCTGAGAATGGCAGCCTTAGTCCCTAGGAGAGCCTAGAGTCGTCAGTATTCAATTCCTTAGTTAGTAACGAGAGAATTTTTAGTGTGTGTCTATTAATGCATTTAGTACAACTATTCAAATTAACGTTGCTAGAGTACATGTTACATTGCGTATCTGTTATCCTACAGTATGTATCGTTTCCTATAGGTGGTTCATTGGGATAGATGGCCTTGCCAATCAATCATTCTTTATGTTAATTGTTCCTCTTCATTTTCTGGGATTTCTGCCGGAATCTAGTGAAGAGAATCTAATTGAAGCCTTTCTTCAGAGATTGGACCGATCCGCCACCCAGACAAAGCAAACTTATGAGTAGTATTCATCTGTACTATTAGTGCACTAAAAGCCTGCTGCTACTCAAAAGTGAACGACACGACGTTTTGTCGCTTGCGGCATCTTCTTGTTGATTTTCTCCTCCTTTTCAGTATTCCCTTTTGGTCTGACGATATCCAGGTCAGGCATTTCATCTCCTTCGCCCTCTAACAACGAAGACGGATCAATCTCTGGCTCCCCGGTGACAGAACGTTCCTTCTTTTGCTTCTTTGCGTCGTCTTTCATTGGGCAATTTTTGGACGTATGGTACTTACTGCCACAGGTTTTGCACTCGCCACCATTGACAAAGATTCCGTTTTCATTTTCAGGACATTTGCTGGATAAGTGACCCTTTTTGTTGCAGATGAAGCAATGGCAAAAAGGCAAATCATTGGCGTCTCCATCGTTTCGTTTCGGGCATTTGCTCAAACTGTGTTCTGTGCTGCCGCATTTAAAGCAGACGCGGCTGCTGCTGGATGACGCTGCTGCGCCAGGAGATTTTCGCTTGCTGGCTCCACTGGTTTGGCTCCCATTGTTGGGGCAATCAATAACCGCGTGACCTTTTTGTCGACATTGATAACAAACCAGGTTGCTCGATTGCATCTGCCGGCGTTTTCGGTTTTCTCGTTCGCGAGCTAATTGAGTGTACTTAGCCCGGCGTTCTGCGGTGAAAAAAAGTAAGAAAAAGTGAGTTTTCAATAGAATTTCTTCATACATTGCTTCAGCACTAAACGTACCTGCCTTGCTAATTGTTGGCTTGTCCTTCTTGTGTGCATCCTTGCGCCCAACGTTCTTATTAGCAGGCTTGGACGCCCCTGCAGCTGAAATCGCGTCTGCCATTGTATGATTGTTTTGCAGCCGAGTCGCCGCTACGTTTACTCTTCGTAAAGCGACTTAATTTGGTGTTGAGCTTACCGGAAAGGCAACTGTCCCAATATTTGATGATATGGTGTAAGTTTTACGGAATTAGATGAGTTTGTTCTGGAACATACTTTAATACGTAATACCCGCGTATGCCCGAGTACGACAGTCCTTGTGATTTTTTCGTTTTATTATTTCGTTCTCTTCACACAAAAATAAGTGGTCACGAGCGGCGATTATTTGAAAGTGAGTGTGCGTCTATCAAGAGGCCAATTTTAGGTTTGAAATTCTGAAAAAAAGTGCGCTTCGAAAGCTTGTCTCTATTAGTCTACTAGACTAGTAGAGCTTGAAAGCATGGGAATGGAGCATATTCGATTCACAGAAAAACTTTTTAAGCCTTTAAAGATGCTCGTTCCGAAAGCAAAGTAATCTGCAAGGATGTCAGTTTGTCGCCTTGCCTGGTTTCAAAATACTTGCCGCTGCCTCCGTCAATAATGATGAATACCTAAAAAACATTTAATACCTAAGAATATAAAAAGTAATGCGGCGGCCCTGCTTCGTTTGGTTCAAGGGGAGGTAGCAGCCAAAAATGTCCACCTGTAGAAATATAATGAAATAATTTAAATGGCAGGAAGGGAAGGGAAGTGTCATGACAACAACCCAGAACGTCAAAAACATCTTCCTCATTTCTGTCTCACCAAGGATCCATCCACCCCGCATGGAAATACAGTTCGTTCAAACTCTGCAGAGCAGAGAAGCGTACAAGCATCGACATCAAGCAACACAATTCCCTTAAAACATTTCATTGTGACCTGTAGAAAATGGTAAAGAAACAAAAGAATCACGCCTCTTCTGGGATCTCGTCCTCGTCTACAAACTGAACTCGTAATTGCCGTTTGTCGAACCACCTTCCTGCAAGACTCGAAGCACATTTTTGAGCGGCCTCGTTGGAATCAAAGCTAGCATAAATCTTACCACCGGGGTCATTCGACATGACAAGAACGCGTAAAATGGATCCGAATTTTGAGCATTCCTCCTCAAATTCAAGTCTGATTTCTTCTGCCCAACCTGGCTCCGTCTCTTCGTCCTTGTCGTACATGTTATGAACTAACAAATGCGGAGAAGGATTTTCCGATCGTCCGATGATTTTGGCGTCCGGTGTCGCTAGCACAATAGGAACGGCCGATGTAGTGGCTGCGTTCGCTGCGGCCAGACTTTGGCGAGCCTCTGCGACAGTGGGCACCTTGCTGGCACTGGTAAAAGCCGTGGTAGGCAAAGCTCCCAGAGACAGCGGCGCAGCTGCAATTTGACTCACAATTCTAGCAGCTGCTGCGGACCCGATACTTGCCGCGTGCTGTACTGCAGAAGATACACCATTGCTAATGCCGCTTGTTCCCATGGCAAGATCTACTGCAGCGCTTGCCATATTAGCCACCGATTGTGGAGGAGAGGCAACTGGCATGACACCACCCATGGCCAATTGGTCCAGTGTTATGAGTGCCTTTTGAACACGAATCGTTGCATCTTCAGGAAATTCGTCCGATGTGACCACCTGAAAACCCGGTGTTCCACTTGGGATGGTTGCCCATCCCGTCTTGAGAGCGCGTCCTGCTAAGACTCTTGTGGCCATGGTTTGAATTGCCAAATTGGCATCTTTGGGATCCCGAAAGGAAAGAAAGGCATATCCCTTGCTGATGCCAGTTAATGAATCCACTTGAAGGCTGACCTTGTTAAGTACACCAAACTGACTAAAAAGCTGATAGAGGTGTTGTTGTGTCACTCCTGTTGCAATGCTACCAACATATACCTTTTGAGCTTCGATCGGTTGCCCATTAGGCCCAATCAAAGGCGAAGCCAGAGTTGGAGCTGACCTACCGCCTTGGTCACTATCGCTGGTTGTCCCGGTTGCCGTGGCGGCGGTGGCTGCCGCAGCCGTATAATTTTTTTCCGCTTCAGAAGCCTTTATCAATATTGGAAATCTCTGAAAGGGCGGTGGTTGGCCACTAACACTGAGAGCTCTCGTGACGTCTTTCATGTGTTTCAGTTCGACATACGCGCAGCCCTTGTGTTTTCCGGTTCGCTTGTCCTTGAGGAGGATGACATCGTTGACTTTGGCTCCCACCTGTTTCCGAAAGTAATTACGTATATCCTTGGCGGTAGTTCTCATGACAAGCTGGTTGATAAACACAGTTCTCTGATCTTTGGTGAGATTGTATTCCGCAGCCGTCAGCTTTTTGGTAGTATTTTTACCATTTTGCTCTTCATCGGTGCCATCATTACCATTCGAAGACATTGACGATGACGAAAAAGAGGAGGACGATGATGATGATGAAGAAGAAATGGAAGATCCTGATGAGGATGGAGATCTCCTCCTAGATCTACGGCGGTAGTTTTTTTTGCGTCTCGCGGTACTTCGATCTGGACTTCGACTTCGCTTTCCGACGGCGCTGCCACTTCTGAGACTGTCCGGAGAGTGAGACCGACTTGCTGCTACTGCTGCTGCTGCTGCTACTGGAGGTGGTGGTGGCGGAGAACGCGAAGGCGAATAGCTGCGACTGCGACTGCGACTACTCGATCTTGACGACAAACTTCGTGATAAAGACCTGGAACGACTACTCCTGTGACTGTTGTCGTCGGGATGATAATGGTACCTTCGAGGGGCACGGCCGTACTGATCTGGTTCGTAAAATGAAGGCGGTGGTCTTTCCGCTCCTCGATGATGATTGCCGAGGGGAGGAGGAGGAGGTCCGTATCTACTGCCGCCGCCACCACCATAATAACGTCGACCAGGATCATACTTTCCTCGATTGTTTAATTGGTATCCACCAATATCATGGTGATAGCCAGGAGCACCAGGACCTGGAGGACCAGCCCAATGAGCATTGTTAAAAGGTCCTGGAAACGGAGGAGGAGGTCCTCTTCGAGGTGATCTACTACGATTGCCATGATGGCTACCAGCACTACCTCCACTCTGACCGCCACTAGTGTTGCCGTTGTTGTAAGGATGATGATTGTGACCGTCATAATGATGCCGATGATGACGACCATAATTTTTGATCCTGTTGTTGCTGTGACCTCCATGACCGCTGTTGTTTCGAGCAGCATAATCTCTCGAGGACGATCGGCGATCCCTGCTCGTACTGCTACTACGACGAGCGGTTGCAGTTTCAGCTGCTGCCGTTGTGTTATTCTTCATCGTGTCCCCAAGGCTGGATCTACCACGGTTTGTAGGTGACGAATCCTTGTTGTTGTCGTTGTTGTTGTTGTTGTCGTTGTCCTTGTCGCCGCCGTTTTCATGACTAGTACTAGTTGTAGCAGCAGTAGTAGTAGTAGTAGTGGGATCCTTTGTACTACTCCTATTAGACAACGTTGTTTTGGAAGAAGTGAACTTTTTCTCCATCAATAGCCGCTTCAATTTTGCTTCTTGTGCCTTTCGTTTCAGCTTCTCTTGTAGTTGTTTCTCTTCCACTGCAGCCGGAGCTGGAGCCGATACAGCCGCAGCTGTTGGAGTCACGCTGATCGTCGCATCAACCGACTTTGCGTCACCGCTTTTATTACTATTAATACTACCTTCTTGTTGTCCCATGCTGCTGCTGTTGCTGCTACTACTTACTACCCGTCTATCTGGAGCGAAAATTTCGTTCCTAATCGTATTGTATTGTACTCTTATACGCAACAATGAACACACTTTTCGAAAAATTCATAGGTGTACTCTGGTATTATTACATTTGTGATTGGTTCCAACAGAGAGCAGTTTGCGAGGAATGATTCTATTGGAGAGCTTGTTGCTTGCTTGCTTGTGAACGGAATGAATTCGTGGTGGCGACGTGCCGAACTTTTGATTATTTTCTTATTATTAAAGTCTACTGGAGTATTCGAATCGTAAACTGAGGACAAATGAGCGACTAGTTAATACGGGAATGAGTTTTCCGTGATTGAGATGCCAAAGTATGCAGGACCACCCAAAACAAAATAACAGAAGATAATAATAAATGTTTAATGAATGCATTTTGGATTCTGGAAACGAGCAACGAGAGAAAACAGGTGAACAAATAAGTCTGCGATGATTATCTGCTTCAGGTAAACCTTTACTTTGACGACAGAAGCAACGGCAACATCATCTCCATTGGCAGCATACACATAACTTACCAAACGAGAAAAGAAACAAAATAAGCAGCAAGTATCATGGTTCGAAAGAGACTCGATGAACGTATCCGTACTCTTTTGGAACGTGGTGTAGTAACAGGCCAACGTTCCATGCTGGTCCTGGTAGGAGATCACGGCAAGGATCAAGTTCCCAACCTGCACCAAATTCTAAGTAAAACATCGCTTCAAACACGCCCGAACGTGCTCTGGTGCTACAAGAAGGATTTGGGATTTTCTACGCACCGCAAGAAGCGCATGAAGAAATTGAAACGCGATAAAGCACGGGGGCTTTTAAAAACGAGCGATGCGTCGGACTTGACGTCGACGGACAATTTTGAGCTCTTCGTTACCAGTGCCGATATCCAGTGGTGTTATTACAAGGACAGTCATCGAGTTCTGGGAAATACCTTTGGAGTGTTGGTCCTGCAAGACTTTGAAGCACTCACTCCCAATATCATGGCCAGAACCATTGAAACCGTTCAGGGTGGAGGTCTGGTCATTTTTCTTATGCGATCTGTCAAATCGCTCAAACAACTATACGCCATGACCATGGACGTTCACGCCCGGTACAGGACCGAATCGGCAGCAGATGTTGTGCCTCGCTTCAACGAGCGATTCATTTTGAGTT
>Ga0100380_10003125_pt1 | contig 17634 bp, 18 predicted proteins | sample CryGeymeta201504_FD_80417 | JGI IMG/M metagenome (GOLD analysis project Ga0100380, IMG submission 80417) | Groundwater microbial communities from Crystal Geyser aquifers in Utah, USA - Crystal Geyser metaG 2015-04 | ecosystem: Environmental > Aquatic > Deep subsurface > Groundwater | place... | reverse complement strand
TCGGTAGAGCGTAAGAAATTCGGTCTCGTTAAGGCTCGTAAGCGACCAGCCTGGAGTAAGCGATAAGATTCACACAACCACCCGCCGTACGCGGGTGGTTTGTTTTTGTCATATCAGGCTCAACTTTACAAAGACCACTTTCAGATTTATAATGTAAATGTATGGTGAATAAACAAAATGAAAACGATTCAGATATCGAAATCACCAACGAGCATTCTGAAAATGAAGAAGCAATGGAATTACAAGACACCGAAGAAAAAGTCGCCGATAAAATTAAACAGTTACGACATAAGTTACAGCAGTGTGAAGAAGATAAGCGAGCAATCCGTGAGGAATCCAGTCGGGTGCAGGCTGACTTCTTAAATGCTCGAAAGCGGTTGGCCGAAGAGCAAATTAGTGACCGCGAGCGTCAACTCGAGCGACACATAGAAGTATTACTCCCCGTTTGCGACAGCTTTACCATGGCACTCGGCCAGCCGTCCTGGCAAACGGCCGATCCGGCCTGGAAAAATGGGATTGAGGGGATCTACACCCAATTACAACAGGTGTTAACGCAGTACGATGTCACCCTGATCAGTCCAATGGGTGCAGCCTTTGATCCAAATGAACACGAAGCCGTCGGACAAACTCCCGTCGAGGCTGATCAGGTAGACACTATTGTCTCTGTCGTGCAACCAGGTTATGTGAGAGTCAAAGGTGGGCAGCGCACAATCATCCGACCAGCCCGTGTCATTATCGGCAGTATCGAAGAATAGTCATACATTTAGTTACCTAATTCAGTTATATTACTATGGCAAAAATACTAGGAATTGATCTTGGAACCACAAACTCAGCAATCGCAGTCATCGAAGCAGGAGAGCCGAAAATCATTGAAAATGCTGAAGGTAATCGTACCACCCCCTCAATTGTTGCGATTTCTAAAAAGGGTGAGCGGTTGGTTGGACAAATCGCAAAACGACAAGCAGTTACCAATCCACATAATACAATCTACGGAATCAAGCGCTTCATGGGTCATACCTTTGACGAAGACGTGGTCCAAAAAGATAAGGCAATCGTGCCCTACGAGATTAAGAAAGGAACTGATGGCGGAGCGGTGGTGATCATGGATGGGAAAGAATACCGTCCGGAAGAGGTGTCGGCGATGATCTTGTCAAAGCTAAAGGCAGACGCAGAAGCAAAACTGGGAGAAAAAATCACTGAAGCCGTCATCACAGTTCCAGCCTACTTCAATGACTCACAGCGCAAGGCGACGCAAGACGCTGGTAAAATCGCTGGTCTTGATGTGAAGCGTATCATTAATGAACCAACCGCTGCTGCGTTAGCCTATGGTTTCAACAAGAAGAAAGAGGAAAAGATTGTTGTGTACGACTTTGGTGGAGGGACCTTTGATGTCACCGTCCTTGAGGTCGGTGATGATGTTGTTGAGGTACAGGCAACCGATGGTGACGCGCACATGGGTGGACGTGACATCGACCAAAAAATCGTAAAGTACCTGATTGATGAGTTTCGCAAAGAAGAGGGGATTGATATTTCAAAAGACCCACTCGCGCTCCAGCGCCTCGATGATGAAGCTGAGAAAGCTAAAAAAGAACTCTCAAATTCTCCATCAACTGAGATCAATATCCCATTCATAGCGAACGTGGACGGTGTACCAAAAAATCTCCTCATCACACTCACCCGTGCAAAACTGGAGGAACTCGCCGCAGAACACATTGACCGTTCAATTGAAATCACGAAGCGCGCGCTTGAAGCGTCACCATTTAAAGTCGGAGACATTGACGAAATTATTTTAGTCGGTGGGCAGACGCGTATGCCGGCGATTGTGGAAGCAGTAAAGAAACTCTTTGGTAAGGATCCGAACCGGAGCGTTAACCCTGATGAAGTCGTCGCGCTCGGCGCTGCCATTCAAGCTGGTATCTTCCAAGGAGATGTGCATGACATCACGCTTGTTGACGTGATTCCACTCTCACTCAGCATCGAAACTATGGGAGGTGTAGCAACAAAACTCATTGAAAAAAATACCCACATTCCCACCAAAAAGTCCCAAGTCTTCTCAACTGCCAGCGATAACCAAACATCAACCATGATTCGGGTATCGCAAGGTGAGCGTCCAATGTTCAACGATAATAAGCTTCTCGGTGAGTTTAATCTCGATGGTATCCCACCAGCACCCAGGGGTGTACCACAAATCGAAGTCACCTTCGATGTCGATAGCAACGGCGTACTGAAAGTAACTGCGAAGGACAAGACCACCGGAAAGGAGCAGTCCATCCGCATTGAAGCATCATCAGGTCTCAGCAAAGAAGAGATTGATCGTATGCAAAAGGAAGCCGAAGATCATGCCGCTGAGGATGCAAAGAAAAAGGAACTGATCGAGGTACGTAATACCGCTGAGCAATTGATTTACACCGCTGAAAAATCTCTCAAAGATCATGAGAAGGACATTCCGACTGACGTAAAAACAGAGATTGAGGGTAAAATTACAGCAGTCAAAGAGGTGAAAGATAAGGACGACAAGGCGGCCATCCTAACTGCCACCGAAGCACTATCTGCAGCCCTACAAAAAATTGGTGACATCATGAGCAAAGCAGCAGAAGCGGCAACTGAAAAGACAGGTACACCAGATGAGCCGACCGATAACGCTCCCGTCCGTGACGCCGATGTCAAAGAAGACGAGGCAAAGTAGTGACCACTGAACAACATTGGTATAACGCAGTTGGTTTTGCACCTGAGTACAGTTTGTGCAATAATCAATACATTACGAAACTAAGCTTGGTATCGGTATGAAAGATTACTACGCTATATTAGGTTTAGAGCGGGGAGCCTCTCGAGATGAAGTAAAGAAGGCCTTTCGAAAACTCGCGGGACAATACCACCCTGATAAAAAAACCGGTGATGAGGAGAAGTACAAGGAGGTGACTGAAGCCTACGCCGTGCTCGGTGATGAAAAGAAAAAAGCCGAATACGATGCGTATGGGCATGCGTTTTCTGGTGGGGGAGGCAACGGCGGGGGTGGTTTTAATTGGGGAGATTTTGGTCAGCAACCGGGTGGATTTGGGGCACAAGGCTTTGAGTTTGATCTCAATGATATCTTCCAAAACTTTGGCTTTGGCGGAGGCCGCCAAACAGCCCGGGGGCGAGATGTCTCAATTGACATTAATCTCACCTTCAAAGAATCTATCTTCGGCGTTACCCGAAAGGTACTGATCACCAAGAACAACACCTGTACCCACTGTAGTGGCACAGGGGCCAAGCCAGGTGCTGGCACAACGACATGTACCACATGTAGTGGCAACGGAAAAATCCGCGAAACCCGTCAAAGTATTATGGGGAGCTTTACCACCGTACGTGAATGTAGTGCCTGTCATGGAACTGGCCAGATTCCAAAAGAACGTTGTGGACACTGTGCCGGAGCTGGCGTCATGCGTTCCCAAGAAGAAATCACCATCGCCGTACCGGTGGGAATCTCAAACGGTGAGGTGATCCGCATGACCGGACGGGGCGAGGCTATGCCACACGGTGAACCTGGTGATCTCTACATCAAAATTCACGTCGAAACACACAAGACCATCAAGCGTGAGGGCAGTACACTCAGTACCGTCTTACCTATTAAACTTACTGACGCACTACTTGGTGGTCTATACCGAGTAGAAACCCTAGACGGTGAGGTAGAAATCAATGTTCCCGCCGGCATCGCACACGGCGAACTACTCCGGATTAAAGATAAGGGTGTACCAGTCGATCGAGGTCGTGGTGATTTCACGGTAAAGGTTTCGATTGAAACCTCCAAAAAACTATCCCGGAAAGTCCAACAACTCGTTGAGCAACTGCGAGCTGAGGGTATATAATGCCTGTTGAGCGCACTGTGTGCGTCAGTAGTATTACCTCAAATGCCAGACACCGCTTCAGTCCTACAGTTATTGTCTGAACTTGCGCTTGCGCTCGGTATCTTTGGTGGTGCTCTCCTGTATGCCACAGTCAGAGGTAGACAAACGACCATCAACGCCGTCATCGGCATCTACCTTGGGACACTCCTGACACTACAGTTTGCCGCGACAGGACTACTTACAAACCTCAGTGGAGTAAACCTAACGATCGCAACGGCTGTTCTATTTACCGCACTCTCAGTACTTAGTACTCACATCACGACCCGCCTCATGCCTGACGAGTTTCGAGAAGGAAAATTTGAAGGATTGGGTAAAAAATTACTCGCTGCGAGTGCAACGACCATCGTACTCCTCGTCGTTATTTTCCAAGTCGTACCACTGACTGATCATATCCCAGCTGGCACCCCAATCCAAGCTGTGTTTGCACCCGCCGAATACGTGTTTTGGTGGCTCCTCGGACCACTCGCACTCCTCTACGCCGCAACCTCCTAAGGTAAACTACTACTCCCCAGAAGTATTTACTTTTTAGTTCTTTTGTGTTATAAATACTAAATGGATTTCCTTCAACCTTTATTTTTGGCTGGTATTATCTCCGGACTCTTACAGTTAGTCGGATACGTACTCTACTTACGAAATGATGAGATCGATCCAAATCCCGTAACCTGGTTCATGTTTGCGTATGGCACCGTTATATTGGTCGTGCTTGAATGGGACGGCGAAGCGACTCTTGCTGAATTGATTTTACCCATAGTCTGTGGGGTACTCGGTGTGGTTGTATCAGTGCGTTGCTGGCTGCACGCCAGAGTAAAGAATCCGAAATTATGGTGGCCGGCTGATTGGTGGCCGGAAGATAAATTCGAAAAACTATCATTCCAGAGTGATATTTTTATTACTATCGGATATATTTGCGCATGGCTATTTTTACTCATATCATGGGTGACACCTGAGCAAAAGGAGTGGGCGGCACTGGTTTTCCTTTTTTTGTCGAACCTCTCAACTTTTTCAGCTTTTTATCCGATATTTAGTACAACCTATAAGAATCCTGAACGTGAAGATTGGCTTCCGTGGATGATTTGGTCAGCCGCGTATGTCATATTGGCTATGATTACATTTTTGACACATGACAAATTATGGCATTCATTGATGTTTTATCCTGTCTCTAATGCATTACTTCATGCACTAGTAGGAATAATTGTGATTGTCAGAGCACCATTAGAAGATATGCAGACAAGTGGTAGTAAGTCAGTAATCTCACCGCCGAGTGTAGTAGCATAGGTAAGTATTGCATGAAAAAATTGTATGTAGGTAAGAGCATTATTCATGGCGTTGGTTTGTTCTGCGAAACAGACATACGCAAGGGTGAGCTTATAGACTTTATTCATGGTCCCACTGTAGTGGTAAGGGAATTTACACCCGAAATTTCAACGAAGATACTTGACTGGATAGGAGTTGGTAAGCATACCTGGATTGACACAACTGAATCAGATTTTAGATTTATAAATCATTCATGTTCTCCAAATACATTTATAAAAACAAAGCGCGGAGTATATGCGCTGAAAAATATCCCAAAAGGGACAGAGCTCACCATGGACTACTCACTCACTGAAGCCGAGGCCGAATGGAAAATCAATAACTGCCAATGTGGTACGCTTGAGTGCCGTGGCACTATTACATCAGTCCATGCTCTCCCGTTGCAATTTGTTAAAAAACGTAAACACCTCTTTACTAAACGTTTTTGGAAATCGTATACCACCCACCATCACTTATCACCAGAATAGAAAAAAATACTTTGCGCAATGAACTATAATGTTTCATATGGCGGTTCGTGTACTACTAATGCTTTGTATCTGCTCCTCAATTGGATTGATTTACTACACTAAAGTTGTTCTGGCGGACTTCATTATCCTAACTAATCCTGACGGGCCCGATACAAGCGATTATTTTACAGAAGGAAAAGAGCAATAATATGTTAGACCAAAGCCAGTTTGAAATCTGTGAGTGGGGTTCAACAAGCTGGTTATTCTTCTCTGAAAACATTTGGGGTGATTTTATTTATTACTCTCATCTTTTTCCATCGCTCACTGGACTCATTGTTGCACTTTTTGTATTTCGCTACTCGACAGACAGCAAGACTGCACAGGCTTTACTGTTTGTTACCACAGCATTCACCGCCTGGAGCTTAATTGACCTATTTCTCTGGGCCTCTGACCGACCAGACCTCATCATGTTTGCCTGGTCATCACTAATATACTTTGATCTATTAGTGTACGTGGGGAGTTTCTATTTTGTATATGCATACATTACCGAGGGAAGGCCGGGCATATGGCAAGAGATAGTTATTTTTGCACTATTTATACCACTATTTTTATTCGCACATACTGAATTAAATCTATTGGCGTACGACTTTACTAACTGTTGGCGCGAGGCAATTGAAGGCCCGTTGTGGCAATGGTATGTCTATATAGTTGAGATTCTAATCGCATTAGCAATTCTGGTTTTGGTTATATTAAACTACCATATCGTACCAAAGACTAAGCGGGTTGAACTTGTTTTAGTGACTACAGGTGTCTTGCTCTTCTTAGCACTTTTTTCACTGGGTAATATTCTTGGTAGCATTGAAACAGATTGGGAAATAGGACAGATTGGTCTATTTGGCATGCCAATTTTAGTTTGCTTTCTAGCCTATACCATAGTCAGATACGAGGCTTTCAAAGTAAAGATCCTTACTGCTGAAGTGTTATTTATCGGAACTTTCATCTTACTGTTATCAATTCTTTTCGTTCGTACAATTGAAAATAAGCAGGTCATTGCGATGGTTACTCTCGTGCTTTTTACGGTTTTAGGATACCTCCTGATCCGTAACGTGAGACAAGAAGTTAACCAGCGCGAGCAAATCGAGCGACTCGCAGTAAAGCTCGAAAAGGCAAATGTGCGATTAAAAGAAATTGATAAGCTGAAGTCTGAGTTCGTCTCCATCGCCTCACACCAGCTCCGCAGCCCAGTCACCGCCATTCGTGGCTACGCGTCACTCCTCCTAGAAAATAGCTACGGACACATGCCAGAGGCGGCGAAAGACCCCCTGACACGGATCGAAGAATCCGCCAAACTGATAGCCACCTCAATCGAAGACTACCTCAATGTCTCTCGGATCGAAGGGGGGAACATGAAATATAACCTCTCGGACTTCAGCCTCCGTGATGAAGTTGAACACATTTGCGATGATTTGCGTCCGATCGCCCTTAAGTCTGGATTGGTTCTGCTCTTCCGGAGTGATATCAAAAGTCGCAGTGTGGTGCATGCAGATATTGGCAAGACACAACAAATCATTCACAACCTCATCAATAACGCAATCAAGTACACCAAGCAGGGGAGTATTGTCGTACATCTCAAAGACGACACCCGAGCAAAAAAAATTACCGTCGATATCACGGACACTGGTATCGGCATGAATGAGCACACCATGCATACTATCTTCCAAAAATTTGAACGCGCCGAGAACGCAAACAGCGTCAACGTAAGCGGCACTGGCCTCGGCCTCTACGTCGCGCTCCAAATGGCAAAAGCAATGGAGGGGAACATTACCGCTCACTCCGATGGTGACGGGAGAGGATCGCGCTTCTCACTTACCTTGCCACTCGTTATGTAGGGTGTAGTAGTCAGGAGCGGGGTGTTCTGCTATCATAGTCAAGCAATGACTACCACGAAACCACGCTTACTCACCGGCCTTCAGTCTTCTGGCACACTACATATCGGCAACTACTTCGGTGCGTTGAAACCCTTTACCGACACCTACCAAGACTACGAGAGCTTCCTGATGGTGGCCGACTACCACTCGCTGACGAGCGTGCGAGACCCGGAACTCTTGCGACGTAATGTGCTTGACGTGGTGAAAGATTATCTAGCAGTTGGCGTCGATCCCGCTACCTGCACCCTGTTCCGGCAGTCAGACAATCAAGACCACATGGAGCTGGCCTGGATCTTGAATTGTATGGTTACCGTGCCATTCCTCCAACAAGCGCACTCATACAAAGATAAAGTAGCAAAGGGAATTGATGCCAACGCTGGACTATTCACTTACCCAATGCTGATGGCTGCTGATATTGTCCTCTATGATACAGACATCGTCCCCGTCGGAGAGGACCAACGACAACACTTAGAGTACACGCGCGAAGCGGTGGGGAAGTTTAACCGAACGTACGGAGAAGCGCTCCTCAAGGAGCCAGCTGAACGAATTATCCAAAACGTCGGTATAGTTCCTGGTACAGATGGACAAAAGATGAGCAAAAGTTACGGTAATACTATTCCACTGTTTGGTACGACAGAGGAAATCAGTACGGCCGTGATGAGTATTGTGACAGATTCTACCGGTGAGCGACCAGAGCACGTCTACGCAATTCACCGACTACTCAAATCAGCCGCGGAACTCGACCCTCTCTATGAAGCGCACCGAGGCCGCTATGGTGACCTCAAAAAAATCCTTGTCGCGGATCTCGAAACCTTCATCGCACCACTCCGAGAACAACGTGCTCACATCAGTGATGATGATGTGCACGCAGTTTTAGCAGACGGGGTGATGAAGGCAAAAGCGATCTCACAGGTCACCCTTGAGCGAGTACGACAGGCGATCGGTATTAGATAATAAAGATTCACTATGCAATCTCATGAACCAGAGATCTTTGGACCAAATGAAAACATTCCTTGTCTGACTGAAACACAACTCGCAGATATTCATGCACTCCTCGGTGATACATACAATATTGACCGTGAACACAAGACTGATCAAGACGGGTGGGTACACTTTTTTGTAGACGAATTACCGCCAAACCTGTTTGAACAGGTAAGAAATGAGATACAAGATCTTCTCGGTGCAGACTATGCGGTGACATACGGTGGTAGAGTCGATGAAGAAACCCAGGAAGAAATTATGATTATGAGCGTTTCAAAACAATCACTATGACCCGAATACTATTACATGAGCTCAGCTCACATATTGGAGAAACGGTTCAGTTGTCTGGCAGCATAGACGTTGTCCGGGCCCAAGGTAAGGTGGCATTTTTTGACCTCCGCGACTACCGCGGAAGCCTGCAATGTGTCGTATTTGGTAAACCTGAAGTACTGACGATCGCCAGTAAGCTAAAGGTAATGTCTGCCGTACAGGTGATTGGTATTGTCAAAGAACGCGACAGCAAGCAAGTCAATCAACATCTTAAGAACGGCCACCTTGAGCTCGAAGTGACGGCGATCGAAATACTCGCCGAAGCTGAGGCACTTCCGTTTGATCTTGACAGCGAGCTCAATCTCGATACCTTACTTGACTACCGCCCCCTCACGCTCCGTCGACCCAGGGAACGAGCAATATTTAAAGTCCAAAGTGAAATCTTAGTTGCGTACCGAAATTTCCTTAATAGCGAAGGCTTTACCGAGTTTCAAGCACCGAAGCTTGTTGGGGGCGACGCTGAGGGCGGAGCAGAGGTATTTCGGGTCAAGTACTTTAAAGGCGTCGAAGCCAGCCTCGCCACGAGTCCACAGCTCTACAAGCAAATCATGGCAGGGGTATTCGAGCGAGTGTTTGCGGTCGGACCGACCTTCCGAGCGGAGAAAAGTGCGACCACCCGTCATCTTTCAGAGATTTCGATGCTTGATCTCGAGATGGCCTACATCCGAGATCACACCGATGTCATCACCCTCGTGACCGCGCTCATGCGTGCAATTACTGAGCACGTGCAGACGACGTGTGCTGAAGAACTGACACTCCTTGGTGCACCGCTCGCACTTGCTCCAGAAACATTTCCAGTCATGACGCTCCGAGAAGCCCAAGCACTGATCTTACAAGAAACTGGTGTCGATAAAGCGAACGAGCCAGATTTAGAACCAGAAGATGAACGTTTCTTATGCGAATATGCTCATGAACACCTCGGATCTGACTTCGTCTTTGTTACTCATTTTCCGACCAGTAAGCGACCGTTTTACACCCACATCGATCCCGCCACACCAGAGTTTACGCGCAGTTTTGACCTCCTATTCCGTGGGCTCGAGATGTGTTCGGGCGGACAACGAGTACACCGCTACGAGGAACTTGTCGAGCGTATAAAAGCCAAAGGGCTCGATCCTGATAAGTTCCAATTCTACCTGCAGGCCTTCAAGTACGGTATTCCACCCCATGGTGGAATCGGTATGGGACTAGAGCGCCTCACCGCTAAATTCTGCGGGGTGGGGAATGTCAAAGAGGCAACACTCTTCCCACGCGACATTAATCGCATCGACACCTTTACGTCAAAAGAACAATCTGAGGAAGCGGATTTCTAGGTAATACCGATACGCATCTGTCCTAAAGACGTAGCTCCCACAAAACACTGAGCGAGACACAACGTGTTTCGCTCAGTGTGTGTGCCATCGCTTTCTGATATACTAGCTCCCATATGCTTACCATTTCGTACTCAAAAAAATCACTCACTGCAGCACCCAAAAAGTATTGTCGCATCATACTCACCGAAGCTAGTACTGAGTGGCACCGCTTAGTTGAGTGTACTGACGGCTCACTCGAGTATCGAATGGGCGTAGGGAAGTGGAATGATGTAACGCCACGGACGTTTCGTACATTACTACGCAGTATCATCCAAGCAGCGAAATCACATCAACTAACCGCGATCGCGCTCGAAATTACCAGCACACAATTCCCTCGCCTGGAAGAACACGGCGTAGCCTGGCTCGCTACGACTATCACCGAAAACATACTGCTCGCTGGCTATGAGTTTAAGACCTACAAATCAAAACCAGCAAAACAGCCAGCCCTCAGTGACGTCTTACTGTGTGGCGAACTAGTGACGACTGCTACCCCCGACCTCAAACGCGGCGTAGTGATTGCACGCTACGTTAATCAGGCGCGAGATATCGCGAACACCACGGGAGAACACATGACTCCAAACGCACTCGCAACGGCTGCCAAGACACTGGCGATGGGCACTAACGTCCGAACAAAAATCCTTGATGAAAAGGCGATCAAAAAAGAAAAATTGGGTCTCCTTGAGGCGGTTGGGAAGGGTGCTATGAATCCACCTCGCCTGATTGTCATGGAATACGAGGGTGGCAAAAAAGGTACTGCCCCGGTTGTCCTTATTGGCAAGGGTGTGACATTCGATACGGGTGGACTTAATGTCAAACCAGCGGGGAGCATGCATGATATGCACCTTGATATGTCTGGCGGAGCAGCTGTCATCGCAGCCATCTGTGCGGCGGGAGCACTTAAGATCAAGCAAAATATCGTTGCCATTATCCCCGCCGCTGAAAATGCTATCTCAGATCGTAGCATGCGAGCTGGTGACATTGTTACTTCGCATACTGGCAAGACAGTGGAAATCCTGCACACCGATGCCGAAGGTCGACTCATTTTAGCTGACGCCTATAGCTACGCCACAAAACACTTCAAGCCAGCCATGATCATTGATGTTGCAACGCTCACCGGAGCTTCACTGGTAGCCCTCGGACAACATGCAAGCGCTATTCTCACAAAGGATGACGAGCTTGGTGCAATCCTCACTGCTCTTGGCGAAGAAACGGGTGACTACGTCTGGCCACTCCCACTCTGGGACGAGTACAAACAATACTTAAAAAGTCATCGAGCCGATGTGAGTAATATCTCCACCTCATTTGCCAAGTGGGGAGGCTGTATCGAAGGAGCAACCTTTCTATCATTTTTCGCCCCCACCAACATTCCCTGGGCACACATCGACATTGCGCCACGAATGGATAGTATTCCAAGCGATAAGTTGGCTAAGGGAGCGACTGGTGAACCAGTTCGCTTGCTCATTGCATTTTTGAGCCAACATCAATAAAAGACCCGTTCGCACAAGACAAACTAACCAATTTTATGAGTGGGATGTGTGATACGATAGAATGGTGAACGCAACAAGTTTTGCTATTAAAACCGCAGTATTTGAGGGGCCACTCGATCTACTCATTGAGTTGGTAGAAAAGCGTAAACTCTTGATTAATGATATTAGCTTGGCTACTGTCACTGATGAATACATGGCACACGTCAGTGCGATGCAAGACGCATCGGTACCACACACCGCTCAGTTCGTTGCGCTGGCGGCCACTCTGCTGCTTATCAAATCAAAATCGCTACTGCCTATCTTGGAACTGACCTCAGAGGAAACTGCAACTATTGAAGACCTTGAAGCGCGACTCAAATACTATCAGCTCTTCAAGCGCGAAAGTCAGCACTTAGGCAAACAATTTGGTACACTACGTCTAGCCTTACCAGAAAATAGTGTCCGGCGTAACGTCGTATTTAAGCCAGACCAGTACTGCAGCCAGCCGGCACTGAAAGATGCCATAACGCGCGTACTCCATGCGCTACCTCGACCAGAGCCACCTAAACCAACTGCTAAAGTAAAACCAACGATCACCCTTGAAATGATGATTGCTCGCCTCTATGAACGGATTGAACGACAACTCAGCGTTAGTTTTGCTGAATTACGAGCAGGGGAGACTGAGCACAAAAACATCATCGTTAGCTTTCTCGCGATTCTTGAGATTGTTAAACAGGGCGACATTATCGTCAGTCAATCGAGTCGTTTTAGTGATATTACAGTCGAACGTGACAGCGCCGCAACACCACGCTATATGTAGCAATCATCGGCACCCTTACTATACAAACGCACGTTTCCTCGAGCACTGACAATACACCATTGATCTGGAAAGAATCAATATCTGTTTATGGCGGGTTGTCAACAAAAACCGAGACGAGTCTCAATCTATGATACACTGCTACCATAGTTAACATGACGGTATGAGACATGATGTAGCCTTAGAAGCTATTCTTTTTTATAAAGCGGTGCCCGTTTCAAAGCGGCAGCTTTTGGAGTTACTCATGATAGAGGAAGCTGTCCTTGAGGCGACGATAACTGCACTCTCCAAGCGACTAACGGGTTCTGCCTTGGCCCTCACACAAACCGATACCACCATAGCACTTACTACCAATGCCACAGTCGCACCGCTCATTGAAGAGTTCCGCAAAGACGAGCTCAAGGGTGATATTGGTCCGGCGGGTGCAGAAACACTAGCGATCATTGCATACCGTGGTCCCATCTCTAAAGCGGCGATTGATCGGATTCGAGGGGTTAATTCTGCCACTATCATACGCAACCTCATGGTACGTGGGCTCATTGAACGAAATGGTGGAACCACTGCCGGCACCTACCATTTGACGGTAGCCTGCTATGCTGAACTCGGTATCACGACACGACAAGAATTGCCACATTTTTCAAGCGTCATGAACGCATTGGAACAATTTGATACTGAAACGAACACTACCGCAACATAACCATGCCAGTACTTCCACCTCACATCACCAATTTCACTACCTTCAAACGATTTCCAGTAGTAAGTCAACTCGTCATTCTTGGCATACTATTAGTAATGATTTTTTCGCCATGGCTTAAAGAACAGATTACTCCGACACAGAACAATCTAAGTCCGATACAACCGGCATTGCCACAGCCCACCAATACCGCAACGATTACGCTGCCACAGAAAATTTCCGATGTGCCAATCGAGGCAAAATCAGCGTATGTGTGGGATGTTGCCAATCAGCGAGTACTCTTTGCTAAAAACCCAAACGATGTCCTGCCGCTTGCGTCACTCACAAAACTCATGACTTCCCTCGTTGCAGTTGAACTCACCGACCCCAATCAAGCCACCGCGGTACCGCTCAGTGCCATCCGCCAAGAGGGGAGTAGTGGTCTATCAGCCGGCGAGTCACTCTCACTTAGAGCACTCTCTCAACTTGCGCTCATTGCTTCATCAAACGACGCCGCGCATGCGCTTGCTGCGAGTGTTGGGAGTGCACTCGATGAAAGTGCGAGTGACAATACCGCACAATTCATTAAGGCCATGAACATTCGAGCAAACGAACTTGGGTTTTCAAGTCTTGCATTTAAGAATGCAACGGGGCTTGATCTCTCACCAACCGAGGCTGGTGCCTATGGCACCGCTCGTGATGTAACATTCTTACTTGAATACATTTTACGAACCTATCCGGAACTCCTCACGATTACCCAAGCGGAGGAGACACGAGTCCTCAATGAAGCCGGAGAATATCACTCGGTTGTAAATACCAATCATATCGTGCAAGACATTCCAAACGTACTTGCCTCCAAAACTGGCTACACTGATCTGGCTGGTGGAAATCTCACTATTGCCTACGACGCAGGCTTCAATCGGCCAATTATTATTACCGTGCTTGGCTCATCGCGGGAGGGACGCTTTGCTGATGTGTTGACATTACTCACCGCCGTGACTCCAGCTCTCGTCGTTCCTAACAACTAAGCCATGGATACCACACTCCTTACGACTCTGGCACCAGCTCTTGCGACATTTATCGTTGGTATTCTCATTACACCACTCATTACTCACTACCTCTACCACTTTAAAGTCTGGAAAAAACAGGGTGGTAAACAAGCGCTTGGCGGACACGACGCTACTGAATTCAATCGCCTGAAAGGGGCTGACGAGACCAAAACTCCCCGAATGGGCGGACTAGTAATCTGGGGCAGTGTCGCGATTGTTACTCTGGGGGGCTTTCTGATAAGCGAACTTACCGGTGAATCAGGATCGAGTATTTCATTCCTAAGCCGCAGTCAAACCTGGATTCCGTTTTCAGCGATGCTCGTTGGGGCCATTATCGGTTTTATGAGTGATTTTTATGATATCACCCATGACGGAAAAGGACTGCGACTGTCGGCCCGTCTTGGCCTTATTACCATACTCTCGCTCGTACTCGGGTGGTGGTTTTATACGAAGCTCGGTGTGACAGACATTAATCTACCGTTTGGCGATGTGCTCACTATCGGTTGGTTGATTATTCCATTTTATATCACTCTTACTATCGCCCTCTATGCCAGCGGAGTAATTGACGGCATCGATGGGCTCTCCGGGGGAGTCTTCGCTTCGGTGTTTGCCGCGTATACAGGGGTCGCGCTCCTGAATGGCCAATTTGAACTTGCCAGCTTTTCGGCAGCCATCGTTGGGGGCATCATTGCCTTTTTATGGTTCAATATTCCACCCGCACGCTTCTGGATGACTGAAACTGGCTCGATGGCACTCACACTCACTTTAGCCTCCATTGTTTTTATGACCGATTCACTCGGAGGCGGAAATGGGATTCTGCTTTTACCGCTCATTGGGCTACCACTGCTTGCTACCGTCATTTCAAACGTACTGCAAATTAGCTATCGCCGAATGTATGGGCGTAAGTTATTTCGTATCGCACCTCTCCATCACCACTTTGAAGCAATCGGCTGGCCATCATATAAGGTAACGATGCGTTATTGGCTTATCAGCTTGATTTGCGCGGTGCTTGGTGTTATTACTGCCACCCTCATATGAAAGTAACTAATCTCCTCCCAAAATCAGTTGATACAATTTTTGTGTTACTTATTATTGTCATGGTTGGGTTTGGATTCCTGATCTTTTCTTCAGCCTCACTCGGTCTCCTCGCCCGTGATGGGGCTACTTTTAACTCAGTCGCGTTTAGCCAATTTGTCTTTGGTGTCGTTGGGGGTAGTCTCGCATTCCTGATCACCAGCAGTATCCACTATCGGCACTACCGTCAATATGCATTTTATATTTTTATATTTGCACTCCTCACCACGCTCCTCGTGTTCATTCCTGGACTGGGGATGACGCACGGTGGCGCCACGAGATGGATTGACCTTGGCTTCACTACTCTACAGCCATCAGAATTTCTCAAGATTGCTTTTGTCATCTACCTTGCCACCTGGTTATCCGGTGTCGAGTCGCATCTGCATACATTTACTCGCGGATTATTACCCTTTATTGGTATCACTGCCATTGTGGGCATTATTATGCTCAAGCAACCAGATACCGACACCTTCATGATCATGGCTGCCGCTGGCTCGGCCATGTATCTCGTGGCTGGAGCACCATGGCGTCACATCCTGATCATGGGTATCGGAGGTGTTCTGCTCCTGACTCTCGTGGCCTTGACACGTCCCTACGTGATGGATCGTTTTACCACTTTTTTGAATCCTGAGGCTGATCCACAAGGAAGCGGATACCAGATTCAACAGTCACTCATCGCGGTTGGGAGCGGGGGAGTAACGGGACGTGGCTATGGGCAAAGTATCCAAAAATTTGAATATCTTCCTGAGCCAATCGGGGACTCGATTTTTGCAGTATTTGCAGAAGAATTTGGTTTTTTTGGTAGTGTACTCCTGATTGCACTTTACGTTGGCATTACAGCTCGCGGCTACCGGATTGCGAGTCATGCGAGAGATAGTTTTGGGTGTTTACTCGTCGTTGGGTTTATTACCATCCTCTGTACCCAGGCGTTTCTCAATATCGCGGCTATGCTTGGCGTTGCTCCATTATCTGGATTGCCGTTACCGTTTATTAGTCATGGCGGAACCGCCCTCTTAGCAACACTGGCAGCTCTTGGAATAGTCCTCAATGTGTCGAAATTTCAGACTACACGCTAGGATACTCATGGTACACTTAATGTACTATGCGTATCGGGTTAGTTGGTGGTGGGACTGGTGGACACTTCTATCCGCTTATCGCAGTGGCCGACAGTCTACAATCCACACCAGAGAAACCTGAACTGCTCTACTTCGGTCCTGAACCATATGACCAAGCAGCTTTGATCGAACATGAGATTCGTTTCGAATTTTGTCCGGCTGGTAAATTACGTCGTTATGTTTCTGTCCAAAATTTCTTCGATCTCTTTCGTAACTTTTTTGGCATCTTCATCGCTATCTATAAGCTGTATGTCTGGTATCCGGACGTGATTTTTAGTAAAGGAGGATATACGAGCGTCCCGATCCTACTCGCTGCAAAATTTCTCCGTATCCCCGTGGTCATCCATGAGTCAGATGCTGTGCCTGGCCGAGCGAACCTGCTTGTGCGCCGATACGCCCGGTACATTGCGATTTCATACGATGACGCCGCACAGTTCTTCCCACCTGAGAAAACCGCACTGACCGGTATCCCACTCCGTCCAGAGCTAACGACTATCCCGACCGACCCGTTTGCTGCCCTCAGTATTCCAAATGATCTTCCACTCATCTATATCACGGGCGGATCCTTGGGGGCAGAACGGATTAATAATCTCATTTTACAAACACTTGCAGAACTGCTTCCACACTACCGGATCGTGCATCAGACGGGGACGGCACACATCGATCAGATCCGCCTCGCCGCTCAAAGCCTCGTGCCTGACCAAACACTACTTGAACGGTACTACCTACAACCCACACTCCCAGCAGCCAGTGTGTCTGCCTTGCTCGCAGCTGCATCAGTTGTGGTCACTCGGGCCGGTAGCACAACGTTATTTGAGATTGCACACCACCAGAAGCCTTCAATTGTCATCCCGATCCCTGAAGACGTTAGTCGTGACCAACGCTCGAATGCCTACGCCTATGCCCGAACTGGTGCCGCTTCAGTGCTTGAAGAGCACAACCTAACCCCACACTTGCTGATTACAGAGATTCATTCTATTATCACAGACGAAGCGAAGACGGCCACAATGAAGGCTGCGTGCGCTCAATTCTTTATACCTGATGCAGCCCCTAAACTGGCAAACATTTTAATCTCAATCGGTACCGAACATGGCTCATAATCCACCTGTCGTCACAAGGTTTGCTCCTTCACCAACCGGCTTTCAACACGTCGGGGGTATGCGTACCGCCCTCTATGCCTGGCTGTGGGCCCGTAAGCATAACGGGAC
>Ga0100380_10003123_pt1 | contig 17646 bp, 15 predicted proteins | sample CryGeymeta201504_FD_80417 | JGI IMG/M metagenome (GOLD analysis project Ga0100380, IMG submission 80417) | Groundwater microbial communities from Crystal Geyser aquifers in Utah, USA - Crystal Geyser metaG 2015-04 | ecosystem: Environmental > Aquatic > Deep subsurface > Groundwater | place... | reverse complement strand
GCCCTGCGAGCAAACCACGCGCTGAAAGCGCGCGCCGGCCCTCAGCCGGCGGTGAGGGGGAGGCCGAGCTGTGCGAGGCCGATGCGGGGGAGCTTTCGCTCCCCCGCCAGCAAGAACAGCCCGATGAGGGGGATAGGTTGCTGCGATGGGCAGGTTCTCTAGTGGTCGGTCTCGAGGGCCCGGCGGGGCGGGCGACGACGGCGGCTTCGACGACAAATCACTCTGAGATTCGTGGATTACGCCGGGCTTCCCCAGCGCAGCGCGCACAGGACTGTTTTCCGTCGGGAGCTGCCGCGGTCTACGTTCGGAGGTTCAGCTGCGGGCGCTGCCTGCCACATTGGGCCACGTCGCGGGCTGCTCCGGATGGTGCCGAAGTCGTCCGCCTTGCCGGGCTCTCGAGCGTGGTGAGAGGGAGAGGTTTCTGCCGCCGTTACGCTGACGACCTGGCCGTGGAGCAGCGCCCAGATGAAGCCCGTGAGCTCGTGAGCACACGCGGTCACCGCCACGTTGCGATGCTTGCCGCGCGTGATCAGCCGCCAGTACGAGTCGTGCTGGCGCCGCATCGCACGGTCGGCCAGCGCCACCAGGTCGGGCGGCTGATTCGCCCGGCGTGCTCGCAAGGCCGGCCCGATATGCACCGCCTTCTTGCTGTGTGGTGCAGCCTGCGTCAGCGCCGTCCGCAGGCGTCGATGGCCGGCTCGCGTGAGGCGGCCGCGTCGCACCACGCCGCTCGTGGGCTCGCTCACGCGGCATCGCTGTCAGACTTGGCCTGGCTATTGCTAGAATGGCAAAGCTCAGGCTGTGTGCGCCGTCGCGGGCACAGCCTGGGCCGAGTCAATCCAGGCTTCGGCGGAGATTCTGCTGAAATTGCGGCAGATTTTTCTTCGAGCCTGTGAGTCGACGTTATGGCACACTTGTCATCTTGTCATTGAGCCGGGAGCCCCGACCATGCGAAGACCCCAGGACACGACGATCCTCATCGTGGACGACGAGCCCGCGAACCTGACCTCTCTGGCCAAGATCTTCGCCAAGCAGGAGTTCCGCGTGCTCAAGGCGCCCGACGGCAAGAAGGCGCTCGAGCTCTGCCGCAGCCATCGCGTGCACGTGGTCTTGACCGACCTGATGATGCCCGTGGTCAGCGGCGTGGATCTGATCAAGGCGCTGCGCACGGTACAGCCGGACGTGGAGGTCGTGGTGATGACTGCGTACGGCAGCATCGAGACCGCGGTCGAGGCCATGCGCGAGGGCGCCTACGACTTCGTCGAGAAGCCGCTGAAGCGCATGCAGATCGTCAAGACGGTGAAGCAGGCGGCCGAGCGCCAGAGCCTGGTGGCCGAGAACCGCACCTTGAAACAGGAGCTCTCGGCGCTGAAACAGCGCTCGATCGTGGGCTCTTCGCCGGCGCTGAGGCGCGCCCTGGACATCGCGCGCACGGCGGCTCCGTCGAGCGCGACCGTGCTCGTCCTGGGCGAGAGCGGCACGGGCAAGGAGCTCTTGGCGCGCTTCATCCACGAAGAGAGCCGGCGCGAAGGTGCCTTCGTGGGCGTGAACCTGGCGGCGCTGCCCGAGACCTTGGTCGAATCCGAGCTCTTCGGGCACGAGCGGGGCTCCTTCACGGGCGCGACCCAGCGGCGTGAGGGCCGGATCGCGCAGGCGCGGGGCGGCACGCTCTTCCTGGACGAGATCGGTGAGCTCGCGCCCCAGGTGCAGGTGAAGCTGCTGCGCGTGCTGCAGGAGGGCGAGTACGAGCCCGTCGGAGGCAAGACGGAGCGCGCCGACTTCCGGCTGATCGCGGCGACCAACCGCGACCTCCACGCCGCGGTCGAATCGGGTGATTTTCGCGAGGATCTCTACTATCGACTGAACGTCATCGCCGTCACCAGCCCTCCCCTGCGCGACCGTCAGGGCGACATGCCACTGCTGATCGACCACTTCCTGAGCGTCTACTGCAGCAAGAACAACAAGAGCGGGATGCACTTCGACAGGGAAGCTCTGGAACGGCTCACGGCCTACGACTGGCCTGGCAACGTCCGTGAGCTGGAGAACGTCGTGGAGCGCGCCGTGGTCCTGGGCAAGAGCGAGGAGATCAGCGCGAGCGAGCTGCCCGAGGCCATCGCGCGGGCGAAGCGCAGCGGCGACAGCCTCAGCTTCGCCATCGGCACACCCCTGGGCGAGATCGAGCGCAGGGTGCTGCACGCGACCCTGGCCCACACCCAGGGCGACAAGCAGCTCGCGGCCCAGCTCCTGGGCATCTCGGCCCGCACGATCTACCGCAAGCTCGGCGCGCAGCGCCCCATGAGCGCGAACTGACCTCCGCTCACCGGGGTTCGAGCCCCCGATCCCGGAAAATGGCCGATCCGGTTGCCATTCTGGCACGACTCGAGGCCCTCACCCGTGCATCCCTGCCAGCTTGTCGGAGACCCGGAGGGAGCCCCCCGGATCGAGGGTGGAAAAGCCCGACAACCACTGGCTTCTACGGGGTTTCCGGGGTAGGCACGGCCGTTGCTCAACCCCTGGGGAGTCCATGCCCGCGATGAAGAAGCCGAGCCTCCGAGTTGTCGTCGTCCTGGCGACGCTGCTGCTCTGCGCCCTCTTCCTGGCGCAAGGCTCCACGAACCTGGTCGCGGCCTGGCTCTTTCCGCTCGAGGCGGCCCTCGAGCTGCCTGCCGCGGGGCGTGCGAGCGCTCCCCGAGCCTCCGCGACGACGACCCGGGACGACACGGCCATCCTGCGGCGCAACATCTTCGACCACGAGACGGGCGCCCTGGACGGCACGCCCACGGAAGACGTGGCGGCGGCGGACGAGACGGCCGAGCCCCTGCCGCTGGATCCGAACGCGCCCCTCCCCGTGTGCGAAGGCAGCGTGCGGCTGGTGGGCTCGGTGGTGAATCCCGCGCGTCCGCTGTGGAGCTTCGCGGCCATCATCGGCGCCGCAGGCAAGGCGATGCTCTTCCGCCAGGGCATGAGCGTCGACGGCCGCGAGCTGCTCGCGATCCACGAGCACCGGGTCATCTTCCGACCGAGCACGGGCGCGCCCTGTCAGATCACCATGTTCGCCCAGCCCGAGGCTCAGGTCGCCACGCCCGCGCGTGCCGCCGTCGTCGCGACCGCGCGGCCCGAGCTACCCGACGCGCCCGGCGGCTCCATCAGCGCCGCCGACATGGAGTCCGGCATCAGCCGCGTGAGCGACACCAACTTCAACGTGCAGCGCGGCTTCGTCGACCAGATCCTGGCCCACCAGGGCGAGCTGATGCGCACCGCGCGCATCATTCCCCACGAGCAGGGAGGCCGCGTCGTGGGCGTCAAGATGTACGGCATCCGCCGCAACAGCCTGCTCGGACGCCTCGGCCTCCAGAACGGCGACATGCTCCGAACCATCAACGGCTTCGACATGACCAGCCCCGACAGCGCGCTCGAAGCCTATGCGCGCCTGCGCAGCGCCGAACACCTCAGCCTTCAAGTCGTACGGCGCGGACAGCCGACGACCATCGACTACAACATCCAGTGAACCAGGAGCGTCCGTGAGACTCCGTATCGCCGTCCCCATCTTGACCACCTCCGCGAGCATCATGCTGGCTGGATTGGCTATTGGGCACGCCCAAGAGCAGCAACAGCAGCCTGGCCAACCCGAGGTGCATGTGCGTCCGCCCAACTCGCGGCCACCCATCCAGTTGCGCCCCGCGGGCCCACATCGGCCCGGCCAACGCCTGAACGCGCCACCGGAGGCCACCGACGACAGCGGCGACGCCGCAGGGACCGAGTCCGCCGCCGGCACGGGGGTCACGCCCTTCGAGACGGGCATCGACTACGAAGCCACGTCCCCGCGGGCGCTGGTCACGTTCAACCTCGAGGACGCGGACCTACCGGACCTGGTGCGCCTGATCTCCAACATCACGGGCAAGCGCTTCATCCTCCCGGGCAAGGCGCGCTCCATCAAGGCCACCGTGTACGCGCCCACCAAGGTGCGCGTCTCCGAGGCGTACAACGCCTTCCTCTCGATCCTCGAGGTCAACGGCATGACCCTGGTGCCGGCCGGCCGCTACCTGAAGATCGTGGAGTCCACGAACATCGAGAACCAGCCGATCTCGACCTACACGGGCGAGAGCCCCACGGCGGCGACGGATCGCTACATCACGCGCCTGCACCACATCCAGAACGTCAGCGCCGAAGACGTGGCCACCTTGCTGACGCGCTTCAAATCGGCGCAGGGCAACGTCACCGCCTACGCGCCCACCAACACGCTGATCATCACCGACACGGGCACTCAGATACGCCGAATGCTGCGCTTGGTGGAGGTGGTCGACATCCCACGAACGGGCGAACAGATCTGGGTGGAGCCGGTGCACTACGCGACGGCCTCGGATCTCGCCGCACGTCTGGCGGAGATCTTCCCCTCCTCGGACGGTTCGGGCGGCGGTGGCGCCACCACGCCCGGCCGACCCACGCCACCACGCGCCACGCGCGGTAACACCAACGCGGCCGCCGCGGGACCGACCACGGTGGGCTCCGCGGGCGGCGGCGCCCACGTCACCAGCATCCTGGCGGACGAACGCACGAACTCGCTGATCATCGTGGCGACGGAAGGCGCCTACCTGCGCATCCTCGAGATGATTCGACAGCTCGACGTGCCGGTCGACGGAGAAGGCTCGGTCCACGTCTACTACGTGCAGCACGGCGACTCGGCCGAGATCGCTTCGACCTTGCAGAGCTTGCTGGGAGGCGGCGGATCCTCGGGTCACACGGGGACCCCCGGCGCTCGACCCCAGGCGGCGCGGCCCACCACCCAGGCGGCGTCGGCGATCGCCGCGGGCACGCTGTTCGAGGGGGAGATCCGCGTCACGGCCCACGAGCCGAGCAACGCGCTGGTCATCACCTCGTCCCTGCACGACTTCGCGGCCTTGCGCAGCGTACTCCTGGAGCTCGACGCGCCGCGCCGCCAGGTCTTCATCGAAGCCGTGATCATGGAGCTGAGCGTGAGCCGCAGTAACCAGCTCGGCTTCAGCTACCACGGCGGCGTCGGTGATTTTCCCCACGCGGGTGCCCTCACCGTGCTCGGCTTCAACGCTCAGGGTTCGCTCTCTCCCATCAACCAGGACTCGCTCACGGGCTTGGCCCTCGGTGTCCGCGGTCAGAACATCCCCAACTCGCAGCAGCTCAGCGGCCTCGGCCTGTCCATCCCGGCCTTCGGTGTGGTGATCAACGCCATGGCGACCTCGGGCGACGCCAACATCCTCTCCACGCCACATCTCATCGCCATGGACAACGTCGAGGCAGAGATCAGCGTGGGCGAGAACGTGCCACTGCAGACCTCGGGCATCCCGTCGGGCCTGAGCAGCTTGGCGGGGCTCGCAGGAGCCGCAGGCGCGACCGGCGCGCAGGGCGCGGCCGGACTCGCTGGCCTGGCCGGACTCGCGGGCGGCGTCGGCTCGGTGCCGCGTCAGGACATCGGCACCACCATTCGCCTCACGCCACACATCAACGACGCGGACGAGGTGCGGCTGGAGCTGGCCGAGGAGATCTCCTCGCGCGGCGCGACGGAGGGCACGCTCGGCGTCGTCTCCATCAACCGACGCACGGCCAAGACCCAGGTCGTCACCCACGATCAGCAGACGGTGGTCGTCGGTGGTCTGATGCGCGACTCCACCACCACCTCCGAGACCAAGGTGCCCATCCTCGGAGACATCCCGCTCCTCGGCGTGCTCTTCCGGCGCACCGAGCGCTCGACGCAGAAGACCAACCTGCTGCTCTTCCTCACGCCCTACATCATCCGCTCCTCGGCGGATCTGCGCGCCATCTTCGAGCGCAAGATGCGTGAGCGGCAGGACTTCCTCGACCGCTACTTCGTCTTCCGCGGGGACGAGTACGCACCCGCGGTCGACTACTCGCGCACGCGCGGCCTGGTGGCCGAGATCAACAACGAGCTGGACGAACTCGCGCACGAGCATGCCTTGTTCGAGGCCGCTCGCGGACTGCCGCCACCGGAGCATCACGCGCGCGCTCCCGTGGGCGCGGCCACGCCACGCGGCGGCTCGGACGACGGAGATGGAGATGGCGACGTGGTCATCTCCCCCGACTCAGCGCAACCGGGAGACATCCCCGCGTCACCGGGGCCCGAGACCACCTCCAACCAGAGCGTCGGCATCCAGACCGTCGATCTGCAAGTGGAGGAGTAGCCCTTGCAGCACTACGTCGGAGAGATCCTCGTCAGGCGCGGCGCCCTGTCCCAGGACGCCCTGGCGCAGGCGCTCGTGGCGGCGGACGAGCGCGGCGCGTCTCTGCGCAGCGTGCTCGAGGCCACGCGAGCGGTGGACGCGCTCAGCCTGGTGCGGGCCCTCGCCGACGAGGTCGGCATGCGCTGCATCGAGCGCATCGACACCGAAGGCGTGCCCGAGGATCTGATCGATCGGGTGCCGATCAACTTCGCGCGTCAGCACCACGTGCTGCCCATCGGCGAGCGCGACGACTACGTGCTCGTGGCCGTCGGGGATCCACTCGATCCGGCGCCCCTCGACGATCTGCGCGCGCTCCTCGGCCGGCCCGTCGAGGCCGTGGCCGCGCCCGCGGAGGCCATCGACGACGCCATCAACCGCGTCTACGAGCGCAAGGACGAGACAGCCCTCGCCGACTCGGACGGCGGCGAGCAGGTCGATGAGCTGCAAGACCTGATCGACATGACGGACGAAGCGCCCGTCATTCGTTGGGTCAACAACCTCTTCTACTCGGCCGTGCGCGAGCGCGCGTCGGACATCCACATCGAGCCCACGGACCGCGAGGTGATCGTACGCTACCGCATCGATGGTCGGCTGTTCCCACGCAAGAAGGCCAACCGCGGCTTCCTCGCCTCCATCGTCAGCCGCGTGAAGATCGAGGCCGGGCTGAACATCGCCGAGAAGCGCCTGCCGCAGGACGGGCGCATCACCAAGAAGATCGCCGGCAAGGTGGTCGACGTCCGCGTCTCCACCATCCCGACGGCGCGCGGCGAGCGCATCGTCATGCGTCTGCTCGACAAGGAGAAGGTGAAGCTCGATCTCACGGATCTGGGCTTCGCGCGCGCGCAGCTCGACGTGTGGGAGCGCCTGATTCGCCGGCCCAACGGCATCCTGCTCGTCACCGGGCCCACGGGCTCGGGCAAGACGACGACGCTCTACGGTTCACTGAACCAGATCAACACGCCGGAGAAGAACATCCTCACGGTCGAGGATCCGGTCGAGTACGAGCTCGAGGGCATCGGCCAGATGCAGATCCAGCCCAAGATCGGGCTGACCTTCGCCGCGGGCTTGAGGAGCTTCCTGCGCCAGGATCCGGACGTGATCATGGTCGGCGAGATCCGCGACCACGAGACGGCGGACATCGCCATCCACGCCTCGCTCACGGGTCACCTCGTGCTCTCCACGCTGCACACGAACGACGCGCCCATGGCCGTCATTCGCCTGGTCGACATGGGCATCAAGCCCTTCCAGATCTCGTCCTCCGTGATGGCGATCCTGGCGCAGCGCCTGGTGCGACGCCTCTGTCCTTTCTGTCGCGTGCCCTACGTCCCCAAGGACGCGGACCTGCGCGAGCTCGGCCTCGACGACGAGGACATGACGGCGAAGCTCGAAGAGCTGAAGCGCGTGGCCGCCACCACGGTGATCGGCAACCGCCAGATCGGCGAGGACCTCTCGCTCCCAGATCTGGCGTACGAAGAGCTGGAACCGGACGCGACGCAGGTCTTCGCGCCCAGCCGCGGGGTGCACTTCTACCGACCCGGAGCCTGCGAGGAGTGCAGTCAGACGGGCTACCGAGGCCGCATCGGCATCTACGAGCTGTTGGTCGTGGACGAGGCGATCCGCCGCGCCATCCTCAACGGCTCGGACGCCAAGACCATGCAGCGCATCGCGCAGCAGTCGGGCGGCATGCGCATCCTGCGTGAAGACGGCGCGCGCCAGGTGCTCGCGGGCGTCACCAGCGTCGAAGAAGTGCTCGCGGCGACCCAGGCCGAGGGGCTCGACTGATCATGGCCGTCTTCGCCTACAAGGGAGTCAACGCCGCCGGCCGCAAGGTGAAGGGCGTGGTCGACGCCGAGAACCCGCGCGCGTTGCGGGGCACCCTGCGGCGCAGCGGCGTCATGGTCACCGAGATCCTCGAGGAGGCCGAAGCTGCCAAGAAGACCGCGAGAGAGATCGACCTCGGCAAGTATTTCCGGCGCATCTCCACGCTCGACATCGCGGTCTCGACACGACAGCTGGCCGTGCTGCTGCGCGCCGGCATCCCCTTGGTCGAGGCGCTGAGCGCGCTCATCGATCAGCTCGAGAACCCGGATCTGAAGAAGGCCTTCACGCAGGTGCGTGAGAAGGTCAACGAGGGTATCTCCCTCGGAGACGCGCTGCGCGAGCACCCCGCCATCTTCTCGAATCTCTACGTGAACATGGTCGCCGCCGGCGAAGCCTCGGGCACGCTGGAGCTCATCCTGGGCCGCCTCGCGCAGTTCCTGGACAGCCAGGCGCGCCTCAAGGGCAAGGTCCAGGGCGCCCTCGCCTACCCCGCCTTCATGGTGCTGATGGGTGGCGGCATCATGATCGTGATGATGACCGTGGTCGTGCCCAAGGTGACGGCCATCTTCCAGGATTTCCAGCACGCGCTGCCCTGGTACACGAACCTCCTGATCTTCGTGAGCCATGTGTTCACGGGTTACTGGTGGCTGCTGATCATCCTCACGGTCGGAGGCACTTTCGGCTTCCGGCGCTGGCTCGGTACGGAGGACGGCAGACGCCGGTGGGATCTCTTCCTGCTGCGCATCCCCATCTTCTCGTCGCTGCTGGTGATGGTCTCCGTCTCGCGCTTCGCGCGCACCTTGTCGACGCTGCTCGCGAGCGGCGTGCCGGTGCTCACGGCCATGGACATCACCAAGAACATCCTCGGCAACACCGAGCTGATGCGGGTCGTGGAGGAGGCGCGGAGCAGCGTGCGTGAAGGCGAGAGCATCGCCAAGCCGCTGCGCGCCAGCAAGCGCTTTCCGCCCATCGTCACGCACATGATCGCCATCGGTGAGCGCTCGGGTCAGCTGGAAGAGATGCTCGAGCACGTGGCGACGGCCTACGACGAACAGGTGGACATGAAGGTGGCGGCGATCACCAGCTTGCTCGAGCCGCTGATCATCGTCTTCATGGGAGGCATGTCGGGCAGCGTGGCCTTCGCCATCCTGATGCCTCTGCTCCAGATCAACGACTTCGTGCAGTGAGACAGCCATGGCGCGCAGCAAAAGACGAACGACGATTGCCATGCCCTGGGAGCGGCGCAGCGCCATGCTCCGTGGCATCTTCGCCGGCTCGCGCCTCAAGCCCGCCGCCTTGGTGCTGGTGGCGGGTCTCGCCGCCATCTGGCTCTCGCGAACCGCGGCCCAACGCGAGGCCGAGCGCGTCACCCTCGCCGGCATCGACGAGACGCAGCGCGCCGTGGCGGCCTTCCGCGTCGACGTCGGGCGCTGTCCGCGGTCGACGACCGAGCTCGTCCATCCGCCACGAACGCGTCGGCGCTACCTCGACGCCTTGCCCATGGACGGCTTCGATCGACCGCTGCGCGTGCGCTGTCCCGGCCACCTCGACCCCCTCGAAGCGGATGTGCTCTCCGCTGGCCCCAGCGGCGACTTCTTCATCGACGACAACCTGCCTTGAGCCGATGCCCCCTCGAAACTTTCGCGAACCCAGGAGACCTGAGATGACCCGAGCCCAACAGAACACGCGCCGCACGAGACGCCACCAACGCCTCGAAGGCATGACGCTGGTGGAGATCATGATCGTCGTGATCATCATGGCCTTGATCGCCACCGCCGTCGGTGTGGCCGTGCTGCCGCAGCTGGAGAAGGCGCGCATCAAGTCCACGCGCACGGACGCTCAGACGATCCGCTCCGCGGTGACGATGTACCTCGCGGATCACGCCGGCGAGCGCTGCCCCACGATCGAGGATCTGATCTCGGACGCCGCGCTGGACCGCAACAAGCGCACGACCGACGCCTGGGAGCGCGAGTTCCAGGTCCAGTGCGACGACGGCAACATCAGCGTCGTCTCGGCGGGCCCGGACGGACAGTTCGGCTCCGAGGACGACACACAGTAACGCCATGTCCCTTTCCGCGCCGACACCGAAGAACACCGAGAGCCCGCGCCGCAGGCGTGCGTCCGGTCGCCGACGGGGCTTCACCCTGATCGAGATCATGGTGGTCATCGTGTTGATGGCGCTGTTCGCAGGGGGCGCGACCATCGGGCTGCACGCGCTGACGAAGAGCCGCCTGCGTCAGGCGTGCATGACCCTCGTGGCCGCGAGCCGCTACTCCTACGATCGGGCGATCATCCAGAGCAGCACGACGCGCATCGCGCTCGACCTCGACCAAGGAACGATCGCCATCGAAGAGGCGCCGGGTTTCGTCACGCTGGCGGCGAACGACGACGCGCGCCGCGCGAACACGGACGAGACGGACGGGGACCACGCCGCGGTCGATCCCTGGGCCGCGGCGCGGGCGCGGCTCGAGAACACGCAGGCTCCGACCCTGGGGCGCTCGCCCTTCGGTCCGATCGTGGGCAACGGCGGGACGCCGCTGCGCCAGTACCAAGCGCGTCCGCTGAACGACGGCATTCGCGTGGTGCGCGTGATCACCCCGCACGAGATCGATCCTCGCGAGTCGGGGACGGCGTCGATCTACTTCTTCCCTGGCGGGCTGGGTGAACACGCCGTGATCCAGCTCGCGGATCCGAGCGACACCGTCTACTCGGTGGAGATTCAGGCGCTCACGGGTCGCGCCATCGTGCACGACTTCGCCTTCGAGCCCGAGGAGCTGTCCGACGAGGACGTCGACGAGCTGAGGGATCCCGGATGAGGCGCGCGGGCTTCACGCTGATCGAGGTGATGGTCGCGATCGCGATCCTGGCCATCTCGCTCACGGCGATCTTCGCCAGTGAGGCGGGCGCGATCCAGGCCGGCAGTCGCGCGCGCATGACGACCACTGCGACCTTCCTCGCGCGCTGCAAGATGGGCGAGGTGCTGGAGCAGGTGGCCAGCGAAGGCCTGCCCGCCATCGACGACGAGGTGCGCGACGACTGCTGCGATGGCGCGGAGATGGAGGGCTTCACCTGCGTCACCAACATCGACCGCATCGTGCTGCCGGACGACTTCGGCGCGGACCAAGGGGGCGAAGCAGGCGACGATCCCCTCGCCGCGCTCACGGGAGGCGGAGACGATCCCGCCGCGGCCATCGACTCCGTGCTCGGAGGCGGTGTGGACACCGGCGGATTCGGCGACCTCGCCATGAGCCTCGCCCTGCCCGTGATCAAGCCCGCGATAGAGGAGCAGGTTCGCCGCGCCACGGTGCACGTGAAGTGGCGCATCGGGAATCGTGATCGAGAGCAGACGGTGACGCGCTTCCTCGTGGCCGAGCAGCCGCCCGCGCCGCCGGAGCCGCCGCCATGAACCGTCGTCGCCGCTCTCGCGCAGGCATCACGCTGATAGAGGCGATGATCGCCATCACCATCCTGACCATGGTCACCACGTTGGTCTGGGGTGGCTTCTCGCAAACCGCGCGCAACAAGGCGCGCGTGGAGGCGGACCTCGACCGCATGCAGGAGGTGCGCGTCACGCTCAACCGCATGGTGCGCGAGCTGGGCCAGGCCTACATCTCGGCGCAGCAGAACCCCGACGCCGCGCTGCAGACCGTCAAGACCGCCTTCGTCGGCGTCGATCACGGCGACCGGGACCGCATCGACTTCACCTCGTTCTCCCATCGACGTCTGCAACGCAACGCCCACGAGTCGGATCAGAACGAGCTCAGCTACTTCATCGCTAGTGATCCCGATCCGGATCATCACGGCCAGCGCGTGCTCGCGCGGCGTGAGCAGAACCGCATCGACGACGACCCTCGACACGGCGGCCACGTGCAGATCCTGGCCCACGACGTAGTCGGGTTCGATCTCCAATATCTCGACCCCGAGAGCGGCGAGTGGCTTCGAACCTGGGACACGACCCAGGGCGCGATGCAGCCGAACCGTCTGCCTTCGCAGGTGAAGATCCTGCTGACCATGCGCGATCCGCGCCACCATGGACGCACGCTGACCTATGGCACGCGCGCCGAGATCCGTCTGGTCTGGGGCCTCAACCACGCGACGTACAACCCATGAGCGCCGCGACCACGATGCCCGCTTCGCAACGCGCTCCTCGACGTCGTCTGCGCCTCGTTGGCTCGGCGGGCTCGCGGCGTCACGGGAGACACGCATCCCCGGAGCGGGGCAAGCGCCAGCGCGGCATCGCCCTCGTGGTCGCCATCACGACCGTCGCCATCTTGAGCGCGATGCTGGCGGAGATGCACGAAGCGACCAGCACCGCCTTCGCCGTCTCCATGGCCGAGCGCGACCGGCTGCAGGCGGAGTACATGGCGGACAGCGGCCTGGATCTGACGCGCCTGCTCGTGGCCGGTGAGCCGCGCATCCGTCAGCTCGTCACGCCCATGTATCAGATGCTGATCGGCCGACCGCCGCCGACTCTGCCGGTGTGGAACCTGGCCGACTCGATCCTCGCGCCCTTCTGCCATCGGCCCGGCATGGGTCAGTCGCCGGCCGAGGGCGAGGATGCGCAAGAAGGCGCGACCTTCGACGCCTTCTCCAGCGCCCAGGGACTCCAGGACCTGCCGGGCACTTGCACGATCGTGTCGGTGGCCGAGAACAGCAAGATCAACATCAACGATCCGCTCTACCTCGACGGAGATCGGGCGCGTCGCTCCGTCGCCATGCAGCTCTTCGCGCTCATGGGCGGCTACCAATCGCCGAGCCCCTACGATCCGCTGTTCCAGAGCGAGGACGCCGACGGTCAGTTCACCTCGCGGCAGGATGTGGTCTCCAGCATCCTGGACTGGTGGGACCCCGACACGGAGCGCTCGAGCTTCGATCCGGGCGCCGCGACCGTGACCAGCGCGGGCAGCGAGGACGACCTCTACCAACGCCTCGACGACCCCTACGAGATCAAGAACGCGCCCTTCGATTCGCTCGAGGAGCTGCGGCTCGTGCGCGGTATCGGAGACGACTTCTCGGCCACCTTCGTCGAGCCCCAGCCCCACGATCCGGTCTCACGCGTGCTGACCATCTACGGCTCGGGCGCCGTGAACCCGAACGAGGCACCTCCGGCGGTGCTGCTGGCGCGCGTCTGCTCCTACGTGGACGACCAACCACTGTGCACGGATCCCAGCGAGGCCGCGAAGTTCATTCAGCTGCTCTCCACCGTGCGCGCGATGATCCCCATCCCCTTCTTCACGCGCGCTGCGGACTTCCTCACATTCCTCGAGGGGCGCGGCGGCGCGCAGGATCTCTACCCGATGCTGGTGGGCTACCTGGGTCCCGACAGCCCGCTGCTCTTCCGCCCCATCACCGTGCCCGCGGACAAGCGCCGGGACATGGAGGGCTCCTTCGTGACCGGCGCGCGCATCATCGAGGTGCAGGTGACGGGCCAGGTCGGGCGCAGCTCGGTCACCCTCGACGCCATCCTCAACTTCCACGATCGCTGGACCCCACCGCCGCCGAACGCGGGGCGCATGCCGGGGCTCGGCATCTTCCACCACTTCCGCATCGACTGAGCGGATCGAGAGAGCATGGCCAGAATACTCGGACTCGACATCGGAGAAGACGCCATTCGCGGCGTGCTGCTTCGCACCCAGCTGCGCAAGACGGAGCCCGTGGCCTATCTGTCGGCGCCGCGCTTCCCCGGAGCATCACCGGCCGAGCGCGCGGACAGCTTGCGCGAAGCGGTGCAGGAGGTCCTGCGCGGCTGCGGTCGACCGCCCGATGGCATCGTCGCGGACCTCGACGGGCGTGAGGCGTCGATGCGTCGGCTGAGCATTCCCGTCGGTGCCGCCAAGCGTGCCGCGGACATCGTGCCCTTCGAGCTCGAGCCGCTCCTGCCGCTGGACGCCGAGGACGCCGTGATCGACTACCAGCCCATCTCCGTGGTCGACGGTGAGCTCGAGCTGTTGGCGGTGGCCGCGCCGCGCGCGCGAGTCGCCGAGCGATTGGCGGAGCTCTCGGACGCCGGCGCGACGCCCAAGCATCTCTTGGTGGGTGCGGCCTGCCTCGAAGGGCTCGTGCCCTTCTTGCCACCGCTGGAGGAGCAGGGGCCGGTGATCGTGGTCGAGATCCGCAGCGATCGGACCGAGGTCTTGATGCTGCGAGCCGGCCATGCGGCGCTCTCCCGCACGCTCGGGCACGGACTCGCGGACGTCGCGGGAGGACGCAGGAGCGCGCTCGAGGCCGACCTGAAGCGTTCCATGGCGGCCCACATGGGCTCCGGTGCGGAGCGCCCGACCCATGCCTACCTGCTGGGCGGCGCGGCGCTCTTGCCCGGCGCGGTCGCGTGGCTGGGCGGCGTGCTCGGCACGGAGACGAGCGTGCCCGACCTGCCCGATCTCCCCGGCGCGGTCCATCCCGACTCGATCCACTTCGCCCACGCCCTGGCCCTGGCCGGCCGGGCCGCGCAGAAGGGCAAGCGCATCGACCTGCGTCGGGGCGAATTCGCGCCAGCCAAGGCCGCGGGCGCCCTACGCGCACACACGGCGTTGTTGGCGGTCTGCGCTCTGAGCGTGGTCCTCAGCCTCGGCTTCTCGGTCTGGGCGCGCTACTCGACGTTGAGCGCCGAGCACGATCGCCTCGGGGCTCAGCTCGGAGACATCACGGAGCGCTACTTCGACGTGCGCACGGAGAGCGCCGCGCGTGCGCGGGAGTTGCTCGAGAGCGGCGCCGCCGGCGCGGATCCGCTTCCCCACTTCGACGCCTGGGACGTGCTCGACGCCGTCAGCCAGGCCATCCCGCCCGACATCACGCACGACACGCGGCGCCTCGACATCGAACTCGACGACGAAGCGCACGAGGGCCAGCTGCGCGTCGAAGGGACGGTGGAGTCCATCGCTCAACGCGACACCATCGCCGACGCCCTGGCGGAGCAGGAGTGCTTCCAGGCGATCAACCGCGGACCCACGTCTCCCGGGACGGGCAACGTCGGATTGAACTACCGCCTGGAGGTCGACATTCGCTGCCCCGGTGAACCGGCCCCCACCAAGAACCGCAGAGGAACGAGGACCCGTTGAGAATCGCTGATCTGACCGACGGCGCGCGACGCGCCTACGAGAACCTCAACGAGCGCGAGCGGCAGCTCGTCACCGCTCTGGGCGGCGTGCTGGCCGTGCTGATCGTGGGCGTGCCCTTCTACCTCCTCACCACCTCGGTCTCGAACCTCGAGGACGAGAATCAGGAGGTCCGGGTCGTGCTGCGCGAGCTGGGTCAAGCGCGTGGACGCCTCGAAGGCCGAGAGGCCGCGCGCGAGGCCGCCGCGCGTCGCTATCACACCCCGGCGCCACCTCTGGGTAGCTTCCTGGAGGCCAAGGCCGGGTTGCAGGAGCTGACGCTGCGGGAGGTGACGGACCAGCCCGAGAAGGTGATCGGCGACTTCCGCAGACGCGAGCTGCGCGCGACCTTGCCCAACGTGGGTCTGCGCGCCGTCGTGCGCATGCTGACCGAGATCGAGAACAGCCCCTTCCCCGTGGCGGTGAATCGGCTGCAGTTCGAGCATTTCCGCAGCGGGGATCAGTACAACGTGAAGGTGGGGCTGATCGCCTACCAGACCGAGGGCGCGACCGCCGCGGCGAGCGATCCCACACGCGCACGCGACGCCCATCGCGCGGGGCCACCGTCTCCATGAGCCGTCTGCCGAGACTCCTCCGCACGATCGCGCCCTGGGTCGGCTATCCCTTCGCCTTCCTGTGCGCGTTCCTCTTCTTCGCCTATCTCACCTTCCCCTACGACCGGGTGCGGGACTGGCTCGTGCAAGAGGTCGAGCAGCCGGCGGACGCGACGGGGCGACGCCACGCGAGCGGGCTCGAGCTCGAGATCGTCGACCTGTCGCCTTCTTGGCTGACGGGCGTGGACGCCACGGGCGTGCGCCTGGTGCAGCGCCCGACGGATCCCGACGATCACGCGATGGAGATCATCCTCGACCACGTGCATGCCCGCGCCTCGCTGCTCTCCCTGCTCATGGGTGACGCCGACCTCAGCTACGAGGCCGAGCTGGCGGGAGGCACGATCGAGGGCGAGTACGCCGACTCGGAGGGCACGCTGCACGTCACCGCGGACCTGAGTGGTCTGCAGCTCAGGCGCATCGGCCTGTTGCGCGGAACGGTGGGCATCCCCGTGACCGGCACGGCCAGCGGCCACGTCGACCTGACCTTGGCGGAAGAAGTCAGTCAGACCGCGGGAGAGATCCAGCTGAACATCGCCGACCTCCGCCTGGGCGACGGTCACGCGAAGCTGGCGCTGCCGGGCATGGGCGACGGCCTCACCATCGACGAGGTGCACGCGGGGGATCTCGCCGTGACCGTCCACGCCACCAACGGCTTGGCGCAGATCGAGCGCCTCAGCGCCCACGGGGCGGACGCCGAGCTCGACGGTTCGGGCACGCTGCAGCTGTTGCGCCCCATGCGCATGTCTCGGCTCGACCTGATGCTGCGCCTGCACTTCCTGGACGCCTACAAGGAGAAGAGCGACCGCACGCGTGCGCTCTTCTCGCTGCTGGAGCTGAACCCCGCCATGCGCCCCGCGCGCACGAGCGACGGCGCGCTGCAGTATCGGGTGACAGGCTCCCTGGGCTCGCGCATCAGCGCCACGGCCGCGGGTCGCGCGCCCGCGCCGGGCACGCGTGCGCAGGCACCGGGCGCCAACACGCCCACGCCCATGCGTTGAGCGTCAGCAAGCCTCCCCAGCGCTGGGGGATTCACCTCGCTTGCGGCGCGCGCGGGCTTCGATATGCTGACCGACGTGTCCACCATTCCAGGCTCCGTCGCCGAGCTCGCGCAGGCATTCGTTGGCATTCCGCTGAGCGTCGTGTTCGCCGACGGCGAGGAGATGGAAGCCTTGTCTCCCGAGAACGTGTCGCCCGACGCGCCTGGCACGCTGACCTTGGAGGCGCCGGTCGCCTGGAGTGACTCGGACGCCTACCTCGTGCTGCCATCCGACATCGGCATGGAGATCGTGGACATCCTCGCCGACTCGGACCGCGAGCTGCTGGGCGAGGCCATGCGCGACGGGCTGCTGGTGCTGGGCGAGCTGAGCCTCGAGGACGACGCACCCCAGCTCCGCGTGGAGGCCGCCATCAGCCCGCGCCTGGCGCTGGCGGAGGAGCCCGACTTCGCGGCCACGGTCGCCGTGGGCGGAGGCGGCGATCCGCTGCCCGCGATCAACAGGCTGGCGCACCTGCAGGTGACCGTGCTGAGCTCCCTGGTCGACGACGAGGCCCTGGAGAAGATGCTGCGCCGGCGGGAGTTCGCGGGCGCGTCCTGGCGCGTCCCAGCCGATCTTCGCGAGCGCCTGGGCAGCGTGTCCCCGACCTACGCCTGGTCCAAGCGCCAGACGGACGGATCCGTGGGCGTGGAGTTCGCGCTCTTCGTCGAGGACGAAGAGCTCATCGCGATACTGCGCCCCGTACGCCTGACCCCTCCTTAGCGTTAGCGTCCGGCGGGAAATAAACTGATCGCCTTCCTGCGTCGAGGCGCCCCGCTCGCAAGGCGCGAGGAGCGAACATACCGGGGGTATGTGAGCGACGAGCAACGCCGCGAGCGGGGATGGATCGGCGCAGGAAGGCCAGTTTATT
>Ga0100380_10003120_pt1 | contig 17649 bp, 9 predicted proteins | sample CryGeymeta201504_FD_80417 | JGI IMG/M metagenome (GOLD analysis project Ga0100380, IMG submission 80417) | Groundwater microbial communities from Crystal Geyser aquifers in Utah, USA - Crystal Geyser metaG 2015-04 | ecosystem: Environmental > Aquatic > Deep subsurface > Groundwater | place: USA... | reverse complement strand
TAGTGTCTCTGTGTGGATAGGAAGCAGGCATAGGCACACGACCTAATAAAGAGAGACCTAACTCCTGAGTCCTATCATAGTCCCTAATATGAGACAAGGTACACTGCCGTAGTCCACCTGGGCTTAATTTGTATGGACCTGATGAGACCCGAGTCAAGATTTCGTTTGCTCGGAATTTCAAATTATTTTATCGTATTATGCCTTGCACACTACTACCTGCTACTGACTAAGGTACAGTAATTCACAATTCACAAAACTGAAAAAAAAAAGACGGAGTAGAGTATTTCTGTAGACAATGAACTCAGTAATCCACTGAGAGCAAGATATTCGGCACCGTACTCCAACGCCTCCTTTTTAATTAATAGTTTCTAACGAGGGCACTCGTATCGCTCATTAGATTGTACCGTTGCAGTTTGTAGTCTACTGGAGTGGAAATAACAAAGATGCATCTTCAAACTTCAAACCATGTGCGAATCAAATCAATGAATCAATGATCTACCCGCAGTACGGCACTGGATCAGATATCAGATCGACGAGAAGAATTGTAAAAACGACGCATCGCAAAGGATAAGAAAACATAATAGACTAACTGACGGGCAAGCAACACGGCACTCCTTCCTGATAAAGACATACAGTACTTACCAAATACTACAGCGGTTCATCTTTTTTCATCTCATTATTTTTCTTGTTGGCTTGAGTCCCGCATTGCAGGAGGAGTGCGGGAAAAGGTGAGTTTCATGGTTATTTTTTGGCTGTTTGCTTTTTATCCTGGACTGTGAGGACTGGGACTGAGCCAGTACAAGGAAAAGGTGTTGGCAATGTGGAAAAAGTCTCAAAATAATCCAGCCAATCAGCAGCTGTAATATATTACTATGTTATATTTTTAAGTATTTTTCGTTTACATCTCCTTGTCATTTTCCATTCAAATATATCACTGCTACCTCATCACCAATTCATCTCTTCTCACATAGGCGCAAACACTCCTACAAATCAATTGTAGCAGGCACGCTTGGTGCGAGGATACATGTTCGCCTCGCTTTCTTTTTCGACGTGAGCCTCCATGCCTTCATCGTCGACGGTGCCTTCCGCTACAGACTCGAGAGCACGCTTGCCTGTATGCTCCTTGCCCACAGTGTTCACGTTTGGCGTATCTACCGTGACTGCAACCCTCCCAATAAAAAAGAATTCATCAAGGAGCATACAGGCAAACGTGCTCTCGAGTCCGTAGCGGAAGGCACCATCAACAATGAAGGCAAGGAGGCCGACGTCGAAAAAGAAAGTGAGGCGAACATGTATCCTTGCTCCAAGCGTGCCTGCTACAATTGATTTGTAGGAGTGTTTGCGCCTATGCAAGAAGTGCATTGGTGATGAGGTAGCAGTAATATATTTGAATGGTACAAGGAGATGTAAACACAAAATACTTAAAAATATAACATAGTACTATGTTACTGCTGCTGATTGGCCGGATTATCGGAACTCTTTTTCCACATTGCAAATACCTTTTCTTTGTACTGGCTCAGTCGGAGTCCAGGATAGTCTTCTTTGACTTGTGGCAACATCCGTTCTTCAAATTCGGTATAGAGTACTTTGGCTGACTTGGCCTCACCAACTTTGATATCCAAGGTTTCTAGGGCTCCATCCAATCCACTAACTCCGTCAGCTTCCATCCGTGCTCGATTGGCATTTCGACCTACATCAGTACCTTCTGCGCTGCCAGCAAAGGTGCCATCCAACAGCAACTCACTTCCAATCATGGCATCCGTATTGGCCAACAAGGGATCCTTTTTGGCTTCATCTTGTCGTTTTGCCGCGGCCCTTTCTCGTTCTTCTTGTTGCTGTTGTGCCTTTTGAGCAGCCATTTCTTTCTTCTTTCGAACACTTTTATCAGCACCCTTGACGAGGGCATCTTCGAGCAGAGCCAAATCATCCTTTTTGCCCTGCTGCTTTTTCTTTTTGGACATTGCTGTTGGATTGTTTTTGGCTTTGGCTTTGGTGCCCGATAATTCCGCCTCTTCCGCAGCCAACAGATCGGCTTTTTCTTTCCGTTTTCGAGCTGCTTCGTCGGCCTTCAAAGCGTCTTCTTCCTCTTTGGTCGCACGTCTCGTATTGGTCCCCTTCGACCATTCCACTGCCTTTTGGGCGTCTAATTTGGCTTGCTCTGCCTCCTTTTTCTTCATTTCGCTTTCTTCCTTTTTAGCACGACCAACAGCAGCTTTGGAGTTTACACCCATCGTCTTCTTGCCACCCATTGCTAATACTTTTTTATTTTGAAAAATACAGAGTATTGACTAACTAAGTTCGAGTTACGAGCACTCGGGTATTGGGTATTGGATTATAGATGCTTGTGAAAAGTTGTCTTTCTTTTGGCTGGTAGCGTTCACTTGGCAAAAGGAGGTAGAATCCCTTCAGTTGCAATTGATTTTCGCTGATTATCCAAGTATTATACAATACACAGATGATGAAAGGATACTGGTTTTATCGTCCTGTTGGTTCTACAAGAGTATTATGTACTCGAGTATTATGATTAAAGTTTTAAATTAAGAAGAAATACTACTGTAAAATAGCTTCTGATTGATTTTGATGGTGAAAGGAGACGGGATAATGCGATGACATACGATCGAAGATGTTGATTATTGTTTTTGTCCTCGTTTTTAAGATAAAAATAAAGCAAGCAAGTATATTGAATCGTGTATTTTGAAGAACTTGCGAATGCAAAAATAGAGCTCTCTCGTAAAACATTTTCGTACCATAATTAAATGCGGATTGGCTTGAGAGTTTTCGATTCCGAGTTGCTTACAGCTACCACTTAGCTCATAGGAGTACTGTAGCAAAGTTGACCAAGCACAGATTACAGGGAAGCAATCGCAACGATAATAAAATCAGGTAGACTTAATACTGTATACAAGAAGAAAAAATAAGAGTTTCTCTCCAGCAAGGAAACAAGTTTACTTTACTCTTCATCTTCAAACGTTTCGGCTGGAACCTTGAAGAGACTCAAGGTTGCCTTGTTGGGGTCTCTCATCAAGACATATTTGCCATCCGGTTGTTTCTGGATAAGTCCCACAAACATACGCATCATGGCCCACATTTGTCCTTCCGACAGGGTAATCTGGACCGCAAAGTCCTTGGGACGGTAAAACTGCGTTGCCAAAATCTGGTGCTCGTAGGCATTTTTGGGTTCTTTTCGAGAAACGAATCCAATCTTCATTTGTTCCGCACCGGCCAAAAGGGACTGAGCCGTCCATTTGGCAAGCTTAAAAGCATTGTTCTTGAGTTCCGTGGCAAGAACGGCACCGCGTTGCGAATCAATTTTATCTCTCCAATTAATCACGTTGGGAGTGGGAGTCTTATTGTCCTTATCTCCACTTGGAAGCGGGGTATACTCGTTCAGTGCAAAGGCAGTCATGTACTGGGTTTTCTTGACCAGACCGTGCAATTCGGTACGACAAATAAGCGTCGTTTTGTCGTCGAGTTTAAATTTGCGATACCTATAGGCAACACTGGCTGGTTCCATGCCGTCGGCATCCTCTTCGTCAAAGAAGGGATTGGGTAGACCCATCTCCTTCCGGCCGCTCTTCCTAAGAATTTGTTGCGAAAAGTTCTGATTAATCATGGTAGCTTCCAATCCCAGTCGTTCAGGAGTATTGATACCCGTTTCATCGGAAGGAGGACTGTACGACGTTTCTGTTTCGGGTAGTCAGGAACAAGGGTCCAAGAAATAGAGGGAGAGAGAGAGAGTCAGAATTAGAATCAAATCGATGGACCATTCGCACACGTCATGTTTATCATCGTACGCGGTATCATGTTCCGCAGCAATTCTATTCAAATTCAAGAACAACGCTCCTGTCCTCCAATCCAGACGTACCGTTGACAGTCAAATAATCAAACGACGACGAATCTCGCTTGTCGAAAAAGATGGTTCCTCCCGGCAATTTTTGAATGACCAGATCCCAAGGGAATACGGAACGTGTACATGTCATCAAGTGAGCCATAATGGTATCCGAAACAAAGACTTGTCCCATACCATCAATGGCGAATTTCTCGAGTACAGGATCGTCGGTAGTTGTGACGGGATAAAACTCCTTGTTCTCCATGCGTTTGAGAGCGGGGGGTTGACGAGCTGTGACTTTATCGTAGGCTTCGTTGTATTGGTCCAAGAACCCGCACATGAGAATATCTTCCGGTTCTGGGACCGCAGTCGATGCCGCCAGACTCTTGGTAAGTTTGGCAAGATCCAATTGTTCCACGAGTTTCCAGTCGTTCCCAACCGCCACCGAGGCTTGACGGTCCACTCGGTTCTGGTATCCACGACCTCCTCTCCAGTTTCCTCCACGACCGCCACCCCGGCCTCCTCCACCCCGACCGCCAGGTCCGCCACCAGGACCACCACCCCGTCCACCACCTTGATTGGACGTGAGCTTGTCGACACCAATATTGGCACCGGGACCTCCACCTGCGGCCTGACGTCGCGCATTGACTTGCCGCAACTTGGCCGATTGCTGCCGACGCTTGGCAGTAGGATTGACAAATCGCTTGTTGGTTTGCGCCTTGGTCGTGTCGACCAGCTGGAAGGCCTCTTCGTTGTCGGGTGCTTCTTCCTCGGCGACGCGACGCATAAAGTCCTGTTTGCTGCTGGCGGCAGAACCTCGACGATTAAAACCATCACCACGATGGTACTGGTTGTTGCGTCCACCTTGTGTGAAATCGGCACACCGGCCCAATCGATCGGAACGACCAAAGGGAGCGTAGGGAAGTGAGGCGAATTTTACTACGTTGCCAGGACCACCAGCATCATTGGAATTGGTGGCTTCCTTGTTGTTGCTGTTGTTGTTGCTGTCGATGTTCTCGGGAGGACCCCACGAATCGGAATTGCCAGCCACGTGGGGTACGGCAAAAGAAGCTGTCATGATTGATTATCACTATTATTTATTCAGATAAGAATTGCTGTTCAGGCCAAAGAAAGGTACGTCGTCAAATTCATAAAACAAAGGAGGTGTGTTGGTTGTTGCTCGTCTTTTGGTGGGAGCAGGTTTCGTAGGGCTGGAGGGAGAGGCTATGAGCCACAATTGCTTTTGGAATAAAAATAGATCAATCAATCTTTTTCTGCTCCCTCTACTAGTCTAGTAGTAGTCTACTACTAATACTAGTAGTAGCTAGCTACTACTACGTACTCGAGTACTAGCTAGTTAGACTACGGTACTAGCTAGACCTACTACTAGCCTTGTAGTAGGTTGGCTACCCTAGTAGTAATCTAGCTACCGTAGTCAACGAACGCCAGCGATGCGCCGACGAAAGAGAATAATATAGTGCAGTATTTGAATAGATGCAACAAACATAGTTTGCTGTATTTTATGTAATAGGGCGCGAATATTCTGTTTCAAGTTGTACTATAGCAAAGCAGGGCTCTGGGTGTTTTAAAACAGGACACTCAGCAAATTACTTGATGTAAAAAATATGTATCGTGCACCGGCGAACAAAACGTGGGCAGCTGCTCCAGCAAGATAATAATGGTCAAGTCGTCGCAAAGAAGCAGAATGGAACGGAACGAACGAAAGTTGGTACATACACGGAGATGAAATAATACACGCGCTGAAACTTTGCGTTGTTGATGGCGCGGCCTGTACTGTCAGCGTTTTTATGCGCGAGCAGGATGTTGTTCAGCATCTTGGCCTTGCACGAGATTTTTTTACGAACTCTCCAACTCTTCTTTTTTGAAGTATTGTCTAAGAAAGACTCCTGAAAAAGAAAAGATTCAAATATGTACATGAGGGATGACTGTGCTCGTGCTGCGGCAAACTTGACCTGGACAAGCTGAAGGGACTCGCAAAACGAGTTGTATGGTTTTGGCTGCAACACTTTTCATGCTTCTTTTATCGGACAATCGAACTTTATGAAGAAACATGCAAAGGAAGCTGCCGTGTCAGCTTGGACGTATTGTTTCCAATAGAATGGTACTCATCAATCAGCAACTAGCTAGTCAGCTTAAGCTAGTAGTTGATGAAAATTTTACATTCTCAAAAGGGGTCGACGAAGACGCCTGCGATGGACAGAGAGAGTCGATGTCGACCAAATTTTTGTAGCTCAAACAATTGCGCGACGATTCCATTCTTCCCAAAAGGCAGGCGTCGATTTGTTCTCTCGGTATAGCGACCTTTTCGGAACTAAGGATGAAGGCAACAGCTAGGAGTCGCTCCTTCATTCTGACTTTAAAAACTGTGTTCTCGTCTGCATTCAGCAGTGCTCCCAGTGACCCTCTCATCCTGCCAGACCACGTCGGGAGCACTCACAAGCCACTACAAATCGTAGCGCCAATTTACGCTCAGATTGACAACATCGCGACGATGTTGATGAACGTTCTGGAATAAACCAACCTTAAGCTGCAGGACTGGTTTCTCCAACAAACTTTACATTACTAGGAGGAAGAAAGGTGCAAAGCCAACTGCGACAGTAGTGCCACCAACGAACTTATCGGTGCACAGTTTCAAAGCGCAGCCACGATTTCTTGACCTCCCGCAAATGTTTTTGCCGCCTTGGCTCACAACAACTACTCGATGTCAGTCAAGAATGGCGACTCCACTCTTGTGATTAATTACCATCCATTTCTTTGGATTGATCAAGGTTTGCCTCTCCGAAACTCGACTTACTACGGGTTTGTACCAGATGAACTCTTTGATCTTTGATGCACAGCTGCACAACCCAGAATTGAGATCAGCCGCACCACCACAGTGGAGCGTTCCGCTGGCTCGAAAACATCAATTTTTAAAACTTATACAGAACACCTTAAAAGACAAGCAGCATTTAAAAAGTCATCGCTTTGGGTACAGTAGTATACATTACAGTGGTGGTAGTCTAGTCTACTTCATTGAGAATAGAGAATAGTCCATCCCAAATCCCAACAGGTTGAGATTTTTTGTTCCCATTACTACACTATCGTCCGAATCAGAATATGTGTGCGTTCTATGATGACGTTCATTCTTTTCACGATTTAAACTTTGGTTATGGGCTTATCTCTTGAAGTTGAAAGAAAGATCGGCAATTGCTTTCCTGACGTATCTTGCCTTCAACACTCCATCAACAACAGGGCTTGCCTCTTACGTTTTGACTGCTGCTGCAGTAGAGCTTGTAGCTTGCCTGCCTCAATGGCAACGACGATTGTACTTTCATCACTTTCAAATTTTCCTCCGAGTCCATACATAGTCGCTATATAAACAAACACTGTCACCACCATGATTCGCGCTCTTTTCCTTTTTGCTCTGATCATTGCCGCCGCTTCGGCCTTTGTAACCCCCGCTTCCAATGCCTGTGAGTTCCAGTTTCTTGCGCGATATGGTAGCAAATAATAGCAAACAGCAGCCACAAAGCAGCCAATTTTTGTTTCATTGGGCACATGCCCAGTTGATGACTTTCAGGAGAGCAGGTTACACAGAGACACAGGAATATGATGATCTGCCCTGGTCTCTTGTGTTCTCGCTGCTATCTTTCTGAAAGATTGAGAAACGACCACCTCCTCTCACATCTCACACCTTTCCTTTTTCCTCTCATGTTTGTTCAACAACCTACCACAGTGAGCTCCCCTGCTTTCACTCGGGTGGAGGCACCCAAGATGTCGCTTGATAGTGTCGTTGATATTGCCACTAGCAGTATCGCACAAACTTCGCAAATGGTCGCAACCAACTCCGGAGACTTTGGAGGAGCTCTTTTCCCTGTGTTCGGACTTGGTATTCTCGGTGCCATCATTCTTTTCCTTGCACCCCCTCTTGCTGACGAGTAAAGAAAGGAAATACTTTACATATAAAAAATTCAACGATATGGAGGAGTATGTATAACATTATTTTCAACTAAAGATCCTTGAAGAATGTGTTTCTCGGTCGATTGCTTTTTCGGTGTATGTATGCCATGCCAAATTCGCACGAATACCAATGATTCTTTTTGTCCGAGAAATCGATTCAATTTTGGTCGAGAATGGAATAGCGTAGACTTTTTGCCTGCAACTGAGGATGACTTAACCTAATTAGAGCTACATTCATGGTGACCAAAGACAACTGAAGCAGTCCTGACAATTTTTCCCAGCATTTTGTTTGATAATATGATTGGAAGTAGCGAAGGTATAGTACTGCGTTAGGAGGACTTCACAGGCGGATCAACTCTTGTTTCCCTTCAACTTTCTCATGACATTCGGCGCAGTAGCAGGTAGTAGGACCATCAATCCTACTACTTGAGAGCCGGTAGCTTTGTAAAATGTCAATGGGGAATAACGCATCCACAGTAAAAACGCAACAGTAAAAGTACATCGGCGTCCCTATGGTAGGCAATGGTATTAATGAATAGCAGTTCGTGTGTAGAATTTGAGCCAGCATAAGTCTGGAGAAATGCTCCAATCCAAACTAGATGTATCAGTTCGGACCTTGGTTTGCACGCGCGCGATCAGGATGCGTAATTCCATCATCTTCATCCCAATGCACAATGTTGCACTTGAAATACCAGACTTATAATAATTGTGAATTTGATTGTTGATGATTTCACATCCACTCACCTTTTTTCTAGTAGGCATAATGTTGGTACTGTTATTGATTACAGTAGGAGAAGGCTTCCGCTCGATTCTCTGGAGTGCAGGAACACGATACTTTCGCATAACAATGAAGAAAGTATTGTGCTGGCAGTCAAGGAATAATTACTGCTGCTCTGCACCACTACGAGCATTCCCATCTTGGACAGCCAACACAAGTAATAATGCTTGAGTAGTTTAGTCTACTACATGCGCTAGCTACTCCGAGTAGCTACTACTGTACTAGTCTAGCTAGTACTCCTAGAGAGGTCTACTATTGTTGGTGTACTAGACTACTACTAGTAGTAGAAAATCCATGTACATACCACTAAACCAATCAAAAGACTATCCTCAACCCTGACAATCTATAGAGGCTAGTTCTACGTAACGATGACCTCTTAATTATTACTGTACTAGACTAGACTAGTAGTAGCTACTACTGTAGTACCTAGACTACTACTCGTAGCTACTACCAGCCAGGTACTAAACCACATACTTCTACTGGTCTTCGCCGTTGCTTTACCTTGTATTCCTTCGAACAACATTCAAGTTGAGACGATAAGCACCACCACCAATAAGAAACAAGCTGTTGCCATCACACACAAGTGCCAGAGGCTACTGGCACTAGAAAATGCCCAACAAAGCTATTTGAGTAGGTCAAACGGAAACTTCAACAAATAACAACGCCCTCACATTAACAATAACATAGAGATAGATCAACCAAGGTGAGTAACCGAAAAAGAATTGGAAATCAATAGAAGTTTTTGGCCGGGATCTTTCTTATCGTTGTTATCCATTCTTCATTCATTCCCACTCGACGGCAATCGTATTTTATCTTTTACGTTCAAACGTATTGTAGAACGCTACAGTAGTATGGTTGCCTTGGACGCATCCAATACTGGAGGCTCCAGTAGAGCTCCAGCTACCGCAGATACAACTACTGGTAATACTACTACCACGACTTCAAGTAGTAGTGGTGGTGGTGTCGTCCTTCCCTACGTACTACCTCCCGAGCGAGATGTGGCGCGTCCCGTTTCCAATTTGGGCAACACGTGTTACATGAATGTTGTACTCCAAGCTTTGGCTCATGCACCCGAACTGTGTTTGGCCATGGATTGCAATCCTCATCACTTGACTTGTCCTACGGCCATGGAAAATCGTCGTCGTCGACGACGCCGTCTTGCCGCTGCATCTCCCGAAACGGCTTCGTCGTCGTCTCCTTCCGATCTACAACAGGAGCAAGAAAACAATATTGATCGTGACGACTTGTTCGACAACAACATCACCCTGAATACGACGCTCCTGCCACCAACCGGAGTGTTGGAAAATGAAATTCGTCGGACAGAACCAGGACGAAAAGTTTTGCGGCGTTCCAGTCGCAAGTCGCCCACAAATGGAATGTCGGCAAATACCACGATTACTGCTACTAATAACAACGAGTTGACAGCAGACGGAGGCGGATCTCCCACCAACAAAAGTAACGGCGGAAGTGCACAAGACGATGATAATTTGTACTGTGCCCTTTGTGAAATGGAATGGCATTTACAGGAAGTACACTCCTTGTCTTCTTCCAGAGACGTCAAAGACAGTACCGCGGTAGCCCCTTCGTTTTTCGTTCACGGATTTTTGAATAATGTCGCATCTCATTTCAAGTTGGGGTACGTTTTTGGTTTTGGTTTTCTGCGTGAAATTATTTTACCTGCATGTTTTGGTTTGGACTTTGGATCACGCAACAACTGGAAGTCGTTTGGACTGGAATGGACTGGATTGGATTCGACATTTTTTCTCATTCGTTTCTTCTTATACATGTCACGCACAGCCAACAGGAAGATTCCCACGAATTTTTGCGTCTTTTGATTGAAGCCATGCAACGTAGTTGCAAGAAAGCAAGAACTGCAAGTATCGACGATTTGGACATCGCTTCTCGTGGTATGGAAATTGATGGTATGAATGTCGACAAGGAGACTTTGGCAGCTGCAGCAGTAGTAGATGATGATGGCAATGATGAGAATGCCCGTAACACCAAGAATGTGGGGACTACCAAATCCCAAAAAGATATTGAATACCCCTTTGAACTCTTTACCGGCACGGTCGAATCTTGTGTCACGTGCAAATCTTGCAAGGCCTCAAGTTCCACGCTGGACCCCATTGAAGATGTTGGACTGGAGGTAACAGTGCCTACCTCCTCAACTTCGTCGTCGTTGCGCACAACGCCTCCGCCCAACGAACCTCTGGCAGATGTCGCCTCGGCCTTTAAGCGATTTGCCTGTGTCGAAGACCTGGATTCCTATAAATGCGACAAATGTGGCAAGAGCGGAAGTGCGACGAAGCAGTCTCGTTTGGCATCGATTCCGCCCATCTTGACGTTGCACCTAAAGCGATTTCGTTACGGAGCAGATGGAAGGGGAACAGCGCAAGTGCCCGCTGTCGCTTCCAATCGCCGTGGGATGAAACAATCCGGATCGGCTAAGATTGAGGGACACATCAAGTTTGATCAGATCTTTAACCTCAAGCCGTTTCTCACGGCCGAACTGCAAGCGAAACAAAAGTCCAGCTTTTGTCGATTGTTTGCATTGATTGTTCACAACGGTAAGAACTCGCATTCCGGTCACTACATTGCCTACGTTCGCAACATCCAAAAGAACGAATGGTGGAAAATGGACGATGCTCGAGTCACACAGGTCACTATTGAGGAAGTTATGCAAGCTGAGGCTTACATGCTTTTTTACCGTGTCGTGGAGCATCCCACGGCTGTTTCTCTGAAGCAAAGGGCCAAGGAACTGCAAGACGAACGCGAAGCCATGATTGCTCGTATGGCGGCAGAGGAGAATGAGGCGGCTGCTGTAGCTGCTGCGGCGACAACAGAAGGCAAAGTAGGTGACAAGGAAAATACGCCAGAAAATGATGAAGCGACTGCCGACTCGCCGGACAAACCAACGAACAGTAACAAGACAGGAACTGCGAAGTCTTCTGGAGGAGGAAGAAATTCTAACAAGAGGGATGGTGGTGCCAGTGGTGGCGGTGGTGCTGGTACTTCTACTGCTTCTTCTAGCTGTCGCAAGCGTGAACGGAACCTTCCTGACTTTTTCGATGGCAAATCGTGGGCCAGAGCCAAGACGAATCTCAAGGCACCCCAGATCAGTAAACTTCGTAGTGCGGAAGAGTACGTGAACGAACAGGTTCAATTCACTCCAGAATTTTTCAAAATTATTACTGAGGAGGGTGCGAAGGACAGTGCCAGAGTCGACCAATGTCCCATTAAACGAGTTTCTGGTGAGTGTCGAATATTGAATGTCGTGTGCTCAATTTTCTTGTATATACATATATATATATATATATATATGTCTTTTGTTTGATTTGAAACGAATTTTTCTCTCTTACAATTTTTATAATGTGTTTCCGTTTTTTCCCGTTTCAGGCGAAGACATTGTGAACGACAATGATCAGCTCAAGCTGGGTCTAAAAAAAGTGATTCATCGCATGGCCCTCCGGTACGAATCGGAAAATGGTGAATCCTTTTTTCGTGCCCCGGCTGCTGCTGCTGCTGCTGCTGCTGCTGCTGGCAAGACTACGACTGCGGCGGTAAGGGATCAATCATCATCGATAGTTGCTCCCGATGAGATAGTGACTAGCTAGTGGTTGCTCTACAGAAAAAGAAAGAAAGAAAAAAGTAGCTATAATAATAATAATATTATTGTCTATCACTTGGCTTTGAGACTTGCGGAATCTGCGTCCACAAACGATTTTAATCCCAGAAATCAAAATGTAGATATTTTTGTGTTTCGTTTGTTGCGGATGGTGGACTACTCTTTGCTATTTATTTTTACAATGGAAGGAATTCAACAACAACAAACTTGGAATTTCTAATTAAAGGGGATCACAACAGCTAGTAGTAGTATCCTCCCCCACTAACGCCATACCCGTTACTATACATGCTGCCGTAGGGAGACACGGATGAACCGTAATTGTTCGAGTATTGTGGATATGGAGAATATCCAGCAGGCGATGCCGCCGAATAATATCCTCCTTCTGCTGCTGCTGCTGCTGCTGTTGAATATTGGTTGCTGTGATTGTGGTTTTGATTGAAATCAAGTGGCGCCGTTGCTGTTGCTGTTGTGGAAGCAGGTGCTGCTACTAGTAGCTGTCGATGCCGTTTTTTGTTTCTTCGCGTCGTCACGATACTCCGCATGAGTCGGTAACTGGCATAAGTAGCCGTCAAAACAAAGGCCCACCGCAGAGCTTTCAATCTTCGTCTTCTTAATTTTTGTTCTTCTGTTTCATTGGCCGAACTGGAAGCTTCGAGAGTCCGCATTTCTCGAAAGGTAGTCACAGCATGATCAATCATTTGTTGCAGTGCCTCTACCAATTGTTGCAAGGCGTGCGTATTCATACCAATAACTTGAACGGCCGAACTCAGCGAATAAATGACGGCTTGAACACCAAATAAGAATTGATTGAGAGAATTTAATAGGGGACCTCCTCCTCCCATTCCGCCCATCATCATACTACCAGAACCCATGCCCATGCCCATGCCCATGCCTATGCTGCTGTAAGGTGATCCCATCATCATTGCACCTGGTCCACCGTACATGCCCATTCCACCTAAACCGTAGGGACTCAAACCAGCAACACCCAAACCACCAGTAGTGGAGGAATTGCCTTTGTCATCCTCCACACCCGCAGCAGTAGGTGTTGTGGCTGCTAAGGTTCCATTTACAGTCCTTCTCTTGCTGTTGCTGTAATTATTCTTACTATTTTCAATTGTGGCTGCACTCGTCATCGTTCCACTTTCTGCTCCTCCTGACGTTCTTTTCAGTTCGTTTTTTCGAGTCGGCGTGCTTTTCTTCTTCTTCGTCGTCGTTGTCGTCGTCGTCGTCTTGGGAGCTGTTTTGGTTGATTCCGATGATAGAAGTTTCTTACGTGCTTGAAAGTCTAGTAGAGCATCGTTGTTGTTGCCCGTTAGTAATGATGTTTCGGCAGCTTGTCTGGGAGGCATGGTACTCTAGTTGTTGGAAAAATTATCGTGTCGTTGCACAAACACGTTGCAAACACACACACACACACACTCTCTCTCTCTCTCTCTCTCTCTCTCTCTCTCTCTCTCTTTCTACGATGGTTTGGTTGTTAGAATCCTCCTTAGCTGTTCTAATAACTGGTACAGTAGTAGTAGTAAATTGGGCACGGTCTATGATAACGAATAATCCACTCTCTATTATAATAATATTGTATGCTTGATCGTTGATCGTTGCAATATGGGATTTGTGTCAAGAAGCGCTACTACCTTGCTTTCAAGATACTGCGTATTATTAGAAGCGCAGAAGCAATAGGTAGACTCCACGGTATTACTCCTGCTAGCTAGTAGTAGCTACTACTACTAGCTGCTAGTGGTAGTCTAAAGCTAACAGCAGGTAGTAGACTATTATTTAGTAGCTAGAGTAGACAAGTAGTAGTATCTGCATGGCGCAAGGAGTAGTAGACTATTCTCCTGTGCATATCGCCGCACACTTGTCCAAGCTTTGAACCCACATTTTTCATGACTAGACTACGTCGTAGTCTAGTAGACTACTGAAGTGTTGGTGCATGACATGATGCCATCTTTTCGGAGGTGGAACTTGCTGGGAGTGACTCGTTGTTTGTTGAAAGGCTGGTCAAGTAAGTAGCTTTTGTTATAGGCATTCTTAGGGAGCGATGCAACTGTGGCTCTATTATATTTCTTACTCACTTCTTTTCGTTGGCTATCAATGTCCGTTCGGCTACCGATAGAGAAACGCTACTCTAGTACGAAGTAAGATTTGCAGCCTCAAATCTCAAATCAACACCCAGACCATAATCGATCCGCTGACGACGTGATCCAGGTGGATGCTGCGCAGAGAATTGAAATAGTACTACTACTACTATACTGCAAGCTTTGGCTTGCACATCCCACTCATGAAAGGGAGTCCCTTGCTAGAGAATGAAGAGCATAACTGTGAACAACAAAGACAAAGAGCCCTTCCCAGAAAGTGCTGGAGGGAATTATGCATTTACGTCGCACTATCTTTTCTACTCATTTTGAAGAACTCGGCATGATTGTTTTTCTATTATGCAATACTTTTGCCGTTTTATCAACACAAACGGACGGGCATGACCTACAACAAAACACAAAGTGCCAACAGAGTGGTAACAATCCGTAACGTCCAAACACCATGCCAACATGATTCTATGGCACTACTTTCCTCTGTAGGAGCAGCCGTTTCTGGCGCTGTTGTTGTATTTACTGTTTCAGGTGTCGCTGTTGCATTTGGAATCAATGTTGTTGGTATTATTGGCGTCATCGTTGCTAGTGCTGCTGGAGGTATGGCTGGATTTGTAGTGGCCGGAAATACGGTTGCCGAAGTATTAGGGAATAGTGGTTGAACACTTTGCTGCGGAAAAATTGTACTGGAAATATTGGGAATGGATGTCCCTCCAGGTACAAATGTCTGGGGTGACTGCGTCTGTATTTGTACCTGCGTAGGCTGCAGAGTGCTTCCGGGAGTTTCTGTATTTTGAGGAGTAGGTTGAGGAGCAGTGATAGCACCAAGTGTGGGCCTTGGAGTTTCGGACGCAGGAGGGCCACAACACTCTGGTATAGATAATTGGACTGTCCGACACAAGTCCGGTTTTACGACATACGGTGCCAACTCCGACAACTCACGACAAGGAAGAGAATTTGTACCGTGAGTTCCGCTCGACACGGAAACTTCGTTGGGCATTTGAGATTCCGATGAAACGACTTGTCCCTCTGGACAGAAAGCACATCCATCGTCCCGATCCAACGATGCTTCCGTCGGTATACAACCACAAAAACCGGCGACATTGATGGAAAAGCTAGCAATGGCATCAGCACACTGATCTGTGTTCCTTAACGTCAAAAAGTCGTTGACCTGTCCGCAAGTCATTCCCAATAGAGGAATGAATCTCGACGGATCTGGAGCTGCCATTCCCCAGGGACATATTGTACACGCTGGAGTAACTCCAGGACAACCACAAAAAGCCGGGAACCGTTCTTTTGCCTGTTCGCAGGAAAGTGGAAAACCAAAGTGTGTGGCAAGCCCAATGTTGTCACAACTGAGCAAATAGGGTTGGTAAATTTTCGATTCACCGAGTCCATTCGTACCATCGGGACAGATAGGACAGGGAATGTAGTCCTGACAGCAAGCTTCTGCAACGGCAGTTACATCCAAACATGATTGTCTGTCGGTAATGAACGACAGGTATTGTTCCAATTGTTCGCAGGTTTGTTGACCCGCTTGCGGTATTACCAAATTTTTGTTTCGTACGGTTCCACCGCTTATGGCATTGTTATTATTGTAGTTGTTGTTGTGGCTGTTCTTGGAACAAAGCGTGCATGCATTGGTAGGCCTCGTCAAGGGACATCCACAAAAGGCCGGTACATCGACAGGTACCAGTGATTCTTGGTACGTCTTGCATCCATCGGCCGGTGATAGACGAGAAATCTGCAATGCATAATCGGCACAGGTTACTGGTTTTTCCTTGGTAGATAGAAAGGGAATGATGCGATCTGGAAACTGTGGCACCTCACCTTTGTACCGACACAATGAACAAGGTTCGTAGGGACAACCACAGAAACGAGAAAATCGCTGGATTTCATCGCACGTTAAGAACGTATCAGTATCAGTACCAGTACCAGCAGCTATTCCTTCTCCTTCCTCGTTGACATCGTTGTTGTTGTTATTGTTATTGTTCGTTTTTGACTCCTTGATCGAAAAAACGATATCGATGCAAGTCAATCCTGGATGTCCTGGAATTGGACGATCTGGTTCTGGCAGATCCAAAAATCCACCAGGACAAAGCGAACAAGTAGTAGTGGTATCGGTTGAAAAGGTTGGGCAACCACAGTGTATAAAGGCCTGAAGTTGAAGTGACGAACAATCGTGACTGTCGGCGGGAAGCTCAATGATCATCAAAATCTGTGCAAGATCGGCACAATCCCATTCTTCCCCTTCCCACGAAATGCTTCTTGCGTTTCCTTCCATCATTGTATTCGTATTCGTATTCGTATTTGTATTGGAAAACAACTGCGGCTGCGTCCCATCTTGGCACAACGAACACAGTGCCATTGTTTGCTGCTGCTGCTGCTGCTGCTGTGGTTGTGGTTGCTGTGGTTGATATTGCTGCTGTGCACAAGATACCCCAACGCTCAGAACTAGCGCTGTGAGGCACACTACCACCTTGGATTGCATGAAAGGTGATAATGTCTTCCACTTTTTTGGTGGTAGGGCAGTCGTCGTATTTGCTGCTGTGTTGTTGCTTTACACTTCACAGTGTGCACAATTTGGCTGTGCTTATTATTTTTCTTCGTCTTTTTCTTTCCCCCTCGTTGCTTTCTGCTGTCTCTCCATTTACATTATTATAATTATTACAGTACTAGTATAATTCTTATAATTATTATTATTCCTCTTTCTTCTTACTACTTGTAGTCTACTAACTTGGAGAAATAATGCAGACGAATAAACAAAAAATTAATCAAAACAACCAAAATAGTCATCCGTAGCTACGTAGTCTAACATTTTTGTAATTTTGATTTTTCATATCCTTGACAAAATAATACTGCTACCGCACTTGCTAGACTGCCAGGTACTCTAGTAGTAGAGTGGTAGTAGTAGTACTAAATGGGTTACTACTACTCTACTAGCTAGTAGTACTACAGTAGTACACAACTTCGACTGCCTCGTTAAGTAGTAAGAGTAATATTGAGACGGTCAGATAGGTGATATCAGTGACCCAAAATCGGTGACTCTGCCTCAATTTTTTGGATGTTTTATGTATTGGTGACTCCAAACCCGACTCCCCCTAAAATTTGATTGTTATTACCTGGTTAAGCGTGACAATTAATTGTGATATCGTGACATCCCTACTACTGTAGTACCTGCTAACAGAAAATCGGTCATGAAGTTAACGGTCGTAACGATTGAAAATATTTATACGTACTTTACTCTACTCGTTTTAACCGTTCTTGTTGGCATGACTCTTAATAATAGAGCACTGCTCATTGTTGCTCATTGCTTCATATCACATGAAAAAATATTACGCGAGGTTCTCAATCTCTGCTATGGCGCCTT
>Ga0100380_10003119_pt1 | contig 17651 bp, 11 predicted proteins | sample CryGeymeta201504_FD_80417 | JGI IMG/M metagenome (GOLD analysis project Ga0100380, IMG submission 80417) | Groundwater microbial communities from Crystal Geyser aquifers in Utah, USA - Crystal Geyser metaG 2015-04 | ecosystem: Environmental > Aquatic > Deep subsurface > Groundwater | place... | reverse complement strand
GTGCAATCACGTAGGCGCCAGGAGCCAAGGATTGAATATCCATACGTTGACTCAATCCATTAAATTTAGATTCTTGAACCAGCGCTCCTTGTAGGTTGTATACTTGCAGTGTATAGTCGCCCTCTTCTTCGGTTTGAATTGTAACGATTTGGTTCGCTGGATTTGGATACAATGCAAATAGTGGCATTGACGCTTCCTTAATTCCTGTATTGATTTTGGTATAATAAAAACTGATGAACGAAATCGAGTCCCAGACCATGCTGGTTTTATTGTATTGTGTATATACTAGTGTATTCAATAAGGTTTGAGGTTGAACTTCGAATTGGGTTAGGTAGGGAAAGGCCACATTACTAATAGGGATAGAATTATCATAGTCGCCATCTAGCCTTAAGAAAGGAGTATACGTAGCACTATCTGTATTTTGAAAAGTCTGCTGCCTACTAATATTACCCATGGTATCGACCAGGTATTCAGCTCGGGCATTATATAACCAATCCTGAGTGCTTGGCGCATAGGAATAATAATGCCTTGCAACTAGCGTGTCTTGGGCATTGTATTCATATTCCATCTTGTTTCTTATATCCCAACTTACGGTGAATTTGTATGATTCGACTCGGCTTTCAAGTTGTCCTGTACTTCTATAGCCGAAATCATATTTTATCCCTGTATAATTCACGCCTTCATCATTGGAGAAAAAGTTCGAGTCTAATACGAGCAGGCCTTGTGCATTGTATGCTAGGTTTCGAAAGCTATACCGGTAAAACTTATTTGAAATCGTGCTCCATTTATCTACGGTTTCAGACGTTGGCAAATTATTCGCGTTATAGGAAATGGATTTAATTTGTAAGGTATCCCATGTAGTTTGAAAACGGCCCATTTCTACCTCCGATTCTAGTTTGCCATGCACATCATAGGCATAGCTAAAAAAGGAAGAAATCTTCCAATTGGTGTCGGCCACAGACCAGGTATGTTTTTCCTTGCGATACAGGTTTCCCGATTGGGTATACATATAAACTTCTTTGATAACATTCTTCCATACACCATTGCTAAATACGCGATGAATGCTGCTATCAAGTGCAGCATGTATCCTCTTTTTGCCTTGAAAATTTTCAATACCGAATGATCCTTCTTGTGCGAATAGGGGTTGACTGCCAAGGGCAATTGCCATTAATCCGAAAAGCATGCCTTTATAAACTCTCATGCACCAATATTACGAAATAATGCTTGATGAATCCAAGACGCAGCGTTTTTGGGTTTACCTTTTCCCAACTATCGCGTACGGACTCTTTTCAAATTGTTCGATGGCCGCAGAAAACCATGCTACGTTGATAGCAGACCCTGTTGGAAAGCTTAGGAAACTGGAGGCATCCCAACTTTATCCGACAAATACCTAGACATGATAACACATCCAGATAAGGAAGGAGAACGAGCGGGAGACCCCTCTCCCGCGCGTAATCAACCTCCAATCATCACAAATTAATTCCAGCCACCTCCTAAGGCCTGGTAGATTTGAACCATCGCATGCATCTGCTGCTGCTTGGTTTCTATCAACTCAATTTTTGATTCTAGTGCATCGCGCTGAGTAAGCAAGACTTCCATATAATCGGCTCTCGCCGATTTAAATAAGGTTGTGGAAATGGTGATTGACTTATTCAATACCTCTACCTGTTGCGATTTCAGATTATAGCTATTCTGGAGATTTTTAATATTCGAGAGCTGATTGCTCACATCCATATACGCCATCAATACAACACGCTCGTATTCATACACTGCCTGAACCTGTTTGGCGTTTGCAGTAAGGTAATGCGCCTTTATCGCATTTCGATTAATCAAAGGTGCGGCTAAGTCTCCCGCAATGGAATACAGCATGGAGCTAGGTGTTTGAAAGAGAAACTTGGGGTTGAACGCTTGATAACCGAAACCAGCACGAATCCTGAACTGAGGATAGAAATTAGCCTTGGCCACTTTGATATCGAGCTTTCTAGCTAGCAGTTCAAGTTCTGCCTGTTTGATATCCGGACGGTTCACCATCAGCTGTGAAGGAATTCCTGCATGGATAGAATCGGGAACCATGGTATTAAAACCTTGGTAATCCCTCGGAATCGGCTGAGGGTAACGCCCTACCAGAAAATTAATCTGATTTTCAGTTTCCACTATCCGCTGCTCAATATAGAACTGGCGGCTTTGGTTTTTTAGCAATTCAGCTTCAAAACGTAATACAGCAAGCTCAGTAACTTGTCCGGCCATTTTCTGGAGTTTCACAATCTTCAATACATCACTTTGAATTTTAACATACTGCTTTACAATCTCCAGCTGATTATCCAGGGCCAATAATTCATAGTAGGAGTTCGAAATCTCTGCGACAAGGTTGGTCACCATAAAGTTTCTCCCTTCGATGGTCGATAGGTATTCATAGATGGCAGCCTTTTTCGCGTTGCGCAATTTTTTCCAGATATCCACCTCCCAGGTGAGGTTGGCCGATACTGAAAAATCGTTCAATGGATCGGGAAAGGCCGTTCCTGATTTGATATCATGGTTGGCTTCAATTGCTCCCTGGCGGGTATATTCACCTACTTTGTCGGTTCCAGCTCCAGCTCCGAGATTTACAAAAGGAAGGTATTCTCCCTTTCTCACTCGAATTTCATTTTTTGCCACGGCAATCTGCTGCAAGGTGATATTAAGCTCCTGATTGTTCAAGAGTGCCGTATCAATCAGCGCAACAAGGTTAGAATCATTGAAATACTGTTTCCACTGAATCATCGCACTGTTTACTGTGTCTTTCGATTCATAAAAACTTGGTGGCACCTGATGCTGCAACTCTCTTTTTACGAGAGACGGAATGGAGCAGGCGGTGAACATGGTGGAGAACAACGCCACTCCTATAATCTTATTCATACTATACTTCATCATCTTACTCAATTTCTTCTGTGAATGGTGTTTCGTGTTCATCTCTAATCAAATGGCGGCCATCTGCCAGCGTTCCAAAAATATAATAGAGTCCCGGCACGATAATGACCCCGAATAGGGTCCCGAAAAGCATGCCTCCCATCGCTGCCGCGCCAATGGTTTTATTCCCAATGGCTCCTGGTCCATGTGCCAGCACCAATGGTATCAAGCCTGCGATAAAAGCAAAGGAAGTCATCAAAATCGGACGGAACCTGACCTTGGCTCCTTCAATGGCTGCCTCAAAAACGGTCGCTCCTTCTTGGTGTTTCTGAATAGCGAACTCTACAATCAATACGGCATTTTTCCCCAGTAAGCCCACGAGCATGACCAGTGCAACTTGCGTATAAATATCATTGGCCAAGCCCATCATATTGATGAAGAAGAATGAACCAAATACCCCCGCTGGAAGTGAAAGAATAACGGAAAATGGAATGATGAAACTTTCGTACTGAGCGGCAAGAACTAGGTAAACAAAGACCAATACAATAAGGAAAATATATACCGCCTCATTGCCGCGGTTCACCTCATCTTTCGACAAGCCAGCCCAGTCGATATCGTAGCCTTTTGGCAAGGTGGCGGCGGCAGTTTCTTGGATGGCATTAATGGCCTCACCACTGCTAAAGCCTTCAGCTGGTGCACAGCGAATATTGGCCGTGGTATACATGTTATAGCGGTTAATCTCATAGATACCCTGGGTTTTTTTAATCTTCATAAAAGAAGAATATGGAACCATCTCCCCATGATCGTTTTTCACGTATAGCTTAAGCAAATCACTTGGTAATCGGCGGAAGGATGGATCGGCCTGAACGAATACCTTGAAAAAGCGCCCGAATTTGATGAACCCTAGGTCATAGGTGCTTCCAATCAAGACCGACAAATTATCCATCGCCTTCCCAATCGATACCCCTTTTTGCATGGCCATCTTATTGTCGATTTCCAATTCATATTGCGGATAATCGGTGCGGTAAAAGGTGAATAGCGAACTCAACTCCTTCCGTTGTTCTAAGGCTTCCATGAATTTCTCGGTGACCTCTCCGGTTCTCTCGTAATCGATCTCCGGGTTTTTATCGAGCAGCTGCAAGGCAATACCTCCTGCGGCGCCATACCCTGGCACGGCTGGTGGGTCAAAGAATTCAATCTGTGCTCCTGGAATATCTTTCACTTTTTCTTCCAGTTCTTCAATGATTTCTCTCACTGTATGATGGCGCTCACTCCAAGGCTCGAGGTTAATCAAGCAGGTACCGGCATTCGACCCACGTCCTTGCGTCAATACTTCAAATCCTGCCAGAGAAGAAACGGAATGCACCCCCTCAACCTTTAATGCGGCCTGCTGCAAATCACGGCTCACGTCGTTTGTTCGTTCGAGGGTTGAACCAGGTGGGGTTTGAAGAATGGCATAAATCATCCCCTGATCCTCTGCTGGGACAAATCCTGATGGTAATTTATTGACGATACCAAGGGAACCAACTGCAAAGGCAATCAATAAACCCCAGGTAATCATCCTTCTGTTGGCAATCTTTCTTAAAAGCTTAGCATAGCGACCAGTTAGCTTATCGAAGCCTGAGTTAAAACCATCCATGAAGCGATTGAAAGCCGTCTTTTTCCTCGGTTTACCATGATTGTTTTTAAGAATCATAGCACAAAGCACCGGCGTAAGCGTAAGTGCAACAATGCCAGAAATAACAATGGACGAGGCCATGGTAATGGCAAACTGACGGTAGAATACACCCACCGGACCCGACATAAATGCCACCGGGATGAAAACGGAAGTCATCAAAAGGGTAATGGCAATGATGGCCCCACTAATTTCACCAAGCACTTCCTTCACGGCATTATAGGGCGACAGATGTTTCTCTTCCATTTTCGCATGCACGGCCTCGACGACGACAATCGCATCATCTACCACAATACCTATGGCGAGCACCAGGGCGAAGAGGGTGATTAAGTTGATGGTGAGTCCAAACGCCTGCATTACGAAGAAGGCACCAATCAGCGATACCGGAACAGCCAAAGTCGGAATCAAGGTCGATCGCCAATCTCCTAAGAAGAGGAATACCACCAGAGCTACGAGAATAAAGGCATCTCTTAAGGTATGGACGACTTCATCGATAGAGGCTTCTAAGAAGTTCGAAACATCATAGCTGATTTCATAGTCCATCCCTGGTGGGAAGGTCTCTTTCAATTCCTCCAATTTCAGTTTTACATTATCGATAACATCCGTTGCATTACTCCCGAAAGTTTGATTCAGCAAAATCGCTGCGGAAGGATATTCGTCTTTATTGGAATAGATATCATAGTACTCACTGCCTAGCTCAACTTCGGCGATATCTTTCAATTTCAATACCTCGCCGTTTGGATTGGCCCGTATAATGATGTCTTTGTATTGTTCCGCATCATTATAACGCCCTTGGTAGGAAAGCACATATTCAATGGCCTCCGAACGTTTGCTATCTGCCCGACCCAAACGTCCGGGAGAGCCGATGATACTTTGTTCATCCAATGCTTTCATGACGTCTTCCGTACCAATATTATAAGCACGCATGCGGTCAGGGTTCAACCAAACACGCATGGCATATTGCCTACTTCCTAAGATCTTCGCTTGTGCCACACCGGTAACCCTTTGCAGCTCAGGAAGCATATTGATATAGGCATAATTAAAGATAAAACTCATGTCGGCATCTGCCGAGTCTTTGCTGAAGAGATTCACATACATCAGCATATTGGGCTGAATACGTTGCACGCGGATTCCTTCTAATTGAACAAGTTGCGGCAGCCTATTTTTTACTTGAGCCACCCGGTTATTGATGTTTACTACCGCTTGGTTCGGATCGCTACCCTGATTGAATACAATCTGAATATTGGCTTCTCCAGAGCTCGCGGCATCGGAGGTCATATACTTCATCCCTGGAACCCCATTGATGGCTTGCTCAAGTGGAATAAGTACGGAGTTGACTAATACTTGTGAACTTGCTCCTGGGTACGACGCTTGCACGATTACCGTAGGAGGAGCGATGGATGGAAACTGTGATTTTGGCAAGGAATTCATGGCGAGCATCCCCATAAAAACCATGACCAAGGAAATCACAATGGCCAAGACCGGCCTGTGTATGAATATTTTAAACATGTCTTCTGTATTATTTCTGCTTCACTTATTCCGCATGTAGGTGCAGGTGGGAAATCACTTCACTTGGTTCTTCGAAATCAAATTTGATTTGGTCATTTTCTCTGACTTTTCTTAGCCCCTCAAGAAGGATTTTGTCCGTTTCTTTAAGTCCGCTTGCAATCACATAGAGGTCTGGCATTTCAGCATCCACGGTAATCTTTCGCGATTTGAGTGCATTGTTTTCGTCGACCACGTAGACATATTTTTTATCGAGCACCTCGAAGGTGGCTTTCTGCGGAATGATCATGGCATTTTTATGTGGAACCGTCATGATTACATTTCCTGTTTCTCCATGACGTAGCAGTCTTTCTGGGTTTGGAAAAGTGGCTCGGAAAGCAATATTCCCTGTTTCATTATTGAAATCAGCTTCTATGGTTTCTACCACTCCCTGGTAATCATACATGTCGTGGTTGGCCATTTTCAAGGAAACAATCAGCTTCTGCCCTTTTTGGATGTCTCGTTCAAAGTCGAGATATTCTGCTTCAGGCACATTAAAATACACCCAGAGCGTGCTGATATCCGACATGGTCGTAAGCAAATCGCCATCATCCAGTAAGCTACCTTGGCGTACTTGAAAACGATCCATCAATCCATCAAAAGGAGCTCTGATTTCGGTAAAACTCATATGCACCTTGGCTACTTCGAGCTCCGCTACTGCCTTTTCATATTTGGCTTCTGCAAGAGCAAGTTGGGTTTTGGAGATCACATTACTGTCTGCCAAGATTTTGGCATTTTCATATTCAATGCGCACGTAATTGGCTTCCGCCTGTGCTTTTTGAAGTTCTGCTTTGTATTGAATCGGAAGAATTTGAAACATCATCTCCCCCTTTCTTACAAACTGACCTTCGTCTACATAAATTTTTTCGAGGTAACCACTTTCGAGTGCGCGAAGCTCGATATGTTGAATGGCGCGAATCTGACTAACATACTCTTTGGTTGTGGTTGTGTCCATTCGAATAGGACTTGTTACCAAAAAAGTTTCTTCAATTTTCGCCGCCTGTTCTGACTGACAGCTACTATTAAGTAATAATGCAAGCAGGCTGCCGCACATAAGAATTCTGTACATTGGATTTTATTTTATTGTGATTGATTGGGTACTGAGGGGTACGAGGCGCAAGAGAATTCCTGGCCGTGCAAAAGTTTTCACCGAGGGGACATAAAAATGCCCGGCCGCTCAGAGGCAGCTAGGAGAAAACCAGGAAATAGGGTATCAGATACGGAACTCTTGAATCAAGAGGTAACAAGCAATAGGTTCGGCATATTCTGCCTTTTTCTTCAGAAAGCTTGCTCTACAATGCGCAATACGTGGCTGAATTAAAGCGCGTGAAATGAGGGCATTGTCAATAAAATGACATTGATCGAAGCTGGAGACATGGTCTTCTTCTGATTCTTCTTCTAGTTCAATGAGGAATTCAGAATGACCAAATAATTCTTCATCATCCTTCCCTGACTTTTTGATGATGCTTTGATCATGATTGTCGAAGGTGACAAAATTCGGATTATAGGAATCCTGAAGAATATAAACAGTAGAATGAGACTCAAATACGAGCGCCGAGTCGGCTTGGGCATGAACAAATCCGCTAAGCAGGAAGATGTTCAATGCCAGAATAAATTTAAACCACTTTGCTAAGCCTGCTCCTTTTTGAAAAAGAGAGGACCCATAATGGCCTAAATCAAGATTTTGATTTTTGTTCTGGGTAGCTGCTGCTGTGGAATACGTATTTCTCACTAAACGGATCAAAACACTGTGGCTTTGTTTTGTGGTCGCAAAACTAGGGCCAAAAAGTTGAGAAACAATTGGAAAGTTCGTTCAGCCTTCATAGTCATTCAACTACCTGATTATGGATATACTAAAATGCGATTTACTCAAAAGGAATTCGCGAGGCAATACTTCGTCCGAGGGTAATTTCATCAGCATACTCGAGTTCGCCGCCGATAGCAATTCCACGGGAGAGGCTGCTGACTTTTATACCAAAACTTTTAAAGCGGCGGGAAAGATAAAAGCCCGTGGTATCTCCTTCCATCGTCGCGCTCAAGGCTATGATTACTTCGCTAACCTCATTCTTTTTGATACGCTCTTCGATGCTCGCCATGTTCAGGTTTTCAGGTCCAATGCCATCCATCGGACTAATCAATCCACCAAGAATATGATAGAGCCCACGGTATTGGGAAGTGTTTTCAATGGCCATAACATCACGGAGGTCTTCTACTACACAAAGAATGCTTTTATCACGACGCTGGTCTTTGCAAATATTACATACTTCTTCGTCTGAGACATTGCCACATTCTTGGCAGGTTTTCAGCTGTTCTTTTAAGGCGATGATGGAAGAAGAAAGCCCATGAATATCCTTCTCACTTTGCTTAATGAGATGCAATACCAAGCGCAAGGCTGTCTTTTTGCCTATCCCAGGAAAGCGGGAAAATTCATTTACAGCTTGCTCAATGATGCGCGAGGAGAATTCCATTGCACGAAAATAAGTATAAGGTTGAGGTTAAGGTTGAGGTTGAGAAAAAATCTACTCCTTCGCCTCAGCCTTGACCTCAGCCTCAACATTTTTTTTTCCACGCAGGAAACTATAAAGCCTTTATTTGCGTCTATATACTAAAGCGACATCATGCCAACAGCAATCACCAACGAAATCCGTGTGCATGTGGAAACACAGTATCAAGAAGAACAGAGCGAACCTTTGAACGACTTATACCTGTTCGCTTACCACATTAGCATTCAAAATAACAGTGAGCATATTATCCAATTAATGCGCCGCCACTGGTATATTACCGACTCGATTGGAGAGCTCCGCGAAGTAGAAGGCGAGGGTGTTGTAGGGGTTCAGCCTATCCTCAGACCCGGGGATACCCATACCTATATTTCAGCCTGTAACCTTCGCAGCGATATGGGAAAAATGAGCGGCACGTATACGTTTGAGCGACTCGAAAATGGAGAAACCTTCGAAGTAGCTGTCCCTGAATTTACCATGTTGGTGCCGGTAAGGATGAACTAAAGGGGTTTTACACGTCGACTAGTCGAAACTTCGATAAGTCGATTAGCACCCACAATTCTTTGCCTTCCGAATATTTCCGTCTTTGTCGATATACTCGATGATTTTTCCATCCTTGTATACCTGCATCCATTTCATCTTGCCATTTTTGTAGCGCGTTTTGCGGAGAAGTAATCCCGTTCCATCATACTCCTTGAAGATACCATGGCGCTTTCCATCTTTATAACGACCAGCAAAGATTAATGCGCCTTGTTCATTGAAGGCTTTGTACTTACCGTTCTGGGTGGAGTCGTATTTGGCTTGCTGTAAATCTGATGTAGAATGGGTTTCAGGAAACGCAGAAGAATTCCACTGAAAGGAAATCGTGAATGCGACAGCCAGTATTAAGAATATGCCAAAAACTGGCCTCATTCAAACTCAATCAATACGGCGTTTTTCTCTACTTTATCACCGGCATTCACGCGGATAGATTTAATGATTCCTTCACCTGGAGATTTAATTACATTCTCCATTTTCATGGCCTCGAGAACGAGGAGTGAATCTCCCTTCGCAACGGTATCACCTTGATTGGCAATAAGCTTCAATACCAAACCTGGCATCGGTGCCTTTACTTCATTCACTTTTTTAGCCGCTAAATCTGCGAGTCCCATCTTGCTGAGCAATAAATCCATCTCATCGCTAAGGGCAACGGAATAGGCACTGCCGTTTACATTCAGTTGATACGATTTTGTTTCAGCATCAGAACTTTGAATACGCACACGGTATGACTTTCCTTCTATGATGAGGTGCATGGCGCCTTCTTCCATACGAAGTGCATCGAGCTCAAATTCCTTGTCGTTGATTTTAACCTGCTTGTCTTTAATCTGCAGGTCAAACTGATTCTTATCGTTTACTTTTGCGCGTATCATAACTCAAATCTATGCTGCGAAGATACATATTCGGATTCTCCCTTGCCCTATTTTGCCTTAGCGCGTGTAAAACTACCCATACCCCTAAAGAGGAAGCCGTTGATATTGATGCCGAAGAAGGCATTTATTTCGAAGTAAATGGCATTGAAGTATATGGTGAGGAAATGGATGACGAAGAAGAGACCCTTGACTTTGCCATCGCCCCGGTCTACAAAGGTTCCGCTACACGAATCATGGACCTTGAGCATACAACACTGTACATCAATTTCGACTGGGAAAAACAAGAGGCGCGTGGACTGGCTGTTCTCCGCTTACATGCCTACGCCAAGCCGGTTGATTCTTTTTATATCGATGCGGTGGCCATGGAAATTCACTCGGTTGAACTGAAAGAAAACAACAAAAAGGTGCCTTGCTCCTACTCTTATAATGGACAAAAACTGCTGGTGCGCCTGAATAAAAAACACGGTCCGAAAGACGTTTTTGAGCTCCTTATCAACTATACGGCTCGTCCGAACGAAGTAGAAAACGAAGGCAGTGAAGCCATCACCGATGCAAAAGGGCTCTACTTCATTAATCCGCTGGGAACAGATCCGAATAAAGCCCGTCAGATTTGGACACAGGGCGAAACAGAAAGCACTTCCGCTTGGTTGCCTACAATTGATGCGCCGAATGAAAAGATGACCCACGATTTGTTCATCATGGTGAACGACAGCTTTCAAACTATTGCCAATGGCGAGTTTATGATGAGTAGCCAAGAAGGAAATGGTATGCGCACCGACCATTGGAGAATGGAAAAACCACATGCTCCTTACCTTGTTGCCATGGTTATTGGGCAGTTCCATCGTGTAAAAGACGAATGGAATGACATTCCGTTGAACTACTATGTTGACCCGAAATATGCGTCGAGTGCAAAACGCCTTTTTTCGAATACCCCCGAGATGATTGAATTCTTCTCCAACAAACTCTCCTACCCTTACCCTTGGCCGAAATACGATCAGGTGGTGGTGGATGATTTTGTATCCGGCGCCATGGAAAACACCACCATTACAGTATATGGCGATATGCTCAAGTTGGACACCCGAGAATTGCTGGATGATGACTATGAAGATGTAATCGCCCACGAGCTTTTCCACCATTGGTTTGGCGACTTGGTGACTTGCGAAGCATGGGGACAGCTGCCACTGAATGAATCTTTTGCCACCTATGGAGAATACCTCTGGCGTGAACACAAATACGGAAGAGACAATGCAGATGAACACCTGTTCGGGTATTTGCAGCAGTATTTTGTGGAATCCTATGGGAAGAATGTGAAAATGATTCGCGACGACTATTCCACCCCCGAGGAAATGTTCGATGCGCACAGTTATCAAAAAGGCGGACTTATACTCCACATGCTTCGGAAGTATATTGGCGATGAAGCCTTTTTCTCCGGACTCAAACTCTACCTCGACAAATTCCAATATGGTACTGCTGAGATTCATAACCTGCGTCAGGCATTTGAAGAAACGTCGGGTGAAGATTTGAACTGGTTCTTCAATCAATGGTTTTTTAGTGCAGGGCATCCGAGTCTTGAGGTATTCCATAGCTATGAAGAAGTGGGTGGTTTTTATACCCTGGAAGTCAACCAAATCCAAGATTTAGCGGAGTACGGCGCATACCGTTTGCCTGTAGAAATTCGTTTCCAATTTGGAGATAGCATCTATACTCAACTCCTCGATATCCGCAGCTCTCAGGAAAGCTTCTTTTGGGAGATGCCCGTAAAACCTGACTGGGTGAGCTTCGATGCACAAAACATGCTACTTGCGAAGGTCCGCGAGGTGAAAACCGAAGAAGCTTGGTTGGCCCAACTCAAATACAGCAAACTATTCAAAGACCGGCAATCGGCCCTCTTGCACATTGACGAAGAAGGAGAAAACATAGAATTGATGGAAGAAGCATGTAGCATAGCCCTTGCCGACCCCTACTACCGCATTCGAAACAAAGGCATGGAACTGATGCGTCGTTTGTCACCAGACCGTATTGCAGGATTCCGCACCATTCTGGTTGATATCGCTGAAAACCACCCGAAATCATCTACCCGTGCCGCGGCCTTTAACCTTTTCACTTATAACCCGCTTTCTGAGCTAAGCGAAACCATTCAAAAAGGATTGAATGACTCCTCGTATCAAGTAAATGCAGCTGCACTTTCTCTGTACTATTCTATCGATTCTATAGCCGCCTTAAAACAAGCCGAACTTTGGTCACATAGTCAAAACGACGCTATTAAATACCAGGCCTTGGCAGTTTTATCCAAGAGCCAAGAAAACTACGCATCGAACTTTGTAGACACTTGGAAGGCTGAGCAGGGCAGTAAGTTTTATTTGGTTGCCATCATAGGGAAATATCTGAAGTCGAATAATGATCCGGAAGTAGCCATTGAACTCCTGAATTTAGTCAACGGCTTCGAGCCAGAAGGAGACAATGCCTATTTCACAGTCTTGTTTATCGCTCAATTGAACCAGCAAGTGGAAGGAAAATGGAATGCTTTGGCAGCAGAATACCAATCGGAATTAAAGCAAAAGCCAAGTCCGGAAAATGAGCAACGCTACAAAGACGCTCAACGTGTATTGGCTCATATTCTCCATTTGTTCTAAACAAAGCATATTCAAGGGGTGGAAATCGCCATTATGCGGTTTGGGAAATCAAAGTCAATACGCTTGTTTTTGTACGCGCCGAAAGCTAAGGAACCAACAATTTGAAGAGAACTTATCTCAGCAAAAACGACTTCCTTATAATCGATATCCGTTGTTTCAAAATTAATCGGACCCAGTTCTTGACCCTTCACTTGAAAGGACTTGCAGAGGGAAGGTTCTGAGAAATTGACCCTTGCTTGACTTTGCATGGTCATGGAAATAGGGATGCTATCTTCATCGTATTGATAAATTTCAATGACTTTACTTTCCATATTTGGTATCGCCCGCAAGCCATCTAGTTTGGCCTTTTTCGCATAGCGGTATTCCATAAAACTATTGGCAGGAATCCCATTATCGAAATGAAAATATGCTTTGAAGTCCCCATTCAAATTTGCTTCTATAAATACCTGCTTTGATACATACTCAAAAGAGAAAAAGGACTTTGCCCCGAGAACTTCTCGACGCTTCTGAGTAGCGAGGGAATCATATTTATATAGCATAGCATTGGCAAAGTCAATGGAAATATAGGCCTGATTGAAAACCGTATTTCCGATGATTCCTCCATAGAGTTTCGCATTTAAATAATCACCAAGGAAAAGGCGAGCAAGCGAATCACCGTGCTGGTTATTTGCTGGAAATATAAAATCTGATTCCAATTGAATGGTGCCCGCCCTGAAGTTAAGATGCTGGCCGCTTTCTATTTTCAGGCGATCAACAAAATCCTGATTCACCTGAACATGATCGGTACCCATATCCAACATGAAAACCACTGGTTGAGGGTACTCGTCAAAATTACATTCGATAAAAGTATAGCCTTGATGGAAATGAAGGCTTGACTGATCAACTGTTTGGGCTTGGAGCGAAGATTCCCCATTGAAGAAACTGAATACAGCAAAGAATAGGCAAATTAATATGGACTGAATCCGTGCGGGTTTCCTAATTAAATTCATAAAAGCGGGCAGTATTTCAAGGAAAAATAATTTCTAGCCCACTGATTATCATTTATTATCGATTAACACCTTCCAAATAACGAAGTAACTCATCCGTTGAACGGTCGAGGATGTCAAATACATTTTGAAATCCTTTATCTCCACCATAATAGGGGTCTGGTACATCTGCTCCAGGAGATTCCAGGTCGAAATCACGCATCATCTTAACTTCTGCAATTTTGTCTACCAAGGCTGGCTCCCACACTTTCACATTTTTATAGTTGGTTTTATCCATCGTCAGAATCAAATCGAAGTCGAGAAAGTCTTGTTTCGAAAACGGCCGAGCGCGCGACAGGAGTGTCAACCCATTTTCTTCTGCATTGGCCCGCGTTCGCGGATCTGGCAAGACGCCTTCATGAAATGCGGTTGTACCTGCTGAGTCGACCTTATATTTATCTCCTAAGCCAGCTGCTTTGAGCTTCGCTATAAACAAGCCTTCCGCTAACGGCGAACGACAAATATTTCCCAAACAAACAAAAAGGATACGCGTCATTCGGCGAATTTAGCAAATTCCTTGTACCACAACTGCATCCCTGAATTGTCACGAAACGGTCAAAAAGCGTGCATCTTGAATTTTGATACAACCTCTTGCGACTTTCATTTGTTTAGTAGATAGTTCAATCTGACAATGCTCCACTAGAGGAAGAATGTGGAGAGAAAACCAATTAAGAGAAAGGAGGCCCCATCTATCAAATAAACGATGCTACAAATTTGCGTTTAAAGAGGTCTCTCATGCAGAGGCCTCTTTTTTTATAGTTACACCTTCCAAACAGAATTATACTGCCGCATAAAAACCTTATTTGAGCAACATCACCCTGCCCTTCTCTTGGAAATGATCTGATCCATAATAACGTCCTTGAACCTGCCATACATACACTTCGCTTTCACTCATCTCGCCTTGGAAGGTTCCATCCCAGGCCTCATCAATATCATGGGTTTCAAAGAGCAATTCTCCCCAACGGTTATAAACACGGAAAGTATAAGCATCGCGCTCAACCCCTTCAAATACCGGTTTAAAGCTGTCATTTACTCCATCGCCATTCGGGGTAAAGGCATCCGGAACGAGGAGCACGCCTCCGGCATTGATTCGGATATAGTTTTCTTTAAACGCCGTATCTCGACAACCGAAATCATTGATGGCTATCAGTCGGATGGTATAGTCTCCTTCTTCGGTCAATTCAATAATTGGCGATTCTTCTGTAGTCGATAGGTCTGGTCCTGTGGGTGCGAAAATATCCCAAACATAGTTGGTCGCTAGCAAAGAAATATTTACGAATTGGATACTTGTATTCGGTAACCAGGCCACTGTTGGAGAAGTATAGAAGTTCGCATAGGGCTTCTGAATCACGACAATCTGATCAAGCTTAGTGGAATCATCTACCCCTCCCGGTCCATAGGCAATAAGCGTAACCGTATACACTCCCGGGTTGATATAAGTATGGGTAGGACTCTCTTCGGTGGACTGTCCGCCATCGCCAAAGAACCAACGGTAGCTATCCGCATATTGGCTTTCATTGAAGAACTCTACTGTATGCTCCATACATCCTGTATCTGGATTTTGACGGAAGGAAGCAATTGGGAAATAATATTCCACTCGTATGGTGCGAACAATGGTATCGCGGCAATGTCCATTATCAACAATCAACTGCACCACATAACTGCCACTGTCGGCATAGGTATGCTGAGGGTCTTGTAAGCTTGAACTATTATTTGCCCCACTGCTTGGCTCCCCAAAATTCCATTCATACGTTAGCGGATCAATGGCTATAGACAAATTCGTAAAGTCAAACGTAGAATTCGGAAGGCGCTGGGTAGTTGGCAATGCCACAAAATTCGCGAGTGGAATCTCCCAAATAATAATTGGGTTAGGGAGGGTATAACTGGCCGAACATCCATACGCATCAAATACTTCAATGCTTGGGTAATAAGTTCCAACCTGACTGTATGGGTGACTCGGACTAAACTGAGCAGAGCCGGTGCCATCACCAAAATCCCAAACATGGTAATTGCCATTGGTGGATAGATTGGTGAATTGTGCAAGCATTGGCCCGCAGTTTTCACTATTGTCGACGGTAATTAATGCCGTAACAATCGGATGAACTGTAATGGTACGGTATGCCGTATCATAACATCCAATGGCAGAGCCCGAAACAAGGCGTACTATGAAGCTGGTATCCTGACTTAGGCTTGCCGGGAAGATATGTACCGGACTACTTTGATTGGAGGTAGTGCCATCTCCAAAATCCCATTGGTAATCGACCGACCCGATTGAAATATTCGTGAAATTATACTCCGCAATAGTGCAATCATTGGTTTTCGAAGGAACAAAGACTGCATCAATATTAGGAGATACCGTTACTGGAACAATCGCTGTATCCGCACATCCAAATGCATTGCTTACGATCAACTGAACATTATAAACCGAGAAGGTGAGGTTGGGATTGATGAAAGTATGACTTGGTGAAGATGCCGTGCTCACAAATCCATCATCGAAGTCCCAATAGAAATTAGTTGCATTTCGCGAGTTATTGACAAAGTCAACTGCCAATGGAGGACAACCTGCTGCCCCAGCCGTTGATGCCTGTGCAATAAGAATTGGAGTAACCGTTACCGTCCTACTCACTGAATCCACACAACCATAACTTGTAGTTGCGGTCAGTTTGGTGATAAAGCTTGTGTCACTATTCAATGCATTTGGGAAAATATGAGTCGGATCATCCATAAAACTTCCTGAACCATCGCCAAAATCCCATTCATATAATAACGCCCCTGAGGTCACATTGCTGAAATTATATTCACTGGTATCACAAATACCCGTTTTGCTGAAGACAAAATTCACACGAGGCAATGGATGAACCCGAATAGTCACCGTATCTCTATCGATACATCCATGGGTAGTAATCGCTTCTTGTATCACTTGGAAATCTTGATTGATTCCCAATTGATTTACAAATAGATGAGAGAGGGTGTCTCCGGTAGCAGTAGTATTATCGCCAAAATTCCAAGCATGACTGGCTGCGATGGTCGATGTATTTCCAAACTGCACCAATAGCGGGCTACATCCTGAATCGGGGGAGAAGGTTATCTCTGCGTTAGGCAATGGGAAGATGGTAGTAGGCTTGACAATCGTATCGCGACATCCATAAACAGATGTAGCAACCAACTGAACCAAGTAACCTGTATCAATAAATGCCGTTTCTGTAAATACATGCTGCGGATTCACCGCCGTTGTGCTGGCAGACCCATCTCCAAAAGTCCATAAATAGGTATATCCTAAGGTAGAATTATTGCTGAACTGAATGTTTCCACCCCCACAAAGCGAATCCAAATTCTGGCTAAAGTTGGCCACTGGATCAGGACGAACAATGATGGTCGAAGTAATCGTATCACTCCAACATCCATACTGACTTTCTGCCCAATAGCGAACCGTATAGCTGGTATCTAAATCCGGACGGTTTTGGAAATAATGTGCCGGATTGGCCTGTGAACTGGTGTCTCCATCGCCAAAATCCCAATAATGTGTTCCAACATTCAATGCATTCCCGGTGAACTGCACCTCCAATGGCCCACATCCTGATTGTAAGTTGCTTGTGAATGCCAGTGTTGGATTTGGATTTACACGCACTGTCGAATACATCGTATCACTACACCCATGCTCACTGAAGGCAATCAAGCGAACAGTGAAAACAGTATCCTGTGTTTGTGAAGCATAGAAGGTGGGGACAGGGTTAACTGCCGTGCTTGTAATTCCATTTCCAAAATCCCACTGGAAGCTCATATCAGCGATCGAACTGGTATCGTATGGAAGCGAAAGGTTGGTAAAATTCACCACCAAAGGACTACATCCACTGGTATCACTTTGGGTAAAGTTCGCCAGTGGTTTAGGGTAAGTCCTCACCGTTTTGATGGACGTATCCAAACAGCCATGTTCGCTGCTTCCAATCAGTGTAACGGTATAGATGCTGTCTTGAGTT
>Ga0100380_10003114_pt1 | contig 17662 bp, 5 predicted proteins | sample CryGeymeta201504_FD_80417 | JGI IMG/M metagenome (GOLD analysis project Ga0100380, IMG submission 80417) | Groundwater microbial communities from Crystal Geyser aquifers in Utah, USA - Crystal Geyser metaG 2015-04 | ecosystem: Environmental > Aquatic > Deep subsurface > Groundwater | place: USA... | reverse complement strand
CAACACCTCAACCTTTCAGAGCCAATTCAAATCCGCTCGGGGCGGCCGCGAACGCCTCTATGCCCTTATTACTGCTAAATCCCCCAACATCCTTGACTTATGAAAATGAAAAGACGCGTCCTATTTACCACCCTTTTTTAGGATTCTTGACTTGCCCTCCTAGGAGATTATGAAATAAATCCGCCCATTTTTCAGTAAATAGCGTGACGTAGAACACAAACCCCATGCGGTATTACGCCTCGGAAGCCTCCAAACGCCCTCATAATCAATTCTGATAGCATAATTCCTATGGAGGATTTCGTACCTTCCCGGTGTTAGACCCGATTGGTGCAGAACCTACGAAACCCCTATTTTTGAAGACTCAAACCCATCTTCTACACTGGTCAGAGCTGTAAGCTTGATAATCAATGACTTACAAAAGCACAATGGGTTCTTGGCACTACAATTTCCCATTTCGCAGGGCAATTCACTCGATCTCTCTTGCAGTCGGTGGGATAGCCACACCAGCGGCTACAAAAGCATCCTTTGCTTGAGCGATTAACCGGCTGCGCAGTAGATATTTTTTGCCCTGAAAATTCGTTTCAACCTCATAGAGGTTTTCCAATCCACGTAGGATTTCTTTCCATTCAAAGGATATGTCCTTTTCGGCCAAACGAGATTCAAGCTCGCTGCGTAAAACCAAGGCTAGGAAACTGCAAAAAACATGGCCCCGGATCGTGTCATCGCATTTATGATAGATGGGTCTGGTTTCCAAGATCGATTTCATTGTCCGGAATAAATCTTCAACCATCCAGAGTTGCTTGTAAGACAATGCAACAGACTCGGTTTCAAGGTCGGTGTTGGTTTGCAAAACCCACATACCATCGTATTGGGTATCTTCTTTAATCTTTATTTCGTCGATTTTAAAATGCTCATCCGAAGTGTTTTGGAGAAATTTCCGAAATCCCTTGTTAGCGACCAAAGTTTTATCGCCTTTTTTGAGCTGACTCTTGAGTTTTTCGACTATGGCCTCTCGGTCGATTTTGTCTTTACGTCGTTGTTCCTCGTTTAAGCAAACAATAAATCTTTTGCCTTCATGAATGACTTCTTTGACTTTAAGCGGAGAAGGGTCTTTTGCTTTCTTTCGTTCAGGGTTTATTTCAAAGAATGGCTTTGGACTTTTAAGCACATGCTCGGCTATGTCTTTAACCCTACGCATTCGAACTCCCAGGATGTAGGTGCAGGGAACTTGTTGGGATTCTAAGGCCTTGACGACTTGCTTACTCATCATTCCACGATCGGCAACAATGCATATGTGATGGACTCCGAAGCGTCGTTTAATGTCCTTAACCACCGGGATGAGAGTTTTGACATCGGTGGTATTTCCGGGCCACATCTGGCAACAAATCGGCCGACCTTGGACATCCAAGGCCAATCCAACGATCATTTGTTTCAAATCCGGCCGATGATCCTTGCTGTGACCGTGCTCTCCGAGGGTTTGACCACCTTCTCCTTCGAAATAAATCGATGTTGTATCGAAAAACACCATGTCGATCTCCGAGAAAAGATCCCGGCGTCGATCAAACAATGCTTCCTCGATTTTATCTTTGTTACAGTGGGGTTGGCCCAGGCCATCGGTTTGATTGTCCAAAGCTTCGCCCAGCCAACCCATGGTGCGATAGAAATGATGCAGCTCAAGTGATTCGGCGCCTGGAATACGGAAACTCTCTCGCCATTTTTCGGCAGCACGATCACTACCGGGGAAAAACAAACGATGTAGCACTGTCAAATAAACCGCTCTTTCCAGAGGAAATTGAAAGCAACGATTGGACAAGAGTTTTCGAATGATAGGACCAATGTGGGTTTCTTCCCAGAGTCTACTGAAAACCAAGTCCGGACCAATGCTTTTGACCGAGACCGGCTCGGTGTTTCCTGCATTGTGGGCATCAATGACGGCTAATTTCTCACAAAAACGTGCGCCTGATCGGATCAGCCCCTCAAGTTGGCCGCTGTGCTGGAGAATATCCAAGCGACCGACGGTTGCCAGGACACGTTGTTTGACGGATTTTCCTTCGCGAAAACTTTCGACAATCTGCAAATACGGATATTGGCCTGTTCTTTTGACCCGGAAATACATGGCGTTTAGTTAGCTCTACATAAAAACAACCAAACACTTGTAAAATTTCAATAAAATAGGATATGAGGGCAAAAATTTGCATCTACATTTGGGGTTTTGAAAATTTTCCGGTTCAAAAACCCCTTATATTTTTGAGGGTTTTTGCCCTGAAAATCCAAAATCACTGTAGAAGATGGGTAAAAATTACGCGTATAATGCCTTAGCGATACATTTTGCAGAAATGTGCCGTGTACCCCTAATACCCTTTTTCGGGCGTTGTGCCAAAAACCCCATAATGAGTTGAATTGATACGGTTAGCATCTGCATTTGTTCCGCAGCTACTCAAAGTTCCGGCGATGTACAAAAAAGAGGCTGGGATGTCCCAGCCTCTTCGTTTCTAAATTTTTGCTGTCAATTCTTATTCAATGACAACTCTGTAGAACTCTGCAGGTTTTACAGCGTTTGAAGTATACGGGCTTTCAGCAGGAACAGGGGCCAGACCTCTGCCTGGAATAACCGTTACGTCCGTCCATGGCCCATCCACTGAAGCTGCAGACTGTAGTTTACCTGCTTCCCAAGTGATTGTCACTGCGTCGTCAGCAAAGCTCAGCGTCACCATAGGACGTTCAACTTCAGGGCTTGCCGGTATAATAGTGAAGCTACGATAGTGAGCAGTAGTCAGGAATTCTTCACCATTATTGTTATGTGACGTAGTTCCAAGTGCTACGAACACTGACGCAGGATAGACTTGAACAAGCGATCCCATCTCCGTCCAAGCCATTCCATCGCCACTGCGATAAGCCGTGAACTTGTCTCCGGAACGAGTGACTCGAATCCAAGCAGGAAGGGTGCTGTCGGCAACATTCATTCTTGGTGTTCCACCGTTTTCATCCCAGTTACCTGTGCCGCCGTCAATTTCAGTACGGACACCCATTTCATAGGTGTTGGCACCAGTAGCGGCGGGATCGTCTTTAGGAGCTTCAGCAGCGGAATCGATATTCACATAGATCCGACGTGAACCAGGTTCCAGCGATTCTCTAACCGATATGCCGGCTTTAGACCATTGGTTGATTACGTCAAGCCTTGTGACTTCCACAGCGGCGTCAAAGTCGCCAGTCCATTCGGTGTAAACGAAGTTACCTCTATCACCGTTACCCCAGATATCGGAGCCACCGGCGACTACGTCGACATCGTAGACGTTAGGATATGGATTGCTAATGTCAGCAGTGCTGGGCACAACCGGATCTCCTTCGACTCCTATATCCTGACTTGCCAAACTGAAACTGCTTTCAGCCGGGTAAAGGACCGCTGTAGGCACGGTGGCATCCGCGTTGCCAATCCCACCACCTCCATCACTGGTGAAATTGATGTTTGCTCCACCGTGCGCTCCAGCGTCGTCGGTCCAATCGCCGTTATAGTAAGCGATTTCGATCGGATACAAGCCCGGGGTTCCAAAGAATATCTTGCCATCTGGATTATCCCCGGGAGAGCCGTGACTGCCGTCATTATCAATGACTTTGACGCCGCCAATGGTTACCACCGAACCATCGTCGGAAGGTGTGCTGAAAGTGACGGTTCCAGGTTCATCCACACGGATGAAACCGCTGAAGCTGAACACGCCGTCATCCAGATCACTTTCCAAACCGCGGAAGCTGGCAGCGTCTGTTCCTAGCCAGTCAAGGATAGGTGTCAGATCGTCGCCGCTATAGTTCAATGAGGTGGACATGAAATATCCGTCAGGAAGGACATTGGCAATCGTTTCACCGCCGACACCGCTAATAGCGTCCACGGATGTCGGAGGTAGTTTCCAATAACGTCCACTTAAGCCAGTTCCGGCATCTCCGGTAGGTGCTTTTACGCCTGAAGACGGTGCAGAAGCTACGCCTTCCAGATCCTGAGAACCATAAAATAAGGAACCAAGTGAACCCATGCTCTGGGTTTGGGCACTGGAGGGGCCGCCAGTTATAAGAATGCTGGCTCCACCATGTGTTCCAGCGTCATCTGTCCAGTCGCCGTTATAGTAAGCGACTTCAATCGGATACAAGCCTGGAGTATTGAAGAACGCCGTTCCATCTGGATTATCACCGGGAGCACCATGACTACCATCGTTGTCGATGATCTTCTTGCCGCCAATCCAAAGGATGGAGCCGTCATCCGATTCAGAACGGAATTGCCATTCTCCAACTTGTCCTATGGATATAAATCCAGTGATTTGGATTAACCCTTCGTCCATATTACCTGGATTAGGATTGCTGAGCGAAGCGGCGTCCGCTCCAAGCCATTCGGATACAGGTGTCAGATCATTGCCTGTGTAATTGATGTCCGTAGCCAAGAATGTAGCTGTTGGAGACGCTTTCCTAATGATACTTAAACCATTGCCACTAAGAAGTCCTGTGATGGACCCGGGTTTCCTTTGCCAATAGCGGCCGTTTAATCCCGTTCCAGGGCTTTGAGGAGGTGCGCTCAATGCCGCCGAGGAAGAAACAATGTCCGTGCGTGTAGGAGCAGTGATTGTCACTTCAATAGTTTGACGAACAGTGCTTATTTCATCCTTGATTTGGAACCGGACAAAAGCTGTTCCAGTCAAATTACCCGCAGGAGTGATACTCACTTCATAAGTGAACATAGTGCTGTCATTCGGATCCACGACAGGGCCTGTGACGGAGACATTACCGTCGGGCACCAGAGTTGGATCCAATGTAAGCACTGAAGCAACCAAGCTTGAAGCCGGCGAATCAACATCGGTTACCACGACGGGCACTACCAATGTCTTATCTTGTTCAACAGTCTGAACTGCGATAGGAGCGACACTAGGAGCATCATTAACTGGAGGAGTGATTGTCACTTCAATAGTTTGACGAACAGTGCTTAGTTCATCCTTGATTTGGAACCGGACAAAAGCTGTTCCAGTCAAATTACCCGCAGGAGTGATACTCACTTGATAAGCGAACATAGTGCTGTCATTTGGATCCACGACAGGGCCTGTGACGGAGACATTACCGTCGGGCACCAGAGTTGGATCCAATGTAAGCACGGTAGCAACCAAGCTTGAAGCCGGCGAATCGACATCGGTTACCACGATGGGCACTATCAATGTCTTATCTTGTTCAACAGTCTGAACCGCGATAGGAGCGATACTAGGAGCATCATTGACTTGGTTAATGACCAAATCAAATGTTCTACGAGTTGTTCCAATGCCATCTGAAGCTTGAATTCTCAAAATAGCCGTTCCGCTAACGTTCGCAGCGGGTGTTACGGTCAATGTCAAATTGCCGTCAGTTCCGCCTATTACGAGGCCTGTTGCAGGCACAAGTTCGGGCGTTATGGATATTGCTGTGATCTCAAGTGCACTAAACGGAGTATCGGAGTCAACAACCGTAAATGGAATTGTGATGGTCGTATTTTCAGGTGTCGTTTGAGCCGCAATCGCAGAGATCGCCGGAGCATCATTAATCGGATTAACCGTGACACCAAACGATGTTGTAGCACTAAGGCCTCCACCGTCGGTTACTGTAACCGTCACCGTGGCGGAACCACTGGCGTCAGTTGCAGGTGCTATGGCTAAACTGTAAGTAGGTCCAGTTCCTGAGATGACCAAGTCAGCATCAGGGAGAAGAGCTTGATTGTCCGAAGCTGCAACAATCGAAAGATCCGTAGAATCGATATCCTCGATTGTAACACTTACAACGGCATTGCCATCTTCGTCTAATGTAACGTCTCCAATGGCTGAGATAGTTGGACCGTCATTCACAGGAGCCACTGTAACCGTGAAAGTTTCAGTGATGGTCTGTGTTTGAGGATCACCCTTAGGACCATCGGAGATGCTAAGCGTAATCAAGGACGTTCCAGATGCGTTGGCAGCAGGTGTGACCGTCAATGTCCTCTCAGAACCTGTTCCGCCGATAACCAGATTCGCGTTAGGAATCAAGGTTTGATTGGCGGAAGTGGCGGATACATTGGCAGCATCTCCACCATTAACCTGGAAGTTGACAGTGGCGGCTGTGTCCTCATTTGTGGTGATGTCATCGACATTAGAGATAACGGGAGCGAGGGTTGTGATGATTAATTTCCACGCAGTGATAGTTCCGAAATCTTGCGCAGTGTCATCCCTGATATACAGCGACCAAGCACCATTCGGATCGATACCGTTAAAGACGGACAAACTTACCTGGTAAGGCCCCGATGGAGCCGGGCTTGGGAGCAAGTTGTCAGAGACGCCTTGCCCACCATCACCATCGGTAGGTTTGAATGTTCCGGCGCTTAGAGTAGCATTGTCAGGAAGGCTACTAGCGGCCGCGTCGTCAAACGTAAGGTTCATATTGCTGACAGGACCTGTTCCGCCAACGTCAGACATGAGGATTGTTGCAGCACCGTTAGGTCCAACAAGGAGAACATCCATGTCACTGACGAATGGATGAGTAAGCCCTTCGATCATGGCTACTACCTTATTAACCTTTCCAATGCGGTTAGCCACATTGATGACGGACGGATAAGGAGTTGCTGTAGAGATATCATTAACCGCAATACCATCCGTGTTGGAGAACACGAGATCGGTAGCAGGAATCACCGATAAGGTGAACGATTTCTTGGAGCTACCTCCATCAGCGTCGGCAACTGTCACGGTAATGACAGCCGTGCCGTTAGCACCAGCTACAGGGGTGATTGTGAGAGTCACTGCACCATTGTTGTTGGCTACCGCTATGTTTGCATTAGGCACCAGGTTCAGATTTGTAGAACTAGGAGTTATAACCAGGCTTCCTGAAGCTGTTTCAGCATCCGAAATCGTCAAACTGACTGTTTTGGCGATGTTCGTAGGAGTGCTCTGATCGGCAACACTCGAAATGACTGGAGCGTCATTAATAGGAGTGACCGATAGAGTAAACTCCTTGGTAGCGACATGATCATCTTTATCTTTCACGGAAATCGTGATTTTCACGGTTCCGTTCGCATTAGATGCAGGAGTGATTGTCAATGATGCGTTGCCATTATCGTTTGCGGCAACCAAGTTGGCGTCAGGAACAATGCTCTGAGTATCAGACTTAGCTGTGATCGTCAGGCTACCTGCAGCTGTATCTTGATCGGAAACAGTGAAGTTAACCTTAGAAACTGTATCCTCATCGATGGTTAGATTTGCAATGTCCGATATGGTTGGCCCAGTCTGAAGACTGATACTCCAACCGCCGGAAACCATACCAGAGTCTCCGCCGGCATCATCTACGATGTAGAGAGACCATGTCCCGTTAGGGTCAATGCCATTGAAATCAGCAAGCTTATCTCCAGGAGTGGCCGTAGGAGCGGGAGCAGGGAAGTTATCGAGATCCCCCGGCTGAGAATCATTATCGGTGGGCTTGTATGTCCCAGCCGTAATCTGAGCATTCGTGGGGAGACCCGCCGCTCCTGCATCACTGAAGCTCAGCGTCACATCGGTCAAACGTCCGCTACTTCCAACATCAGACATAAGAACCAACGTCTTGCCGTTAGGTGAAGCGAGTAGAATATCGATATCACCAGGGAAGGAATGGTTGATCTTATTCAAGGTCACGGAAATCTTTGCAAGTTTACCTTGCAAACCGGAGACCGCGATATCGGAAGGATAAGGATTAGCTGATGAGTTATCCTGGATGGTTATAGGCGCTGTGTTTTCGAAAATACGATTGGTGCTGGGACGCACTGTCAACAGTACCGTGGTAGTTACCTTGTTTGCACCATCACTTACCTCGAGTGTAATCGTAACTTTACCATCTTTTTCCGGAGTCGGATTGATGGTCAGCGTGCCTTCGGCTTTGCCGTCTTTGGCAACCAAAGCACTAACAACCAAACCTCCATTATCCGTGCTTGGCACAATCGCAATATTGCTTGAGGAAGCCTTTACGATAAGGGCCGTCGCAGCGGTTTCGTTGTCGTCAACAGTGAATTTGACCTGAACGGGTTCACCTGAACCTGTAGATAACTCTGATTTTTCGGCAACAATAGTAGGAGCATCATCAACGGCATTTACCGTTACAGTAAACGTTCCCGTGCCTATGGCGTTGTTTTTGTCTTTACCAGTGATCGTGATAGTGGCGTTACCTGTCTGATTAGCCTTAGGTTTGATGCTAATAAACCTGTCATTACCCGAACCGGTAATGTCCGTTGTGTTGTTGATTTCGATCAGACCGTTGTTATCTGAAACAGCTGTGACAGTTATATCCGACCCTACGTTTTCAACGTCAGTAACGGTGAAAGGAATCGTGATCTTCTCTTCCTCGTTAAGCGCTACTGCATTTCTTGGAAGAGCAGATACAACAGGAACATCGTTTACAGGAGTGATTGTTACCTTGAAGGAAATCGTTTCTGTTTCCTTGGTAATTTTGTCCTTGGCGGTGACAGTGATGGTCGCCTTGTTGCTTCCATCGCCGCTGTTTGCATTAGCAGCCGACTGAATATTGATTTGGCGCAATGCACCATTATCGGCAGCAAACGTGAGTTTACTGTTGGGAACAAGCGATTGGTTGTCTGAAGTAGCAGCGAGCTCAATATCAGATGTAATGCCCGTCTGGTTGTTAACCGTGATATTAAAGGTCCCCTGCACGTCTTCATCAATTGTCTGGTCTCCAGGGTTCGTAAGGGTTGGAGCTGTCAAGATGGTTACACTCCATCCTTCGGTAATTTCAGCCAAAGTCGTCTGATTGCTACCATCGTCACGGACATATAACTGCCATTGGCCGTTGGGATTTATTCCTTTAAACACGGCCAGGTTCTGTCCATAACCATTGTTTCCAGGAGCAGGGGCACCTGGGAATGAATCGTTCACATCCTCGTAATTGGATGGTTTAAACGTTCCGAAGGTGATCTGACCGTTGTCGGGCAGGCTGCTAGACGCATTATCAGACAATGTAATGTCGACTCCAGCTCCACCTAAGGCATTGCTACCACCAGCATCAGACATAATTATCGATGTCTTTCCGCCTGGGGCTACAAGAAGAATGTCGATGTCATCGGGCGTACTGTGTTTCAGTTTATTTAATGTCACTACAACGTCACGAACAGTTCCAGTTACACCATTAACGGTCACTGTGGACGGGTAAGGTGATGCGGCAGCATTATCGAAAAATACGATCCGATTTGCTGCATTAGCCGCAGGATTCGGGAATGTTTGGCCAGCACCCGTTCCTACACTCAATGTGAATGTAGCTGAAGCTGTCCCATTGTTAGCATCCTTGACGGTGAATGTGACTTGCGCATTGCCAGTCCTCTGTCCGGCAGGAGTAATACGAATTGTTCTATTTTCTCCAGGACTGCTTGTTTCGACAAAGCTGCTTGAAGGAAGAAGGTTTGTGTCATCGGAAGATACTGTAACAGTCAGACTCTTCGATTCTGTTTCAACGTCCTTGACGGAGAAGTTCACATCGACCGGAGTTCCGATCTTTGTCCCAACACCATCAATAGTTCCGGCAACAATATTCCCATTGTTATCCTTTTTACCAATTAATGGATTATCGTTAATGGATTTTACAACCAGAGGGAAGTTCTTGCTCGTGACCCCACCGTCTTTATCGGTCATGGTTAAGGTCACGGTGACTGTCCCATGTGCATTGGCCTTAGGTGTCAGCGTAAGCGTTCCGGTTTTGGCGTTGTTGTCTCTAGCAATAACCACTCCGTTGTTATTATCACTGGAAACGACCAAGATACTTGAATCACTGGAAGATGCGACAAACTTGGTATTCGCATCTGTAAAGTTTGTCGTTTCAATGTCTGAGAAGGTGAAACCGACTGTGGCGGTATTATCCTCATTCACTTCCTTCTTACCGTCTGTAAGGCCTGTGAAACCCAAACCTGGGGAATCATTCAAGCGATTAACTTCAAGAATGAACTGCTTAGTCACGGTCGTTACGCCGTCACTCACTGTAAGTGTGATAACCGTTTCAAGAACATCGTTGCTGGGATCTACACTGTCCTTATCACCATCCGTGTTCTTATTAGTAGAAGGTTTGATCGTCAAACTTCTCTTGGAACCAGCACCGGAAAGCACGAGATCTTCACGAATGCCTTTAGTGGGCAATTCAGCAACAGTGATGGCCTTGCCGTCTTTGTCTACATATTCTGTGACATCGTTAATTTTTGCGGTCTTCCACCTCACACCAACCAAATCCGATCCGGTAACGGTCCCGGTAATTAGATCTACAGTATCGGTGAGTGTTCCGTTTGTCTGACGGTTCTGAGCCTTAGCGGTGATTGTCAGTTTAGCGGGATCGGTATCGGAATCGCCAACTGTGAAGCCGACATCAATCGATGTATCTTCATTTGTCTTAGCACCATCGTATTTGGCTTGGTTATCGTTATTGTTTGGCTCCAACCTAAAACCTGTCTGGCTTAGATCCGACACGGCGAGCGTAGGACCGCTATTAAGGATGAGTATCCACTTGGAAAGCGAACCACTGTCTGGAGCGGTATCGTCAACAACATATAGCTTCCACTCACCATTGGGATCAGCACCGATAAAAGCGTCATTCAGTGCGGTTGCCCCACTTGATATATTACTGGTAGGTCCAGGCGAAGGGAAAGTAGCTCCACCATTGTTTGAAGGCTGATAAGTTCCGGATTGTATTCCATTAACTCCAACGAGCGTATTAGCCGATCCGCTATCAAACATTAAACGTTTACCGCTCACTGGGACATTTCCTCCAACATCGGCCATTAGCAATGCGGATTTCCCATTTGGTCCTACGAGAACCATGTCAACATCCTCAGGGAACTGATGAGAAAAACCTTCTATAACAACCTGAACTTTACTCACCCGTCCCACTCGATTACCTACACGAATGATAGATGGATAAGGTGTGGATGTCGTGTTGTCACGTATAGTGATTCCTCCCGTGCTTTCGAAAGCCGAATTAACAGTACTATCTACGGTTAATACAAAATTGATGGACCCTGATAATTTATCTCCGCTCTTTTCCGCAACGGTCAAAGTGATGGTAGTTCTACCAGACAAGGATCCATTAGGAATGACTTGAACTGTTCTGTTGCCCCCCGCACCACCTAGTATGATGTTGCTGTTAGGGATGACTGCCGTGTCCGAAGAGGAAGCCGTCACCTGTAGATCATTCGGTGTTTCGACATCGCCTATGCTGAATGGAATGGCGGCAGTTGCGATACCTGCAGGAGTTGTGACTCCTTTCTTTCCAGGACCCGTTGCATCTGTTTGATCAACAAACGCAATCGTTGGAGTATCGTTAACCGGAGTTATGGTCACAACGATGTTCTTCGTTGCGATGGTCACCCCGTCAGAAACCGTCACATTGATGGTCGCCTTATTCAAATTATTCTGATCAGAACCACTGTTGGCATTTTCCGCCGACTTGATTGACAATGTTCGATTTGCACCCGTCCCGCTAATGCCCAGATTGTCGACAGCATTAGGAAGCAGGCCCACATTGTCTGATGTAGCGTTGACTGTGAATGCGTTGGCTGCACCTTGGACGTCTCCGACAGTGAAATCGAGTTTTCTCTCCTGATCTTCAAGAATAGTGATTGCATCAGGCAAGCCATCTATAGCCGGCTGAGTGATGATATTAATGGACCAGCCAGCCAGTGTTCCTGCATTATTCGCAACAGAGTCCGTTATGTATAGTTTCCAAGCTCCGTTTGGCGACTTGTTCGTGAAAACGGCCAAGTCCGTTCCAAATGGACCTGATGGAACTCCTGCCGGAGTGATCAGTTGGTTGTTGGCGTCCGTAATTTTTGGTGCCGTTCGTCCATTCAGCACTGTTGGAATATAAGATCCTGAAGAAATGAAATTATTAGGTGCAGGGAGATTAACACCAGCGTCTTTGTCGAACGTCAGCTGAGTGTTCTTTAAGTTTGGATCTCCTCCAACACCCGACATAAGCATCACACCTGCTCCATCTGGACCTACCAGGAGCACGTCCATATCTGAAGGGAATTCGTGAGTTGCACCGATCAAGGTTACTGAAACCTTTCTTATACTCCCCTTCAAACCGCTTACTGAAATTTGAGAAGGAGTTGGATTGGCGGTGTTGTTGTCACGAATTGTGACGAGTGAGCTGTTCACTTGAATCGCGCTTACAGCCGGTAGAACCGTCAGTTGGAAGGTGCGACTGCTGCGGGCCCCACCAGCGTCTTCAACGATTAAAGTGATGTCTGTAGAAACATTCCCCTTGTTCCCTTGCGGAACAGGGACCAATCGAACCTTAAGGTTGTCCCCATTGGAAACATTCAACAGATTTGGGGTTTCATCGGCATCGTTCTCCTGAGCTCCGACATTGTCATACATTAGAATGTGGGACTCATCTATAGGAATGATCTTATCGTTAGACGAGCTGGCTACCACAAACAGCCCCGCCGCACTGTCAATATCGTTGACTGTGAAACTGATAAGGCCTGTTTCTTTGCCGTCGGATGTTGTGACCTTGTCTATGAATGTAATGGTAGGAGGATCATTCACAGGGTTGATTACAACATTAAAGGTCGTAGTACCAGCAGATCCTGCTGTTTTGTCTTCCGCCCTTAGCTGTATTGTAGCTGTGCCATTTGCATCGGCTGCGGGAGTAATTCTCAAAGTCCTGTTGGAACCGGCTCCAAACGTCTCGAGCTTAGAAATTAGACCAGCATTTCCTGTGGCCGTTGCAGAGGTTTTTATGTCCGCAACATTGCTGTCTGGATCCGCTACAATAAACGAGACATCTACTGGGGTGTCTTCGTTCGTTGTGGCCTGTCCGTTAACCAATGAAACTTCAGGAATGACCGGGCCTTCCTCAACAATCAAAACAAACCCGTCACCAATGGAATCACCAGGCTGAAGACCTGTAACAGACAACTGCCAGGTACCATCTAAATCCGATCCAATCACACTAGAGAGGGCATCTCCAGACACGGCACCACCATTAGATGGCTGGAAGGTATCGTTATTCGGAATGAGCGTGGAATTCGGCAGCGGTTTAGGATCTGGATCATCTCCAGCATCGTTGCCGTCCGGAAGCCTCGCTGCATCATCAAAGGTAATGCGCGCACTAGAGAGGGCATTTGCACCTCCGGAAGCCGCCATTAAGGTGCTGGAATTACCATTTGGGGCAAGCAACCGAAGTATTAAATTTTCAGGATTCGCAACGCTCAAGTTGGCGACGACCACCTTGACTTTACCAGCCTTGGACTTTGTGCCGTCCGCACTTTTACGGCCGGTGTTGATAGTTAGGCCAATGTTACCATCGGCATTCAAAGATGTGGTGCTGGCAAATGCGGGGTTGATAATATTACTAACAGTCACCGTGAAGTTGGTCTCGGCGGATTTATTGTCGCCTCCACCACCATCTGCTGCGTTATCCGTTACCTTGATCTTGATGCTTGCAGAACCTGTCACCGCTCCCTTAGGTGCGATCAAAACTTTGCGTTTGAGATCATTTCCGGTCCTGTAAATGAAAACATCTGACGGATCCACCACGGATGCGTTGGAGGAAGTCACTACAACCGTCAAGCTGCCGCGTAGCGTCTCATTGTTTGCAGCCCCACCATCATTAATCTCAATCTCGAATGGCCCAATAGCTTTGGCCTTTTCGGTTGTTTGATTGCTAATTTGAGTAATCGTAGGAGCATCATTTTTGGGCGTGACCGTCAAATTGAATGTACCAACTACCCTTTGAGTATTTCCTGTTGGATTGCCGTCACTGTTTACTGGTCCGTCGTCAACAGTGATGGTGATTGTTGCTGTCCCGTTCTGATCGGCTTTTGGGGAAACCTGAATCACTCGACTGGTTCCGGATCCACTGATAGTGATATTTGCATTAGGAAGGAGACCTGTATTGCTGGAGGTCGCTTTCAATGTCAAAGCATCGGCTCCACCATTATCGTCGACTGTGAAACTGATGGCTTTGGTCGTATCTTCGTCAATCGTTTGATTATCAATACTGGAGATGATAGGAACGCTCTGAATTCTGAGCGTCCATCCTCCGGCGACATTTCCGGCATCAACGAGTTGATCATCATCAATATAAAGCTTCCATGTCCCGTTGCCGTCCTTTCCTTTCCCGTCATCGAAGTTGACGATATCATCCAAGCTAGTTGCTGTTTCATTTGGAGTGAAACCATTCATATTATCGACATCGCCGGGCTGAGTATTGTATTTGCTCGGTTTAAACGTTCCGCCCGACAACTTGGTGTCGTCCGGCAATGAACCACCCGCAGCGTCGTCGAAAGTTAAGTCGATCTTGCTGACGTCGTGAGGACCACCAGCGTCGCTCCAGAAAAGAAAGCCACGGGTCCTTTTGGTTTGAATCACCACGCCGTCGCCATTTTTCTTCTCAGGACGTTCATAGACAAGCATGGCGTCTACGTCATCTGGGTTGGTGTGTGTGAAATTAAGTATAGAGACCTGTACTCTTTTCACTTCACCGGGCAATCCCGATGTGGTGACCGTTGATGGAAACGGGGAGGCGGGTCCTTCAGTTCCTGATCCAGGAATGTCGATCGTCTGAACCTTATTAAAAGGCGTAAACTGTTGGCCAAAAATAGCTCCCTGGGCAAGCAGGAGAGCGAGACCAACGACAGCCCTCAGTAGACGATGTGGTTGGCACAGTTTATTATTCATGATGGAGTTTAGAGGATTTGATTTTGGATGAATCCGGTCACTCAAGCTTCCCAAAAATGGCTTAATATTTCGTGTTTGTTCTCTCATTTAATCACAATTTAAACAGTATTTTTAGGCATTATGCATAACCGGATTAGCAATATAAACACACATAACCAATCGGAACCTACCCATTTAAAGAACCGTCTAACCAGTTCATTATGAGCATGTTCCAAATTAGTCTGCGGTCTTTAACTCTGGAGTTTTGCCTTCAAAGTATATATGCGTCCCTATCGGGATAGGCTACTTTTCCATAAAAATTCGACAATTTGCAACATAAAAATAAGCTGTCCACCGCCACACAGTTGGGTTTTCAGGATCAGCCGCCGGTTCTGATTAACTTTCTAATCCCTAGATAGTTAGAGAAGAATCATCCTTTGAACGACACCCGGTAACAGCACTAAAGCACCAAAACACTTTTACATTGACACACTAAAACACTTTTACATTTAATCACCAAATGATCGTTGCTTGTCTGGGGATGAAGGGTGGGAGTGGAAAGACCACATTAGCCACCAATCTCGCCGCCGGGCTGGCCGCGAGGCCGCACGAAAAAATCTTACTTCTAGACACGGACGAACAAGCCTCATCTGCAAGATGGAATTTAGAACGTCCCGAAGCACGTCCTCAAATCAAGACCCTTCAACTGCCTGACGCCGGGCTTCTCAAGGAAAGATTTTCAGATCTCGAGTCTAAGTTCACCCACATCATCGTCGATGGGAGCCCGAGGATGGATCATCTTTCGACCGTAACACTCGGTATTGCGGATATGGTTCTCATACCTATTCAACCCAGCCCACTCGATATATGGGCTACAGAGCAATTGGTTGACCGCGTTCACAAAGTCAAAGAAATCAACGCCGATTTTCAAGTGGCCTTTGTTCTGAATCGGTTCAATCCGAATACAGTCATCTCAAAATCTGCCCTTTCAGCCCTTGAAACACTCGATATCCCCATCGTCAAAACTGGACTGAAGCAACGTGTTGCCTATGCAGTGGCCATGGCAATGGGGCTTTCCGTCATCGAGTATACCGACCGAAAAGCCGCTCAAGAAATGTCGGATCTACTCGAATCTCTGGATGATATGGAACAAGGGCGAGCTCCGTTCATTATTTCCCAACAAGAAAACGCACTAAAACATTAATACACCAAAACATTAAAACACCTTAATGACTAAATCTTTCGATATCACAACAGGAAGGAATAAGACTGAGCGGTTAAATCAAGTTGAGAAGCATCTCGGCAGATCAAGTTCCCATCAAGAAAACAGCGGTATTTATCGCTTTACGGCTGTTCTTCCTGAAAGCATGGGAAAAAGACTAAGACTCCACTGCGCCCGTCATAATCTTCGAATGAAAAATGTGTTTGCAGATGCAGTCGGGGAATTTCTGGATAGGCACGAGAAAGATGCACCCCCTCAGGAGCTGCATTAAAATGAATGCTTATCTTAACGAAAAAGGCCTTGTTCCCGTCCCCAAGGCCTATGTCACAAGTCCCATTTTTTCCGCCAAATCGACTACTGAAAGTCGAACCGTTTACCTAGCCAATGGAACACGATATACCATTGGAGGAAATTTGTTGGATACCGGCAAGTATGCCCCGGCGTTGGACGTGCGGCATTTGAGGCTCCTCTTAGTTCTGCTTTTTTTTAGACAAAGAGACTATCCACCACCGTCCAAGATAACCTTTTCCATGAACGAGGCGTGTCACCACTACGCTTCAAGTCAAGGCGGGCGATACAGTCGGGAGATCATGCGCCTCTTCGAGGATTTGAAGAATTCGTGTTTTGAAGTCCAGGAAGCTGGAGCCAGAGATTTTTTCATCTACCCAATCCTGAAGGATTTTAGAGTCCGCGGGCGCTACCGGAGGCGCAAGCCAAAGAGCGATCAAATGCAAAAAGAACTCCATCTGGAATATGCGGAGCTACATGAGAATTTTATCCCCATCTTGATGGAAACCGTTCACTTCGATTTAAGTGCTTTCAAGAAGATGTCGTCTCCCATAGCCCAAGCCGTATACGCTTTTATCCCCTCCAGAGCTACATATCGCCCTAAAGATAATCCTTTCTCCATCACCATAACAACCATCTTGAAACAAATTGGAGCCGCTATTCCTCAGGCAAAATGGGCTCGAAAAAAGCTATTCACACAAAACAAAGTTTCCATATTGAAACAACTAAACGGAGCCCCGACTCGGACAGGCTTCCTTCGCGTCATCATAGAAGAGACCTCAGATAAGGAAGATTACAAACTCCTCTTTTGGGAAGAGAGGGCACCCGCTGACTTACCTATTGAAAATCAATCCACCCTCAACCAAAAGAAAGCACCCCATGTCACCAGTGTCTTTTTCCAGATTTGGATTGATAGAGGAGGGACCAACGAAGGCTATCAAAGGAAGACATGCAATCTCCCTGAGATCACACCTTATGAGCAAGGCCTCATGCAAATGGCTAAGATAGAGTTCAAAGGCAATGAGAGAGCATTCCAAGTTGCAAAGGTGCTAATAGGCGATGCCTCTTTCGAGGAATGCCTTGGATACAGCAAATCTTATGCCATAGAAAACAAGAGAGTCAAAAAGTCACACACCTCTCTTTTCATCCACAAACTGAAGGAGTATGCTAAATCTGTCACAGTTAGTTAGGACAACTAAGAGGTTTAGTTAGGACAACTAAGAGGTTTAGTTAGGACAACTAAGAGGTTCGTTAGGACAACTAAGAGGTTCGTTAGGACAACTAAGAGGTTTGTTAGGACAACTAAGAGGTACGGTGAATAACTTCTTGTTGATTATCAACGAGTTACGAAGTTATTCACACCCTCTCCATTGTTTACCATTGTTTTACCATATTTTAACCATTATAGGCGCAAGCGCCGAGAATGGTTTTGCAAGCAAAGAAAAAAGAGCTCGGGCTGTCACACTTTTTGATCGTTTCGGGGCTTTAAAAAAAT
>Ga0100380_10003108_pt1 | contig 17685 bp, 5 predicted proteins | sample CryGeymeta201504_FD_80417 | JGI IMG/M metagenome (GOLD analysis project Ga0100380, IMG submission 80417) | Groundwater microbial communities from Crystal Geyser aquifers in Utah, USA - Crystal Geyser metaG 2015-04 | ecosystem: Environmental > Aquatic > Deep subsurface > Groundwater | place: USA... | reverse complement strand
CTTGGATCACTTGGAAAATACAAAGGGATTTCATTTGCGCAAATTGCGATTCTTGGTACTAGATGAAGCCGATCGTATGCTGTCGCTGGACTTCGAAGAAGAACTCAACAAAGTCTTGGATGTTATTCCGGAAGACCGTCGTACTATGCTGTTTTCAGCAACCATGACTTCCAAGGTCCAAAAGTTGCAACGCGCCTCACTCACCAATCCGGTCAAAATTGAAGTCAGTACCAAATTTCAAACTCCCAAACTGTTACTCCAGAGTTACTTGTTCATTCCGGCCAAATATAAGGACTGTTACTTGACGTGGCTCATTCACGAAAATGTCGGGAAATCTGTGCTAGTATTTGGTGCCACGTGCAACAACGTCCAACGGCTGGCGTTAATGTTGCGCAATTTGGGATTTCCTGCCATTTGTTTGCACGGACAAATGTCCCAACCCAAACGTCTCGGAGCTTTGCAAAAATTTCAATCTGGTGATCGCGAGATTCTTATTTGTACCGATGTAGCCAGTCGAGGTCTGGATATTCCATCCGTGGACGTTGTCATTGTAAGTTGGCAGGCTTGTAGTGAAATGTATTGTGGTGTGTAGTTCGGGTTTTTTTTTGAAGTATTTTTGTTGGGAGGAAGTGGCGCTCTTGTCTTTTTACTTGGCTGCAGGTTTCTCGTTCGTCGCTGACATTTACTTTTTCATTCATACTTGCTTGCTTTGATAGAACTTTGATTTGCCGGGACACGGCAAAGATTACATTCATCGCGTGGGTCGAACAGCTCGAGCTGGACGATCCGGAAGAGCCATCGCCATGGTGACCCAGTACGACGTGGAAGTCTACCAAAGATTAGAAGCTCTATTAGGCAAAAAGTTACCGGAATACAAGCTGGACGAAGAAACCGTGCTCGTTTTGTTGGAGCGCGTCAATGAGGCACAACGGCTGGCCACGCGAGAATTAAAGGAACAATTGGCAGCACGCAAGACTCATGGACGTCGCAAACGCGACAGGCAGGGTGGTGACGGCAACGACGATGATGATGTAGACGGTGGAGAAGAAGATGGTTTGCAGGGCGTCCTGCAGAAACAGCTCCGGAAGGGCTACGCCGGGGGCAGTGGAGGCCGCGGAGGAGCTCTTCCGAATCAGCGCGGATATGCTGGTAAGGGAGGAGGAGGAGGAGGAGGAGGTAAAAAGAAACACCGGAGATAATTTAGTTGGCTGTCGTTGTGGCAACTTCTTTTTTATTTTTTTATTTTAAAAGTATTACTTTGATATTGGATTGACAGATTTTTTGGTTGGATAATGAAGCTTGTTTTGACACCCTTCAAAGTTGTGTAAAAGATTTAGATGCAAATATTGCGGTATCACGCATCGCTTTTTATTCCCAATTTTGTCGTTAAATTTGAAATTACCTTACCCTGAATTCCATGAAAGATGTTGCATATCGAAGATCGATCATTGCCTTCCTTCGTCTTCTTCTCCCGAAAATCCTCCGGCAATGGCGGCAATCATCAGGAAGCCAAGGGCTGGTTGTACCACTGGTTGAAATGACTCTGAAGAAACAATTTCAAACAAATAACCGTCGATGAGTGAGATTCAGGTTCACAATTAAAAAACAAAAGAAATACAGTCAGCCGGACACCATTACGACCACAACCATATCAGGCACCACTTACGATTAAAGGCAATCTGGACCGTATCGTCTTTTAAAACGTAAGAACAAAAGATTCCAGCCAAAAACCACACCAAAAAAACACAGACGACAAAAAAATCGACCGTCACCAATGTCGATAGAGCATTCTTGATGGTGTCGGGAATGCTAAATCCTCCTCCTTCTCCCGATGACGAGACATCTTGAGCTTGAAATTCTTTGGCATCTTGCAACAGCATTTCTAACGAATCGTTTGTAGTATCAGTACTGCTGGTGCTGGTGCTGGTGCTGCTCATTGTCGTCGTCGTCCTCGCACTTCCTAAAGTTGAGGTGGAGGAAGCCATACGCATGCTACTGGGATTGCTTGTAGAGCTCACTGCTCTGGACGACCCTTCATTCACCAACTCTCGAACATCCTTTACTTGCAAATTCACAGTTGCGTCTTGTCGTCTCGGTTTAAATTCGATCGGTGGCTGTTCGCCTTGTTCTTGTTCTTGTTCTTCCTCCTCCTCTTCTTTTTCGTCTGTTAAGGCTGATGCTGTCGATTCAGATTCTTTTCGTTTGACACGTTTTCGTCGGCGTTTGGGTTCCTCCTCTGCATCAGTATCAGAAGTAGCAAAGAGATTGTACGACGCACTGTAACTGTAACTTTGTGGCGTGATGGTAAACTGTTGTAGTGTTGTTTTCTGTGTCCATTCGACGGAGGACCTAGCATTAGCAGTCCTAGGAGTCATTCCTCCTTGCAACACAGTCGTTGTTGGTGAAAAAGGACGAAATCCTGTGGACGTGCGGACAACAACCGTCACAATAAGGACGACGCAGAACATCAATGGCAAAGAATCCCTCATTTTTTTAAAAATGTACGACGAATTGTGTGAAAAAAATGGATTTTTTCTTATGCAATCAGAGCTGTTAATTTCCTCTGTATCTGAATTCACCTATAGTAGTATTGATATTATTTATTTGAAAGGAGTCCTGTCCAAAGAACGTGAAATAATAATAAAGAAGTTGTGTGGTTGTGTGATAATTACTTTCTTGATTTTTGATATCGCTTCAACAAAGATCTATTGATCCATACTCTAGCTAGGGATAGAGAAAGCTTGTTGCAATACGTCACAAACAAGAATGAAAGAATCCCGTATAATCGCATTGTTCACAGAAAAATACTCGAGTATCGTCTGCTCTGCTGGCTTTGTTTCGCGGGAATTTTGGATCATTTTTTCGTAGAAGCATGGAATGAATTATTAATAATTGACCATCATCAAAACATCAAAACTAGTCTACTATCATCTATTCGTAGTCCGTAGGTAGCTCATAAAAAAGATTGGATCGGTTGGCTCTTGGTTCAATCCAGTGAATGTTCAAAAGAGGTATCTTTCCTTCTTTCAACTTACAAAAGAGTTCAGATAGAGACAGTTCGAGAGTTGTGAGACCGTGAGACCATGTTGTAGTAGAGAAGGAGGTACGGCGATTTTGTATATCAACAAAATCGACAAAAGTCTTCTTTTTTTTCCTTCCAGAATTCATCTCGGTCCATCATCCAACAAGGTACGCAAATCTCACACAAAGTCCGACAGTACTGTTTTTACTTTAGTACTGTAGCCAGTATTCTACAGAAGGTGTGCATCTTGTTGGATTACTCACTCATGGAACAAATTCTCACGATCAATATGTATGTATGTTGTATCTTTCGTATTATTTCAGCAGCATTGCTAAAATGATTCGTTTGCAAACAAATAATCGTACTGTGTCTGCAGCACCCCACAAGGAAGGCTCCTACAAGGCAAAGTTGAGATCTCCGAAGGCTGTCATTGATTACAATGATAACAAGTATACCGGAGTTCGGAACAGGGTTTCCACCAACAAGCCATCCAAATCCAAGGTCAGGTCACATAAGAAGAAGAGTGGTACTGCTGCTGCTGCTGCTGCATTGAAGAAAGTAGCAATACCACGACCAACATATGTGGTGGATACTTCTCCTTTTGCGCACGGAGCCCGCCTTCAACATGTCTTTGCAGAAGTGAACAAGATCTGGCCCCTGGAACTTGAAGAGTACAAGGAAGGAATGGAGCACGCTGCTGCCATTGCAGACAAGTACTATCGATCGGTTACAGCACATCTATCGAAAGGTCAGCGCATGAACTTAATTGTGCTTTCCGAGTCACACTCCAGGACGAAGCTGGACATTTTGGATAGACAAATATTGCCGGAACATCAAGATCTTGTCACGAAAGAATACCACAAGGGTCATGTCAACTTGGTTCATTGTTTGACCTATGGTGAGCCATGGCTGGCAGGGATCACTTCCGAACAGGATGGAAGCATTGCCAGGGGAACACCCACCTTTTGGAGAATCTTGTCTGTTCTATCCGGTGAGCAACAACACATGACCGAAGATGACGATGAGTATGACGATGCTTTTGCTCATGTTGTGAAGAAACAAGCTGATAAAACAGAGCGCGTCAAGGCTAAAATTGCTGTATTGGATCGAATGAAGAAGAATGGCATTGGATTTCTTGATATTTCTCCCATTCACATCTTTCTCGCTGCTGGAGTAAAAGTTGCGACGAACAAAACTACAGGTACCAAGTACAATACCCCTTCAAAAGTATTGCCAGCAAGCGTCAAAAACGCAATCATCAACCTATGCTGGGACCATTACATGGCACCGCTCCTGGAAATTGCTCGACCGAAACATTTTGTTGTGCTGGGTAAGTCTTTGACACAGGCCATTGGAGTTGAGGTTTTGAAAGACTTTGCCGAGAAGACGGATGCGATGTACCATGGAACGCTACAACATCCATCAGCACGAGATACGCAAGGACGAGCCTACCTTCCTCATTTACTGCAGCTACGAGATTTGGTTGCCACATGCATTCCACAGTCGGTTTCAGACAATTCAAGCGGTCCCCAAACACTGCCTCAGACAGAGTCGGCGCCTGAAGGGAGCCCTAAAAAGCGGAAGCGACACTAGCTGAAAAAAAAAACGCCATCAACTCTCCGACAAGAAGACGATTATAAACATCGTAAATTGCAAGACAGAACAATGAATGCGTAAAAGAAATTTTAAAACGCATGCCCTTTTCAATCAACGTACAATTTAAGAGCTAGATCTTGCCATGGAGTGACAGTGTAGTATATCGCTGTGAGGTTATTTTGTCCTGGCCTGAAAAGCTCCAACATTATCTCTCGGCAACTGTAGACAGTTCTGTAACTTCTTGCGTTGCTTCCATACTCCTTCCTTGGAAAAAAAATGACATTCATGTTGACAAAATAAGGTAAAAAACATGGATTACTAGACTCGGCGCAGGAACACGGTATCTGCGAAAGTATCATTTATTTATCGTTTGTTGAAGGTTAAATATACATGTACACACTGGGCTATTCCAAGAAAGCTCAAGTCTTCAAATATTTGGAGTAAACAACACCGGAGATCTGCAGCTCTGCTCTCTCGGAACGTCTCCATCTCAAAGTAGTACTACGTACCGTACTCCGTAGAAGAATACCCTCACTTGATGACTTGACTACTCTAGCTCCTGTCAGAATTCAAGGCTACTAGACTAGTAGCACATCTATCTTTGATGGAACTCCAGGAGGCAGGTTTGGGAACACGGTACCTGGTAGACTGTCGCTTTTCGTGTTCGCAAAGACTCCAGAACAGTCCCGATTGTTCGGCATCCGGGACTTCAATTTCAGGTTGCACCTAAACAATGACCTTTTCTTAGATGTCACATAGAAACAAAATATCAACGGCCATTTAAAGATTTAATTACATTCAAATCCCACTTTTATCTACATGCTGACAACACTCTTTATTATTGTTCCGAGTCGGATGTCAAGGCCTGGTTTAAAAACTTTTTAAATCATGGCGTACCAGGTATGGCGTTTGTGCTGCTGCTGGGACTGCAGAATAGCCATTAAAGTTTCGAATTTCACCTCGATTCGCATCTTCTCTACATTATTCTCTTCCATTTTCTATCGTCACACAACCTTCCTCATCACAACGAAATTCAGATCACGATGGACAAAATGAATAGTACCTGTTCTCAATGTTCTCTGCCCTCGGCGGACGATGACAAGAGCTGCGAAACACCACCACCACCAACCATAACAACCACTACCACTGAATCCGCGACCGTAGAGTATGACTGGGTAGGCGAGACTGTCATTGGTATTGCGAGTGCTTGCAATCTTTGTGGAACTTACGATATGCAACAGGTGGGATTCGAGCAGCAGGAGCAAATGGCACAGCAGCAACAGAAACAATCCAGCAAAAAATGGAATCGCAACGATTGGGAAGTGAGCCTCTACCAAAAGTTTTTGTTCGACGAGTCATCCATCCGTCTGGATGAATAAGTGACCCGTATTCAGCTAGTGACTTCTAGTACCACAGATGGAGGTAAAAAATAAGTGTTAGTCTATAAATTCATGGCGCGTTGAAGCATCAAGCTAAGGGGGAAGTGGAAGTGCATACTGCAAGTGTCAAGGAAGAGTCACACCAATGTCCAAGGCAGCGGCTTGAGTTTGGTTTGGACGGCTATGAAATGAAATCAAAACATACAGCAGATCAGTAATTGTACAATAAAGATTTAAAAGTTGCTTCAAAGAATCTACTACCATTTCTACTAGTAGAACGGAATGTGTCCTGCACTGTGAGAGTCAATTATTGATACTTTTGTTTTGTGAGATCTCCAGACAGGGTTATATTTTCGAAGCCTTGTTGCACGGGTTGCCCTAGAAACTACCACCAACATCTCAGACCGCCCAGTAAGAAACATGCGCCATTGTTAGCAGCTGGAGAGTGATAGAAAATTACTGGTAAAATCTTACGCACTTTTTCGGGTATCGTACAGTCTCCTACGAACCAGCCTGGCACAACGTGGTGGCTACAAGAAAAGATTGGTTTGAGAAGCGGTGGAAGCGAAAGTAATGGAGCCGAGTAGCTGGTAGAGATCGCATCTTATGTTCATGTCCAGGAGATCCGAACAGATCTGAAGGCGACTGTCAAAGCCGAGAAGCGTTACTATTCTTTGTTTTTTTTATCCTTCTCCCTACAAATAAGATCCAAAGCAACAACATCTACTGTAGTCTACTACCAGCTGCTGTTTGTAGTCTACTGTAGTACGGGCCACTTCTTGTTCTTTTAGGTTGGGTCCACTGATTGAGCGACGCTCCAACATGCTGCCGCTCAGTAACATCCGATCAACATGTTTTTGAGCTTGGGATTACCAGGGTACTACTACTTTATCTTGTAGAGTAGTCATCAAAGCAAGGATCGGGAAGGCTTGGCCACAGTCATCATTCCATCCTTTCCAGAAACGGAGCTGAACCCGGGGTGATTTTCCAATGTTTGTCGTACTTGCTAATTTGTTTGCAAAAAGCCTTGATAGACTGACTGTGTTCCAAATCGTTGTTGTAAAAAGTGGCTTGCCATACGTAGTAGTAGTAGCTAGAGCGATTACCGGTAGTTGGCTGCTACTCGCTACTAGTAGTAGCGTGCTCTGCTACTACTATTATTAGTCTACTACGGTACTAGAATTTGCAGAATAATTTTAGCCAATATCCATTACATAGAGTAGTAGTTAAGTATTCCTCACACATATCTTGTGGATGCTTGACGAACAGTTTAGATTTTAGATGTCAAATGTGCCTTGAACGCCATCATCATTATTATCATCATCATCCTAATTTTTTTCTTTATGGACCAAATTTTATCCACCCGCGGAGATGATGCACTACCGGCCCCAGCAAATTTTCGTCCACGGCCTGTACCATGGGTGTGACCATTTTTGCATCAACGTCGTCCATAGATTCTTGTCGCGTCACAGCACAAACGGCGTGTTCGGTAAGGTTCTGCAGTGCTGGCACCAAAGGCAAATGATGTTTGGCCCACATCCATACATCTTTGGCATGTTGATGAACACAATGAGCCACCAATGGATCATCGTCGTATTGGCGTACTTGGTTGCCAACAGAAGTAGTCGTACAGGACTCTGTGGGAACATATCTCAGGCGTCTTTCCTTGTTGGAAGCCACCGTCGCCGGTGCTGCTGTCGTCGTGGCCACGATGGGATGGACACAACTGGATCGACGTGTTCCAGCCCCAGGAATATTGGTGTTAACCTTGGGATATTTCTTGACAGGTTTTGTATTGGCCGTCAACGTTTGTTTTCTACCCTGTTGTTGGTGATTGTTGTTGGTGGTGGTACTACTACTAGTACTACTACTTGTACTAGTACAAGTAGTAGTAATAATGGGTAAACTTAAAGGATACGCCAATGCCGCAGCATCCTCTCGTTGACGTTCGCTGGTGGTGGAATACCGACGCACTGGAGAAAATGATGCGATAACTACTTGTTGACTCGTTTGTTGTTGTTGCTGTTGTTGCGAGCAAGTACTTCCCCAGTCCGAAGGAGGAGAAAGACTGTCTTGGAGGGTCGACACTGTCAGAGGAGTCGTCGACTTTGCCGTTGTTGTAGTCGTCATCACTTCCATGGATTGCTGTTGTCGCTGGAGAACCCACGCAGGTGTCACCTGTTTATGAGGCGTAATAAAGGTAAACTTCTTTGTATTACTACTACTACTACTATTGATGTTGTTGTTGTCGTTTTCCTTGTCAGTGATTTCATCATGGGAAAATGAAAAGGAGAGAGCCGCCACTAGGGCATGAAGGTCCTCCTTTGGACCAGTACTAGTACTAGTACTACTGGAGGAAGGTGTTGTTGTTGCACCACCACCATTACCAGCCTTCTTGTCGGCGAGTTGCGCCGCCAACACCAAACTAGGACGTACCGAAGGTCCAAAATCTGTGAAGGTCTGGTGCAGAGAGCTTTGAAGGTCTTTTACAGTTGTAGTTGTCATAAGAATTGATAGTGTAGTACTTTACGTTGGTGCTTTTGTTTTTGCCCACTGGAGTAATACTGTCATTTACAAGGAGAGTATAATCTCGCTCAGAGTGTGTGGTGTTTCTGTTTGACAGAGGCGTAAAACAGATTTTCAGTTCGATTTTATTTTTTATTTAGGATTACGATTTTATTAATCATTTTTTTTGTCGTCATTTTTTTCGAAAATTCAAATTTTAGAAGCAAGTGTGCGCTTTTAATCTTTCAACGTTTTGTCAATGCACCTAATCCCTAAAATGACCCTCATGATGATGCCACTAGCGTAGTACTACTCATAATACTACTAGCTAGTAGTAGTCTACTACTGCATGTACTTTTGACCACAACAACAACAACAAATCCAAATCTAAAAAACCTGGAACCACTAGGTCTACTTGCTACTCGAGTATAATTTACGGCCACTCTGCTCTCCTTCATTGAATGTATCGGAGTCTCTGCTTTGCTGTTGGTACTCGCATACGCGCACGCACAAACACAAGTACACACACACACAAGTGCAAGACGTATCGCTGCAGCAAGGCCAAAAAGTACGGTAGTACGGTACACTAAAGAAACACGAGAGATCTAATTTTTTAATTTTTTCCTGACTGCTTCCACTTCGATCAATACATGGCAAATTTGACTGAATTGTACATAGCAGTATCTATCTTCTCTTTTTCCAGCAAAAGAGATATGATCTATAAGAAATTGAAACAATTTGCTACGTAGAATAAGTTAAGGCAGAATCAAGTTTTGATTCAATAGGACAAGAAACAACAAAACGAGAAATCATGGAAAAGTTTATCTTGGGAATGCTTCAAGAGCAGCTGGGAAAGGTGTGTGTGTATGCGTGCGTGCGTGTGTTTGTGTGTCATGTATGATGTATGTGTCTACTCGAATACCAAAAAAAAGGTTCCAAAGAAACAAACTACCATGGTTTTTTCTCTTTGCTGCCATGGTCTTTGTTTCTCTTGACATCTCACCATTGCGTGCAACTTCTGCTCGTTGTTCCAATTTACATTTACCGTTACATACTTCCAACACCACTGCTACTGCTACACTCATTGTATTCCCAAAAAACATATTACAGTACATTGTTGGTTTTCGAAAAGAAATGGTCAATGCCAGCTTACTAAATGGAAAGGGTGAAATTACGGATTTGAACTTGAATTGTGCGGCGATTAACGAACAGATTTCCGCCATTGTGCCCTTTATTGAAATCGACAGCATTCATATTTCCAAAGTCGCATTCCAAGTCACGTCCTGGACCAACCTGCGCAAGGCGCCCATACTGGTAGATATAGAACATATTACTGTCCAGATAAGTGAACCACTGCACTACGTTCGAAACAGGAAACGGCCACGAATACGACACTTGACGGTAGCAGAAGCAGAAGAACATTTTCGGCAGCTCCGACAAGAATGTCTACGAACGAGAACGGCATTCAAAAATCCTAATCAGCGCGGTGGATACAATCTGGGAGATCGGATTGCCGACAATTTGCAGTTGGAAATTGCGTCTATTTATATTCAATTCCAAACCTGGGGGACCTTCAAGACGAGAAGGCCGGGACCTTGGACACCGCCGACCATTCAAATACTCTTGAAAACCGTACGGTGTACAAGTGTCGATGAATACGGCAATGAGGGGACACCAGATGATCACTGGGCCCACAATCACAAGCCACAACCACGTGGACAGGACAAAACCTTGCTGATTTTCAAAAAAATTACCATGAATTATAATGTTGGGCTACGAACGAGTGATGGAAAGTTGTTTTCCTTGATGCAAGGTGAGACCGGTATTGTACCACCCGTCTCCCGCAGCACGACGGTACCTCCTACTCCCCCGCGTGTCCCAAAAGTAGCACCGTCGGGTTCACCCGAAGCGGCAGCAGAAGTCGTAGCCGACTTGGCCAATACGATTGGACTCATCATTCCTACACCAGATGCAGCAGAAACGACAGATGCAGGAACGGTGGCAGCGGCGACGGTGACGACAGAAAAAGCGGATGTCATCGTAGCAGCGAGTACCGATGGCGACAACGATCAGGATGTCGAGAAAGATGTAATGAAAAAAATGAATCAACCGGACATCAATGCGAAACAAGGTACAGCAACCGACGTAGCTGCTGATAAAACAGATATCTCCACTCCACAAAAACCAGAGGAGAAGAGGAGTTTTGAACCAACACACGATCCAACACACGATGAACCAAGTTCTGACGCTAGATTGAACAATAACAATAAAGAAGCCAAGAAAACAGAGAGCCTTAGCAATCCAGTGGAGGACCACAATAACCAAGTGGTTGTTCATATGGCCATGAAACGGCGTATACGAGATGGTGCCTTATTGGCGTTACAAATCGACAATACGCTTTCCAAAGTGGAAGTGTCAATACAGGCTGAAGTTGTGCCTTACTTGGTGCAGGTAGTGCTTGGCGTTCAATCCTGTGTTGCCAAAGACCGGGGATTTGAAGATCCTCTCCGTAGTGAAAATGACCACACAGATCACAATGACGCACTACTTACCAAGCACCAAGCGAGTGTCCGCAACGTGGTTGGTAAACAGGATATAGAAAAAAGAGAAGAAACAAAGGAGCAATCGGTTTTGATCACAGAGAAAGATGCGGTTGAGCTGATTAAGGCCGCGGCCCTCAGCGACAACGAGGGTGCGAGCGCCTGTTCGTCAAACGACAGCACTGATGTGGGCGAAACTACAACAACAATGGGCGCCAACGCTGCGAAAGAGCTCGTGGCAGCCTTGGAAGGAGGAGCCGACAGTACAGGCGCTTTAAGTGCTGCCGACAGTTTGTCCGTATTTGAAGAAACAATTGCGGATACCGCCGATAATGACACTCTCGATGGCAGCACAGTTCAACAATTACAGCAACAAGCAGCAGATGCATCCAAGGGTCTCGGTCAGGCCTTTAACTCGCTATGGGGTAAACGTGGAAGCGTTTTGGGCACTCCTGCAAAGCAGCCGCAAACACCTGGCGCAGAAACGCCCACGTCTTCAACACCAGGCACAGCTTCTCTTCCGGAAAGTAAACCAAAAATAGATCGGGCTGTGATAATGTTGCCAAATGGCTTGTTGATACACGAACAGATTTCGGTCAGCGTTTCGGTGGATCGTGCTACATTCCGATGCGTCTACCCCTCTGACGAGAAAAAACGTTTCCCTATTCCGGAAAATACCCCAGAAGAAAATAAAGCGGATCATTCCAATCGGCATACCAACGATGATGATTTCTTTCAAATTGATTCTAGAGGAGTCGTAACTGAATTCATATGGCCAAAAGAGGATTTGACAAAGGGAGCATATCTTCAGGCTTCTGTCTCGCAAGTTTCCATACAGGAAAGGTTCGCTGAGAGAACTCAATTTTTGACCACTGGTGGTCGTTTGCACGACCCTGTACCAACACCAATCGAGAAATGCGCCCGCTCTCCAATTCAAGTAGAAGAGGAGGATGGGTTCCCAACTTTTCAGAATCGGGCCATTTGTGAAGATCGCTTGGATATGCGTGGAACATATCCAGCTCAAGCGGTTGGTGTTAAGGTTACAATTGACTGCCAAACAAGAGAAAAAGCAAAACCAAAGGTCCCAGAGGATGTCGCTCCATTGCCAACAACAATCTTGACAGGTGAGCGCGAGGAAAGTGGAGATTCTGATTTGCGAGACGATGTTGCCTTAACGGGGAAATCGGCCGACGATCAGTCCACAGCAGCAAAGACAGGAAAGCCCCCCTCGAATGCTGCAGAGGACGAAATGATCAGAGTCACCAAGGTTACAAACGACGTAGGTGTTGATTCGTTCAGAATCAAACTGGACTGCCAATCTTGGTGTAGAGTTCTGCGTTTTGCGCTGAATGAAAGTGGTGGCGGATTTAATCCTCGGTGGAGTTCTGGAGAGTGGATCGACAGGTTGACAACCGATATGCTAGTACACCCAAATGCTCCACTTGAACTTGACGATCATTTGCAACCAAGTAAAACGTTTTTCTTTGATGAGAATGAGTTTATTTCCTCGGATCTCTTCAATGCTGACTTGAGAATCACGAACTGCGAGATATGTATCCCCGCAGCCATTCAGCAGAACATACGATCGTGTGACATTGTCTCTTCAGTGGACAATATGTATCTAAAGATATCTTCAGATCTCCCTCGAAACTTCCCTTCCAGCAAAATCGGGAAGACATTTTCGAAAAGTGATGCAGGCGATATTGTTTTCCCAAACGACACGTCCGATTTCTCTCTGCAGCTTCAGCATGATGGTTCATTAATAGGGGACGATGAAGGGAACTGTAAATCCAGATCAGTATTTCAGATGAAACTGGAGCTTGGCGGGTTTTCGGCTCAAATTGTGCCTGTCATACCGTTCTATCTGCATACGGATCCCAAGCAACTGTGCGCTCCTACATCCGTGAAGATATCTTTTTGTTTCGAAGGAGTGCCACCCGAATCAGTGGACAGTAATCTTGTCGAGATGTTGATTTATGCAGCTATCGAGGTGGAGAATGTTGAAATAAACCTTGACCTAGATCTTCTAGCCGGTGCTCTGAGTACGGGTCTGCATCACTTTCAAGTAGTCAAAGAAACAGTAGAATTGGTCATGACGTTATTTCCCGCTAACGAGGCCGATATTAAGAAGGTTGAAATGGAGCATGCATCCTATTCTATAAGAGATGCTAGTGCAGCCTCACACAAAGATACCAACGCGGATCTTTCCTCTGCAAATGCTGCAGATCGAATCAAAAACACATTACAAGGGCGACGCGTGCTTTTTCACCGTCAGCTCCATAGTAGCCGAGCGGCTGGTGGATTGAAATTGGGGCTTTTCATGCAAGTTTCCGGCTGCAATGTATCTCTTTGGCGACAAAATGTTTCGATGTTTAGTCCTTATCGCCCAACAAAGAAAGTTCCTGACGCAATTGATCGAGAAAAATTGTATTTTCCTTTGATCCGACTGGCAACAATGAACGCCAGGAAGCTGGAGGTCGGCCTCGAGGTTGACTTTCGCCAAAAGGATCGACGTGCTGTGGCAAAATGCAGCCTCGTGGAGACCAGGTTCAGTCTTTGCAATCTTGATGAAGTTGCCGCTGCAAAAGATAAAAATCCTGCAGAGAGTTTTTCTGTAGATCAGACAGACGACGGTGATAATAAGACCATATCTGAGCGCGGAACGACAGATCCAGGAAAAATTGCCTCAACTAAAAGCACTGTGGAAGAATCGGTGGAAGTTAATCTCGTCAAGGCCGACGATGAAGGCGTCACTACTGCTGTCGCAGCAAGCGGCGTAGCCAATACGCAGAGCTCTGTCACTGATGGAGACGAAAGAAGATTGGAAGAGGAATCTGTGGAAGTAAATATGGTCGAGACTGTCGACAAGATAGTCTCGGCTGCTATCGAAGAGAAAATGCCCGATTATCGTGCGAATGAGGAAACCGAGAGTGCAGTAAAAGCGCAACGCTTGCACCAAGAGGATCCTAAACTGGTGAATATTTTCTCACTAGGAAAACGCGTTGAGATTGGCTCTGCATTCAAAAATGGAGACAAGGCTTCTTTGCGTGATGAGTCCATCTTACTGCGGTTTGAGGAACGTTTTAGCTCCGGACGGTCTCGTTCCTTTGCTGCTGATTTGGGGACTGGTGGGATTGTCAATTTGCACGTCGATCACATAGAAACTGTTTTGCTGCTGATTTTGGAAGCATTGGTGATGCCAACGTGGTCCAGGGGAATCACGGCTCCGCTGTTCAAGCAACAAAGGTTCCCTGAAAAGTCAGTCGGTGCTCTGATTGCCTCCTTGGTTCCAGGGGCAGGTGGTCATTTTCCCGGTTGGCTTTGGGTGTTCAATAAAGCCATGACCTTAGCTTTTCCCGCAGATTTACGTCTGTTTCTTTTACGGGTCAAGATACATGACGTACTCGTATCCGCCCCGTCCTTGAAAAATCATACTTTGCCAATCATCGAAAATGCACAGAAATTTGCGCTTATGCTTCACCATCTCGACCTCACGACGTGGTACTTTACTCCAGAGAGTGCGCTTCACCGAGACATGTTGTCTGTTGTTGCAATTGAAAAAGACACGTGGCATGAATGTATTGCTGGTGAATCGCCGGGAGTTCATCACAAGTTAATATCAAGACAGAGCTTCCATGCAACGGAAGAATGCAACAATCCCCCCAAACAAGGGTTGTCATGGAAAACACTTGTCGCTGACTTCGAGATGCGAGTGAATTATCTCCATGCAAATATGTCTGTTTCAATGGAAAATACATTGTCCATGCAGGACTTGGAAAAATTCCAAGATTGTTTCAATTTTTGCCGGGTCTTTGGAGAGAGATGCGTGGCTATATGTTCTCACCTAAGAGCGAGACTCGTAGCCCTTCGAAACCAGCAATTAACGCGGGAAGAATTAAAAGCGCTTGATGGACAACGTCCAGACCTCACTAGTCATCCAATCAGCGCGGCATGCACTGAAATGGAGCAATCTGTTCGCTCCGCAAAAGTTTTGCTCTCGCGAATGTTTTGTGTATTTGACAACTGGAAAAACAAACATGATCTTACTCTGCGCCAACGAGATGCCGATCTTCAGGAGCTTCAGCGCAAAGTGTTCCAGAAGGAGCGCGAACGCATTGCAGCGGTTGCAATGGCCTCGTCTCCGATTGCCGGCTGGCTTCGCATTGGCGGAACCCACCAAAGTGGTCATCGCGTTGTGTCTACGTCGACCCTCTGGCGTTACTGGGCGGTGCTAAAGATGGATATGCTAATCATTTACACCGGCCCTGGAACGGTGAGCATTACTTTGATATTCACTTATGCAGTGTCCAGCATTTTTTCCTACTCACTCGTGCATTTGCGCAATTTTCTTCTTGTCATCAAATTTCAGTACAAGCCAGTCGACTTTATTTTTCTGCGAGGAGCAAGGCTTAGGGCCTTGGCGGGGGGCAGGAGCAAATGGGACCTGAAAAGGGCGTTTGGAATCGTTGAAAGAGAAGGTAAGACGAGGTTCTTCGTTGCAGAAACAGCGGAGGAGTACATTGCCTGGACAAGACATATCGAGAAAGTTACCAAATATCACTACGCTCTGGAAATGAAAGAAGTCATTGGAAATGCTAATTCTGACATAGCGTCGTTGTTGACGTCGAGCCGGGACGACGAATCCTCCGGAGTAGAAGCTTGGGAGACGACTAACTCTGAGCAAATTGGGGAAGGAGCCTCTACAGAACACTCAAGCGGCAAACTTGTCAGATTTGGATCGGCACTGAAGTTCAAGAAACAGGTCTCGCCCAAAACGAATACCAGAACGATTGACTCGTTGGTGGAAAGCGGCGAACAAGAGGCAACTGATGCCACTGAAGGTTTCGATGATCAGAAATCAACAGTGCAGAGCCACTCTGACACTGAGCAAGCAGCCTATAACAAAACATTGAGTACAAAGCCGCAAGAGACTCCCGAGAAAGCTAGAAGCCGGCTCTTAGGGACTGTTTCTGGAATGGGAGGCAAAATGGTTGGTGTTGGCGGAAAAGTGGGAGGCAAAATGGTGGGGATGGGCCAGTCCACGGGTCGCTGGGGGTCTGCTCTGTTGTCCGTAACGAAGCAGAAGGGTAAAGCGGTTGCGGAAAAGGCTCGTCGTGCATCAAACACCTTCAACAATATAGAAGACAACCTCGATGCTCCTAGTGGAAATCTTCATGTTATTTCCGAAAAGGAGGACGGAAGAAGCTGGACATGCCCGCAATGCACTTTCATCAATAACTGTTCCAAAGAGAGCGAAAGCGGTATTTTTGTTTGCGGTATGTGTGAAAGCCCAGCAGAAGCAAGCGAAATTGAGTTTGATGAACCCGTTGAGATTCCACAGTCGCTCTGCGACGATGACGGCGCACTCGTTAGTGTGGAGAAAACTCCCCATCAAGATCGTTTGGGTACACATGACTCAAAAAATGATATCTTTCGACACTCTCAGTCTGCTGGTACTCTTGGAGGGCGCGGCCGAACAAGTTCTTCTGATTCTGCTACATTGACTTTTCCACGAACGCAATCCGCTCATAGCTTTGGAGCATACGTTGAAGAAGACGAAACAGGCAGCATGGTCTCTGATCTTGCCATGGACGAGCAATCAGAGGCAGCTCGATCCGCGGGCGGCAACCGGAATTCACGAAGGCCTCTCGGCGGCCTTTCCGCTCTCGGTAACTCGCGCCTGAACAACGTGAGCGGAGCACTTGCAGGCGAGCGAAAGAGCTGGTTTTCGCGTCTTGGATCCAGTGTTTCCAATCAAGAAGATATAGTTAGCACTCACAAGTCACAGCCCACTCTGAAGATAAAGAATTTAAGCGTTGACCCCACTGCTGACTTTACGCAAGACGAAAACCCGCCTTTGGTTTATTACCCCTTGAGAAAGTTGGATGGTTACTGGTTTGCGCATACCAGAATAGCCGAGCAGCCTTCGGAAGTTTCCATGGAAATGAACGCCATGATTGAAACAACGTCACAGGGATCGGGGGAGAAGTCTGATTCCGTAGGCCTGTTGCCAAAGGAAATCTTTTTTTGCATCCAACTTTTTCAAACAGATGGTTCAGCTGGAGAGAGAAAACCGACAACAGAAGTTGTTCGAAGTCTTTCTGAGGTTCTTGCATTTCACGATACTATCTCTGAATGCACTGCCGATTTGGTCCATCATCCACTCTTTTACGAGCGATCATATCAGCGAGCGTCTAATGGAGATATGGGTGCAGGTCTGACAAATGCTTTGGGGATTTCCCCCTTGGACAGTGTTCGATTGAGTGGAGCTATACTGGCTGGACTGCTTGAGGCAATGGGGAGCGCCTCATCGGTAGAGGCGCCATACTCTCATAGTGCCCACGCTGTAATGGACTTTCTGAATACTTGCTTGCAATGTCCACTTCCGAGATTGGTGCTTTTATCCTTGTCAGATTTGCTGCGGATACCCCTAGCGTCACACGAGGTATGGGCACATCCGACGAATATAGAAATGAATGACGGCACACAGTCCGAAATTCAGACATGGCTTGTAAAATCCTCATCTAAAATGGAGGAAGAATCTGACAACGTTACGACGGAGCCACAAGTGAACGATAAAAACCAACAGCCGGTAGCAGCAAGCACTGTAACGAACGAACCCGAGGACATTCTTGCCATTTCG
>Ga0100380_10003099_pt1 | contig 17704 bp, 16 predicted proteins | sample CryGeymeta201504_FD_80417 | JGI IMG/M metagenome (GOLD analysis project Ga0100380, IMG submission 80417) | Groundwater microbial communities from Crystal Geyser aquifers in Utah, USA - Crystal Geyser metaG 2015-04 | ecosystem: Environmental > Aquatic > Deep subsurface > Groundwater | place... | reverse complement strand
CTTTGTCAATTAATAATGACATTGGAGTTTTTTTAAGAAATACTTCCAGTTCAACAATTCAGAATGTTACCGCCAATTCAAATTATTATGGTATCTATCTTTCTTCTTCCGCTTCAAACACCTTAACCAGCAATACCGCCAATTCAAATTCTAATTATGGTATCTATCTTTCTTCTTCCGCTTCAAGCACCTTAACCAGCAATACCGCCAATTCAAATTATTATGGTATCTATCTTTATTCTTCCGGCTCAAGCACCTTAACCAGCAATACCGCAAATTCAAATTCTAATTATGGTATCTATATTTCCTCTTCTGATTCAAACACATTAACTAGTAACATTTTTCAAAATAACACATATGATCTTATAGATTACAGCGTCAACACGTACTCCTCTAATCAATTTCTTCACAATGCATCCAGTACGATGCTGACTTTTACGGAAGTAACTAGTCCCAAAAACGTCAATAATACAATCAATTTTGATTTTTCTATGTTTAATACCGACGGCAGCGCTTGTTCTAGTTGTTCTTATACCATTACTACTAGTCCTGATGAATCAGAAACATTAGTCAGCAATAAAACAGGGAATAATGTGACAGGAAGCTTTACGGCCACAAAGTCAGGTTTTTATTCCATTTACTTTACGATTACCGATGCCAATGCGAATATTACTAAAAGAAAAATCAGTTTCTTGGTTGGCAACACTAATTCCCAAACAACGCGATATTATTTAAGAAGAGCTATTCCGACCCATAATCAGCCGATTGGCAACGGAGATGATTCCCAATCATTATTATTAACAGCCCCGACTAATACTGAAGAATGGTTCTGCGGTAGCTGGATTCAGAACTCCCCTGACGAATTGCCGATTTATCCGTTGGCCAATTTATCAGGCATTGACATTTATAGTTGGTATAAACAATCAATGGATAGTGGAGCATATATTGGGATCCAAAGATATCTCAATTATGCTGCAGCAATTGATGCCAGTAGTACTGTTCCTGTGGCGGCGAGTTATACCTGGATTAATAAAAACTTTACGGGATTAAACTGGCCAATAAATTATTCGTACAATTGGTATTGGCTTGCTTTAAAGTTGTATGGTGGTTTCCCCCACTGGCAAACCACCGTCGCCCAACCCTCCTACGCCGACTTCACTTATTCATACACCACCACGCCAGCAGTCAAATCAATCTCCAATGACGATATTATCGTCCTTTCCGCCACTGCCGACCCAAGCGATACCGATGTCGCCAGCATCGTTCTGGAAAATTCATTAACTTCAGCCACCTCCACCGAGATGGTCCTCACCGACTTCCAGCGCCCGTTTCTAAACGCAACAAGTACGATTGATTCTACCGCTACCACCACTATCACGACACCAGCCATTTCTGCCGGCGCTACTTCCACTCTGGATTCAGTCGCTATGGACATCACTCCTTCTTCCGGCTCTGTAGATATCACTATCAGCACATGGAACACCTCCGGCGATTACTCCAAGACCTGGACCGAAACCGGCTCGGCTCCCGCCATCACCACTCTCCACACCATCGGCTCTCTAAAATCCACCACCTACTACACTATCAGCGTTGACGGTTATCCAGATCAAACCTTGCAATCAAACAGTTCAGGCCAAATCACCTATACATACTCAGGCGGCTACTCCATTCATACCTTCACTGTCTCTGAAGAAGACACCAGCCCAACCATCTCCCTAACCAGTCCCTCAAATAACAGCGACAGTGTGAGCAGTACAGACTCGCTCCAGTGGAGCGGTTCCGATACAGGAGCTGGCATCGCCTCCTATCAGCTCTATATCGACGGCGCAACGGTCGGAAACACCACCACCTCTACTTCTGCATCGATTCCCACCCTCTCCTGCAATGATTCACATAGCTGGTATGTCAGGGCACTAGATAACAACGGCAATGCAACTAATTCATCAACTTATTCATTCACCATTCCTTGTGGCTCTATCTCTACAACAATCACACACGGATCTCCTCCTTCATCTCAATCTTCTATTCCTATCACCTCAACGGATTCGACAAGCTCACCGCAAGCAAACTCGGGGCAAGCTGGTCTCTCATCTACACAAATATCTTCAATAATAGCTGTTCTCGCCTCTTTTGGTGTTGACTCTGCGACTATTGCCAACATACAAGCTATTCTTTCTGGAAACCCGCCCGCATCTCAATCATCAACCACTTCATTTACTCGCGATCTCAAACTCGGCATGATTGGCGCAGATGTGAAAGCCCTGCAACAGTTCCTCAACACCCACGGATACATTCTCACTTCCACCGGATTGGGCTCTCCCGGACATGAGACCACGCTCTTCGGCTCTCTCACCAAATCAGCCCTTATCAGATTCCAGAAGGCGCATAACATAACGCCATCTGTCGGCTACTTCGGGGTGAAGACGAAGGGGGAGGTGAGCGCTCTTTAGGGCGTTTGGTTGAAGCTTATGACTTCCCAACCTAAAGTCGGCGAGAATGTTTTTAGCGGATAGAAATCACACACGGTGATGCCCGCGTTGTCTGAGAAGTTGAAGAATGAAAGTTTAACAAAGTCGCTGGCATGAAGCCGTTCCCGATAGAGGAGGTAGGCGAGGAACATTTTAAGGAAATGATGATGGGTGACGACGACACTCCCGCGCGCGTTCTGACTCGCGAGGAAGTTGAGACACTCCCGCGCGCGTTCCTTCAACTCGACAAAATTTTCTTCATCGGAAAAGCGATACTCGTCTTCGTGATACGCAAGATCCATCTGATCGACGATGCGGATAACCTCAGGATCGCGAGTGCTCTTGCCCACAATCTCGCTCGGGTTGCGCCGTTCAGCGAGAAGTTCGGAACAGGTAATCGATACTTTCAAGTGCGTGTTGATAATCTCCGCTGTTTCCTGCGCCCGCGGATAGGTGCTCGAGATGATTCGCTCGATATGGAGATTTTTAAATAACTGACCTATCTTCTCTGCCTGGTTCCGGCCGCGTTCGGAGAGCGCACCTTCTCTTCCTTGGCGGATATGCTGTGCATTCAGGAGTGTTTCGCCGTGACGAACGAAGTAGAAGCGCCGCGGTCGCCCGAGCAGTATGATGCCGATGATGGCGAACGCGGAGATACCGATGACTATGAGCGGTATAAGCGGCATGGTGCATCCAGTATACCCGAACGGCATCCCCGTCAGGACTTATTCATACCGCAATGCATCAATCGGATTTTTCCGTCCGGCCTGGCGTGCCGGATAAATGCCGAAAGCGATACCGGCTATGCCAGATACCGCGAGCCCGAGGATGACTGCCGAGAGGGGGAAAGCGAAGACCCAGCCGAAAGAAGAGAAGAACGTGGTGAGAACGAAATACACGAGACTAACAACACCTGCCCCTGCTAAGATGCCAATCACGCCACCAGCGAAAGTCAGCAGAACGGATTCTATGAGGAATTGTTGAAGTATGTCTGCATCGGTCGCGCCGACGGCTTTACGCAAACCGATTTCCCGAGTGCGTTCAGTGACCGATACTAACATGATGTTCATGATGCCGATGCCGCCGACAATGAGCGATATGGAAGCGATTGCCGCTAAAAAGAGAGTTAGAATCAAAGTAATATTGCCGAGAAGAGAGAGTATATCCGCTTGCGTTTGGATGCTGAAATCATCCTTGTTTGGATCAGTGATGCCATGATTTTGGCGCAAGGCAAATGTGATGCGTGATTTTATAAAATCAGTATCATAACTTGGGTCACCCTGAACCAATATGCCGTTGAGATAAGAAATCCCGAGGAGTTGTTTTTGGGCAACGGAGTCAGGAACAACGACAATGTTCCCTTGATCAACGCCAAAAGCTCCAATACCTCCTTTTTCAAGCACTCCAACAACGCGAAACGAGACACTCTTCAACCGTATAGTTTTATTAATTGGGTTAACAGCCGGGCCGAAGAGAGTATTCGCAAGATCAGGTCCGATAACTGCCACATGGTTTGCCGAATCAACATCTACTTTTGTAAAGGCAAGCCCTTTCCCCATAGTAAGATTCCGCACCGAAAACATGTTGGCGCTCACTCCTTGGTAACTGACCGATTTATTGTTGTTTTCATACACGACTTCGGCTTGGCCATTGACGAGCGACGCCGCGGCACGTATGGGAGACTCGCGTTGCAAAGCATCAACATCTCTCTGTTGCAAACTGGTAATGACTATGCCTCTAGCGGACGCGGGAGAAGAAAATTTACCGTTATTCGGTGCACCGGGCAAAACGATTATGAGGTTTGAGCCGAGTCCTTGCACCTGACCTACTATTAAATCCTGCGCCGACTGGCCTATCGACATAAGAATGATGACAGATGCTATTCCGATAACGATGCCGAGCATCGTCAGGATCGAACGCATCTTGCCGTGAGTGAGGTTGCGCGTGGCAGTTTTGAAGGCATCTCTAAGTAGCATAATTATTTCAGATTATCGCGGACACGATGCGTGGCGATCGCCTCATCACTCTCCACCGTACCGTCTTTCATCCTGATGATTCGATTCGCGAACTCGGCGGTCTTGGTCTCGTGCGTCACCAGTATTACCGTGCGACCTCGGTCGTGAAGTGACGCCAATATTTCCATAATCTGCAAGCCGGATTGTGAATCAAGATTACCAGTCGGCTCATCGGCAAAAATGACGTTCGGGTCGGTCACGAGTGCGCGAGCGATGGCAACGCGTTGCTTCTGCCCGCCGGAGAGTTTACCGGTTTCGGTATGTAATTTCTCTTCGAGACCAACCGATCGAACGGCTTCCTCCACGAGTGTTCGGCGCTTGGCGGGCACGGTATCAGAATAGAGAAGCGGTATCTCAACGTTGTCATAGACGGTCAATCGTGAGAGAAGGTTGAATGACTGGAACACGAAGCCCATATCTTTGTTGCGGACATGAGCAAGTTCCTGGTCTGTCATATCATCGATACTCTTGCCTTGAAATTTGTAGGATCCGCCGGTCGGTCGGTCGAGGAAGCTTAGTATCTGTAGGAGTGAGGACTTGCCTGATCCAGACGGACCCATAACAGAAATAAATTCGCCCCTATTTATCGAGAAGGTGACACCACACAGGGCCCGCGTTGGCGTCTCTTCTTCAACGTATTCCTTCTGTAAATTATGTATTTCAATCATTGCTTCTTGAGTCCAATATTGATCACGTGCTCGCCGAGCGTGACGCCAGAGAGAATTTCGACATTCCCTTTCTGATCTTGGATTCCCAGCGTTATCGGGCTAGTTGTCATAGCTTTTCCCACAAGTGTTTCGACGAACGTACCGTTGTCATTTTGCAGGATCGCGTACTGCGGAAGGATTAACACGTTCTCATTATGCTTCGTCTGTATGTCAATATTTGTCGTTAGTCCGCTCTTCAATCTTGGGTCAACCTTATTGAATGAGATCTTTATCTGATAGCTGATCACTCCCTGGGTGTTCGTTTGCGCTGGAGCGATATAAAACACTGATCCCACGAATGACTCGTTGGGGAAAGCATCAAGAGTCATAGTTGCTGTATCTCCGACGGCCAGTTTTCCCACATCAGTTTCGGATACTCCCGCATCCACCTCGAATCCGCCGTTGCCGATGATGGAGACAAGTGGCATGCCGGAAGATGCTAATTGTCCGATCTTTGCATCTTGTTGTGTCACCATGCCGCTCATCGGAGCGGCAATCTGCGATCCCTGTAGATTTGCCTCAGCACTCGCGACGCCGGCTTGTGCCTGTTCCACCTGTGCTTGTTGTGCGGCGATACTCTCCGGGGTCGACCCCGCTTTCGCGAGTGCGAGCGCGCCCTCAGCGCTTACAAGTGCCGTCTTTGCGCTCGTGAGCGTAGTGAGAGCGCTCGCAACATTTGTACGGGCGGTGGCAATGCTCGATTGATAGGTAGCTAAGGTCGTGGCCAACAGACTTCCCGACAGAGGCGTCTTGACAAGTACGGCCGCCACGTCATTAAGGAATGTACTAACCTGCGCTATGTTCTGCACGGTCTGCGTCGCGACTGCCATTGGGTCGCTCCCGCTGAAAGACGGCGAGGACACTTGTTCGCTCCAGTCGGTGAGCACCGGCTCAAGCGCAATACGATCTTGTGCGACTTTGTTTGCAAGCATCGCGTCAGGCACGATGAACGTAAGTGTGGCAATTGACGTACGCGGGTTGGTGAAGAATTGATCTACGTTCGTATGCACCGCGCCGTCGGAAACGGCATACGCATTCGCTACCGCATTGATAAGTGCCATTTGACTCTGCGTGACTGCGTTCTGGTCTATAGTGAGTTGCTCCTGGCGCGTGCCAGCCATGAGCGAAGCAAGATTCGCTTCTGCAACGGCGAGACTCGCCCGAGCCTGTTGAAGCACCGCAGAGAGATTCGCCGTATTGAGTTCTGCGATGACCTCTCCTGCGCTCACATGGTCACCGAGAGTATGGTAAATGTGTGCAATCGTACCCGTGTTTTGGAACCCGAGCGAAACACTCTTCGTTGGCGTTGTGTTACCTGTAACGGAAACTGTCTCGGTAATAGATCCCTGCGTGACAGTTACAAATTGATATGACGCGCTATTGCTCCGCATGAAGAACCAATATCCGCCGCCAATAATCGCCAATACCAATATGATCCACAGAACCCATTTTGATTTCAGAAATGTCATCATAATATGTTCCATTATATTGTGAATCCTCTATTTTGCACAGGCAGTCACTCGACCGCTCCACACGGCCCAAAAAGAGTCATACTATAGGGAGCGGATCATTCCCCGCTTTTAATCATCTCTTTTCACCTGCATGAAAACAAAGTTATATCACGGTATTTCTTTCATTCTCGTCATAGTCGGTGGGCTCAATTGGGGTCTCATCGCGCTTGGCAACTATATGGGCGGCAACTGGAATGTCGTGAATCTCCTTCTCGGCTCGGTGTCCTGGCTGGAGGATCTCGTCTACCTGCTCGTCGGCCTTTCGGCGCTCCTTCTTATCTTCTCGCACAAAAAGGATTGCCGATGTTGTGGCACTGGCGCTCCAAGCACTCCGGGAATGGGAATGTAGGCACCGGTTTTTAGGCAACAAAGAAGAATCGCCGGCGTTCCGCGCCGGCGATTCTTTATAAACGTGAAAGGATGCGGTTTTTTTGTATACATTCACGATTACGGTTGATTTTTAGTGAATAGGAGCTATACCAGCGAACCGCCAAACCATTTCCGCATTTCTCGAAAAAGGCGTGTGGAAAATCGAGGAGGATTAAGGACAACAAACACAAAAGTCTGACCTCAGTATTTTTCTCCTAATTTAATGCGTGCAATGCGGTGAAATAGTAGCCTTTGCACGAACTTTCTTTGAGCGAAAAGACCAGTGATGCGCGCCTCGTCCGCTCCCTGCGGTCGCGGAAGCAAAAACCAAAAATTTTCCTTACCTTTCTTTTTTCGCCTTTCGGCGGTGGGTGTGTGTGGAGCCGACAAAAAATGGAAAAGAAATTTTTGGTTTTGCTTCGCAGTTTGGAAACTCCACAATGGGCAACAAAGTATTCACATTGAAGCCCCTTGCTCAGTGATCAAAAGGCGATCCGAGGCGCTTCCTCTCCGCGTTTATTTGAGGAAAAATTATAAAACGGCTGGTGTGGCTCACTTGAGCCTAAAAATGAAAAGGACAATTAAATTTTTCTTGGCGACAAATTTTAATTAGAACCTTTTCCCTTAATAGCAATTTTATAAGCCAAGAAGGATAACAGAATTGATTCGATAAAAACAAAAGGGGAAATTACAATGGCACCAAGAATACCCCATTCAGGATCCGAGAAAGCAGCTAATAATAAAACTGGGATGGTATATATAATTGATCTGTAAAAAGTATATCTATGTAAAGTGTTTGCAGACCTGCGTTTAATTATGAATTCTGCCATAAATACGAACATAGCTTGAATAATCAATATAATCGGTAGTACAAGAGATGATTTATCAAAATTCATATATTTAATTGACCCAAAAGAGATAGTTGCAGTTCCTTTATTTTGATCAAGCTTATTTTCATTAAAAGAGATAAGCTTCATAACTGCGCCCGAATAATAAAAAGGATTAGATCTAAACTTGAGTATTTGCTGTTCATTGTTTTTGGGTGAAAGGAATATATAATCACCAACAACAACAAGCACCACCCCTGTCTCTGATTCACTGTATTTCGTATAGTAAGTATCCGATGGGTATTTATTCACACCAACTGGAGATCCACTGAATCTTTCGCCATCAGCTGGTCTGTGTATGCTAGAAAAATGAATCACCACCCCATTATTTAATTGGACAGAATCATTTTGCCCTATGGTAAATGTGCCATCGCCTCGAAAAGCAGTTGCCACTATCGGCGTATTAAACCTATGGGATAACCATGAAATTGAAAAAAAGGTCATATAAGCAAGCACGATGGCCATCACAACAAAAACAATAGTTACAACTTTTTTATGATCCATATGCATATGTTTATGTAATACTCCTATTTGTAATAATCAATCGCGTTGTCCCCAGTTACAATGAAGAAAAACTTCATTTGTACAAAAAAGTCGGTTCGAACTTTCAAATTAAGGATCGAACCATCTTTTTTGAGCCACGCGGAGCGTGGCGAATCCTTTTGGATTCTGAATTCGGCGGGTGGAATGCGGAACAGACGGCGCTTCGCGCCGACAATATTTTTGGTGGAAATTTGAATTCCGAATTTTGGCGGAGACGGTGGGATTTGAACCCACGAGAGGATTTCTCCCCTGCCTCATTAGCAGCGAGGTGCTTTCGACCACTCAGCCACGTCTCCGTAGAGAGCAGAATATCAAATTTAGTGCGCGAGAGCGAGCGGGATGATGTGTTCTGCGCCGGCTCCTTTAAGCGCATTGATGGCGGCTTGAAGCGTGGCGCCAGTGGTGAGCACGTCGTCTACTACGATGTAGGAGCAAGTGGGATCTGCTTGGTGCAAGGCGCTAAATGCGCTACGCATATTCTCTTCGCGCTTGTGGCGGGGAAGCGAGACTTGCGAAATCGTCTCATGTGTACGGACGAGTACATTAGTTCCTACTTTTATCTCGCACTCTCGCATGGCGCCGCGTACTATTTCTTCTACTTGATTAAAACCACGCTCTTTCTGCCGCTTTTTCCCAAGCGGTACTGGCACTATATAGGACGTCGTACGTCCTATATCGTCACAATCGCGTAGGTATTCAGCAAGCACGAGTGCAAGGAGTTCGAAAGCACGTTCGTTGCCGCGATACTTCGCTTCGTGTATGGCCGCGCGGACAAATGGATTATCGAAGGAAAGAAGCACAATCGTTTCGGGCCTGGTTTCCGAGACGAGTCGAGGCGCCACGAGTGCGAGAAACTCGTCGTTTGAAATGCCACGCAAAGTGATTTCATCCACACGTGGAGGGAATAAGATATCAAACCAGTGTTGCAGAATCATTATGGTATTATTCTCGTATGTCATTTCTCGATTTTCTATTTAGAAAAAAGGAAAAAAGCTTTCTCGGCGTTGACATAGGTTCATCGTCCTTGAAGGTCGTACAGCTACGTAAGGAACGCGGGCAGGCGGTGCTCGAGACCTACGGCGAACTCGCACTCGGTCCCTATAGCGGCTCCGAAGTCGGGCAGGCGACAAATCTTTCCGCCGAACAAATTACAGAAACGCTGAAAGATCTTTTGCGCGAGGCGAAAGTGACGACGAAAAATTGCGGTGTCTCGATACCTTTCGCGCGTTCCCTCCTTAGCTTAGTCGTTCTGCCGTACCGCAAGAATCCTGCGGAACAAAAAACCGTTATCGAGCTTGAAGCACGCAAATATATTCCCATGCCGATAAGCGAAGTGCAACTCGATTGGTTCATTATGCCCAGAGCGGAGCAGGTGCAACTCGCCGAAAAAGAATCCATCCACGATGCATCTCAGGACGGCGGAAATATCGAAGTACTTCTCGTCGCGGTCCATAACGATGAACTCTCTTTTCTTCAAAAAGTCATTTCTGGTGCGGGGCTCGCCGCGAGCTTCTACGAGATTGAGATCTTCAGCACCATCCGCGCAGTGGTCGAGGAGCAGGTGAAACCGGTCATGGTGCTCGACGTCGGCGCGGCTTCGACGAAAACCTACGTTATCGAGCACGGCGTCGTAGCGCTTTCGCACTCCATAGGCACCGGAAGCCAGGATATCACGCGCGCTATTTCGGTTTCAAACAACGTCTCCATTGCCATGGCTGAGGCGCTGAAAAAGAAAGAAGGTCTTGGTGGCGCAGGAGCATTTGGAGGTCCCGAATTTGTTTTTTCGCGCATTTTTTCCGAGGCGAGGCGAGTTCTTGTGCAATATGAGACGGTGAACAAAAAATCGGTAACCTCTATCATACTTACGGGCGGCGGCGGGGTCACCAAAGAGCTCGGCGCGTATGCGAAAAAGACTTTCTCGATTGACGTCCGTGTCGCGAATCCTTTTCTGAAAACCGAGGCACCAGCATTTATGCGTTCGATTCTCGAAGAGATTGGTCCCGAGTTCGCAGTCGCCGTCGGGATCGCATTGCGCAAGCTTGCAGAAGCGCGATAAAAAGTTTTACACACCCCATCGCATTAAGCACAGATAAGTATCGTATACTAAACACTATGGCTCTCCCACCTACGATACCAACCTCATTCATCCCCCAGTCAGCGTCTGCTGCCGCTCGCCGGTTCCGCACCGATTTCGTCGGCGCGTTCGGTTTCTTCGGGTACTCGGTTCTCGGTGTCATTTTCGCTCTTGCGATCGGTGTCTTCTTCTACGGCCGAATTCTTGCCGCGACGCAGGTCTCGAAGGACACAGAACTCGCGAAGGCAGAAGCGACGATTGATTCAGCGACGGTTCTAGGATTCGTACGATTACGGGACCGCCTCAATTTGAGCACAACGCTTCTAGGGAACCATGTCGCATTCTCCGGCTTCTTTAAGCTGATCGAGACGATATTGCCAACGACTGTCCGCTTCACTTCACTCCACCTCGCTGTCGACGATGCGAAAAAAGTAAAACTCGACGGCTCCGGCGTCGCGAAGAGTTTCAATGCGCTTGCCGTCGCTTCTACCGAGTTCGCCGCTGGCGGTCTCATCAAAGAGGCTGTCTTTTCAAATATCGTTATCAATAAAGATGATTCTGTTTCTTTCGCTCTTTCCGCCATGATCGACCCGAACCTCATCGCCTTCTTGCCGAGTTCGGCGATACCGAGTGCGTTTGCGACCTCGACCGCCTCAACCACCATTTCATTATGAGTAGCCGCATACTTCCCGCACTTGCACTTCTAGTCTCCATAGGCATATTCTTCACCTATGTGGACCCGATTTGGTCAGGTCCGATAGCCGCGTCGAAAGCGGCCATTGCCTCCGACGACCAGGCGCTCGCCGCCGCAAGCAGGTATGCTACTCAACAAAACGAACTCGCTACTGCCCGAAGCGCCATTGATCCGGCGGATCTCACGCGGCTCTCTTCCTTCCTTCCCGATTCGGTCGATAATGTCAGACTTGTACTCGACCTGAACGCTCTTGCCGCTCGAAGTGGGCTTTCGCTCTCCAACATTAACGTTACAGCAAACACCGCATCCGCGGAATCAGCGAATGTGAGCGCAAGTTCGGTTGGTTCAGCCGATCTCTCGCTTTCTGCCATCGGAACGTATGCCGCGTTGAAAACATTCCTTGGCGGAGTAGAGAAGAGTGAGCGCCTTCTTGACGTAAAGGATATTTCCGTTAAGGGTTCAGACACGGGTGTCTACACCTATCAAGTGCAATTACGTCTCTATTGGCTGCGCTAAACGCTTTTTCAACACTATGAAACTCAACACGACACTTCTCATCATCATCACGCTCATTGCCGCGGCTGGCGCCTATTGGTATTTTTTTACCAGGACAGGGAATCAGCCACCTCTATCTGCATCTACCAGCGCATCCGTGAATCAGGCACAGCTACAATTCGAAACGTTGGTCGGCGAGCTCCAGTCAATCTCGTTCAACACCAGCATTTTTTCAGATCCGCGTTTCAATGCGCTTGTTGATATCGCGACATCCATTTCTTCTGAACCTGCCGGTCGCCCCGATCCCTTGGCGCCCATTCCCGGAGTGAGCGGACACTAATGAATGAATCTTCTCAGATTACTTGTTAATAAGGGCATCCTCTCTACAAGCGATCACGCGATGGTCGAGTCCGAACTCGCGAAAAATCGTCCGCTCGCCGATGCGCTCGCCGAGCGTGGTATCTCGCTAGCGGACGCACTCGCTGTCGCGGGGAAGGCATACGGATTGCCAACTCGCATACTCGGCGACCCGCCCGCCAATCAAGAGGTATTTCAATATATTCCGATCGATTCGGCTCGTTACTATAAATTCGTGCCGCTCAATGTTGTTGAAGGCGCGCTCGAAGTCGGCATTACCGATCCGGACAATATCGAGGCGTTTGATGCACTACAATTTATTTCAGGTAAAATCGGCTTGCCCTATAAAATTATCCTTATCACAAAAGAAGACTTTGAACGCGTACTCGATGAGTATCAGAATCTTTCAGGCGAAGTCAACAGGGCGCTTTCCGAATATGAGACGACTGCCACCTCCGCATCCGCCGCGCCGTCTACGCCGTCTGAAATGGAGTCGCTACTTGATGACAAGCCGCTTACCCTTACCGGCCCCCGCGAGGCTCTGAAAGAGGACTCGCCGGTGACGAAAATTGTGTCAACCATATTGCGATATGCTATTGAGGGACGCGCATCCGACATCCACATCGAGCCTTCGCCGAACAAGACGCGAGTCCGTTTCCGTATGGATGGCGATCTCCACACTTCTTTGGAATTACCGGCCAGAGTGCATGAGGCGGTTATTGCACGCATCAAAATCCTTTCAAAGTTGCGTCTCGACGAGAAACGTAAACCGCAGGACGGTCGTTTCTCGGCGACTGTCGATACGCGCCGTATCGATTTTCGCGTCTCCACCTTTCCGACGGAATACGGGGAGAAAGTGGAAATGCGCATCCTCGATCAATCGGCCACTACCGCGACGCTAGAATCGATAGGACTTACGAAAACACAGCTCGCTCTCATTCGCGCCATCATGAAAGTTCCGTACGGCATCGTTCTCATCGCTGGACCGACCGGTTCGGGGAAATCGACTACGCTCTTCGCGATGCTCTCCGAACTTGACCGCGAGACGGTAAATGTCGTCTCGCTCGAGGATCCTGTCGAATATGAGATCTCCGGCGTCTCACAGAGCCAAGTGCGGCCCGAAATAGAATACACGTTCGCCAATGGGCTTCGTTCCATCTTGCGCCAAGACCCGGACATCATCATGGTCGGCGAAATCCGCGATAAGGAGACTGCAGTGCTTGCTGTGCAAGCGGCACTGACAGGCCATCTCGTCTTCTCCACCATACACACCAATACTGCCGTCGGCGCAATCCCGCGCCTTATCGATATGGGTGTTGATCCATTCCTTATCGCGCCGACCCTGGTCGCTGTTGTCGGGCAGCGCCTTGTCCGCAAGCTCTGCAAAGACGCGGGCAAGCCATTCCCGATTACCGATAGCATGAAAAAATTTCTTGACCGAGAATTTGCCGATATACCGCTCGAATATCGCACAGCACTTCCTCCCTTCAAGGAGTTTTATCACGCAGGTCCAACTGGCGAATGCCCGAATGGCACGCGCGGCCGTACTGCTGTATTCGAAATACTGCGCATGGATAAAAAAATAGAACAAGTGATCTTGAAAGAACCGGTCGATGAAAAGATCTACGCCGTCGCGCGCGCGAGCGGCATGTTCACCATGCGTGAGGATGCCATCGTAAAGGCGCTCGCTGGCGAAATTCCCTTTGAAGAAATCAACACGCTTGGAGGAGAACTTTCCCCCGTGGAGGACACCGCTTGACGGAATTACGTAGTATACTATTTCGACAATGACCTACAACGTCTATATTGTTGATGACGACAGATTCTTACTCGATCTCTACGCGATTAAGTTTAAGAATGCTGGTCATGAGGTGGGCGTATTTGGCGGCGGTGAAGAACTCGTGGCCACCCTTCGAAAAGGGGATACAAAAGCGCCGGACGCCATTCTCCTCGACCTCGTTATGCCTGGTATGGACGGTTTCGGAGTGCTCGAGATAATACGGAAGGAACACCTCGCACAAGGATCGAAGATAATCATTCTCTCGAACCAAGGCCAAGATTCCGACCTAGAAAAAGCAAAGCAGTTCGCTACCGACGGATACATCGTCAAGGCGTCAGCCATTCCTTCTGAAGTGTTCGCCGAGACGATACGCACCATTGAATCTGGGGCATCTCCAGACGGAGAATCTCGTCACCACCAGTAATATGGCCACCGAAATACGTCTCGCAGAGCTTCTCGACCTCGTCGTCACCGAAGGTGGTTCAGATCTCCACGTCTTCGCTGGCGGACCGCCCATGCTCCGCGTGAGCGGCGCGCTGTTTCCTCTTTCCAAATATCCGGCGTTTACTGCAGGAGACACGGAATTAATGCTCAAGAGCATTGTGCCTCCGGACAGATGGGATTCGTTCCGGCGGGATCAGAATATCGACCTTTCCTATGCGTATCAGACGAATGTACGGTTTCGCGTCAACGGGTACATTGCACAAGGGGGAATCGCAATTGCACTCCGGCTCGTGCCACATACCATCCGCACCTTCGCCGAGCTCAATCTCCCTTCGATACTTGAAGTGTTTACCCAGCGCGAGCAAGGTTTTTTCCTCGTTGTGGGACCGATCGGACATGGTAAATCGACGACGCTCGCCACGATGATTGACCGCATCAACGACTCTCGCGCGGAGCATATCCTCACCATTGAAGACCCGGTCGAGTATCTCTTCACGCCGAAAAAGTCGCTCATCCACCAACGCGAGATCCATATCGACACGCCCGATTTCCATGCCGCTCTGCAAAGCGCATTTCGTGAAGATGTGGACGTCGTTATGGTCGGCGAGATGCGCGATTACGAGACTATTTCTTCGGCGGTCACCGCCGCCGAGACCGGTCACCTCGTTTTTTCTACGCTCCACACCAATAACGCCGCGCAGACCATCGACCGCATTATCGATATGTTTCCCGCCGAACAGCAGGATCAGGTGCGCGTACAGTTATCGGGCTCTCTCGCTGGCATTTTTTCTCAACGACTTATCCCGCGCGTTTCTGGCGGGCTCATTCCGGCGTACGAGCTTCTTATCAATAATAATGCGGTGGCGAATCTTATCCGCGAAGCGCAAACCCACGAGATAAACGCCGTCATCCAGACCTCCTCGCAGGAGGGCATGATTGATATGGACCGTATGCTCGCGGGTCTTGTGCATAAGGGAGAAGTGACAGTTGAGCACGCCTACGAACACGCGATGGATCCGAAAACGTTCGAGCGCTATCTCTGACCTCTATGCTATTTAAGTACCATGCGATTGATCAGGACGGGCACGAACGCGACGGGACCATCGAAGCCCCTTCAAAGGAAGTCGCCGTTTCTTCGCTTCAGCGGCGTAATCTTATCATCTCGGTCATCGAGTCAACCGAAAAACGCTCATTGCTCGAGTTCAACATATCGTTCTTCGGTCGAGTATCCAACAAAGACGTCGTCATCCTCTCGCGCCAAATAGCGACTCTCTTTGAGGCGCAAGTTTCCACGCTTCGCGTGTTCCGCCTTCTCGCCTCCGAGGTCGACAACAAACAGCTCGCGACCGTCCTTTCCATCGTCGGAGATGATCTGCAGAGCGGTAGCCCTATAAGTTCTGCGCTGGCGCGCCACCCTAAAGTTTTCTCGGCGTTTTATGTGAATATGGTCTACGCGGGCGAGGAATCGGGAAAACTGTCGGAAACATTCAATTACCTCGCCGATTATCTCGATCGTTCCCACGACCTGGTAAGCAGGGTCGAAAATGCGCTCATTTATCCGACATTCGTCATCATGGTCTTCTTCGCGGTGATGGCGCTCATGCTCACGCTCGTCATACCGAAAATCAGCGCCGTGCTCGTCGATTCCGGCCAAGCAATACCGATTTACACAAAAATCGTCATCGGCTTCTCAAATTTTATCGTTCAATACGGCATCTTCCTGCTCATGGCTCTTATCGCGGGCGGTTTCTACCTCTGGCAACTAGGGAAGACCGAACGCGGCAGGTTCATAATCGACGGCCTGAAGCTCTCGGTGCCATATGTCGGCGATCTCTACCAGAAACTCTATCTTTCGCGCATTGCGGACAATTTTGCCACAATGCTTCTTTCCGGTGTTTCGGTCGTCAAGGCGCTTGAGATTTCCAGTTCTGTCGTGGATAATGCCATATATGCAAACATACTTTCCGATGTCGGATTGGATGTAAAAGGAGGTTCTTCTATATCGAGCGCTCTCGGCAAGCATGCGGGGATACCGGGCATCATGGTCGCGATGACGAAGGTTGGCGAGGAGACCGGCGAGCTAGGGAAAATCCTCACAACGCTCGCGAAGTTCTATAATCGCGAGGTGGCGAATGCCGTCGATACTCTCGTCGGGCTTATCGAGCCGATTATGATTGTGCTCCTCGGCCTCGGCGTCGGGACGCTCCTCGCCGCCGTCCTACTCCCGATCTATAACCTCGCTGGTTCCATTTGAAAACTGAATTCGTTCCCATCTCATAGGATTGTCTCGACCCATTTCTTTCTCTTTCTTGTTGACACGTCGTGTCAATCACTGATATTGTGGATTTTAATGGCTCGCGAATTGATTGGCATCGATTCATACGCGCACATATATACCCGTGGAGTGAAAAAATTTCCCATTTTTCGACAACGTGGAGATTTACAGCACTTGCTTTCCAATCTTTATTATTTCAATCATGCCGATAGAATGCCAGATAATTGGAGACGAGAACTCGAAATATCTGTGGACCAAGAACATTTCCAATGGCCCAATGTATTTGGAGAGCGTCAACCTATCGTATCAATTCTCGCATTCAGTATTATGGATAACCATCTACACTTGATGCTTAAGGAAATCGTCGAAGGTGGTACGAGCAGATTTATGCACCGCGTGAGTATGTCCTATTCAAAATTCATCAACGAAAAATATGAAGAAAATGGTTCTTTATTCCAAAGACCGTTCAAATCACGACTAGTCGAAGAGGACACAGATTTTCGCAATCTCGCCGTATATATAATGGTCAAGAACCCTTTTGAACTCTATCCTGGCGGATTACGGAAGGCAATCGAGAATTTCGATGATGCCTATGATCGAACGTCCAAAGATTCTCTCAATAGCCTAGGGGCGTATGCCGGTATTCGCGCGACACCCATCATCACGAAGGATTTACTTGGAGAATTGTTCGAGACCCCAAGGTCCTTTAAGGAGTTTGCTCGAGAAACGATGTTACATCGACTCGATCAATTCGCTCCCGTAGAAGAATTTGATTAACACGTCGTGTCAACACAAGGAGTTATCCACACCCCCTGTTTCTTTTTCGGCAGATAAGGCATATGATTCAGTTATTAGTTGAATATAATAATAATAATTTATGTACCAAAATCGTTCCCGAGGCTTCACTCTTATCGAATTACTCGTCGTCATCGCAATCATCGGCATCTTATCCGCTGTTGTCCTCGCGTCGTTGAATACTGCTCGTTCGAAGGGAGCAGACGCCGCTATCCAATCTAACCTTGATGGTATCCGAGTCCAGGCAGAATTGTATTATGATAGTACAGGTGCCACAGGCGGAGATAATT
>Ga0100380_10003091_pt1 | contig 17717 bp, 23 predicted proteins | sample CryGeymeta201504_FD_80417 | JGI IMG/M metagenome (GOLD analysis project Ga0100380, IMG submission 80417) | Groundwater microbial communities from Crystal Geyser aquifers in Utah, USA - Crystal Geyser metaG 2015-04 | ecosystem: Environmental > Aquatic > Deep subsurface > Groundwater | place... | reverse complement strand
GGAGGACAGCTACTCTCCGAGTACACTGTCACTGGCAAAAATGCTTAAATGTTCATCACCTACCTCACCCACAAACGCACTGGCAAAGAGTTCCTCTTGAGAGAACTCTCCTTCACTGAGCAGAGATAGCTCATCCTCAACCACGAAAGAATAAAAATTCGAAAGAGCCTGAACAACGAGCACCTCACTCTCCTTGAAAGTATATAATTGTCAACCTAGGAAGTGAGTAGATCACTGAAGACAACATGTGTTCCCACTACTTCAAGATATACACCCTTTGGAACTACCCTAGTAAAACACTTTGCTAAGAGATCAAGGAAAGAGATCTCCAGAAGAAATCCTTTGAGAGCAAAGAAATATGGTCTATTCTTGCCTGCTCGATCATGGGCCTGGCGACTCTTCAGTAGAAAGATATCAGACATGAATGTCTCACCACGAAATCAATTTTGATGGATGATGGCAATGTAAAGGTAGCCGATCCTTTGGCAGCAGGTCAACAGACTAACTTTTAGGTTATATTCAACAACAGAACGTTGAAGCATATTTACCTATCTCCTTAACAATGTGAAGCTATCTAATCCCAAAAGCCAATAATCAACAAAAATCCATACAAAAACGATGTCTTCACAATGGGAATGATCCTCCTCTAATGCGGTCTGCTCTAGCGACAGGATCAGTGTTACCTGGACGAATGCTCAAGAATCAATTGGTCAAAACTATAGGCCAATCTCCGACGATTCGGACATATATATGAGCCTGACCTCATGAAACTGCTCAGCCTTATGCTTTAAAAAGATATCAGGCACCGGCCTGACTGGGCTGAGCTCAACAGCTTTGTAGGAAAGAGGAAGCAGGGTATTGGGAATGGATAGAGCATGCCTAAGAGAGATCATTACATCACTAGAACTGTCAAGTCTACTTTTTCTAGACATCAAAATAATAAAAAAGAGGAACAAAAGATCGAAAATAGTAAATTCTATGGAATGAATACTTAGGATAACAATCAACATAGAGTAATCACTAGTGATGTCAAAAGAATAGAATCAAACAATTCAAGTCGCAAGAATCAAGAGAATGCTTTCAAATATCCTGCTCCTTCAGCTCCCTCATATAGCTATCAGTCAAACAATATATTTTCCCCCTCATACTATACATCTCTTCCGAGCTACCAGCATTAACCAAGGTACACCTCCACTAGCTACCAACCTCAAGTTCCCTATCGGTCAACTTCACCCTCACCTCTTCCCTCTCTCAACCTTCCAAGTCTTCAGCTGAACAACGACATTGGAAAAAGATATTCTTCAACATAAAAAGTGCAAATAGGCTCTACATCTTCTAATCTACCCACTTTCAGATTCAACAACTAACCTTCAAGCAACATCCAGCCTGAGAGAAGGACATCAGTATCTCCAGGAAAAGCCTACTAGCCGAACATCATTCCTTCCTACAAAAGTCAGTTTGATAAGCTTGGAAAAATTACTGAGAGCAACATTCACAACGAGTCTCATTTGTCAAGTCTGGACAAGGAAAAAAGTGGCACCAATCAGAACAGTTTTTCTCCTCCCAATATTAATGACTATGTCAGGCCAACGCAATCCATCAACTACGAGGTGATGAAATCTCATTCTCCAGCTTTCCGTCAAGAGGAAGAAAGCAAGCAGATGGAAAGGATCAATTTTGCCAAGACAGCAGACATTCCTGATGCTCAATCGATTGAATGGCAGCCGCAATACGTTGTTTAGCATTTCAAAGTAGGAAGCAGGTATGAGGGATACAAAGTTAACGGCATGCGTCAAGGAGTTGGAAGGTTTTACTACCAAGATGGAGGATACTATGACGGATAATGGAGCCAAAACAAAATGTAAGGTCAGGGAACTCTTTATTACCAGTCCAATCACAAAGCCTACGAAGGCCAGTGGAAGAGTGATCAATTTCATGGCCACGGTACTCTCTTTAACGACACCCCAGCCCACCTCGATTAAAATTTCGACTTCAATAGTTTTGATGAGATTGATGACTACTGGGAGTACTATGAAGGTAGATACTGTTCTATTTAGGAAATTTTGATAGAGATTAGAAAGATGGTCAGGGCCGGCTTAAATTTTCGAACGGGGAGGTATTCGAAGGTACTTTCAAGAAAGATATGGTCGAAGGTGAAGGCCTTTTCACGTGTTTAGATGGCCGAAAGATACGAGGGATATGGAGATAAAATCATCTGGTAACTCTGCTAGATTGAGTGCTCATCAATTTATCCTAATATTCGAATATTCTTAATTTGGAACATATTTAGCTTAATGTAATTCAATTGCTAGAAAACGTATGCTGGATTTTTATGATTTAGTACTGGCTGGACACTCCCAGAGCAGCTGGTCTACAATATAGTTCACTATTCAGAAATATCTTATTGACCGGGGCTGATTTATGGCTCTGTTGAGAGAAAGATAGTTTTACGAGCATTAGATGTTTATAATAGTTAATAATGACATAGAAGAACCTTAAGGGCAAGTTCAATTTCTTTTTGGCCAGGCACAGAAAAAGCTAGGTCAATAACCCTAACACTCTTTTTTGTTCCACCCACAACCTCGCCACATAGCGCAGAAGTTAATACCATTAGACTTCACTGGTTCATCATTCCAGTCTCAACTCCGAAGTTCTGAATTATAGGAGCTTTAAATAACACCATGCGCCGACATACTCCAAAAACAGCAACCCCAACAAGACTGAAACAGCAATCAGTTACCCCCGAAGGCGTATCTAAAGCTAACTCAACAGATCAGGGATTGAGAGCTCTAAGTTTTTCCCCATCCAAAAGACCTCGGCCTTTTTGAAGCCCATAGCTACGGTTGCTCCCAAGCTGAGAGAGACGGGCTCAACGTTGTGCCAGTCCCCGAAGACTAATATCTTGAATTTGAAACAGTCAAGGGTTTCCTAATTTCACAAGATCAAGACACTAGGCAAGGGGCGGTTCGGTCAGGTTTACCTCGTCAAGTATTTCTGTTTGAATATAGGCACAAAAAGACAGGATTTGTGGGTGCACTGAAAGTTATTGACAAGAGTGATTTATTTTGTGGGTCAGCAGAATAAAATTAAAAAGCCAAGAAGCAACTCATCAGATAAATAAAAATCCAGACTTTCCTTAATCACCCCAACCTCATCAAACTTTATGACTTCTTCAGTGACGAAGACAATGTATATCTTTTCCTTTAATTGGCCTGCGACGGACCTCTCTTCGATCTACTGGAATAGCATACCACCTTCAGTTAAGAAACTACCTCAGTGGTCATCAGATAAGTTGTGGAGGGAGTTCACTACATGCATAAGCATGAAATTATCCATCGGGACATCAAACTGTAAAATATCGTCCTGTGCCATGTATCAATCTTTATATTCAGGGTATGGCAAAAATATGTGATTTTGGCTGGTCAGTTCACTGTCCCAAGTAATTCAGGTCCACCATATGTGGAACTCCACTCTATCTGTCTCCTGAAATTCTGATGGGAATGCAGTACAACAAAAAAATAGACTCTTGGGCCATTGGAGCTCTCACCCACGAACTCTTTACTTCAGACAACCCCTTTAAGATAAAAAACAAAGAGGATCTCTCCAAGATAGTGACCTAGGATTTTTAAATGGAAAACGGCTCTCCTGAACTACGAAGCTTCATCACCTTCATTTTGCGAAAAAATCCTTCTAAAAGACCTGACACTTAGACTATTTTGAGGCACCCGTTCATCCACAAGTATCGGGACCTGGAAACCTCTGAGGAGCTTTTTCATTGGGGTAAATGATTTTTATCATTAAACGGTTTTTTGTTTTGCTTTTTGCGCTCTGAAAATTGCGCCATGAATTGACTGATTATTGCTTCAAATAAAATTCGATCATTCATCAAAGATCTTCTCTTCCAATTCCAGCATCTATTCAATCACCTCCTCAGTTTTTTCACTTAGCTTCCCTTCTTTATCCAGGTCTTCTTCCTCGCATTAAACTTCATGTTTAGCTCTTCTTTCCTTCTCGATTTAATATTTTTTGAACTATAGGCTCGATAGCAACTTGTCAAGTTCTTTCCTTGTGAGATCCTGTACTTCTGCTGGTTGAGTGGCAGTACTTATAGCTTCATAAGTGCCGATTTCCCTGTACTTATTACGAAGGTAGTGGAAGGCAAAGTAGGCGATGAGGGCGGAGAGAACGATGACCACCAAGGAAATATATTCGTCGAACTGGAAGCTATAGGTGTAGTATGCAATGGCGAAGGCCTATAGCAAAACGAGGACGATGAGGATTATCTTTACTGGCAGTTGCTCAACTATCTCGGGACCCATTTATTTAATTTTTATAGAGATAGCAGTTGGAGGTTAGTTGATGAATAAGTCAATTGAGTCAACAACAAAAAATTAAATATACGATCAGTTTCTTAACCTCTCTAACTATGACTGTACCCGAGATTAATTACTTTCAATTTGCTATACTAATGGCTTCCAGGAGCTCCAGGTTAGACTCAGTTCCTTCCATAAAGGATGAACAAGATTTCCGACAAACCAGATCTGATCTTTGTAAAGGGTCGATATGTCTTGATAGATAAAAGATTGGCTAACCTCTAAGCCCAATTTTTTCTCAAGAGTTGCTTGTTGGTTGAATTAATAGGATAGAAGAGCCGCCCAGCTGATGTAGTTTTCATAGGAAGATGTCGGATTCCCAATATCGCACGCATGAAAGAGAGTTTCCATGATGAACTAAATTATTGATCTTGTACCCACTTATCGCTCTTCAAAGATCCTTCAATTCTTCTATTTTTTAGGGAGTCAACTTTCTTGCAGTGATAACTCATATCTGTTGCGAGAATCAGTCGAGTGATAGTCTGCTTGGCTTGTTTGGGATTGGAAGCCTTGTCAAGGAAATTGATGGCTGGATTATGCGAGAGAATGTTCCAAAGGGTCTTTATATGCATATTTTCTAGGACAGACTGATTGTTAAACTAGGCTGCAAGGATCGATCTTTTCTTGACTTCAAAATGATTGTTGGTTCCTTCTGAGTGAATGAGTAAGTACAGTGGTTGATATCGTGAGCCAAGCCCGCGATCATGACATAAAAGTATTCTTCCGCGGAATACTCTTGACGAAGGCCAGCTTATTTTGATAAACAATGGTGACATAGCTAATATAAGCTAATTTGTACCTGGGACAAGGCAAAAGCATGCGAAAAATTGTGGTATGATACTCTGTTGTAGCCCATAGCGATAGCTTCACAAAGACTACTGATGGTTTTTTGGCTTAATCTGTTTGCAGCAAACCCATTGTCCTCCAGCAGCATCACACTGAATCTCACCAACTCTTCAATTGTGTACATCAAAGTTGGAAAGTTGCCCCCAGTCAGTTGATCGACAGTGATCGTGGATGAGGAAACATAAGAAAGAGGTCGGATAAGGGAGAAGGAGGAAGGATAAGTGTGTGTCTGTAGGAGAGTATGCTGCCGGAATAGTTCGGTGCTGGTGAATTTTGGAAGAATGGAGAGAGTTGGGAGTTATTCGCGAGTCGAGAGTACGTCGGTCATGCGATTATAACATTCTATTTTGAGAGCGACAGACCGGCATTCTTTCTTTTTGAGTTTCATCTTTCTGTATCTTTTAGTTCGTTTCTTACCTTTCATTATTCCAAAAATTGTTCTAATTTATAATAAACTTCTCTCACTAAACAAATCACTATTCTTCCATCTTCAAACATCTGTAATGTCAACCCTGCATCTCTTTCTTCATTCGAAAAAATCACCCAAAAGTCTTCCTTAAACTTATATATCCTTGAATCAAGTTATTTTTTTAGTTCAGATTGAACTAAAGTTTTTTTGCTTTGTTTATAATCAATCACAAACATGGAATAGTAGCAGCACCAGTAGCATAATAATAAACGTCTGCATGCACTCACCCTCGAATAGATTGAGGAGACAATGAAGGCCGAAAAAGAGCCTCCAAAGGCGCCATCTAAGTTAAAATCATGCTGTTTACGCTAAGGTTGTGAAGAGATTGATAACTATAAGAGATTAAACAAGATTCACGAAGGTTAATATGGAGTTGTATATAGGGCCTTGGAGCTGCCAACCAATCAAGTATTCGCTATCAAAAAGCTTAAACTCAGAGATGAGTGTTTTCCAATTACTTCACTAAGGTAAATATCGATTCTGAGAAGTCTTGATCACCCAAACATAATCAAAATTAGCAGAGTAGCAGGGTCTCCCAACCGTGATAAGGTGTACATTGTCATGTAGTACTTAGACCACGAACTCAAGGAGCTCCTCAAAACTATCCAATTTACCTAGGCTCAAGCCAGAAGACTCATGAAGGACCTCCTTGAAGGCATGGCCTACTTACACAAAAGAAAAATCATTCACAGAGATCTTAAGACTTCGAACATTCTTTACTCGAATGAGGGAGTCTTGAAGATCTGTGATTTTGGACTAGCAAGAAAAGCTGCTCGAGCTCTGATGACTCAAGAGGTTATTACAATGTGGTATAGACCTCCCTAACTTTTGCTTGGATAATATCATTATTCAATTGAACTTGACATGTGGTCAGTTGGCTGCATTATGGCTTAAATCTTCCTCAGGCAGCCCCTATTTCAAGGCACCAACTAAAACGATCAACTTCATACAATTTTCAAAGCAATAGGCTCTCCAACAGAATAGAGTTGGAATGATATCAAGACCTTCAAGAATTATCCATTCATTCAGTGTAAAAAATACCCTCCTGGACAGCTGGAGTAGCAAATGCCCAAAGGATAATACGGTTTAAGTCCTGAAGGAGTAGATTTGCTGAAGGGTTTGCTAACAGCCAACCCTCAGAAGAGGATTTCTGCTTAGAAGGCACTTTCCCATGTTTGGTTTAAGGGATAGATAGCGCTGAGAGAAAACATGCCAACCTTCGAACCTGTAAACGAGATCGATCGAGTAGCTAGAAAGAAGGTAAAGACTATTTCTGAAGTGTGATCCTATATGTTTGCTAATTCGTAGATCAAGGAAAGGGCTATGATGAGTAATTCTAACAGTTTGTAATCAAATCAAAAATTAATGATTCGCAGACACAAGTGGCTTCTTCGATTCTCCATCATATACTGGCTGATTATCATTCTGGGAGTTGTTCTCAACATTCTGGCTCTCCAGAAAGTTCCACTAGAATCATATGGTCTCCGCACTTACTTCTTTAGTCCAAGTGTTGACCCATTATACTACACATCTGGTCTCTACAACATAGGCGTTGGATACTACTTCATCACCTTCCCAAGTTCAAAGCAGTACGTACTAGACAATCGAGTTTCTGTCGTCAATCAGAACCTCGAAAAAATAGATGTAAAATATACATTTTGCTATCGGATAAACCCCAACAACATCTATGCTCTTTATGAGAAGATGGGCTATGAGTATGAAACATACCTTATCGCAGCAGTCAATGTAAGATAAGTATCATGTAGAACATCATATCGAGTGCCTTCATGGCTGTTCAGCAAAGTGATAGCAGGGTCACTATTCAAGCACAAGTAGTGGCAGCCATCAATGCCAATGGAGACAAAATTTCAACTGTCCTCAGTTCAGCAGTAGCAGTTGAAGGACTTTGGATCCAATAACTGTAGTTTTCATCAGAAATCGAAAAAGACTACCAGAATGCGGTCGAACTGTCTGACTCCTACCATGAATCATACGAAATAACTCAACTTGAATATCAAAAAACTAGGCTTCAAGTTCTGGCTCTTCAAGAGGAGATTGCTCTCCAAAAGCAACAGTTTACAATCAATGCTTTTGACCTGTACAACAGTCAATACGCTGATGTGGTATCAACATAGATGTCTTCCGAACTGGAAAGAGCGACAAGAATGAGCTACTACTATTCTATGAAAAGAATCTGGACATACTACAACTCAACGCGTCTAGTTTTTTGAGATTGATATTTCATCTTAGAGTGATGAGTATAGATACATATCATTTTGTAAGCTCCATTCCGTATGAAAACTTTTTGGCCTTTGCCGCCTTATAAACTCGGTATGGCAGTTTGACAGGGCTTGTGTTGTTAATGTTTGGGTCAAAAAGGTTGAAATTGTATTTTTACAAATTTTACATATAGTACTATGTTTCCACGCCTCTCAGAAATGCCCTGAAACTATGCTCAGGAAAAGCTTAAGGATGCTCCTCGTAAACTTTTACAGCCATTTCGAAACACTTCTTGGCATGAGAAGCTATTTCAAGAATTCCATCAAATAGCTCCTCTGAAGGCTTACCATAGACTCGATCCCATATATTTTTGGTGGTGAGGTTGTATTTAGTGAGAATTTATTCAGGAAGGAGAAACCTGTTGTTCCTCAGAGAGTAAGGAACTCTTCTAATGTACTCGCATATGCCAATCTACATTCGACTTCACTTACTGCTTGTCCAAGGTAGTCGATAACGCTTTTGATATGCTAATTCGTGATGTCGATTCGAAGGAGTTCCAGGAGAAGGGCCATCATAGTTCCCTTGCTATCATCTGCCATTTTTCGCATTTAATTCATGCTTGATATTGACCTGTTGCTAATTTCGTGAGCACGAACTGATATCATCCTAGTGAAGTATCCGTATGTGAGTGGGTTGTTATGGATCGAATGATGAAGACAAATAGTCAAGGGTTAAGGCTGAGGTTTTTCTCGGTTGTATATCTTGAAAAGAGATTCCTTCCAAAAATCCAGTTTCCCAAGAGCTGAGTCAATCAAAAAGTACCTAAAACTGGCTATCTTGCATTTTCGGATATTTTTGTGAGCTCCAAGTCGAAAAGATGAATCGCGTAGAAGGCTGGTTTGAGTGATCCTGGGAAATAGCTTGCCAACATATACTGCACCCAGCTTCTACTTCTCAGAGTCTCCTCAACATATCTCTCTGATTTTTTCAGCTCTGAGTCAGTAAACTCCTGAATTTATCCGAAAAAACTCCTCTGTTTGTAGAGGAGAGAAGAGTACCTTTTGAGACTGGTGAGCATTTATTATAAAAGTATGTGAGGTATTTGATTGATCATATAATCAGAGGGCTCGTCCTTCCTCTGCTAATTCCAGCTTGATTACTTCAGGTTGGTCTTTCTGTAGTCTCTACTGAGAGGGCTCTAGGTTCTTGACAAACTGAACAGGATTGCCAGCCCATAGAGTATTGTTTGGAATTCTGCTGCCAGCAGGAACATAAGAGTTTGGTGCTATCACTGATCTGAATATACTCATAGTTACCCTCGTTCGAGCTGTGCACCTTCCATGACGACACTCTTGAACCCAATATGAACGTCATCATCAATAATGGCATTGCAGACAGTGCAGGAATGCTCGATTGTGACATTATTTCCAATAGTTGTAGATAGGGGAAAAGCATCATCGGGTACCCAGAATGCAGACTGAATTGTCGAGTTGTCTCCTATCTTTGTGTTAGCACCAATCCTGACAGGATTGAAGAGTCCGTCAACTGTGGCTCCAAAACCGACATAAGTATCTTGTGCGAGGGCTACATTTCCAAATACTGTGGCGTTGGGAGCGATGCTAGCTGAGGAGGAAATGGCGAGAGAGCAATTTTCGAGGTTTAGAATGTTTCTGTGTCGATTAATGGGTTCAAGGCAGGCGATATCGTTGGTGAGCTGAGAGCCCTTTCGATCAAGATGTAGTCCTGCTTCTCTGAGCATTTTTCCAGTGCTGACTCTGAGGTAAGTACCTGTCTGCAGGATTACTTTCCAGCCAAACTGAGCCACCTTCATCTTAATATATATTATCAATCATCACAAAACAACACTCATCCTCAAGTCAAACCTTGCCACCCACCATCACCTTAAATTCCAGCATATTTTCTTCCCAGCAATTATTTTCTGCTCTTTGAACAGCTTAAATTATAGAGTTTTCTAAAATTTACTATATGAGAGCGAAAGATTCCTACGATGTGTTGGCGAAGATGATCATCATAGGCGATAGCGGAGTCGGAAAGACCAACCTCATCCTCAACTTCATCAACGAACCTTTCAAGGACAACTATGTTGCCACCATCGGAGTTGACTTCAAAGCTAAGTCAATCAATGTCGACGATAAGAAAGTAAAACTACAGATATGGGATACTGCAGGGCAGGAGAGATACAGGACCATCACAGAAACCTACTACAAGGGCGCCTCTGCAATAATACTAACCTACTCAATTAATGACAGGTCCACCTTCGATAGTTTAAACAAATGGATAATTCAGATCAGTGAAAAAACACCCCCTGGAGTTCCCAAAATAATTCTAGCCAACAAAAGCGACCTATAAGAAGACAGGACAGTATCTACTGCTGAGGGACAAAAAATGGCTGAGGATTATTCCACTTAAAATTGTAAAATTTTGTTCATGGAAGTAAGTGCCAAGACAGGAGAGGGTGTCAACTAGGCTTTTTACCTCATTTCAAAGAGGGTGAAGGAAGACTTCTAGAGAGTCAATGTCATCAAGCCGGTTATCAAGATTGCCAAGCTGCACGAACCAAGTTAGCCTTCTTCCCGCTGTTCCTGCTGATTTTTAACTGCTTGTTGAAAATATATTGTAAATATACTAAACCTTTAACTTGTATGAAGATCAAGCCGCTCCATTGTAATATTCACAGATAGTATTCCATTTGTTTTTTATGCGTGGGTGAATATATGGCTCGTTGATTTCCAAAATGAAGTTGTTTGTCAACTTCTTGTAAGTGTCCTTCAGAAAGGCTGTGACAGAAGAAGATTCTTTTCTCATGCGAGACTTCAGAGCTTCGAGGGCTACTTTTTTATGCTATTCTTGCTTATCTTTGACTTTTTGCAAGATAGTTCCTACATCGAACTGCATACTCCTGATAAAACTGACCTCCAGCACAAATGCTCTCATGAAGTTGTCAAACACATCTGCTCCCTTCCTCTCCAGGTATACAGTTTCATATTCGTCAAGGGTCTTCAAAATAGTGTTATGAGTCATCGTCAGCTCCATCATTCCATCAACCTCCGCCTCGAGCTTGTCTTCATGCAGTTGTTTAAGCGTGCTTATATCTTGGAATTTTTCAGCATATTTTTTCTTGTCATCATCAGTTATCGTTCCTATCTTGGAGTTCAGCTTGACCTCATGAGCTATGATCTGCAGCTCTGCCTCAGTGTCCTTAATGCTTTTCTTTAGCTGAATAATAAATACATTACACCTGAGATCTTATCCTGACACTCTGTGATTTTTTCATCAAAAAATTTGACATTTCTAAGAAGCTACTCTTCCATTGAGGATTTCTTGGCTCTAGCTAAAAAGTTGAGAATTTCGTGGTCATATCCTTCGATCAAGGTAGACATGTTTTGGTGAATTACGGTGATGTAGGACTGAAAGGCTTTGATGATATCTGTAAGGAAACCGTTTTCCTGTACAATGTATCGCTCGAGCTGTTGGTTGACTAATTCGAGGTTGGTTTTGTATTAGTGGTCAGCTTGACGCTTCATCTGCATCACGAGAGATATAGAATCGATCAACTTGTGTTCAAACTTGCTTGCTGTCTTTATATTCTCGATTTTTTCGAACAACAGCACCCTCTTCATCTTGTTATTATTAAAGCTCAACCCTATTTAATTACCTTCCTTGATCTCAATACTTTCAACAAACATGAAGAAGAGACCAAACAAGCATATTTTTCCCCTTGTTTGGCAATATTTGATTCTTTTATAATAAGTAGATGGAGGAAGATAAACCAAAGTATGTTCTGGGAATTGAAGGCAGCGCCAACAAGATAGGAGTAGGTAAGTATAAACACACATAGGAATCGTTGACTTTGATGGCAATATTTTGTCCAACCCTCGCAAAACATTTGTGACTCCACCAGGTACAGGCTTCCTGCCTCGGTAAACAGCAGAACACCACTCCAAGCTGATTATTTCGATTGTCAAATAAGCTCTCAAAGAAGCAAAACTATCCTTACGAAAAGATATTGGTACCGATGACCTCATTCAGCCTTAATTGCATATACGAAAGGCCCAGGAATGGGACCACCACTGAATGTTTGTGCCTTGGTTGCTAGAACACTATCTCTACTCTGGAACATTCCAATGATCGGCGTCAATCATTGTGTCGGGCACATCTAAATGGGTAGATTAGCAACGGGTCTTGTCCATCCGACAGTCCTCTATGTCAGCGGAGGAAACTCTCAAGTGATCGCCTATGCTGGCCACAGGTATCGAATCTTTGGGTAAGCACTTGACATTGCTGTGGGAAACTGTTTGGATAGATTTGCAAGAATAGCTAACATCTCAAATGACCCTGCTCCTGGTCTCAACATCTAAAAGCTGGCTCGTTAGGGAAAAACCTTGATTGATGTCCCTTATACTGTCAAGGGAATGGATATGAGCTTTTCAGGAATACTTACTTTTATGGAGGACGTGGTTGAACTCCTTCCTCACCTTAAATTACCAGATCCGACTGAAGGACAGCCCGAGGACTAGTAGTTGGACAGAAGAAAGCGCAAGAAGCCAAAAAATGTAAACAGACAAAAATTAAAAGACAAGCTACCAGAAGGATTGACTTTAGCAGATTTATGTTTTTCTTTACAGGAAACAATTTTTGCAATGCTGGTTGAAGTCACATAAAGAGCTATGAGTCACTGTGGATCAAAGGAGGTAATAGTTGTCGGAGGAGTTGGTTGTAATGTCCGCCTACAGGAAATGATTCAGGCCATGGTTGAGGAGAGAGGTGGAAAAATGGGTGGTATAGATGAGAGATATGCTATTGATAACGGTGCAATGATCGCCTATGCTGGGGCTCTTGAGTTCAAGTCAAACAAGCAGGAAACAACTCTTGAATAATCATGGGTGACGCAGCGTTTCAGGACAGATGAAGTATAGGTGACCTGGCGTGATGATTGAAGGCTTAATTGAGATACTGTTAAAATAAGCTGAGCAATTTAATACGTTAATATTCAAATGAAAACCCTTCACCCCTAGAAAGTTAAAACATCTGGCGATGTTCCTTCTCCCAGGTTCGGTCACACCTTTACCATGGTATCTCCCTCAAAAGCTGTGCTCTTCGGAGGAGCAGTCTCTCAAGCAAGTATGAACTTTGTCACTCAGATAGATTCGTCATCACCAACGAAACCTACCTCTATGATTTTGTAGTCTCCAGATGGACCAAGCTCAACTTTAAGCACGATTTCGTCCCGACCGAAAGAGCAGCGCATGCTGCAGTCATGGTAGCATAGATGCAGATGATCATATACGGAGGAGCAGCATCAGGTAATCAGGGGCTCCTGAAGGACGAGCTATATATATTGGACCTCCGTAAAGAGTAATTTAAAGCTGATTCAGTCCAGTCTGGAAAATCATCGAGGTTTCCAATAAAAATTCCACACCAGGCCAGCGCTATGGACATACTATGCAGTTTAACAAGCCGTATCTGATTGTTTTTGGAGGAAACTCAGGAAACAGAGCTTAAAACGATGTTTGGCTCCTCAACATTCTGAAAGGTCCCTTCACCTGGCAAAAATATTAATTCCAAAACAAGATAGCTCCTTGCCCTCGAGTCTACCATTCAGCTGCCATTTGTGAAGAAGGATCAGCCTTTGGAATGATGGTCGTATTTGGTGGAAGAAAGGAAACTAAGAAGGAGCACAACGGCAGTCAGAAGGAGTTGGCAGTTGCAGCTCTGAATGATATATGGGGATTGAGGAAGCATAGAGATGGCAGCTGGGATTGGGTGACTCCTCCAAAATCCTAGAACTACACTCCCATTGCTCGATATCAGCACTTGGTTTGCTTTACAGGGAGTATGCTTGTGATCATGGGAGGAAGATCTAACAATCCTGACGAGCAAGTCTCAGCTATTGAAGGCTATGATACAGAAAAATCAGAATGGATGCGAATGGGGGCTGTTAGTCGATATCGTCACGCCATAGCACTTTATAACAAAACTCAACTCTTCATTCACGGTGGTTTTGAACCTGAACTAGCTTCTCAGCCTCTTGAGTCCATGATATCGATCAACTTAAGCCCTTTTTATGGGCAGAAAGCTCTGAGTAATAACTGGGTCGAAAGTAAGGCTGAAATGCCTGAAAAAGAAGGAAGAAAGGCTCTTGGACAGAATGACAATTTCAATAATCTTCAACAGACAGCAGTAATTCCTTCTCAAAATTCAATTCAACAAGCCTTAAAACAACAGCCAAAAAGAGATGTAAGAGATGGTGGAATCGAAAACTCAGATACTCCATCTCAGAATAATAAAATGGCCCGCAACTCTCGCATAATGTCCACAAAACCTAACTTCAACAAAACTGCCAAAGAAAGAGATCTCACTCCCAGCCGCATCATCAACAATATCAAGAACATCAGACTCAGCAACCAGGCTGTAATCGCCATGGGATAAAACACAAACATGCAAATTCAAAAAGTGCCTGTCAATAGTCTGCTGGAGTAAAGCAAAAGACTCACGATTGCCATGTAAGAATCACATATTTCTGATGTTTCTGCTATTGAGCTTGCTGATAACGTTATTCAGACCCTTTTTGCTCTTGGCCAACCAAAAGCAACTAATTCTTCTCTTTTCCCCTTCAAAAGAGATAAAGTAATGAGGCTGTGTCAGGAAGCTCTGAGATTAGTGAAAGCAGAAGCAAGTCTAGTGGGAGTCCGACCTCCAGTGAAAATTTTTGGAAGCATTTACGGTCGTTTCTATGACCTTCTGAGATTGTTTGAAAATTTCGGCTTTCCTGATGACCAGTAAATGGAAAGCAACGAGTACGTATTTCTCGGAAATTATGTCGATAAAGGATTCAACTCACTAGAAACAATTTGTCTACTCATGGCATTGAAGATCAAGTATCCTTAACACATTGTACTTCTAAGAGGGAAGCACGAAGATTCCACTCTTAACAGGATTTGTGGTTTCGGATAAGAGTGTTCTCTGAGGTTGGGTGAAAATATCAATGAACTTAGTAGTGCCTTTAACCAAATTAACAACTTTTTTGATTGTTTACCACTAGCTGCGGCTATTGAAGATAAGTTCCTTTGCGTGCATAGTGGTATTGGATCAATTGATAACCTCACTGAGATCAAGGAAGTAATGAGACCTGTTAAGGTAAGGAACAACAATATAGTTATGGATTTGTTATGGTCTGGCACTAAAGACTAGAAGAGACTCAATTATGAGTCCAAGACATGCACTGATGAATAGATCGAAATGTTTTTGTAGTCTAACTGTCTGTAGATGTTAGTCAACACTCGAGATGGTCTGCCGCACGGAGTCGATGAAGAGCATCATACTCTAAGTGTCTTTTCAGTCACCAACTATGCCAGCACAAACAACAAAGCTGGCATTCTCAAAATTAACAAAAATTTATCGTTAGTTCCATACCTTCTCAACAGCAGTCCCTCTAAGCGAGGCAATTGGGTAACAACTCTTCCTGTGAAGACCAACCTGACATTTACAAGCGTAGAGAGTGAGATCCGTGCTGAAATGTTTGAATTATGATGATGCTAGTACTATTTTATAAGGTGTGCTTTATATAATTTCTATACCGATTGTATTTTTGAATGGGCTGCACCTCGACATCTGCCCAAACCGACAACGTCATCGCCCCTAGCAGCAATTACATCTAATCCAAATAATAAGTACCCTCCAACAAAGAATTTCTCTAAAAAAAAGAAGATAAGGTGATTGAACCCAAAGAATAAAAAATAGTCATCAATGTCATCAACTAAGACGCAGAGCTTAAAGTATCAGATGAGGTGTAAAATAAAATCAACCACAAAGAGACCCTACAAGAGTCACCCTAGGTCAAAAAAGAGGAAGAAAGAGCAATGACTGCAGCCACCTAAGAGATGAAGCATGAAGCTATGAAGCCAGTTCCTGAAGGAAAAGCATTTCTCTTCGGACAGTCTGAAAATTAAAGAAAAATTCTCCTACTCGACTGTTAAAAAATGCAAATTTCTATTCTTTCAAACAAGACTCAAGCCTCAGAAATAGCCACAAACAAGTATCAGCCAAAATAAATAATTTTTGAGGAGTCTCAAGAGCTTTTCGAGTCATACATGTTCGATCGCAATTCTCACCCTCCCTACAACTTCATGTTCATCACCTTCATCAGCGATTAGACTATTTTCCTCTGTGGTGGTGTCAATTCTAAATTCGACTATTTCTCAGATTAGTCATTCTTCTTCAGAGTAGCATCGATCACCAAGGAATAGCCTCAGTCTAGAAGGAAAAAAGGAGGCAACAGCTTGATGGGTAACAAGTTTGAGAAATTACCTTCTATGCATCAGAGAAGATTCAGCCATATGGGAGCCTATTTCAAGACTGGAAAGCTGGGATATATTTATGTGTTCGGTGGAAGAGATGACAAGGAGGAACTCCTCAGCAGCTGTGAGCAATACAGCATCGAATAGAGTATACATTTTAATAATCAGTGTAGAAAAGTGGAGATAAATTACTCCCATGAAGGTACCAAGATCCACAGGGTTTTCTCTTATATTCAAGTCCAAGATATATGTCTTTGGAGGGTATACTGGTGAACAAAAGAGATCCAAGCTGATCGAAGTCTATGACCCTTCTAAAAATTATTGGGAGGTTCTCAACGTATTATTGTTTATATTAAGGTGAAACTTCACAGAGGAATTGAAGCAGGTCTTCTTTTCTCAGTCAAGCCAAATGAAATATTATTGATGGGCGGCAACATGGAACTGGGATCTCTGAAGTCGGTCATCAAAATCAACCTAGCAGACGAGACCTATGTATGGGATTCCAATATGAAAAATGAGAGGCTACTTCAGAAAGGAGTTAAGCTCAAAGAATCCATTTTCATCTTTGGAGGCGACTTCAAGGATACTTTTGAAAAGTACAGCACTAAAGATAGAAAATGGAAGGATCATCAGTTCAGCTACAACTAATTCGTGTCCGTTGACGACATCAATTCTTATCAAATGGCCAACTAAACTCTCGAAGTGTCCTACGACTAAACTCCTCCTTCAAAGATCGATGTTGGAGATTATTAAAGGTACTGCATCTTTGGAAATGACAATTACCCATGCATTTTGGAGCTGAACATTAGCAAGTGGGTTCTTAAAAAGAAAGTGGTTCCAATGGCGATGAGGCTAAGATGCAACATGGGAGTCGTCAAAGTCATGGATGGAAAATATTTCCTCTGTGGAGGAATAGATTCCTTCAATGAAAAACCTTCCAAAGCGAGTTATGTATATTACACAGGGACCAACAAAGCTATCGAGGTAGCAAAGATGAGTTCAAAGAAACATCAATTTGCTATTTGCGGAAACAGCAAGTATGTCTATACATTCGGAGGTCGAAACTAGTCAAACTAAATCATAAGAGAATGTTAAAAATATTCTTTTTAAATGTAAGAATGGATATCACTTCCTGAACTACCAAACGAAAGAGCTGGAGGAAAGGCTGTTATGATAGGCACTAAGATATTGCTGTTTGGAGGACAAGACATCATCCAAAATGTCACAGCTATCGATATGTAGTATTGTATTTATTCAGATTTGACACCGAAACTGATACTTTTTGGCAATCACAGCAGATCCTTTCAATACCAACAGATGTGAGGGCAGTTTGCCTCGACAACAGCTAAACTCCTGGAGTATTTATTTTTACTTATAATGATATGTTGTCCAAGTACTACACTTACTATATCCCTCTGAAAATTCCACATAAGAATGAAACTGTTGAGCATTAGAAGATCGAGTAAAATTTTTCAATGGTTCGATAGGTCG
>Ga0100380_10003089_pt1 | contig 17726 bp, 15 predicted proteins | sample CryGeymeta201504_FD_80417 | JGI IMG/M metagenome (GOLD analysis project Ga0100380, IMG submission 80417) | Groundwater microbial communities from Crystal Geyser aquifers in Utah, USA - Crystal Geyser metaG 2015-04 | ecosystem: Environmental > Aquatic > Deep subsurface > Groundwater | place... | reverse complement strand
CCATCAAGAAGAAAACATTCAAATAAGAACCTATAAAAAAGAAAAATCAGACAGTTTAGAAACCGTCTGATTCATATAAAATTTATCTAAAAACCTGTAACGCTATTTCAGGACAAGACAGAATGCTTATCTTAGTGCATCACAGGTCTTTCTTCTCTTCCCATTTTTTTCAAAAAGCTAACATGAGAAGCAACTGCTGTTGGAAAATCTGCTGTCAAATAAGGATGTCCGTATTCTTCTGCTGTTTCTCTTACGATACTAGAAAGAGCAGGATAATGAATACTACAAATATTTGGAAACAAATGATGTTCTACTTGTTGATTAAGTCCACCTGTAATAAATGCCATAAACTCACTTTTTTCTGAGAAATTAGCTGTTGTATAAAGCTGATGAACTGCCCAAGAGTTTTCCATATTTCCTTCTTCATTAGGCAAAAAGAAATGCGCTTCTTCTACTACGTGAGCCAACATAAAAATAACTGCTAAGAAAAAACCACTTACTGCGTGCATCAATAAAAATCCTAAGACGGTATGTCCCCAACCGTGAGACAACATAATAAGAGGAATAATTATGAAAATCGTGTAGTTGATGAATTTGTAGAAAAACAATAAAAAATATTCTTTTTTAGGGTGTTTTTCTCCTGTATAATTTCCTACTTCATTAGCAAAAAACTTCTTGTAATCTTTCATAAAAACCCAAGAAAATGTACTCAATGTATATAAAAAGAAAGAATAAATATGCTGATAACGATGAATAGACCATAAAGGAGCTTCCGAAGAAAGACGAACTATCGGAACTGGCGCAATATCTTCATCATGTCCGTCGATATTTGTGTAGGTGTGATGCGCTTGATTGTGCATTTTTGTCCACATATACGCACTTGCACCATTAAAATTGAAGGTATGAGAAAGCAAATCATTTACCCACTTATGTTTTGAATAAGCTCCATGAATGGCATCGTGGGCAATATTTACAGAAACCATCGCAATAGAAAATCCAAGAACTGCCCAAAGCAAGTAATTAATTTCTACGCTAAACCCACCAAAAATAAGCATACAATACGAACCAATCCAAAGGGTAGCATGAAAAAGACTTTTCAAGACCATTTTTGTATTGGCATTGCGTGAAATGTTATTGTCTTTGAAATAACTATTTACTCGTTGATTGAGGGTTTTGGAAAAATCTCTTTGTTCTTGATTGTCAAAGCGAGGTGGTTTTTTGATAGAAGGAGTTTCTTTGAATGTATTTTGAGTTTTGCTTTTAGTCTTGTTCAGACTATCTTTTTCTGTTAATAGGTTTTCCATAAAGGGAAGATAAGGATTAGCTGTAAAGTGGGTTTGTTGTTATTCGTGTATTTACATTTTGTTTACCCTAATTGTTGTATCGAATTGTATAGTAATTTTATCTGGTCTAAATTAGTAATTATGTATAGTACACAAATTTAACCTTAAATTAAAAGACAATCTATGATTTTGGTCATATTCTATAAATTTATACAAAAAAAAGGTATTTTAATGGTATTTTAATGGTATTTTCAAAATAAATTGAAAGTTAATGCAAATTTCTTGGGTTTTAGTCTTATTTTATCCTAGACAAATTTAAAATGAATTACCCTTATTAAAACTACTCGCCTACAAAAACCTCAAATTTATTCCTAAACAAAGGCATAAAGCACAAAAAAGAAAAATCAGACAAGTCTAAAAACTGCCTGATTTATATTTAATTTATCTAAAAATCTGTAATGTTATTTTAAAACGTAACATTTTCTTTAGAATCCGATTGTCTGATTACCATAAACAGTAGCTTGATCATATAATAAATCATGATCGTAGTATTTCGCAGTACGCCCTTCAAAAGGATCTAAATGAATTTCTGGATGTGCTGAGTAATATTGATGTATCAAATATTCGTAATCTATATGTACGTCCAAACCGTCATAACGAGGATAACTCACAAATGCTTCTGCATCAATGGCATCTACATTTACAGTTTTTGCATCGTGGTCTAATTTGGCAAGTCCAATCGGAACGAGGATATACAAATGACTATTATTGTGGTGATCATCTTCGTTCATCATGTTTTCGGCGACTTCAATGTCCAAATAAAGCACTCTTTCTAATTCCTTAGATGCAATAAGAGCTCTTACTTTTCCAATTTGAAGATTTTTACCTGCTATTACTTTCCATCTTGTTACATTATCATAGCCGTCAGCTACTTTGTATTTTGTAAGGTCTTCTAAGCGTTCGAAGGTAATTTCTTCGCTAAAATCTGTTTTTTTCTCTGTTTTGTGTTCCATAATAAAAATAAAGTTTAAAAAATGAGATACTAAATTTTGAATAAAAACTAACTATAAGTTATTCCATAGCTAATTGTTTCATTACAGAAGCAGTTTCAGCAATGAATTTTTTAACATCAGCTTTTTGGTCTAATGTCAATTTATTTGGGTCAATATCCTTTGCAGCTTGTTTCAAACTCTCATTCGTAGAGCCATCTGCAAGTTGATTCAATGCACCACTTACTTGTAAAAAAGCATTTCTGATATAGTCTGCGTGGTCAGTTTCTTTCCAATTTTCTTGAATATTATCTGCTGCTGCATTTAATTTTGTACTCAAATCTTGTACATTCATTTGGTCAGCCATTCCTTTTTTATCTGCAAGGACTACCAATGCACTACCCATTTTACGAATAGCATCACTTGTGTATTGGTGATGAATTTCCATTTCTCCATCAGCATATTGCTTTTCTTCATTTGCAAATAAAATAAAATCATTTACTGCTGCTGGAAGATTGTTTGTTTCGGCTGTTTCTTCTGGAAGAATTTCATTTTCAGGAATTTCGTTTGCGACTACCTCTTCAGTAGTTTCAGGACTATCTCCTTTGACTGCAAAATAAACACCCACACCGACTAACATAAGTAAAAGAAGACCTAATAACCAAGGCCAAATTGGAGCTTTCTTTTGTTCAATTTTAATTTCTGCCATAATAATTTCTAGTTTAAAAAGTTAAGTTAAAAAAATAAATATCAATAGCTTGACATTCTTACTTATATAACAACCAAAATTAATTTTTGTTTTAAAAAAAATTAATTTCAATAATTATTTAATATTTACTTTTATTTATTCAGAATTTTTAAAAATATTTTTAACTTCGATTAATTTAATTTTTCTATTCAATGATTTCAATTTTTTTTGCAATGATTAAACCTTTGCTTTGTTTTTAGGTCTAACTAGCAAAACAAACTCACAACCTGTTTATTCAGTAGTTCATAATCCTAAACATTAAATCTATTTTTCTTTGTCAGAAACAGCTCAAACTATTCAAGCAGAACAAGAACAAAAGTGGATTCAACAATTACAAAATCCACAAACAAACTCTAAAGAACGCACGATTGCCTTTGATAGAATTATGCGCCTGCATAGACGAGCAATTTATTCTCATATCCGAAAAATGGTCATTGATGCAGATGATACCGATGATTTGTTGCAAGAAACATTTGTTAAGGTTTGGAAAAACATCGATAAATTCAAAAATGAATCAAAACTTTATACTTGGATTTATAGAATTGCAACTAATGAAACGCTGCGTTTTTTGGAAAGAAAAAAGAAAAAATATGGTTTGCAGATGAATGAAACTTCAGAACAACTTATGCAAAACCTAGAAAGTGATGAACAGTTTTCAGGCGAAGAAGTGCAGCTCATTCTTCAAAAAGCAATCTTGACTTTACCTGACAAACAGCGTTTGGTATTTAATATGAAGTATTTTGATGAAATGAAATACGAAGAAATTTCGGAAATAGTAGATACTTCTGTCGGAGCTTTGAAAGCATCTTATCATTTGGCAACCAAGAAAATTGAAGCCTATTTAAAAGAAAATTATCAGTAAAATATAAATTATAGAATACGCTTTAGCGTGTTTGAAACGTACAATAGACTTTAGTCTGTTGAAAGTAATAAATCAAAAAATACTATGAAACTAGAAGATATACAAAAAAAACAACCTTTCAAGATGCCTGACGAAGCGCATTTTGATACTATTTCTAGTAAAATTTATACTCAACTAGAAAAAGAAGAAAATCAAAAATTTGATAAAAAAACAAATTCTGTTTCTATTGATTCAGCAAAAACAAAACGTGTTGCATTTTGGGTCAAACCTCAATTTATGGGAATTGCTGCAACCTTATTTTTACTTTTGGTGACTTTGGTAGGAATTTATAAATACAATTCGGATACAAATTCTAGCACGACTCTAGCAACCTCAACTAATCAAACTCAACAGCTAGATTTTTCAAAAATTCCGACTGAGCAAATCAATAATTTTTTATTAGATGAAGATATTTCTGAAAATGAATTAGTCAGTTTTATTCCTCAAAATTCTAGTTTGGAATCCAATAGTATTTTTGAACAATCTGATTTGAATTCTATTGATGCCGAATCGTTGGATTTAATGTTGGAAGAAGAATATCTTTAAAATACAAATTGTGAATTATAAGTGGTAAATTAAAATACCTAAATATAAAATCAAAAAACAATCAAAAAAATAAATAATCAAAATCTATGAAAAATCAATTTTATTCTTTACTTATTTTATTCTTCGGCTTTTCTATTTCTGCTTTTGCTCAAAAGGGAAGAGGGGGCGATGAAGAAATGAGCGAACAACTAAAAGCTATGCGAGTGGCAATGATTACACAAAACCTTAATCTTTCTTCTGATGAGGCTGCCAAATTTTTTCCTATCTATAATGAATATTCTGCCAAAAGAGAAAATATCAAAAAACAACTCAAACAAAACCGAAGAGAAGGACGAAATCTAACAGGCACAAAACTAGAAGCCTCCTTCAAAAAATCATTCGAACTCCGTGAACAAGAACTAGCCTTAGACAAACTCTATTTTGATAAGTTCAAAACCGTTATTCCAGTAGAAAAAATAATGGAACTCTACCGAACAGAAAGACAATTTAGAAGAATGCTTTTAAAAGAACTTTCCAAACGAGGAGGGCATCACCCACCAGATGAAGACGACCACTAGACTTTACGAACACAACTAGAACACTTATTTCAGAATATTGAAGTAAGTGTTTTTGTTTGTATATCCATCCATAATTAGATTTCTAAACCTTCTCCTATCAGTACACCTTCAAGGTGTCAGATAGTTTGTTCTATTAACTGTACTGACACTTATGAACGGCTTAGCCCTCAACGAAGTTAAAGTGTCTGACAGGTTTACTTTTTCAAAAACCAAAAGCGTATGAGTATATCACTAGATACAAAAAACGAAAAAGACAGAATAATTAAAGATAATTAAATTTATTTCCTTGCTACTGATTACTATTTACCGATAATGAGTAACTGCTTTAAATTATTTTCCTTAATTTTGCATTAAGATTAAAATAATAATTCAACTCACAAAAAATTCACTACGAATTCGTTTTTTATGATTGTCAAAACAAAAAAATATAAAATAGACCCAGATATTTACGTTAAAATATCTTTTGTAAATGCCCTCAAAGAATGGTGGTGGGTTTGGTTTATCCCTCCAGCTATTTTTCTTATCTTCCTTGCCTTTGGTTTATGGGGTTGGGGCTTGGGTGTTTCGATTGTCCTTTCGGGTTTGTATCTTCTTTTTTGGTACATTCAATTTAAAGGACTTACAATGCACGAAAAATCAAAACCATTATTTGATAAATATGCGTATGATATTAATAGTCAGCGCATTATGATGATGGTAGATGCAAAAAGAGGTTCAGAAATAAAATGGGACAAAATAATCAAAGTAGAAAAAAGAGAAGATGCTTTTGTTCTTTATCTTTCAAAATTTGAGTTTTTGTACTTCCCTTTCAATATCTTCAAATCAGAGAATGAAATCAAATTTGTAGAAACAGTTATCCGTCGCAAAGGGTATCTAAATACAGAAATTAAAAAATAAATATAAAGATTAAGACCCTAAGGGTTTCTGAAACCCCTTAGGGTCTTTTAAAAATTATAGATTAAAATGGCTCCTTCCAAAAAAGAAAAAGAAAATTCAAAAGGTACGATAAGTCTAAAATATAAAATATTGTTAGGTGTTTTTGCAGGTTTATCAGTTTTTGTGATTGCTACAAGTTATTATATTTATCAAATGGCTTATACGCCTTCTGTTCTGACACAAAAAGGAGCAAAAGAACAAGTTCTGTATATTCCAAAAGGAATGAGCTATAAAAAACTTGCAAAGCAGCTTCGTGAAGATGGAACTATTCAGCACCCTGTCGCTTTTGGTGTTTTCTCAAAATGGATGAATTATGTCGACAATGTAAAAGCAGGACGTTATATTCTTACTCCAAAGATGAATACGCTTGATTTTGTTCGTCAGCTTCGTTCTGGAAATCAAGCTCCTGTAAATGTTACTTTCAATGAAAACTTACGCTTTTTGTCCGATGTAGCAGGAAAAATAACTACTAATTTAGCCATTGATTCAGCCGAGTTTGCTACTTATTTGTTAGATGAGAATACAGCAAAAGAATTTGGGTTTGATAAGGATAACTTCATTTCTATGTTTTTGCCTAATACGTATGAAATGTATTGGACAGCTTCAAAGGAAGAAGTTGTAGAAAGAATGAAAAAGGAATATGATAAATTTTGGACAGACGAACGAAAAGAACTAGCCAAAAAACAAAATCTCTCTCAAAAAGAAGTCGCTATTTTGGCTTCTATTGTAGATGCCGAAACTCGTTTTGCTGATGAAAAACCTCGTGTTGCAGGTGTTTATCTCAATCGTTTGGAAAGAGAAATGTTACTTCAAGCTGACCCAACGCTTGTTTTTGCTCATAATGATTTTACAATCAAAAGAGTTTTGAATCGCCATAAAGAAATTGAATCTCCTTTTAATACCTATAAATATGTAGGTTTGCCACCTTCTCCCATTCGTTTGCCTTCTATTTCTGGTCTGAATGCCGTTTTGAAACCTGAAAATCATGACTATATCTTTTTCTGTGCTAAAGAAGATTTCTCTGGTTATCATGCTTTTGCCAAAACAAATGAAGAACATGATAAAAATGCAAGACGTTATCGTAATGCGCTGAATGCTAGAGGAATAAAGTAGAATGGTGAATGGTGAACTGAAATTTCAAAGACTAGATTTGATTACTAGATTTGATTACTAGATTTGATTACTAGATTTGATTACTAGATTTGATTATATAATAAAAATCAACTATTTCCTTAAAAATAGTTGATTTTTTGTTTTAGAGAAAAATTATAACAATATGGAATATTTGATTGATAAAGTAAATCAAGAAGAAGCATTATTTTTTCAGCATTTGCAAAACATCTTTCGCCATTAATTCTGTCCATTCTTTATACATTTGTGCTGAAGGGTGCAAACCATCTTTTGCAATCAACTCTTTTTCCGAACTTGCTTTTCTTGAAATAGGAGTTATATCAAAATACTTTACTTTGTATTTCAATGTTATTTGTTTATTAATTTTATTGTAATAATCAATTTCATCAGCTATTTTTTGAGCATCTAATTTTTTACTTTTTGCATAGTCTGTCATTCCGTAATCAGGAATTGAGATTACAAATACTTTTGAAGGGTCTTTTCCAGCCAAACTAATTGCCTTTTGTAGTAGTTTTTCAAAACGCTGTTTGTATTTTGAGCTATCTTCTTTATCATATTGGTCATTTACTCCAATCAAAAGCGATACAATATCATACCTTTTTTTGAGTTCATTTTTTTGTTCTTCCAAGCGAATAGCAGTCAGTAATTCTTCACATGTCCAACCTGTTTTGGCTATAATTTGGGGTTTTTCAAAATAAATTCTATCCTTTTCGTTTTTATTATTTTCATCATTTTTTGATAGAAATTCTATCTTTTCAGCAAGCTGAACAGGGTAGCGTTCTCTTATCTTTACACTCTCTCCAATGGTATAAGAATCACCCAAGGCAAGATAATTTATTTTTTTAATTTCATTCTCTTCTCCATTATTTGTAGTATTCGTTTTTGGTGTAACACAAGAAAATAAGGAAATGATAGAAATGAAAATCGATATGAGAATAGAAGAAATTTTAAGCATAAAAAAAGGAATGAGTTTTTGTAAAGGCTTTATTATAAATTAAAAACACTTCAAAATACATTATTTTCTAATAAGTGTTCTGCGAAACAGCAATTTCTCTAAGAAAAAAAATAAATTATTTCAAACATTTTCATAGTAAGTATGTTTTTATAGTGTAATTTTCATACAAGTAAAAGCAAAAATTAGAATTATGAAAATCATTTTTTTTATTACAATATTTCAAATAATATTATTTTTTAACCTAAACTTTTAATTCATTATGAATACCGACAAAACAAGAAAATATCTTAAAGACATTGCAGAATTATGTATTGATGGCGTACAAGGCTATAAAGACGCAGCCGAAAAAGTAGATACGCCTCATCTAAAATCATTATTTACAACATTTGCTAAAGAACGTGAGGGTATTTTGAATGCTATCAACAAAGAATTAGTAACTTTAGGCGCACCTGCCGTAACTCAAGGTAGAACAGACGGAACAGCATTAGGTTCTATTCACAAATTTTGGTTAGACTTCAAATCAGTTTTATCTTCCGATAATACAGAATCAATTTTGGAAGAATGTAAACGTGGAGAACAATATATTTTAGATGAAATGGACGATGTTTTGAAACACAAAACCGAATTAGTCGCTTCATCAGCTAAAGTACTACAAGATGCTCGTTATACAATATGGAAACGTATGGAAACCATCGAACACGCAGAAGAAGCACAGGCATAATTTAATTTTGAGTTAGCCTAGAAAATCAGCTTAGAAAATACGAAACATCTTTATATTAGTTTATAAAGGTGTTTTTTATTAAATTGTAAATCAAATTAGTTACACCAAATTCAATTCTAACTTCTAAAATCTGAATTAGCTTCGCTGCTTTGGCAGGTCTAAATTTATTTTACACTACTTCGGCTACTACAAAAGCACTTCCTCCAACATAAATAAAACTATTTTGGTTTTCTGCTTGATTTTCTTTTGAATTAACATCTTTTTTAGCTGCTTCTAAAGCACTATTTACACTTTCATAAATTTCTCCTTGCAAACCAAACTCTTTTGCTTTGTCTTTCAAAATAGTTGCTTCTAATCCACGAGGAACTTCTGGTTTACAAAAATAAAATAGTGTTTTTTGATTAATTTTGTCTTGAAGTTCTGTTTTTAAAAGACTGAAAATTTTATCCAAATCTTTATCGTTTACAGCTCCAAAGACGATTCTTAAAGTAGAATAATTTTGTTTTTTTAGTTCGGTTTTGAGTTGAGAAACCACTTGACTTATTCCATCTTCATTGTGAGCAATATCACAAATAATTGGCGTTTTATCATCTTCTTTGCTGAGTTTGTACCAACGTCCTTTTAATCCTGTTTTTTTTGCTGCGTGTCTTAATCCTTCAATTAGATTTTCTTCTGTGAAAGTAAAATAAGAGTCTTTTCGTTCTACTATTCTTCTGAATGATTCTATTTTTTTTAGTTTTTCTAAGGCACAAATAACACCTGCTAAATTCTGTTTTTGATAAACTCCTTTCAAATCTAATTCTATATCTGCATAAAGATAAAGTAATTCTGTTGCTCTTAGATTTTCATGATAGGTTATAGAAGAAATATCAAAATTATCTTTTTTAGAATCATCATCATAGCTATACATCGTCGGAGTTACTTCGTACTTATCAGTTGCAAAAATAATTTCTGATTTATTTTTTCTTGCAATTTCTTCAAAAACTTCAGTTGTTTCCTTCTGTTTTTGACTAATAATTACTGGTGTGTTTGGTTTTATAATTCCTGCTTTTTCGGCTGCAATTTTTTGTAATGTATCTCCCAAAAACTGCTGATGGTCAAAACCAATATTTGTAATGACTGAAAGCAAAGGCGAAATTACGTTTGTAGCATCTAATCGCCCTCCCATTCCGACCTCAATAATAGCAATATCCACTTTTTTGTAGGTAAAATATTCGAATGCCATCGCAACAGTTACCTCAAAAAAAGAAGGCAAGATAGAAGTAATAGTTGTTCGGATTTTTTCTACAAAATCAACTACAAAATCTTGCTCAATTTCTTGTCCGTTTAATCTAATTCGTTCCGTAAAATTTTTGAGATGAGGCGATGTATAAAGTCCCACATTATATCCTGCTGATTGCAAAACAGAAGCTATCATGTGCGAAGTGCTGCCTTTTCCGTTTGTACCTGCTACATGAATCGTATCAAATTTATTTTCTGGATTGCCCAACTGTTTGCACAGAATTTTGATATTTTCTAAATCACTACGATAGGCTGCACCTCCCACACGCTGAAACATAGGAAGTTGAGAAAAAAGATAGTCTAGGGTTTCTTGATATGTCATTTTATAAAAAATTTTGTAGAAAAAATACTAGATTAATCGCATCTAATTTGGACTTTTTTTGGTGTTTAGCTAAGTAGCTGCGAAATCTTTGTAGTAGAAGAACATACGTGATAGAAATTTCAAGCTGTGTAGCTGCGTAATATTGAAGTTTTGACCTACTAAAAATAACAATATTACGCAGCTACGCAGCTTTTTATAGGCAAGAAATTATATTTCTAGCAATATTACGCTACTCTGTAGCTAAATTTTCTTGAATAATCGTAAAAACCCTCATTTTTTGATGCGATTAACCTAAAAAAATGCCTTACCGTTTTCGAATTTATACAGTTATTTGTAAAAGCAAATTTAGATAGAAAAACAGGTAATTCAAGCAATAAAAAAAATAATTTATACAAAACTCTAAACAATATCTTTTTTAGAGTGATTTAAAATAGGTAACTTGCATTTATGTAAAAAACATTTATTTACATAATAAAAATTATTACTTCTATTCAATACCAACTTCATTTTTTATCAAAATAAGTATTTATGCTACTTCATTACATTTTTTTATCTACTTTTACAGAAAAACCCATCTTCGATTTTAGTAATTTAGAAACCTTCAATAATCAAATCAACGAACTAAACCTTCCTCAAATCATTGTTTGGGCTGTTCCTGTGATGCTTTCTTTAGTCGCTTTCGAATATTATTTAGAACGAAAAGAAAAAAAAGAACATCAAGACAAACGGCTCACTTACAACAAAGGAACTTTTTGGTCTTCTGTATTGATAGGTTTGGGCAATCTGATTTCTACGGTACTTGCTAAAGTTTTTACTTTTGGGGTAATTCTTTTCTTTTTTAGTATTTCGCCTTTTTATATTGAGCCTTCTTGGTGGTCTTTTCCAATTTGTTTTGTCGTTTTAGATTTTTGTCGATACTGGGCGCACCGTGTGGCACATCGTCAGCGTTTTTGGTGGGCTACCCACGTTACACACCACTCTTCAGAAGATTATAATTTTGCTGTTTCATTTCGCCTTTCTTGGGTTCAGCAGCTTAAAGTCATCTTTTTTATACCTGTTGCGCTTTTCGGTTTTCATCCTTTGACCTTCTTTATTTGTCATCAAATTGCAGTTTTGAATCAATTTTGGATTCATACCGAACAAATCCGAAAAATGCCAGCTTGGTTTGAATATTTCTTCGTTACGCCTTCGCATCACAGGGTGCATCACGGAACAAACGAACATTATCTTGACAAAAATTTTGGCTCTACTTTTATTATTTGGGATAGAATTTTCAATACTTTCGAACCCGAAGGAGAAGAAGCAAGATATGGAATCACAACTCCAATCAATACCGTAAACCCTGTACGTTTAGTCTTTCACGAATTTGTAGATATTGCAAAAGATTTGAGAAAAGTACGCTCTCCAAAACAAGCATTTAAAGTCCTTTTTAGTCCTCCCGGTACGTATACGCCTGATGATAAAAAATAAAAAGTAGTTTTTTGTCGTTCGTGAGGACACCAACAACGGCATGGAAATTTAGGTAAAAATAGTTCATTTTTATCGGTCTGCCCTTCGGAACTGACCTTTATCAAGGTCAGTCCCAAAGAGCAGACCGAAGGAAAACACACACCCTATTTGTAGGGAAAAGGCTTGCCTTTTCCTAGTCAGTCGTTGGTATTTCAACTGAAAATAAATAATATGTTTAGGAAAAGGCGTGCCTTTTCCCTACTTTTTGCAGAAAAAAGAATTTCATAAGTAAAAAAATAGTCTTTCTCTATTTCTTTTTTTATATACAAAATGTATCTTTGAGAAAACATATTTGATTTCAAACCCTAAATAAAAAACAGGGTTAAAACCCTGTTTAGATGGTTTAGATACATTTTTTATGAAATTACAAACACTCAAACCTGCACAGTCGCTCAATCAAGCATACAGAAAAGAACATGTCGAAGCTAAAGAATTCGAACGTTTTGCTGATGCTTTGGAAAAACTGTTGGAGGAAATGGAAAAACAGCGAGAAGAAAACACAAAAAATCTAATGTCCGATTTTTTGAAAGATGCCTATTATAAAAATCTTCACGCCATCAATACAAAGCACGATATTGATAATGTAATTCATCATCAAGACACACAAAAAAGTCCTGTTGGTGTGATGATAGAAAATAAAAAACCAAATAGTAGGGAATTTATAACTAAAAATAATTTTAATAAAAAATCATTTCATCAGCTTGTTTATTATTATTTGGTAGAGCGAGTTGAAGAGAAAAATACAGAAGTCAAAAATCTTGTCGTTACTGATGTCTATGAATGGTTTATTTTTGATGAAAATCAATTTGATAAATTATTCTATAAAAATAATAGTTTACTCAAAAAATTCAAGGATTTTCAGAGAAGTAAAAAAAGCACTAGCCATTTTTATACAGAAATTGCACAGCCGTTTATAGATTCTTTAGATGAAGAAATAATTTGTACACATTTCAAAATAAAAGAGTATCAAAAAGAATTAGAAAGTTTTAGACAAAACTTTGGAAAGGAAGAAACTGACGAAGAAGCACAAAAAGACCAAATAAAACTCATTCATCTTTACAAAATTCTTTCGCCTGTTCATTTACTCAAAAAACCGTTTGCCAATGATTCGAATTCACTCAATAAAGATTTTTATAATGAACTTTTACACATTTTAGGATTAGAAGAAGTAAAGGAACAAAACAAAAAAGTCATTAAACGAAAAAATGAAAAAGAACGAGAACGAGGTTCTTTTTTGGAAAATACACTCGCAAAAGTAGAAAGAAAGCGAGTAGAAACTGTCAGAAATCATAAATCGTATGGAGATAACGACACCGAAAAATATGAAAATATTGCGCTAGAACTCTGCATTACGTGGACAAATCGTATGCTTTTTCTAAAACTTTTGGAAGCGCAACTTTTACAGTATTACAAAACAGAAAAAAAAGAAATCCGTCAGAAATATAAGTTTTTGAATATCCAAACGATTCAGAATTTTAATGTGCTTGATGAATTATTTTTTGATGTTTTGGCGAAAAAACCCAAAGAGCGACGAGAACATTTAAACAATTTTGCTCATATTCCTTATCTGAATAGTTCGCTTTTTGAGGAAACACCTCTTGAAGCTGATACCGTTCTTGTAAATAATCTTGCTGATAATGCAGAACTTACTTTGTATTCCAAAACGGTTTTAAAAGATGACAACGGAGTTCGCAGGACTGGAAAAGAAACGCCTTTGAGTTATTTCTTTCAATTTTTAGATGCCTATAATTTTAGTTCGGAAGGAACGGAGGAAATTAGAAAAGACAAAAAAACGCTGATTAATGCCTCTGTTTTGGGACTTATTTTTGAAAAAATAAACGGCTACAAAGACGGTTCGTTCTACACTCCTAGTTTTATTACGATGTATATGTGTCGCCAAACGCTGCGTCGTTCGGTGGTTCAGAAGTTTTCGGAAGAATACAACATGGAGTTTGAGAATTTTGAGGATTTATCATTTTTTCTTTCTTCCAAATATAAGCCAGAAGACAAACTCAAAAACAATAAAATATTTGATTCTATCAAAATTTGTGACCCTTCTGTTGGTTCTGGACACTTTTTGGTTTCTGCGCTCAACGAACTCATTACCCTAAAATCGGAGTTGGGAATTTTGGCTGATTCAACTGGAAAGGGTTTGCCTGTCGATATTCGTATAGAAAATGATGAACTTTTCGCCTTCGAAACTGCCAACGATTTTTTTGAGTATCAAATTGGAAATAAAGGAAGCCAAACGATACAAAAAACGCTTTTTCATGAAAAACAAAAATTGATAGAAAACTGTCTTTTTGGTGTCGATATTAATCCAAATTCTGTCAAAATATGTCGTTTGCGTCTTTGGATTGAGCTATTGAAAAATGCTTATTATACCAAAGAAAGTAATTATACAGAATTAGAAACACTTCCAAATATTGATATTAATATCAAAACGGGAAACTCGCTGATAAGTCGTTTTGATTTAGATGCTGATATTAGCAAGGCTCTCAAAAAAAGCAACTGGACGATAGATTCGTACCGTATGGCTGTTCAGACGTACAGAAATGCGACGAGCAAAGACCAAAAATACGAAATGGAAAAACTCATCGACACCATAAAAGCCGATTTTAGAAGTGAAGTGAGTAAAAAAGACCCAAAACTACTGGCTCTTTCCAAAAAAACTGCCGAACTCCAAACGCTGCTCACTCAAACTTCTGTTTTCGAACTTAGCAAGACCGAACAAAAAGCAAAAGACAAAAAAATAGACAAACTACAAAAAGAAGTTCTGAAACTAAATACAGAAATTGAAGATATAAAAAGCAGTAAAATCTATCAAAATGCTTTCGAATGGCGTTTTGAGTTTCCAGAAGTATTGGACAACAAAGGTAATTTTATTGGCTTTGATGTCGTGATTGGAAATCCTCCTTATGTGGATTATAGAGAAATAGGAAAAGAAACAACACAAATTATTAGCCATTTTCAAACTAATTTTCAATCTCCAAGACCAAATTTGTATCAATATTTTATTGAAAGAGCTTTTCAAATTACTAAACAAAAAGGCTATTGTTGTTACATAAATCCAAATCAATTTTTATCTATTGATGCTGGTTTTGGTATTCGCAAACTTCTTGTAGAGAATACAATTATTAAATTTATAAATGATGTTTCAAATATAAGTGTATTTGATGAAGCTGCAACTTATACAGTTGTTTGGTGTTTTCAAAAAGAAAAAAACGGAAATTATTTAATCCAAATCAGTAAATGCAAAGAAGCTAAAGAATTAGGGCAATATAATTTGTCTGTCAGAAAAAATGAAGTTATTTCAAATGGAAAATATCTAATTATTGCAAGTCCATATCAATGGCTAATTTTGAAAATTGAAAAAGACAGACAAAAATTAAAAGATATTTGTGAAATGTTTTGGGGAACTTCTAAAAGTGGTTACGGAAAACTTAAAATTAAGAAAGAGGAATATTTAAAATTATCCAAAAAGCAAAAAGAAGAATACAAACCTCTTTTACAAACAAGAGATATAAAAAATTATGCTATCGATTGGAAAGAAGAATATCTAACAAAAGATGTTTTTTCAGATGCTGTTTTGAAAAAATTTGAAGAAGAAGAAAAATTAGTTGTTGCTAGATTAACATTACAACTTCAAGCTGCCATTGATACAAAACAAAGTTTTGTAGGAAAATCAACAGTCATACACAAAATAAATCCTGCATTTTCTAAAAAGTATATTTTGGCCCTACTTAATTCCAAACTGATTGATTTTTGGTATAAAAACTATTTTGAAAATACACACATGTCTGGTGGATATATTCGTTTTGATATTCCATATTTACAAAAAATCCCTGTTCCTGTCATTTCTTTAGAAGAACAAAAACCCTTTATCACACTTGTAGAACAAATCCTATCACTAAAAAAAGAAAATCCGTCAGCCGACACGAGTGCGCTAGAAAGTGAGATTGATGCTTTGGTGTATGGGTTGTATGGACTTAGTGAAGAAGAGATTGCAGTTATTAATGGTTAGTGATTAGTGATTAGTGGAACTGCTTTTTTTTGTTTTTCAATCCTCAACGAGGGTTAATTTATTTTTTATACTTTTATAGAATGAATAAAGTAACAAAAGAACTCTGTGTTATCAATGAATTTTTGGCTTGTTTCCTTTTAGAACATTGGCAATTACCCTTTGCGACTTGTGCTTTGGTAGAAGTTCCAATCTCTTTTGTAAGGTTATAAAGATGATATAGAAAATATGGTTCTCTGACAATTTTTGCACTATGTCGTTGGTGTCCCCACCGACGACCACCAATATCTGCAAAAATTGTCAAACAACCGAAAATATTTCTTCATTTTCATCAAGAACACGAAACGAAAAAGTTTTTGAAGAATATATTTGTCGCTTAAAACAATGAATACTTTTTATTCTCTAGTAAAAATATCGACTAATATATCTACTGGCGATTCTGTTGCTGTAGGTTTGGTGTTTTCTGATGGAAAAAATTGTCTTTATTTTTTTTCAGATAAAAAGAAAAAATTAGCTTACAAACTTCTTCGTGCCGAATCGTCAGATATGGATATTGATTTTTTTGTAAATCAAATTATAGCTAATTGTACTAATCAAGAGGTTTTTGAACAAGAATATTTTACTTACCTTTCTAATTATTGCAACGGTTTATTACAATTTTCTGCGCCCAATCCTGTTGCTGCTCCTTTCAATGAAGAAACATTGGAGTTTTTGGTAAAAATGACTTTTTCTGAATCTATTTACAAAGAAGAGAAGAAAAACAAAACAGAAGAAGAAAACAAACAAGCCAAAAAAGCAGCTTTCAAAAAACAAATTCAAGCGCATTTGATAGAACCTTTACAGGATAAAATTCATACAAATTATAAATTCGAACCGATTAATTTGCCTATTCCTTTTTCGTTCGAACTGGATTGCATCGGAAAAAATGGCTCACTTATAGGCGCAAAAGTAGAAGATTTTGATAGCGAAAAACGTACTTTAAACAGACATTTGAGCAATTATTTGGCTTTTATTTCTACGGTTTCTAATAAATATAATATTCCCTTATCTGAAAATTCTTTTTTTTGGATTGCCGAAGAACCAAAACTAGACACAAAAAAACATAGTCTTTGGGAAACAGCTCGTCAGAATCCCCTCATAAAACTGATAGAACCCAGTGAAGTAGAACAAATTGTCGAACTGGTAGAAAGAAAACAGGCTACTCGTTTTTTGTAGAATATAGATAAAACAGGGTTAGAACCTTGTTACTTCTTCGCTATTATTTTATATTCACTAAAAATCAAAACTTCATATTTTATTCTATCGCTTATGAAAAACGAAGACAAAGTAACTCCAGATGCTCATTTGGTTTATCTTACCAAACTAACACCTGCACAACTCACCGAGCAGCTAAAAAATAATATTTTAGAAGAAGGCAAAACTGAAACGTTTAAAGAAGGTCTGAAAAATGGTTTTCATTTCAAAGGAACAGTTTCCGAAAGTTCATTTCATCTAAAAACAAAAGGCAGAACCGAATACACACTAAAAGGAAAATTTTTTGAAGAATCTGATTGCACAAAAGTAGAAGTAGTCTTTGAATATGATAATTTAATCTCTAAAAAATGGCGTAAACTACTTTTGATTCTAACAGGCGTTTTGTTTGTTGGACTTGGAGCTTTTATTTTTTTTGGAAAAAGAGATGATTTATGGGTTGTTTTGGCACTTATAAGTAGTCAGACAAAATTATCGTAACAACTTTCCTTTATGGTAAAATCAATTTTGTATTCTTCACTATTGTAATTTTTTAGAATGTTTTTTATAGCTTTATGTAATTCTTCTTTATTTAT
>Ga0100380_10003084_pt1 | contig 17736 bp, 9 predicted proteins | sample CryGeymeta201504_FD_80417 | JGI IMG/M metagenome (GOLD analysis project Ga0100380, IMG submission 80417) | Groundwater microbial communities from Crystal Geyser aquifers in Utah, USA - Crystal Geyser metaG 2015-04 | ecosystem: Environmental > Aquatic > Deep subsurface > Groundwater | place: USA... | reverse complement strand
CCAGGTTGCAGCGGGCGTGGAAGACCACGTAGTCAACGCCGCACCGCTGAATGCGGTCGGTGAACGCGTCGGCGTCGAAGCCCTCGCCCACGTCCGGGCAGGCGGGCATGGTGTGGACGTCGTAAAACAGGCACCACTTTGGGTTGTGCACAGGAGTTCTCCTTGTTGTCAGGACCTGTCGGTGCCGGGATCACTGGTGATTACACCGGCACTCCCTCTCGACGCACGTTCAAGACGAGCGGACTTGCACCAATGGGACCCTCCTCCAGGTGTGCCCGGGTGCTGACGGTCGTGGAGATCACGAGGTCTCGCGCGGACCCGACCTCCCACGCGAGGTCGCTGATTCGCTGGCGTTGCTCTGGGCTGACGTCCTCTACTTCAACGAATACGTCCAAGTCGGCATCCTGTTCCGCGTCACCCCTTGCCCGGGAGCCGAAGACCCAGACCTGGCGCACCCGAACAACGGCTGCAACGCGGCGGCGGAATTCCGGGGCGGTGATTCGGTCTGTTGGGCTGAGCACGAACGGTCCTCACCTCGACGTGGCAGCCATTGTACTGCTCGCGGTGTCGCAGCGACAGGGCCGCCGTCGCGTCCCTACCTCTCAGCCAGGGAGCCGCCGTTACCGAGAGCGGAACCCCACCCCGCTCACATACAGGTTCCGGTCCAGCGGCGGCTGCCAGATGTCGTTGGTGAACTCTACCGTGACGGTGTGCTTGCCTTCGGTCAGGGAGTCGAGCGTTCCCACGGCGAAGACTCCGGTCGAAGCGGAGGCAAGCTCGACTTCGCCGACTACGGCACCGTCCACGGTCACTTTGGCCTTGCCGTAGACGCCGTCGGCCTCCTTGGCGTAGCCGCGGACGACAACTTCGTAGGCACCGGGCTTGACGCAGTCGAACTCAGCCTGGCACACACCGTGGGAGGCGAAGCTCAGGAGGTCGGCTGTCTTCCCGAAGTAGGCGCTGTCGCCTTGCAGCTCGAACGCTGAGGCGGGCACCCACGCCGGCTCGGGTTGCGGGGCGACGAAGGCTGCGCCCAGGTTCGCCAGCAACACGGAGGCGTAGCGCATGCCTTTGGTTTCGTTCTTCGGGTTCTGGTCCCAGCGGACGCAGTCGATCACGACGCGGCCTTTGCCGCTGGGGAAGGCGACGACTGCGGGCGGGAGCGTCAGCAGTTCCAGCTTCGAGGCGTCCAGCGGCTCGCGGCCGATCTCGAGGGCGTCGAGGGTGAGGTTGCGGTCTTCGCCGTGCTCCTGCACGTCGTTGACGAACGCCACGCTCAGCTCCGACTTGCCTGCCGGCAGGTCGATCATCGTGTGGTAGTCCTTTGGGTCACGCTGGGTCAGGCTGAGTTGGGCCAACGTCTGGTTGGCGCGGCGGAGGGCGACCAGCGGAAGAACGCCTCCGGCGGGCGTGCCGCTGGCGTAGACGGTCACGGGGCGGATGCCGGGCTTGTCGGTCTCGAAGGCGAACGTGCCCGTTCCGACGGTTGCGAAGTTCACCGCGCCCCCGTCCGCCGCGACACTCACGTATCTGCCTTCCAGCGCCATGCTCTCTGCCTCAATGCGGGTGGCAGCGCCGCCGCTGGCAGTGGGCACGAGCGCGCGGTCGATGACCGTTGGGTCGGGTGCGAAGGGGCGCATCCACGAGTTGCCGCGGCCGAGACCGCCGAACGTGAGGTCTTCGCGGCAGAGGCCGGACAGGAGGCTCGTCCCGATGCCGCGCGCCGTGATCGGGCCGGAACTGGGCAGCACCTGGAAGCCTGTTGCGCCAAGCTGCTCGCCGAGGCGGGCGAACGTCTCACCTTCGGGCGCGTGCCAGTAGACGGTCGCGGAGGGTGACGACGCGAGGTATGCCTGGAGTGTCGCGCCGGAACCTGCAAGCGCGTCGCCGCCGCCGTGCAGGAGGACGAGGCTTGCGTCCTTGACGTCGCCTTCCTTGAGCGGACCGGCGGTGGCCTCGAACGCCACCCCCAGCCGCTTCAGGCGAGCGGTGAACGCTGGGTCGTCGGACAACGCCACGGTTCGCGGGCCGCGCGGGCCCCGGTCTGCAAGGTAGTCGAGGGCGTTCTGGAGCAGTTGGCGCGCTGCCGGCTCCGTGTCCAGCTTCGCACCTGTCAGCGTTTGCAGGAGCAGCGCCGCGCCGGCGCCGGTGGGGACTTCCACCAGCGGCGATTGAGCGAGGCTGCTCTCGCCGCCAGAGACGAGCAGTGGCTTGACGCCGCCCGCCGTCGGTCGGAGGAACTCGCGCTGTGTCACGTAGTTGTCGCCGCGCCAAAACTTGACGTCGTCCTTGCCGAAGCCCTTCAGAACAGGATGGTCGGCGGCCTGGAGGAAGGTCAGCGTCGAGGCGTGGTCCACCAGCGACACGCCCAACGGCACGCCGTCGTAGTTCGTCTGCTCCAGCACCAGCGCTCGTCCGCCGCGGTTGAGGAAGCCGATCAGTTCGGCGATGCCCGGCGTCTCTTCGCCGATGCGCGGGAGCCCTTCGACCTGCTTGGCTTGCTCGAACGCGGCCGGACCAATCACCAGGAGCGTACCGAGTGGGTCCGCCTTCGCGAGGTCGGCAAGCGCTGTCAGCGGGGTGAAGCTCAGCCCGTCGGCCTTCGCCTTGCCGCTCCACTCCTGGTGCGGATCGAAGACGGCTACCTGCATGTCGGCGGGCGTCTTGAGCGGCTGACGCGGGTAGATCCGGACGGATTGACTGCCCTGGTGGAGCGCCTTACCGTTGGCGCTGAGAGTCCATTGAAGCGCGAGGTCTCTGGGCGCTTCGGTGTCCGGCATCGGCACGGTCACCTCCACAGCTTGGTGTCCGGCCGGCGCCAGCTTCAGCGACTCACTGCCCTTGATCTCGGTGCCGGTCAGTGACCATGCCAGTACCAGTTCCTTGTCCGCGGTGCTGTCATTGAACACGTCGAAGGTTCGTTTGACCGCCTCGCCGGCAAAGAAGCGCGAGTCCACGTTTCGCAGGAACGCGGCGACCGGTTCGTAGACTTCCTTTTCGGCCTCAAACAGGAGGTCGCGATTGACGCCTCCCCCCGAGTTGATGGCTGTCCACGGGCACGTCCCCGACACGCCGGCGCGGCGGTAGGCCAACGTCTGGTAGCGCCACGCCTCCGCCTGCGCTCTGCGGTGGTACTCGGCGCGGTCCTCGTACGCTTCGTCGCCGAAGAACACGCTGCCCGGCGAGAAGTCCTGGTAGGGCACCCACAGGTACTCGCCGATGTAGAGCGGCTTCTTCCGGTCCCAGCGGAAGCCCTGTCCGCGGCTTCCCAACAAGCCGCCTTCGACGCCGGTCTGCACCGTCTCCGACAGCCAGTCGGCGGTGTTGGGGTAGGCGTAGTTTGCAGGCAACTCGTGCGGGTAGTGCAGCCCAACCACATCCGCCGCACCGTCGGGGTCGAGGTCGGCTTCGTAGGTGATCAGGTGCGTCGAGTCGAGTTGTTTCACGAACCGCCCCAGCTCTGCCAGCTTCGCCTCGGTGTCCTTCCGGTACCGGGCGGCGCCGCAGTGGAGGATCTCGTTCTCCAAGCTCCACAGCACCAGCGACGGGTTGTTGCGGTCACGCCGCACCATGCCGGAGAGGTGCTGTTGCGTGTTGTCCCAGAACAAGTCGTTGTTGTAGCCGTACGATCCGCTGCCGTCGCACCACAGCGCGCCCTCTTCGACGATCATCAGCCCGACCTCATCGGCTTCCTCGATCCACTGCTTTTGCCATGGTTGCGTGTGCAGGCGGAAGGCGACGTTGTTCCCAGCCTTGATCTGCGCCAGGTTCGCCCGCACCTCCTCGCGCGTCTGCGGAGACGACGACGGCCACGTGCTGGTCGCCAGCAGGTGGCGCTTGACGCCGTTCAGGTAGAAGTCCGGTCCCTCCGCCCACAGCTCGCGGAAGCCGAACCGCTCCTCGCGAACATCGACGACCTTCTGCCCGCGCCGCAGCGTCAGCCGGAGCCGGTCGAGATGCGGGTCTTCGGGCGACCACCAACGCACGTCGCTGACGGGGGCGGAAAGCGACCACGCGCGCTTGGGGATCGGCGCGGCGGGAGTGGTGAGGGCGACGCGGTCGCCGTCAAGCACCTCCGCCTGCACAGTCAGCCCCGCCTGCCAACCGGCAAGCCGGCCGGTGACCGTCAGCTGCTTCTGCCTGAATGACGAGTCGATGGCCACCTCGTCCAAGTACACCTGCGGCCGCGACTCCAGCCAAACGTCGTCCCAGATGCCGTAGAAGGTGAAGTGCCCGCCGATGGGCGCGACGATGCTTCCATTGCCGACATGCCGCGCGTCGCCCTGGTAGTCGGCGGGGATCGAGTACCCGTCGGCGAAGGTCGCGCTCCAGTCCTGGCAACGGACCGCGAGCTGGTAGGTCCGCCCCGCCTGCACGTCCGGCAGCTCCAGCTCGAACGGCGTCCACCCTTCCAGCCGCTGCCCCAGCAGTTTCCCGTCGAGCAGCACCCGCGCGTTGTAGCGAGCGCCGCCGAGCGTCAGGAACACGCGCCGCCCCTGCCATTCCTTCGGGATCTCAAGCTGCCGCCGGTACCACGTCCAGAACGTGCCGCGGCGGGCGTCGCTCTGCTGGGTGTTCGGCACCGGTCGCGGCTCCCAGCCAGTCCCAGGCGGCTGGTCGGCAGTCTCCTGAGCGGTGACGGCTTCCCAGGTGCCGTTGAGCGAGCGTTTGCCGCGGAAGGCCTCGGCTGTCTCAGCCGAAGCGGAAGGCAACCACAGGAAGCTGGTCAGAGCGATCAGTGCGAGCGGGAGGGGGCGCAAATGAAGTCGGCTGAGCATGTTTGGGACTCCTTCGAACGCGCGTTGTCAATCCGAGCCGCGACCGTGAGGGAGCGCGTGGGCCGTCGGCGTCGCGGACCAAGTCAGCGTGTCACGCGCTCCCTCACGGTCGCGGCTCGGATTGACGCGCGTCTCCATCTGCCGGGGTGCTGAAGCGAACCGCGAAAAGGGGCGGTTCTCTCGAGATCGCGCAGTGCTACCTCCGCCGCACCGTGAAGAAGGTGCCAAGCACTCCGCTTGCGGCGTTGCCTCCGGGGTCGTACGCGGCGCGATCGTACATCACCAGCACTCTGTCGGGCGACACTTCTTCGATGGAATTGTAGCAGGTGCTGCTTCCGGCGTGGAAGCAGAAGTGCCCGGTCCAGGTGCGGCCCGAGTCGAGGCTGAAGGTGAGCCAGTCGCCGGGCCGGCCGTAGGTGCACACGAGGACGCCGCTGTTCAGCAGGCAGGTGTTGGGCCACACGCCTCGGTCGGCCACTCGTTCGGGTGGGCCCCACGTCTTGCCTTCGTCGGAGGAGCGGCACTGGTAGAGCGGGTCGGGGTGCTGCCGGCTGCCGCCGGTGCGGAAGAGGCACAGCAGGTCGCCGTTGGGCGCGCGGATCAAGTCCATCTCGTTGCAGCCCTCGGCGCCGAGGGTTGGGTCGGCGGCGACGGTTGAAAGGAACTCCCAGGTGAGCCCTCGGTCGGTCGAGCGGCAAACGAAGCCGCGGTACTTCTTCGCCCCCCATTTCGGCAGGTAGGTCGGGATGGGCGTGGTGTCGTCCCGGAAGTTGCCGGAACACGCCGCCAGCAGGCTGCTATCGCGCAGTTGCACGATGGCATGGTCGCACCACGGGCCGTCCCGTTTCGAGCCGTCATCGTCGGTGGTAGTAACGAACTCCGGCACGTGCAGTCGAGCGCGCAGCGTCGGTAGCGGCTTGCCTTCTGCGTCCCACCGGGAGAGCGCGCTGGAGTACCAGCCCTGCTCGTCGGCTGCGTGCGTGCGGTAGTCGAGGGAGATTACTTCGCCCTCGGCGAGTTGGCACGCGCCCACCCACGGACCGGCGGCGTCGAGCCAACTCGCCCCGCCGTCCGTCGAGCGCTTACCGCCGACCTGCAGCGTGCCGTTGGCGAACCGGAACATGTTGAGATACGACGCCCCGTCCACGATTGGTCGCGTGTCGCCCCGCACGATCTCCAGTCCCGGCACGTCTGGCGTGGCGACCTCCGTCGCGTCGACTTCGCCGCCCTGGAATCGGACCAACGCCCAGGTGGAATCCGAAGTGGCGGTGGAGCTGCTCGAACCGAAGGCGACGCGATTGCGCCCCGGCACCAGCACCTCCTTGGTGAACTTGCCTCGTCCGTCGATCAGCAGCTTGCCGTCAGCCCGCACTGCAATGTCGGGTGCTTTGAAGGTGATGCGGTACGTGTGGAAGCTGTCGCCCTGGGCGAAAGGCGCCGACAGGTCTGCGTGACTCAACATCACTCGGTCGGGGAAGAAGCTCACATCCTCCTCGTGCTCGCCGTCCGCTACGTTGACGCAAGCTCCCCACGCCTCGCTGGCCTGCGCGACCTTGAGCCGCGCCTCCACCGTCGCTCCCCGCTCGGGCGTCACGTGCCAGTCGAAGTAGTACAGCCGGCCGCTGTTGGGCTCAGTCGACGCGTCCACAATCCGCAGGCCGTCCGGAGCCCGTTCGGAACGAGTCTGCGGCCCGATCCAGGCGCCAGTTGGCTGAAATGCGAAGCTCTGGTCGTAGCAGACATGCCAGGGCGCCTCGGCGGCTGAAGTGAAGGTGCTGAGAGTGGCGTTTAGGAGTGAAAGCGGCAGTAGCCAGGGCATGGTTGTCTCCTCCGGGAGCAACGTAGAGCGGGGCAGCCTGCCCGCTCAGGCCCCTCCTCAGCCGCTGAACAGACCGGGGTACGAGCGTGCAGGTTGCCCCGCTCTACGGCCGTCACGGCGGCGGCACATTCAATGGGTTGACCACGGGCCACTCGACGGTGTTGCCTGCTGCAACGCTGGGGTCGCTCGGCGAAGGTCCGTAGTTCCCGCGGAGGCTGCCGCCTACGACGAACTTGGCGTGACCGTCGGCGAAGACGATATTGGCGCCGTGGTCGGGATGACGGGGGCCGTTGGAGGTGCACGGGTTCGGGCCGGTCCAGCCGTTGGCGTACTTCAGGCGGGTGAGACCGAAGCCCGGGAATGGCTCGCCCTGGAGTTGGATGCCGTCGAAGTCGCCCCAATCGTTGAAGATGCCGGCTAGCGAGGAGTCGGCCATGACGGCGATGCTGGCGACGCCCGCCCGAGTGCCACTCAGCACTGCGAGCCTGTTGAGGTTGTGTCCGTACGAGGGTGGAATCCCGTGTGCCGTGTTGTACAGGTACTCGTTGTAGCCGAGGTTGCACTCGAATCGGTCGGTGGGCGGCCCGAACGTCGTCCGGTAGCCGCTGGGGCACACCCACACCTGGTAGTTGCGCAGGTAGGCGTTCACCAGCGGCACGACCATCTGCCAGTCGTAGCCGGCCTGGTACACCGGATTCAGGCGCGGGTCGGGCCAGCCGGGGAGCGTCTCGTCGTAGTCCTCGGCATACATTAGCAGGGCGCTGCCGAGCTGCCGGCAGTTGCTGGTGCACGCCGTCATGCGAGCCCTTTCCCGCGTCCGCGCGAACACCGGGAACAGGATGGCGGTCAGCACCCCAATGATCCCGATGACCACGAGCAGCTCGACGAGGGTGAACGCGTCGCGAGGCCGCATCGATCCGCAACCTGTGCCAACCGCTGTGCCGCGAACGCTCACTCAGCACGTACCCTTCGGCCTGGGGCGCTGTCGCCCCCTGCCCAAGTCGCCAAGTCCCGCTGTCCCCAAGTCACTCCTGCACCGCCACCGCCGGCCGCACTTCCTGCGCTGGCTGCGCCTCCGGGACCGGCTGCGCTTCCTGCTGCCTCTCCTGGAGCCACTTCTGCATGTCGCCTTTCTCCAGCTCGATCCTCACCTCGGCCGTCGTCTGTCCTTTCACCACGGTCAGCTCCTTGGAGTTGCCCGGGAGGTACTGCTCTCCCATCGCGCTGAAGGTGTACGTCCCGGGCGGGACGCCGGCCAGCACGAACTTGCCGTCTTTGTCCGTCATTGCCATGCCGTAGAACGCGGGCGGCGCCTGGCCGCCGGACTTTATCCGGAGCGCTGCGAACTCCTCGCGGGGCGTCGTTAGGACTCGGGCACCCGCGACCGGTTTGCCGTCTTTGTCTACCACTGTCCCGGTGACGGCCCCGCCCTCGCCCAGGACGAAGTCGACACCTTCAACAGGGGCGTCATTGGTGACGGTGACCTTCTCCTTGGAGCGAACAGCGGTCATGAGTTCGCCGATGCTCCGTTCTCCGGAGGCGACCATGCACATCAGCCAGTACTCGCCGGGAACCAAGTTCTCGATGGAGTAGCCGCCGTCCTTTGCTTCCGCTAGGCTGCCAGGCATGCCAGAAGCCAGCCGTTGCGTGCGCGGCGCCGCGGGTACCGCAATCACCTGTGCGTAACCGAGGGGCTTGCCGTCGGCGTGGGTCACCTTGCCGCGAATGATGCCCTTCGGCACAGTGAGCGCGAAGTCGAGGGCCGTCGCCTGCTGGTCGGCGACCTCGACCGACTCTTCGGCCGCGACCACTTGCCTCTCCTTCCAGACTGACGCCGAGTACTTCCCCGCCGGCACGTTGGCGACCACATACTTCCCGTCGGCGCCCACCTTGCCGGCGAGCAGCCCCGGACGCTGGTCGAGGTTGTTCGGGTCGAACCACCTCGGGTCGAACCACCGGTTTGGGTCGCCCTGCGCGAACAACGCGACATACGCCGAGCCGCTCAGGGCCTTGCCGTTCTCACCCTTGACCGTGCCGGTCACGGAGCCGCCTACTTGCAGTTTGGCCTCCACGGGCGTAGCGGTGTCCCTCTCGATCTTCAGGCCCGTCAAAATGACAGGCGCCGCGTTGGGGTAGATGACAATGAGGCTTTGCTCTCCCTCAACTTGACGGTCCAGCAAGAACTTCCCCTCGCCATCGGCGGTTGCTGTTGGTTCCTGGAAGTACTGGTTCTGCGCCCCGGCATACACCTTGGCGCCGGCGGCGGGTGACTTCCCGTCCGGTTTCAGGACCACCCCCGCGATGGAGCCGTAGAACTGCTGCTCCAACTCACAGACCAGCGCCTCGCCGGCTTCCCCTGGCTTGACGGTGAGGGACGGCTTGCTGAAGGGCTTCCGGTCTGTTGCTGACACTGACAGGTGGTACGTGCCTTCCGCCAGCGCGGGCAGCACGAAGGTGCCATCGGCCGCAGAGCGCGTCCGCATGTTCCGGAACCCGAGGGTGCCCAGGTAGGGGTCGTCGTCCTGCGATTGCCGGTCCTGGCGGTTTGCGTTCACCCAGGCGTTCGGCAAGGGCGCTCCCGACTCCGCGGCTTTGACGACGCCCTTGAGGGTGCCGCCCTTGCCGAGCACCGCCTTGACACCGGCGAGGTTCTGCTTGACCTGGAGTTCCAGGCCGCTCACCGCGGCCGGGACCGTTTCGGCAAGCGCCTGCGACAACGGTTCGCTCCGCCAGTCGTCCGGTCGCCAGGGCACTGCGCAGATCCCGTAGGTCCCGGGCGGCAGGTCGGCAATCCGGAATGAACCGTCCGCCCCGACTGGGGCCGCGTTGGCCGTGCGCAACTGGTACTTCTTGTCGGTTCGCTGATACTGGCTGTTGGCCTGCTCCCAGTCGTCTCCCTCGCGGACGGGGATCACCATGGCGTACTCCGCCGGTGTCTTGCCGTCGGGCAGGTAGACGAAGCCGGCGAGGGAGCCGTAGGCCTCCTTGGTGAACTTGGGCGGCGTGAGCTGCAGGTCCACTTTATCGGGCGCCTTGTCGGCGCTGATCTCAACGCCTTTGCGCTCCGCCGTGCCGAGGTCGCCGGCGGTGAGGCGCACCGAGTACGTCCCCGGGTTCTGCGCACGGCACCAGTACGTGCCGTCGTTTGTCGTCTTGGTGCCGGAGGAGTAGCTGCCGCGGTTTTCGAGCTCGAGACGAACCTGCACCCGGCGGTTCGCGACCGGATTCCCCTCCGAATCGGTCAATCGCCCCCGCACCAGCAGCGGCTGGCGCCAGCCGACGGACAGCGTCACCGACGGCGGCTGTGCGCCATCGACTACAAGCACGTCCGGTTGGTGCGCGATGGGCAGACCCGGCGACAGCCCACACACCTGGTAGGTACCGGGTGCCAGCCCGGTGACCTCGAAGTTGCCTTGGCCGTCTGCCTGCGCCGAGCCGTAGTCTGCCTGGTCCCAGGGCCACCGATCCAGCTTCTCGAAGGTGTCCTGCCGGACTCGGTAGTCGAAGTAGTTGCGGAAGACGGTCGGCTCGATGGCGGCTGCGTACGCTCCGGGCATTGGCTTGCCGTCTTCGTCGGTCAGGCGGCCGCGGATCCGGAGACCCTCCTTGTCGAGCACGAGTTCGATGCCCGCGGTATCCTGCGTGACCTCGACGGTCGTCGTTGCGGGCAGATAGGGCGCGAGCTTGGCGGTCACCTGGTGGGTCTGCTTCTTGACCGTGGAGAACTCGAACTTGCCATTGTCGTCTGTCTTCGTGGTGCTCCCGGAGTCGCCGAGGGACACCTTGGCGCCCTTGGCCGGTTGGCGCTGGGGTCCGGCCAGCACTCGACCGGCCAGCCGCACTGCCGGCTCCAAGTCGAACGCCATTTCCGGCAGGTCGCGGTCAACTGTCAGGCTCACCTCGCCGTGGTAGGCGCCAATGAATCCATTCTTGTGCGCGTTGGCCCCGTACGTACCTGGGGGGAGGGCGTCAAACGAGAGCCGGCCATCGGGGCCGGTGTCTGCGCGCAGGTTCATGCCGGACATTCCCAGGTCTGACGACTGTGGGTAGAGAGAGACCTGAGCGCCCCCGACTGGCTCTCTGGTCTCCTTGTTGCGGACGAGGGCGCTCAGCTTGCTTCCCGTGCGCAGCTTGACGTCGCCCAGGTTATAGTTGAGCTCCTCCAAGTCTACGTTGGGCTTGGTGCACCAGCCGACTCCCTCGACGCGAACCGCCAGTGACACGTTCTTCACCGCTGGCATGATCACGCGAAACCCGCCACTCGGTTCCGTGTTGACAGTGTAGCCTCGGCTGGTAGCGGCGCCGTCTTCGCGGTCATACCGTGCCTGCAGCGTCACCTCCCGACCGGCTACGGGCAGGCCCTCGGGATCCAGGAAGCGACCGCGAAACGCCTGGTACGTTGTCAAGATCAGCTTGAGCTGGGCCGCGCGCGCCGCTCGCAGGGCGAGATCCTGCTGCGCAAGCAGCTCGTCGCCACGCTCGACAACGCCGACGACGTATGCCCCCTCCGGCACGCGCTCGAAGGTGAAGTTCCCCTCCTCATCTGTCCGGGTCTCGCGCCGCTGCTGTTCGTCCGCGGCGGCGTTGGGGTCTGCTTTGCGGTCAAGCCGAACCGTCCGCTTGGGCACGGGGCTTGTCTTGTCTGCGGCGACCACTACGCCAGTGACCGTTGACAGAGCTGGTGGCGGTTGGCAGAACGCCCCCGTTGACCCGAGTGAGAGGAGTGCCCAGGAGAGCAGAGCGAAGCGAGCAGTCATGGCGTCGTTTCCTTCTTGCTGCGAGCCGGTCCAGTCAGACGTGGCGCCTCGGCGAAGGCGCGCGTTACCGCAAGTCTATCCAAACGACGCGGCCCAGTCAACCGGCAGCCAGGTCGCGGGATAAGGTGTGGTGGGCAGGGAACTTCCTCCGCAGCGCAGTACACTAAACGACAGCAAGCGGCATTGGGTTCGCCAGCTCCGTAACGCGTTCTGAGAGGAACGACCCCACCCATGAAGCGATCACCCCGCGCATCCCATCTCCACCACCTCGTGGCGACGACGATCTTCGCCGCTGGAACAGCGAGAGCAGTGACCCTCGGCATCGACGGCGGCCAGTTCACCCTCGACGGCAAGCCCACGTTTCTGGTCGGCATCAGCTACTATGGCGGGCTTGGCGCGCCGCAGGAGTTCATCGCGAAGGACTTCGACGACCTGGAAGTGAGCGGGCTTAACTGGGTGCGCGTGTGGGCGACTTGGGGCGCCCACGACAACAACGTGTCGGCCGTGGATCCGGACGGCAAGGCGCGCGAGCCGTCCCTCGGCAACCTGAAGTGGCTGGTTGAGCAGGCGGACATGCGCGGCCTCGTGGTGGACGTGACTTTGTCGCGCGGGGACGGTGCCAAGGGCCTGGTGCCGACGCAGGCAGCGCACCTCGAGGCGGTGGCAACGCTGGCTCGTGCCCTCAAGCCGCTCCGCAACGTCTACTTCGACGTAGCCAACGAGCGCAACATCCGCGACGCGCGATTCGTCTTCCATGAAGAGATCAAGGCGCTGCGGGACCGGATCAGGGAGATCGACCCGAACCGATTGGTGACCGCCTCGCACGCGGGCGGCGACCTGTCGCGGAAGGAGCTGGAGGCGTACCTCAGCGAGTCCCAGGTGGACTTCTTGGCACCGCACCGGCCGCGAGACGCCGCCTCCCCATGGCAGACAGTTGAGAAGACCAGGGAGCTTCAGCGATGGATGAAGGACCTCGGCCGCCTCATCTTGGTCCACTACCAGGAGCCCTTCCGGCGCGACTATGGCCCCTGGCAACCCACGGCGCTGGACTTCCTGATTGACGCGCGGCAAGCACGGGAGGGCGGCGCCGCCGGTTGGTGCCTGCACAACGGCAGTCCCAAACACGGCGACGGGCCGCGGCGCTCATTCGACATGCGGCCGGAGCACGGGCGGCTGTTCGACCAACTCGACAACGATGAGCGTCTCGCCGCTGACCAGGTGAGCCGCATCAGCACCGGCACAACCAAGACGTGGCTGTCGCTCCTCGACGGGCGTTGGTATCTCAACGGCCGGCTGACGTGCCTCGGCGCAAAGGCCGAGGGGCTGCTCATGAACGTCCGCATGGTCAACGCGGTGTTCGAGGACGCCAACCAGAAGACGCGACCCAAGGGCTTCGACCCCGACGCCAACACCGAGTCCTTCCTCGCGCAGATTCCCGACTATGTCGCCCACGGCATCCGGGCGTTCACCGTCTTCCTGCAGGGCGGCATGCCCGGCTACGAAGGCGCGATCAACTCGGCGTTCACGCCGGACGGCGAGCTGCGACCGGAGTACCTCGCGCGCGTCGAGCGGGTCATCCGAGCTGCTGACGAAGCTGGCGCAGCCGTCATTCTCGGCTGCTACTACCAGCGCCAAGACCAGATTCTGCGCGATGCCACCGCCGTGCGAGCTGGCGTGGTCAACACCGCCCGCTGGGTCCGCAATCAGGGCTTGGCGAATGTCGCGCTGGAGCTCGCGAACGAGTACCCGCACGGCGGCTTCGATCACCCAATCCTCAAGACGCCGGCCGGCGTTGCCGAACTGATCCGCTTGGCGAAGGCAACCGTCCCCGGGATCCTCGTCTCCGCGAGTGGTGTCGGCAACGGGAAGTGTGACGACGAAGTCTGCGAAGCCGCCGACTTCGTCCTGGTCCACTTCAACGGCACACCGGTCGAGCAGATCCCGGCACGAGTAGAGGCGCTGAAGCGGTACGGCAAAGCCCTCGTCTGCAACGAGGACGACAAGAACAGCGCCGACAGCGCCCGCGCGGCCGAGGTGTCCGTAGCCGCCGGTTGCTCGTGGGGACTGATGCGTAGCGGCGTGAATCAGTACGTGTCGTTTGCCTTCAACGGAGCTGCAGACGATCCGGTGGTGTACGGGAAGCTGAAGGAGCTGACCAGCCCGTAGGGTGCTCCGGTCCGTCGTCTGCGCGTCGGCGCAGAGCTGCTTCGACGGTTGCTAACGTTCGGAACGTTAAGCAGATCAACGAAACACTGTGGCACGGTCGTCTCGACGACCCGGGGGTGCTGCCGCACCTCAATCTGCTGGCGCAGTGCCCATTCGTGTTCAAGGTGGCCTGCGGCCTGGATGAGCTGCCTGAAGAGCCGGGCGTTATCCTGGTCCGTGGTGCGCGCCAGTACGGAAAGAGCACTTGGCTGGAAGGGCAGATCAGGCAGACGGTGGAGACGTTTGGCCCGGGGAGCGCGGCACTCAGCCGCGGGTCGGCTCCACGCTACGACATTCGCACCGGCCCCAACATCCTCTCCAGGAACGCGAACGTCCCCACTCCGTTGATCGTGTGCGGGCCGTCGAAGACTTCGAGTTCGGTCCGGTCGCCGAGGCCCAGTTGGTCGTAGCGGCGGCGGGTCTTGGCGTACTCGTAGGCGACCCATTCGTCGGGGGCGACACCATCGTTGTGGCCTCGCTCCACCATGAAGGGACGCGGGCAAATGAGCCAGCTCATCTCGGCGTAGTTGAAGGTGTTGCCCAGGTCGAACTCGGGCATCTCGTATTCGCCGCTCAGCAGGTAGCTGTAGGGCTGACGGGCGGAGACGTTCTTCCAGATCCACTCGTCGTAGTCGGCAGAGCAGATCGAGAGGCAGTAGTTCTCCAGCAGCGCCGGTACGCGCATCGCCGTCTTCCCGCCGTAGCTGAGTCCGTAGAAGGCGAGGCGCTTCGGGTCGACGCCCGGCAGTGACGCCAGCCATTCCAGCGTGCGTTCGTGCTGTCGCACGATGAATGAGAACAGCGACAGCTTCAGCGGGTTGGCCTTGCGCTGAAGCACGCGGAAGTCGTCCATGCCAATGTACGGATTCTGCGGGGCATAGGTGACGAATCCGCGCTCGGCCAGCTTGCAGGCGAACTGGTGGTAGGCCTCGTTGTCCCCGGCCGGATCGGCGACATCCTGGGGGCGTCCTTCCAGCCCGTGCTGGCACACGACTACGGGCCGGCGTTCGCCGTCGGCGAGGTCCTTGGGCAGCAGTAAGATGCCGTAGGCGAATACGTCGGGATACACGTCGAGCACGACCTCGTGCCCGGTGAATGCCGGCGTGTCGTACACTTGACGCGTGCGGGGATTGGCGGGGAGGGTAGCCGGCGGCAGGGAGCCGAGCACTTCGTCGCGCAGGTACTTGCGGTACCGCCGACAGCTCTTCTGCCAACTCCCGACACTGGAGGCGTCGGCCTTCGACCAGAACCGGGCGCGCGTGAACTCGGCTTCGCGCATCAAGTGCTGGGTATGCTCGAGCAGTTGATGAAACTGGCGCTTCAGGCGTTCGGCCGGGTCGGGGAGGTCGTCAAGCGGCGAGGGCGACGAACCGTTCGGCTGCAGGCTGCCGCCGACGCCAAGCGAATCGAGAAACGTCGCCAGAGCACGGTCGGAGCCGGGGTGGGTATCGGTGGCGTCCACCAAGCTGACTTGGGCCGGCGGGGTCAATCCCTCCATTAGCGCGCGGGCGCGTTGCACCTCGCGCTCGACGGCCGCGAGTGATGGCGTCGTGATCGCGCCCGGCGCGGCGCCGACCCGGTCGGGGGCTTGGGGCGGGCCGGTGATCTCGGGATGGCGGCAGTGCTCAACGGTCAGCGGTCGCGGCGCGAGGAGGCTGGCAATCTCCGCATCGCCGAACTCGTCCAGCAACGCCCACACGTTGCGGTAGATCGGTTCTCGCCACAGGTTCTCTCGCGGGCCGAAGTAGCCGCTGATCAGCGCGGCGTCCACTCGCGTGTCGAGGGCGGCAGCGCAGAACGCAACCAGCCCACCCTCGCCGTAGCCCGCAAGCCCCACGCGGCGTTGCGCGCCCGCGCTCTGCTTGAACCAATCGACGGCGGCCAGCACCTTCTGCACTTCGTAGCCGAGGACGTGCCTGCCCATCTCGTAGGCGGCCCGATACAGGAACTCCCGGTGCGGCTGGTTGGTCATGCGCACTTGGGGGATTCCAGAATGGGTGCAGTCGCGGTCGAGGAGGACGGGCACGAGCACGCGGCAGCCGTTCTCCGCCAGGCGCCGAGCGAACTGACCCTCGGAGGGGACGCCGGGCGTCATCCCGGTGAGGCTCTCCGGCGTCCAGTCGCAGTCGGGAAGGGCGACAACCTCGGCGACCGGTGTGCCGTTCGGCTCCAGCAACAGCCCCTCACCCTCAACGCCCGGCAGCACGACCCAGCGGACGCTCAGGATCTTGTACCCCTCTCCCATGCCGACATAGGCCGACTGCCCCAGCGGCCGGACAGTCTGCATCTCGACCGGCTCGCGCGCGTCCACACCGCCGAGGATGCGTGCCAGCCGCTCCCGATTGGGCTTGACGGAACGGGCGTACTTGGCCGGTGAGGAGAGGTCGCGCTTCCAGTGCGCTTCCCGGCGGGAGGGAGACGCCTGTAGCTCGCGCGTAAGGAACCGGTCGATGCCGGCGACCATCTTCGCGGCGAGATCGCCTTGCAGGCGGAGTGGTTTGGTTCCGGGCAGTTGGTGTGCGAACATGTCGCTTTGTCCTTGGAGCAGCGGGATGAGGCGGACCCGTCGAGATTCGCTGTGGGCCCCGGCGAACCTGCCGGCGGGTGAGGGGCGTTGACCTGCTGGCGCCCTTCGCGCATAATCCGCCAGACCTCGGAGGTGACTCGGGATGGCCCAGCCGGAGCCGGAACTGCAGATTGCCTGCACCAAACCCCACGGCGCCCTCGCGCGAATGCTAATCGACTTGGGCATCCGCGTCGTGGCGGTGGTGGAAGACGAAGGCAACGTCGACCGGTACGTCCTCAGCAAGCGCGTCGCCGTCGAGCGCCGCACGGGCAACAGCTTCGTGCGCGGCATCCTGGAGAAGACACTGTTCACCAGCGCCGTTTACCTGCGGGAGCACTTCGAGGTTCCGGTTCTCATCGTCGAGGGCGAGGTCAACTACGAATACGGCGGGATGAACCCACAGGCTGTCCGCGGGGCGCTCTCGTCGATGCTGCTGCTGTACGGCGTGCACGTGCTGGCCACCCCGAACGCCGAGGAAACGGCAGCGGTCATCGCGATGGTCGCCCGGCAGGAGCAAGTGGGCCTCCCCGAGATCTCGCTGATCCCCAAGCGCAAGGCAGCCGACCTGCCGGACAGGCAGCGCCGCGTCATCGAGATGCTCCCCGGCAGCGGCATGACTCTGGCGCGGACGCTGTTGCAGCACTTCGGTAGCGTCCAGCGCATTGTCAACGCGACTGAGGACGAACTCCTCGCCCTCAGGGGCATCGGCCCGAAGACCGCCCGTGAGATGACCCGCGTCCTCACGGCGGAGTACGACGCCGTCGACACCGAACGCGATCTCGAGGACGCAGTCGTCGAGGATCACTCGCTGCTCTTCCCGCAACCGGTGGAGTTGGTGGACCGGCAGCACTACCTCTACGCCGACGAAGAAGGCCGGCAGTTCCTCGACCTCGTGTTCATGGATGTAGCCGCCAACGAGGTTCTCATCGTCGAGCTGAAGCGCGGCAAGCTAACGCACAACCACCAGGACCAACTGGTTCGCTACCTCGACAACGCGCACCGGTCGAAAGTCATCGGCGGGCTGTTGAAGCAGGGGATGGAGCTGCGGGGCGTCCTCGCGACGGTCGAGGAGTGCGACCTGAAACCCAGGCGCCGGAACGTGAGCGTGACCATTGTGGACCGCGAGGCGGCGATCGAGGTGCTGAAGCGGCGGAGAGCAGGGCGGTAGGTGACTAGTGCCCCTGGTCGGCGCCCTGCTCGTCCTCGAGGTAGGCGAGTATGGCCGAGGTATCCAACACCAATCGTTCACTCACGTGCGCGGTCCTCCGCACGTTGCCGAAGAAGCGCCTGCCCAAGCCCCGCCCCTCGGTAGGCGTCTCGCGCCGAGGCGATTGGGTCGCGACCCAGTGGGATCACGCGGATGCACTCACCGTCGTCGATCCACTCCAGCTTCGATGCCAGGTCGAGTCCATGTGCCTTTCGGATAGACGCGGGAACCACGGTTTGTCCGCGCGCGGTCAGTGTTGAGATCATCGGCTCACCTTCGTGGGTTAGTACTACAACCGTACTTAGCGCGAATGTGCTCGGCGAGGGTCTCCTGACCCCGCCGCTCCCCGGACCGACAGGTCTCCTCGAATCCCGTGGATTCGCAGCCCTTTGAGACCTTCCGGT
>Ga0100380_10003067_pt1 | contig 17792 bp, 10 predicted proteins | sample CryGeymeta201504_FD_80417 | JGI IMG/M metagenome (GOLD analysis project Ga0100380, IMG submission 80417) | Groundwater microbial communities from Crystal Geyser aquifers in Utah, USA - Crystal Geyser metaG 2015-04 | ecosystem: Environmental > Aquatic > Deep subsurface > Groundwater | place... | reverse complement strand
GAAAACGAATTTGAAATCAAGAAGAAGCATGTTATCAGCCCACGAGAAAGACCACGCAAAAATGAATGAGGAAGCGAAAGGATCGGCAGAACCATTTCAGTCAACATCCAAGGAAAACGCTGAACCTGCTGCAATTCCAAACCGACCAGTGGATCCTGACGCTACTGTAACTACTACATCGGCAGCAACAACAGAATCCAAACCTGATGACGCCAAACAATTACCATCAACTGAAACTACTAGTAGTATTCCTATGACAGGACGAGCATCCGCAGCAAGTAACTCTGCCGCGACTCCCGTGACAGCGCCCAGACCTGCCGGAAAAATCATCTCCGCAGAGACTGCTGTGGGGAAGGAGGATAGAAAGCCACCCTTAGTCGGCGAGAAGCAAGAGGCTGCCACGAACAAGACAGCTGTGGACGCTACCAATCAAGCTGCAAGTGCAGCTCAGACAGATGATGTTGCTAGTACGGACAAGAAAACCACGGCAGTACTAAATTATGATGTCACGAATCAGAAGGCAAACACGGCTCAAGGATCTGCCGAGACTACGTCGACCGAATCTGCCACATCGACAGCATCGGAAATGTACAAAAAGCTACATGAACAAGCGCGCAAGGCTGCACTCGCCGACAACTTCTCGGAATGGCAAAAACGAAAACAAGCACGCAGACCAGCAGAAGTAGTGAAAGTAAGAGAAGAAGCGGCACGCACAAAGAATACTCAAGAAAGTGTCAAAAAGAAAACGGAAACAAGCAAAATGGAAGCAGATGCTCGCAAACGCGAAGAAGCAAAGAACATTATATTCCTGACCTCAACTCCCAAGGCAGGTAACAAAGACCAGCTATCCAATTATTACAAAAATAGGCACGAAGTGGCACGCAAAATTGCCTTGCAATCCAATTCATCACCTGAGGTTGCCACTGCCGCCATGTCAACAGCTGCACCTTACCAACCGCGACCGAACTTGGACTCTCGCCCCAACGCATTAAAACCAGCGGCGACAGCAGCAGCAGCAGCAGCAGCAGCATCACTATCTGGGTATGCACAGACTCAAGCTCAGCAGCAGGGGGCTGCTACCTACTTGAGCGGTCAAAAGCGACCAAATATTGCAGGTTTGACCACCAAGAGTTGGTCCACCAAAAAGCAAAGCAAGTCGAGTCAAAATTCCTTGTCGGGAGTGTCGTCCCTGGCTTCGGCCAAATATCCTGCTCAATATCCTGGCGTCGCCGGTCTCCAAGAATCTATAACCCAAAAACTGGAATTGAGCAGAAAGAATAGGGCAAACATATCGTTGGGGTTGTTGACCAAACAGTTCTCGAACATGTTGCAGACCTCGGTGAGTGGACAGCTGGATTTGGACGAGGCAGCGACTCAACTGCACGTAAACAGGCGGCGCATTGACGACATTGTTCAAGTACTGGAAGGGGTTGGGCTGGTTGAAAAATTGAATAAGACGACCGTTGTGTGGTGCGGTGGGTCGTCGACTGGTGCAAATGCAGGAATTCAGACTTCTTTGCTCCAGTCGCCTAGTGGTCTTCGTAGCACTAGCACAATGACAGATTTAGAACGAGCATCTAACGATGCAATTGATGAAGTAGAACGTGTTCGTGCCAAATTGGATCATTACTACCGAGAAGAGGTGACACTGGATGCTTGGATTCACAATCTGAATTTGCAGCGAGAACGGGATTTGCAAGCTGCAACTCTAAATCGAATTGACAACGAAGCCGATGGTACAGTGGCGCCTCTCGACTTTGTCTTGAGCAAGGATATTATCAAAGCCTTGTATTATCCGGTCTCTTCGAATGATTCGCTCATGCCTTTGCGTCTCGACAAGGATGGGAAACCGGAATCCTCCATTCTAGCAATCCACGCCCCTTTGGATAGCATCATGGAAGTGTCGACTCCTCGTGAAGGAGAAAGACAATTGTACGGTATTTCGGTATCACAAAAGACGGATCTTCAAAAGATTCGAGATGAAGTAAAAGGAAAAGCCGCAGCCGAAATGGGAACTAGTAACATGTCCGAGGATTTACCCTATAATGACATGCGTGCCAAGACAGAGACAGATGCCAGTGGGAAATCAGATGACGTGGTCCAAGTATATCTTTTGCCCGTAGAATACGATGCTAGATTCGAACGAATTGTTTCGGATGGTCTTAAATTGTTGCCAACAGATCCACTGTCGTTACAGGAGGAGGAGCAGCAGCAGAATGCTGCTGCACTATCGGGGGACGATTATGTTGACAAGTCGGATAAGAAATCGAGTGGAGCCAGTCCAACTTGGAATTCAACCATGCCATCTTTAGAAGAAGGCCAAGGTGTTGCAGATTTCTTTTAATAAAACACTTCAGTCAAGGGGAATACACGTGGAAGCGAAACGTAAAATGTAATGTATCATTCTAAATGAATAGTTTGGGTTTAATCTTTATGTAGATATATAGATATGAACATTATTTTGATGTTACACTTGTTGTTGCAGGTCCTCGCAGACAAAGGTAAAACAAGCAATCAGGATCAAGGACGACCAGCTCCACCAGAGGGACTCCTGGAGGGAGTCGCTGCTGCTGCTCTCAGAATCAACCGGAGCGTTCCCAGTACTGCCAACGTTGCCACTCCTGTCGCAGACCATCGCTTTAATTTGGTCAGTTTTCCTTCGTACGTTTCACGGTAAATAGTAATTTCTTGTTGTTAATGGAGGAGACGAAAATGAAAAGAGCAGGAGAGGTGAGACACATTAGAATCACGTCGTCGTATGCGATAATTGTTTTGACATCCATGAAATCATGATTTATTTTCAGCTGGAGTTGAGGGTCAGAATCTAGAGTCTCGCCAATCAATCAGTGTTTTACTTTCTGGCGACCTATCATTGTGTAATTATATAAAAAGGAGTTCATCCTTCCCCAAATCCAAAAAGAAAATGACAGTCGAACAGTGCTCTACTGCTTACTGCTCTACTAGCTATTATTTATTATGTATGTGGTCTTACCATCGTAATGCCACATGTGATTTGCGGCAGCTCCCAAAAGAAATGCGATGGCATGTGTTGTGACAAGTGTCTGTCCCGAAACCATTATTTATCTCTCTGTCTCCTCCTGTTCTGGCTTATTTTCGATAATGCGTTGATCGAATAAATGAGAGTAGGTCTAGTGGTCTACTAAATAGCATAGAATAGTCAAGTATCTTCAGGATTCGATTATTATTATTATTTTGATACTGGTAGACTAGGTCTAGCTGTTTAATATTATTATGATGTTGTATGTTGTGGTCGCAACAAAAGTATCCAGAGGGCAGTCACGAATACTGCTCGCACTCATGGAAAATGCGTCATTATAATTTGAATTTGGAGCAGGATTGGAATACACACACATTAATTTTAAAGAACCCTTTATTTTACGGTGCTTTTACACGACATGATTCAACACATCGACAAAATAATTCATCAAGTTTCACACTCCTTAACTAAAATCATGCTTCCTATGATTGAAAAAGATCACACATCTAATTCCACATATCCAGTTAAACGATTCATGGATGAATTCTTGTCTAAATGCAAAAGATTCGTTGACAATTATTATTTCATCGGACGCCACGGTTCCGAGCAGCTTAAACCTCAAGGGATATTGGAGGGGCGTACCGCGCACTCGTGCCAAAACACATGTATGTTACGTAAATTAATGATCTGAAAACTGTAATCTGCAATACTACCGTACTACCAGTAGTTCTCTAGCTAGCTAGTAGTAGTAGTAAAGTGTGACAAACTTAATTTACAAACCAGTGTATCGTCCTATTGCGACTCCAACTATCTTTCATCACAGGTTAAAAAAATAATAATAAGTACAGTAGTAATAATCATCTGACCTGACCTGCTCCACCCTCATCAAGATACATTATTTACTACACTGTCGTCGACGCGCACACAATACTATACTATACTAGTACACAACAACACAATTTGACAAAGAATCAGCCCAAACGCAAAACGATGTGCCTGATTACCTCACCCCTGCTCGAAGGTCCTGCACCTGCACCAACCCACCGAAGGTGCAGCCGACACAAGAAACAGGTTCGTTTTCAGGAAGAAAAGTTGGAAGAGCTGTACGAAATTGAAATCTCGGACCAAGAGAGGCGAGCTAAATGGATGACGCGAGCAGACTTTCTTGCCATTCATGCCGATGTTCGTCGTGCCGCGAAAGAATATGATGTCATCAGTACTAGTACGAGCTATTACGACGACTTGACTACCAGTAGCAGTGATGACGAGGAAGAAGGGGATTTCAATGACCAGGACTACTTTCGAGGATTAGAAACCATTTTTTCTTCTCATCGTCGAATCGAAGTCCACTCTTTCATTCAAGATTTATTGAAGATGCAGGAGGACTACCGATACCTGGGAGGAATGTTGGGATCCAAAGGTTTGCAGTACTTTTCGGAAAACAATAGCCGAATCGCCCTCCAACGAGCGCAACAAATGGCCGATCGGGATGCCTTTGAAGCGAGGAGAGTATACGCGGAGCGTCTTTCTTCTCGCTACGGCACGATGCCACAGTGAGAAAGATAGAGTGGGTCAGTGTAAAGCGAACCTCAGCAGTTGTAACAACAACACCACAGTTACGTACTACGAGTACGTACTGTACACACGAAAGGGAACGCTATTTTGATAGACTGATGCACGCATATAACTTTAGAACAAGAAAGTTAATAGAACAGAATTGTCCGTATGGTGCTAGACTGACATTACTTTTCTACCAACATTGCTTGGTAGCAATGACTCAGATCATGTAAGACTGCCGGGCCGGCAGCAACACACCATTCTCTCAACAACTGGCCGCAAACTTCAAGTGTTGCAAAGCCAAAATCATTCCTTTTTTTATCTCAATTATCCATGGATGTAGAACAGTTTGCATTGCTCAAATCTTCTGGAGGATTGACAAAAGCCCTTGCAATAAGACCAAGAGTGTAGTGCGACAATAAATGGCATTCTGGTGGCCCATTTCTCTCATGCTGCAAGATTTTACCTTACCGTGTGATCTGTAATAGGAAGTGACTGACCAGCCAGCTGTTATTGCTTCCCGCTCCTCCCCCAGGCTACGTTTAACTTCGATAAAACCAATCCTCCCGATCCACTCCATAAGAATGTGCATAATGCGGTGCCCCAAAGTAGTGACATTTCCGTAGAATTGCCACTAGTCCTCCCACATTGGAGTCAAAGGATCCAATAAAATACGTTGCCTGTGTCAGGAGATGCAGTTCGGCTAGAAATTGAATGGTAAATTCGCGTTCCAGGTACGATGCCTTGTGGATCCCGGCTGCAAGCTCGGTCCGACTGGCCAGGTAATGGACTTGACACCCAACATTTCGCTCCCGCAAGGCGTCTCGCATTTCGTCAATGGCCCGATAATCGTCCGAAGCTACAAAGCAGTCCTGTATATCTGTAGCATTCTTATGATTTACGTGTAAGACTTGCAACAACGTTTCGACATACTCCCTGCCTTGGTAGGCACGCGATTCACCCAATTGGACCTTATCACCACGCCGCACGTGAAAGGCCACTGAATGACTGTGACGACGGAGGTCGGGAATGACAACATTGCTGTCACCATTGGCATGCTGTTGAATGTACTGTTGCATGGCTCTCATAGCTCGTGCATTGAACTGCAAATTGTGACAGGCCTCGGACACAAAACGGTGGTAGAGCTTGAAACCAGTGTTCCCATGCTGTTGCTGAAAGTTGTTGCGAAAACCTTCGTTGATGGCCCACTGTACGTGGATCGTGTTATCATTCGAATTGGCCATGCGAAAGGCTCTGAGACCCATGACACCCGCCGCATCGGGCAGACCGTAGGGTTCTTGAAAGTAGGTTAGGTAGTCACCAGGTTTCAGTGTAGGAAAATGCGGTGTAAAGTATCCTCGCAAAACGCCCTTTTGATCGTCCCACTTGTAGCCGTAATGATTGTCGTCCACAATGAACTGAACATCATGCTCAGAATAGTACAATTTCTGTGCCAACATTTGAACCAACTGACTCCCCAATCCCGAATCAGCAAAAATACATAGCATCGTATGTTGTTGCTGTTGTTGGTTTGATACGTCTAGAGTGTCAGCAACAGCGGACGATGATGACGATTGTGGTGGAAGTGGTGGCCGAAGAAAGTTTGTCAAATAATATTCGTACTCATCGTGGTCGTCTTCTTGTGGAGGAGAGGTTCCTTGTTGAATAGGACTGTTAGTGGGGCTGTCAGTAGGATTCGCAGTAGGACTCGCGGTATTGTTAGCAACGACAGCGGTAGTACCGTTGATAATTGCTTCTGTTATGCATGACAATGATGCTTTTGTGGTCGTTTCTGGGGTTCTAAGAAACGTTCCAAACTGATTTGAGTAGGCTAGGTAACAGCCGTACGTAAAAAGAAATGCAAAGGCAACGAGGACGTGTCGTATTGAAGATCGACCCATGCTATTGCAACTTTGTTTGCACTTAATACTGATATTGCTGTTGCTGCTGCTAATGTTGTTGTCGGTTCCCATGGTAAATCGGTGCACTTCCGATTTTTCTTTCTACTCTCTCTACTAGTGTTAGCTACAGCAAATAGTGTTAGCTAGAGCATCTATCCGTCAGCGCTCTGGCTGTGCGGTTGCGGTTGCGGTTGCGGTTGCGGTTGCGGTTGCGGTTGCGTGTTGTGTGCCTTGTGTCCAATAAAAAATAATACTATTATTATAATCGGGATTGGAGAAAAGAACGGTTGAGGGACGTGTGCGAAGGAATCCCCACCAGTCACCAGGTCTGCGTTTGTTGTTTATTTTCGAATAACATGACGATCAAACACACGTGCCGACTCTCAAGAAACTTCTTCAGTTGCTCTTTATTCACCACAGCTGTTGTTGCGTGTACATCCACCCGGACGAATATTACGTTTAACTTTAGCCTTCCTGTAGATTGGTATGGTGATTGAGGAAAATACCAGGTAATTGCTCGCCTCATCTCACCATGAGATTATTAATAATAATACCTGTAGTAATTATAACTAGTAGACTTTCTAGTCTATTATACTTGAAATAGATTTTTGCTTCTTGACGATCATATTATATGCTTGGAAACAACTAGACTACTCTCATTTGTTTTTATTATTATTGTTTACATTCAATACTCACTTCCGCTGAGTAGCTTTCCTCTGGCATCGCTGAACTTCTACAGATCATCATTTGGGTTCTCTCAGAATCGGCCAGAAAGTTCCAGAGCTACTTTCTTTTCTCTGTTCAGTTTTGTCTTCAATCGCTCTCAATTTTTTACCCTGATATCCTCCTTCTTTATGCAATAAACAAAAATCCATGGCAATTCGTGGACATGGTGGTGGTGAGAGCGATGGTGGTGTTGCTGATAATAACGACTATGGATCGTCCGATACGAGGATAAATGGTGGTACTGTTACAAACAGCAGTGAACGTTCAGTGATGGATGATCCCTCGAATCCTCCTTTTGCCAAACACCGCCGAATGACGACCTTCCAACGAGGCCTGTCGAAACTACCGAAAGAGGTTCGAAGCATTGTGGCTGGTGGAATTGCCGGAATGATTGCCAAGACGGTGGTGGCTCCCTTAGAACGTATAAAGATTCTTTACCAAGTATCAGCCGAAACGTTCGTCCTGCGAAAAGTTCCATTTGTGATGTTGAACATTGTTCAAAAAGAAGGATTGACGGCACTGTGGAAAGGAAATACGGCCACCATGCTCCGTGTCTTTCCATACTCGGGAATTCAATTCATGGTATTTGATCAATGTAAAACGTATCTCCTAAAAGAGCACGAACGACAAGATCGAGCATCAGTACAAACACTGCCATCAGCAGAGCCAGCACTACCACCAACACCAACAGGAGAAGCAGAAGTACCAGAAGTGATTGTAAAGAGAAGCAATACCTCCGACAATATCAAACATTTTGGACTGTCTCCATTGGAATCGTTACTGTCGGGAATGATTGCGGGAGCCGTTTCAGTCATGTGTACCTATCCGCTCGACTTGACGAGGGCCCAATTAGCATTGTACAGGACCCACAAACATTCTGCCAATATCGGTTTCTTGGGTGTGCTCAAGCACAATCATGGTCTCGGGGTACGTACATTGTCATGTCTGGGCTACAACATTTAATTTTAAAAAATACAGTAATCGTTCGTATGGCGGAAATGCACAATTACTAGAACAACCAATACTGACTTCGACTTTATACATTTTAATTTTTTCAACAGGGAATCAGGGGACTTTTTCGAGGCCTGTCTCCAACCATCCTGGGGATTTTGCCTTATTCCGGCATTGCCTTTGCTCTGAATGAGCAAGGGAAGCGAGAAGTTAGTATCTTTTTACCATTTCATGATATATTTTAAGCATATTTTGCTCATTATTTGTTCTCGCCGCAATATTCTGATATTCAGATCCAAATCATGACAAAAAGAGATTTGACGACCGTTGAACGAATGCAATGTGGTGCAGTAGCTGGTCTACTGGCTCAAACATTTGCCTATCCCTTTGAAGTTACCCGGCGGAGAATGCAGACCATTGGCGTGGCACCGTTGCACGGAAAAGAGGCCGCCACCGATGCTCTAGGATTTTCATCTGGTGCGGATTCAAAGGCAAAGAATATGTTGGGTACCATGAAAGTCTTGTACACGGAGCAAGGGGTTCGTGGATTTTTCAAAGGAGTAACAATGAATTGGATGAGAGGACCCATCGCTTTTTCGATTAGTTTTACAATGTTTGATACCATAAAGCATCTTTTGGAAACACCCGAAGAACGAAACATGAGATTGCCTGAGAAACTGCGAGAAACCTATCAGCAATCTACCTAAGATTTAAACCAGAGCAACGCTACTTCTTTCAGTAAAATTTCCTTCTGTCAAAAATAGACTAGGAACAGCCGTATGCAGTTCCTCACAACTCGTAAAAAGTTATTGTAGTCTGTTCTTTCCGCAACATTTTGGGAATGAAATTCTACTTAGTTTTGTTTGAACGATGCTGTTTTTCTTCTCCTTCCAAAATAATGATGACCAATGTTGGGTCAATTTGACAAATTTGATCCGTAGATTGAGCATTCATATGCGATTATTGAAATCCATTTTTCGACAAAATAATTGTTGCTTTCGATGTGTATTTTCATCACTTCCCAACAGATACAATTTCCACATCCATTACAACCACAGTCCAATACAAACACTTCCTACAACATGTTTTATTTACAATTCCGATCCTCTCTTACGGCGCTCCTCGCGTCGGGCCGCATCACGTTCGTATCGAAGCTTTTCGCGTTGCAAGACTCGTTCTACCTCACGTTCGTCCATTTCACCTTGCATGGTTTCCAGTTTGCGTTCGTAGGCATCAATTTTGCGTTCCAGTGTGTGCAATTCCTTGTCTTCCAATAATCTACGTCCCGAGGTATGATCTTCCATACTTTCCCTGGCTTCGTCCAGCAATTTGGAAAGTTGCTCTCTTCGCTTGGCTCGATTGGCCTTTATTTCTTCTTTCTGTGATGATGTGGATGAAATAATAAATAAATAAATACAGTAATCATGAACAAGACAATGCGAGGCAAATTGTGCGCGTTTTTTTCCCCACGAATGCAGACAATAATAAAGAATAAAAATTAATTTGATGTGGTTGAGACAGTTGTGAGCTACAGTAATAATACAATACAGTATTTGCCAAGAATAATGTTTGTGGGCAAGATGCAAGATTAGCCCGACCACAACATCAAAAAATCATCAAGATGGAAACCAAACGTACCGATGTTCCATAGCCCGATGAGTGAGTAAATTCTCTCGTAGCCATAGAAGATGTAGCCATAAGGGCCAGTAGAACGAGAAGAAAAATTCGAATGGATGGCATTGTGTTTTAATTTGCTGTTGTAATTGTTGTTGTTGTTTTATTTACATATATTATATTTATAATAATGTAAAAGGTTAATAGCTGTCGGAGATGGAGCATGGAGCACCTGGCATGTTTGTTGTGGTTTCGGCTGGATAAAAAATAGGATACCACAACATACGCGACGGCTCCATGTTTTGCGTCTTCATACTACCGGTACCGGTCACAAAGAAATCCTGAGTAAATGTGCGACCTAGTTCCGAAAAAGCTAAGATTAGGTTTCGTGTGTTTGCAGGGGGGATTTGCCCCCTAATAGGGGGTATTCGCCCCCTGCGCCGAATTTAATATTTTTGCACCACTGCACCACCACAACATAATTTTTTTTGCACCACAATGATATGCTGCCACTGGAGTCGATCGACAGCCACTGGAGTCGATCGACAGCCACCAGTGGAGCCACTGGAATGACAGCCACTGTTCATACCACTGGAGCCACTGGATCGACAGCCACTTGAGTCGATCGATCAACACAACAGCCACTGGAGTCACTGGAATGGCAGCAGACTGGAGCCACTGCTGGAACAACAGGCTGGAGGAGCCACTACTAGCTAAAGAGGACTACTACCACACACATCCTCCTGTGCACTAAAATCACAAGGGAATTTTTGGCAGGCATTTCAGTTGTCTATCCCCAGTGAATTTTGCACACATTTTGGACTCTTTACCTGCTTTACTTAGTAACTTTAACTTGTACTTAGCCTCTAGTACTCATCCTACGGTATCATTTCTAGTCTTATACTTTCGTAGATACTATTAATCTACTGAGTAGTATTTCTAACAAGGAAAATGCATGACTATTTAATTCGGCGCAGGGGGCGAATACCACCTAGGGGGCAAATCCCCCTGCAAACACACGAATCGGAAACGCAGCCGTTTTTTCAATTGCAGTTTTTCGGACACAAAAATAAATAATAGTAACGAGGAAGCACTGTGTCTGAGATGCGATGATGCTCCAGCTCACCACGAATGAAGAATAATTTGCAGGGGACAAATATGTGGTAAATACGATGACTCCGTTGATGTCAAGCTTTCCATGGCTTCGTTTCGTTTGCCTCCCAAGGATACTACTCTCATCTCACCTGCCATGCCACCGATTTCCTTGAACAACTGTGCCCGATTCTAGCACGAGGAACTGTGCGCTCTAAACAAATGATGTCAGATTCTGCCTCCAACCCCAACCAACAAGCGTTGATGCGGATGAGTGCTACCTAGCTAGCTAGACAACTAGCTAGACTACTAGACTACTTACTTAGTAGACGCTAGTAGTAGTTGATGAGACGAGCATGTTTGGGTTATTTTTTACTCGTAATGATCGCCAAAGGTGAATCTGTCCCATCCAGATACTTTATTTTCAAACTTTCATCACAGTCAAGTAGTCTAGTTAACTGTAAACAACATAGTCAACCATGAGCGAAGAGCAGCAACAGCAGCAGCAACCGCTTCCGCATCGGCAGCAAGAGGAGCAACCAAGTGTAGTGAACAATGAAGATCTTTTGGCAGGGTTTGTCGACGTGGGTGTAGATTCCTCCCAGCGTCGATCCTCCCCGTTTGCCAGCCCCAACGGTACCCTACGGACTGTACGAGAAGGAGTTCGTGTTGTGAGTCCTGTTGTTGTTAGAGACCGAGAAGATGACATTCCCCAGGCTCACGCAGAGGACCCCGTTCCAGAACCTCGTCGAAGAGGTACGCCAACAGCAGCAGCAGCAGCTTCTGCAACTCGTCGGAGAAGCCGTCATCAAGTCACCTACGAGAGCCTGATCAGCCGACCCCGATCTAATCCGAGATCCCGTACTCCAATGCGTTACGAGAGTCCTCTAGAGCATGCAGCCTTTCGAGAAAGAGAAGATCCGCAGGATGACACCTTTCAGGCGAGGACAACTTCCATTCGACCTACTGCTGGAATGGCAGTTGGCACTATCCGACCAGTGCAAGGGCGACTTCATCATCATTTTGATGATACGATCCAGCGTCCAAATCCCGTGACGCTCAAATCTGCCAAGCAAGGGCCATCGCAGCGAAAGGCGCGACGGTGGAACAATGATAATTTTACCAACACGGCGCACGAATTGGCCTCTTCCTCGTCTGCCAAGAGCCGAGCAGCGGCCGAAATTCTTGCCCAAGCCAAGGCGGATGTACGTCAGTTTTTGCCCATTTATGATTTCTCTGACAAGAAGCGCTCTGATGAAATTACCAAGTTCATGAAAGACGATGCACCCAATTCATTGAGAAATCAGTTTTTTGATGGAACGCTGCATGCACGCACAACCGCTCCAAAAGCACACGGCAAACATATTAACAGTGTGGTAAATTTGTCCGATCCGACTCCTGCGGATCTATATCGGCGCATCGATGGGAGGCTTCAACGTGTGGTATCAAAAGCATGCGAGAATTCTCAACCTGCCTGTATTGTTGTGGAATCCTTTGAGAACTTTTTGATTGGTGTCTTTCATGGCAAAAGCGACAGCTACGATGATGAATCAAAGAGGAAAGGTATCAAAAATAGCACGGATCAAAGTTTTTGGCAAGACATTTTAATGGAAGAGCCCGCTTTGGAATTCGATGCGGACGAGGCAACCACATCAGTTACATTTCTTTTTGACGGTGACTCGTCGTCAGGAGGCTTTCATAGACTTTTGATTCATGCGGTTACTCAATTTCATTGCTTGAATGCCAAAACGTCCACTCGAGACCAGGGAGGCAAATCTGCTCGAGTCCTACAAGTCCAAGGAGTTATGAGAGGAGGAAAACACCGTTTGTTGGATCACCTGGCAATCTTGCAAAAGCAAAAGGAACGACTGCATCAGCGACAGTAACGTTTTATGCAGCGTTTCCTCGAAACTGTCTTTTTGTAAAGTGCAGTAATAATGCATGTGTTACATATACTACTACTATTACTAGAGTTGCAGTCTTTTTTTCCTCCAAATAAATCAAGGTCGTCCCCACCAAGTACTGGTAACTGGTCACCGCACAACCTGCTCGCCAGTCGACTACTACCAGCTAGATGAGGACAAGCTAAAATACACAGCATCTTCAGTAGACCCTAGTCTTGCTGTTCGGTATCATATTATTAATGTTGTGATCTGTGTTCCGAATCTATTGACACCTCTCGTGTGAATCTTGAGCTACTACTGTAGCTACCAGTACTACGTAGAGTAGACTACTAGCTAGACTAGGTGGTAGAGTACTAGCTGTAATAAGAGCATTCATAAAAATAAATAAATCGTTGATTTCTGTCAACCATGCCCGGCGCGCAGGCTTACAGAGTACGAGTACGTATTGACTGCAACTCGGAGTAGTTTTGCGTTTTTTCTCATCACTAGCTAGCTATCATCAGGTACTACAGCAGCTCTACTACTAGACTAGAGTGACATAATAATAATATTTTTTGAAATACTACGAGCAGCTATAATCCTCGTTAGTTTTTTGCTCCAGCTCCTCTGTTATTATTAACGTTGCAAGTAATACCGTACTATTATAACCTACTTATATCTGTTATATCAAGCTGACAGCATGACGGATAGAAAGGCCGAAGAAGCAACCAGTCATCAGGTTGAGGAAGACGAAGCCAGTGAAAATATGGATGTCAACGAATCGGATCGGATTCCCGAACCCACCACGAAACGAGGATTGAAGGTGCTGTTCTTATCGAGTGATACAGGTGGAGGACATCGCGCTTCAGCTGAGTCTCTCGCTCGCCAATTCCAGATCCTTTATCCCGGTTCTACCTACGATCTGCTGGACGTGGTGGAGAAAGACGGTGTAGCTCCGTACAATTCGCTGGTGGGGTACTATAAGCATCTCTCTGCTCATCCAGCTCAATGGAAGCTAGTATACAGTGTATCCAACTCACGCGCTTTCGAAATGCTCGCAGATGCACACTTGAAACTCATGTGCGAACGAGCCGTGCGTCGTAGAATTAAGGGTTACGACCCCGATGTTGTAGTTTCGGTGCACCCGCTCATGACAAACGTCCCCGTTCTGAGCTGCAAGAAAATCTCCGATGAGACTGGCAGACATTTGCCAATCTTCACGGTTGTTACAGATTTAGGATCCGCTCACTGTCTGTGGTTTGCAAATGGCGTGGAAAAAATGTTCGTAGGATCGGATCAAATATACGACCTGGCCAAGAAGAGGGGTCGAGTGCCAGATGAAACGCTGATGAAAATCGGACTTCCCATCCGAGCCGACTTTGCCGAACAGTCTGAAAAATTGGGCGATCGCACGTCCGCCGAAGGAAAAGCTTACCAATTGAGCGTGCAAAAAGATCTTGGACTGCCACTTACCGATGGAGAACACAAAACGATCTTGGTCATGGGCGGAGGCGAGGTAAGAACATGTGCAGTACTATACTTTTTGTTGTTGTTGTTGGGCGACCATATTATTATCAACTGTTACAATACCTAACACCAACCGCAACATGAATCATTGAAATGATATAGGGTGTCGGATCCTTGTCCAATATCGTGGATTCGCTCTACTGCGAACTTGTTTCGCAAGGAATTGACTCCCAAATTCTTGTTGTCTGTGGACGCAACGAGACGCTTAAGAAGAATATTGACAGCCGAAATTGGAACAGTGTGATTCTCCAATGGGTCAAGGCGAAAGAGCGACAAAGTAAACCAAGCAGATGGGTAAGTAGTCGCATTCGAGACTGTGCAACAATTCCCACACTCCCAGCTATCGCGTCCACTGGATGCATCGAGACATCATCTGTCATGGTCATGCCCAGCAGTCTGAGAAGAATCTTTAGCAATACCAACATCGGTCAATCAGTCTCGAATCCATTTCAAAGTATCGGTGTTAGCGGAAGCAACAACAGCGACGAAAAGGAGGAGGTAGAAGAAGAAAAGAAATGCGACAGTGTCAACACGGAACCGGAACACAATTCTATTGAATTGGATGAGGATGGAAAGCAACTCGAAAGTAGCCCAGAAATCGGATTGTGCGCTTCGGAAAGACAAAACAACGAAGGCCAAGACGTAGTTACGCAACTTGAATCCGGAAAGTCGTCACGAACAGGCAGTATTGATTTGACCGAAGTCAACGCAAATCAATTTACTGGCAAAGTGAAAGTGGTAGCATTGGGATTTGTTACCCGAATGGCAGAGTATATGGTCGCCGCTGATGTCTTGGTATCAAAAGCTGGTCCAGGAACTATTTGCGAAGCAGCCGCTCTCGCCCTTCCGGTCTTACTAACGTCCTACTTGCCCGGCCAGGAAGAAGGCAATGTAGATTTTGTTCTTGAAAACAAATTCGGATCCTTTTGCAGCGATAAGGATCCCAATGCAATTGGCGAAGAGTTGTGCATGTGGCTGTCGGATACCGAAAAAATGACAGAACTGAGCTGTGCTGCTAAAAAGTGCGGAGCACCCAATGCTGCCCGTGATATTGTAAAGGAAATTGGAGAACGCACGCTCAAATGGAAGGAAAGGAACGAAAAGAAGGCCGCCGAGGAGGCAGCGAAAGTGGAACAAGAGCAATAAATATCAACCCATGTAGATGTGATTGAAATATCAATCGATCCGTGGCAATATTTGACTGTTACCAGCAGCCCGACTTGCACACAAAAAGCAGTGTTCTGTAAATTAGCATATTATTTATTTCATTACCACCACACGATTACGCATTGCTTTTTTCCCCAAGAGGGTGAAAGGGTTCATTGTTCCACGCTCACCTCTCGTTGCTTCGGTAACAGTACTATAGTGAGCGGAGTAATTGAGCTGTACGCTGACAGCCGTATGATGTCATGAAATAAATGGCTACTGCAGTGCAGAGGATGCCGTTTTGAATGACAGTTCCGGTCCAAAATGGATTCTTGCAGCGGACTACAGTATAAATGAATAATAATGCTGTAATGTGCGAATGTCATAAAAGAATTGATTAATTGACAGGATATTTAACGACAATGATACTAATAAAAATGATTTCTGATGCATGGTCAAGAGCGGGCAACAACGGCACGTGTCTTTTGCCGACTGCAGTTACGTTTTTCGGTTCTGATTTTATTTTTTTGCTTCGTTCCTTCCACATCCGGAACAACGGTGCCACACATGTATATAGAGAACAGTACAAGGAAAGCTTCGAAACTAGACAGTTCCCGAAAGCTTAGAGAACGACTTTTTGTTTGCGTGTTCATTCATTCCGCGCACCAATGAGCTGTTCGAGTTTGATTTATATTTCACATTTCTTTCCAATCGACACTCCGCAAAAAACGATGATCAAATCACAGACCCGAGTCTTGATAGTATCATAATTTGGGTGTCTGCATTTGTTAAAAACAAAAAGTGCAACTCGAGGTGGGATGGTGGGGGTGGTAGGAGGGGACACGCAACAATTGACAATGGATGGAATCTAGAGGGGGCGTGCATGTTGTGTTCTTTATTTAAAAGGCAAATCCAAAGTCCAAATCATCTAAACTGATCGTCGCAGCGGCTGTTGCCGTTGTCGTCGTCATCATCATCTTGGATCGTGATACTGACGAAGTAGTAGCTGCTGGGTATCCACCAGGACTTAGAAAATCCAGCGATGTTCCAACGGCATCTACAAGCAGATGATTCGATGGTGGCGGTTTGGATGGTGTCATGATGGGATCCATACAATTACTGCTGTTGGTGGTCATGGCGTTTGTAGTAATAGTAGTACCGGCAGTCGACGTCGAACAAAGTGCAGTTTCTCCCTCAATACTACTACTCCTGCTCTTGGTCAGAAACGTAAATGGACTTGTCGCTTCTTCATCCCCAAGAAGCAAACTTTGATCCAAATCGTGCATTTGGCCAATGGGCAATTGTTTCTTGACCTGTGATGATTTGTGGTTGTGATGGCTGTTATGACGGTTCTGCAGTTGCAAGTGAGCTTCGGATTCATCCGAAAAAAGGTGTCCATAGGTACAAGCAGGTGCCAGCGGACTCAACAAGTCCCCGCCCGGTACGGGCGTTGTTTCCTTGTGAAACATCCAACTGTAGTGAGCCGTCGTGGGTGACAATGGTGTAGCTGCCACCTTGTTGGTTCCCGAATGATACTGTTGTTGATGATGATGGTGAAACTGATGTTGCTTTTTATCAGACGACGACGATGATGTTGATTCTGATTGCAACAATGACGGATAGTGGTGTTGTTGTGGTGTTGCAATGTCCAAAATTTGTTCATCTTCCAAGTAGGATGGCAAAAAGGGAAAGCCGTACGTTGCATTGGTCGGATGAAATGCCGTCGAAGTCCCTGTCGTAACAACAGCAATAGGAGTTCCTGTGACATTTGGTGGTGTCGTTGTTGTGGTGGTGGTGGTATCGTCGGTTTCTGTACGTCGTTTCTTCTTCTTCCTTTTCTTATTGCTGCTGCTGCTGTCGGACATGCACATGAGGCGTTTGCCGCCATTACTATTGCCACCAGTGTTACTGCTAGAAGTCTTTTCATGCTTGTGACGTGTTTTATGAGAATGCTGAAAGGACACTGTGCCCTTGCCAGAAGATGATTTCAAACCAGCAGCAGTTGCTGCTCCTCCCGGCATGGCTACGACTTGTACGGTTCGATTGTATTCATCAATTTCGACGGTAATAGGTTTGAGATCAGAACCATCATTCAAATTGGCAGGAGCATGGGATGGAAAACGTTTGAAATGACGACACAAGGAATACTTGGTCGTAAAGGCACGTTCACAATTCTGACAGATCCAACTGGGTTTTGGTTTGACCATTCTTACTATTGTTTTTGTTTTTGTTCTGTCGATTGATTATGTTGTCGTAATAATTCAAACAAAAAAAGAACGAAACCAAAAAATGGGCAATGACAGGCAGAGATTGACGATACAATACTTGTATCGACGTCGTATCGATTAGAGAGAGAGCGAGAGTGACAGATAGTGTTGGTATCTTGGTCGACAATTT